>Ga0209063_1000450_pt1 | contig 28600 bp, 23 predicted proteins | sample KloWWTmeKNB19Kit_FD_187177 | JGI IMG/M metagenome (GOLD analysis project Ga0209063, IMG submission 187177) | Active sludge microbial communities from Klosterneuburg, Austria, studying microevolution and ecology of nitrifiers - Klosterneuburg... | ecosystem: Engineered > WWTP > Aerobic digester >... | reverse complement strand
GGGGTTGCCACGATGATCTGGGCACCGCGTTGGATATCGCGCATTTGGTCACGAATGCTGGCTCCGCCGTACACCGCAACAATGCGGGTTCCTTTCAAATTGGTCGCGAATTTTTCGACGTCCTTACTGATCTGGACGCACAGTTCACGGGTAGGTGCCAGGATCAGACCTTGGATGCTACGGTCTTGTGGGTCAAGGAACTCCAGCATGGGAAGACCGAAAGCGGCGGTTTTGCCGGTTCCGGTCTGGGCGAGGGCCACCACGTCCTTTTCCGACTTCAGCATCAGGGGGATCGCCTTTTCCTGAACGGGAGTAGGGGTGGTAAAGCCGATATCGGCGAGTGACTTGAGCAGTTCAGGTCGGAGACCGAGGTCTTCAAAAGAGGACATATGCGAAGGGGGACTTGGAAGGAAAATGCCCGCAGTTTGGTGGGCGGAATGGCGCTACCATGGTGGGCAGGCGGGCGCGAAGGTACGGCGATCCAGTGGGGGGCGTGTGGTGGAACTATCTTTGGCCGCTTCTGAATGACCATATTGGAAGCGAGTGTTCCCGGTACGTTACGCACGATCCTGTGGCTTATGGCCGCCTGGTGGGTCATTCGCATGTTCATGCGCTATACCTCGCGGAATAGAACGGCCAATGGGGCACAACGAACAAATGAGGTCCCACGACCCAAAGGCGAGGTCCGCATAGAGAACGTCCCACCGCCCGACAAGAACAGCACCACAACGAACGGCACCATCACCGATGCCGATTTCGAAGAGATCAAGTAGACCACCTCGCCCATGAACACCTTCAACTGGAAACGTCTATTGCCCGTATTTGCGGCCATCGCCTTGTTCTACACGTTGAGCTTGGTGTACTTCAGTCCGGTGCTGGAGGGCAAGAAATTGGTCCAAAGCGATATCAAGAACTGGCAGGGTATGGCCCAGGAAGTAGCCGAGCACCGCGCCAAGTTCGATGAGGAACCCTTGTGGACCGGTAGCATGTTCAGCGGCATGCCCGCCTACCAGATCTTCGTGCAATGGCCGAGCAACCTGCTGCTCAAGGTGGATAAGGTCTTCCGTGGGTTCCTGCCGCGCCCCGCTGATTTCCTCTTTCTGTACTTGATGGGCATGTTCATTTTGCTCCTCTGCTTGCGGGTGGACCCTTGGCTCGCCATTGTGGGTGCCGTGGCCTTTGGCTTTTCATCGTACTTCTTCGTGATCCTGGAAGCGGGCCACACCAGCAAGGCGAACGCGATCGGGTATATGCCTATGGTCTTGGGCGCCATGCACATGCTGTACAGAAGGCGGCTCTTGTTGGGCGGTGCACTGTTGGCTCTGTTCATGGGCTTGGAAATATCCACGAACCACGTCCAGGTCACTTATTACTTGGGGATCCTCTTGTTGTTGTTCGCGCTGGCTGAAGGGGTTCGCGCCATTCGGGAGAAGCAGTTGCCCGATTTCCTGAAGCGTTCCGGTGTTGGGCTTGTCGCAGTGATCTTGGGCTTGGCATGCAATGTCGGCATGCTATGGACCACCTACGAATATGGAAAGCTGACCACCCGCGGCCAGAGCGAGCTCACCATTCGCAGCGATGGTTCTTCTGCGGAAGGCATCCGTACCGAAGGGTTGGACCGCGATTATGTGACCGATTGGAGCTACGGCAAGTCGGAATCATTGACCTTGTTGGTCCCCGATGCAAAGGGTGGGGCCACAAGTGCTTTGGCCAACCACCCGGAAGCCCTGTCCGGATTGGATCAACGCTACCGGCAGAACATCGGCCAAATGAACGCCTATTGGGGCGATCAACGGTTCACCAGTGGTCCCGTGTACTTGGGCTCGATCGTGGTCCTGCTCATGTTGTTGATGCTTGTGCGCACCGAAGCCCATGGTCGTTGGTGGCTCTTGGCATCGGTTCCAGTTGTAGCCGCATTGATCGGGATCAACGACCCCATGCTTTCCGGGGCCTTGGTCATCGTGTACCTGCTCGCTGGCCTTTGGTTGATGAGGGATACGCTCACCTATGCCTTGTTCGGTGCACTTTTTCTGACCCTCTTACTTTCTTGGGGAAGGAATTTGATGCCTTTGACGGATTTCTTCCTGGACCACATTCCGGGTTATGATAAATTCCGAGCGGTCACTATCATCCTCGTTATTGTAGAGTTGGCAGCGCCCGTATTGGCGGTGCTCTACTTGCACCGTTTCATCCGAGATGGAGGGTGGGACAAGATCATCGAGCGCAAGTCGCTGATCACCATGGGTGTGGTTTTGGTATTGCTCCTGGCCATGGCGGTCACTCCGAATTTGTTCAGCGATTTCATAAGCACTCAAGAGCGCGAAGCATTCAACGAGCAGATCGATTCACAACCTCAAGCGGAAGCCCAGATAATCGCAGGTGTGGAGCAACTCAAGCTTGCTCGTCAACACATCTTCACGTCCGATGCATGGCGCAGTTTTGCTTTCGTCCTTGCAGGTTCGGTGCTGTTGTTCCTGTTCGGAAGAAGGAAGATCGGTAAACCGGTCCTGTTGGGTGTTTTGGGTGTTTTGGTGCTGCTTGACCTATGGACAGTGGATAAGCGTTACGTGAACAACGAGAAGGACAGAGGGCGCTACATGGCTTGGGAAGAAGTGAACGCGAACAAGTTCCCGTTCCAAGCCAACGCCGCGGACAAAGCGATCATGGAAGCGGAATGGACCCCTGCCGCCGAAGCTGACCTGAAGACTACTATGGACCGGTTGAAAGCTGAACGTGCCCATGAAAGTGGACGGGACAAAATGGTGCTTCCCGAAGAAGAGATGTTGGCGCGCTACGGAAGCCTTCGTCGGAATTCGGACTACCGCGTGCTCAATCTGAACAATCCGTTCCAAGATGCGCGTGTGAGCTACTTCCACAAGAGCTTGGGTGGTTACCACGGCGCCAAGCTGAAGAAGTACCAAGACCTGATCGAATTCCATTTGGGACCGGCTATTCAGCGCATCGGCACGGCGTTGCAAAGTGGTTCCATCGCTACGGTGGACAGCGCCTTGGCACAGGAAGGCGTATTGAACATGTTGAATACGCGCTACATGATCTACAACCCGGAGCGCCCGCCGATCCGCAATGTGAACGCGCTCGGTAGTGCATGGTTCGTGGAAGAAGTGAAATGGGCGAAGAATGCGGATGAGGAGATCGTGCAACTCGGGACGATCGACCCCGCCACTACAGCATTGATCGATGAGCGTTACCGCGAGGCACTTGGGACCACCAAGGCGTCTGCGGATCCTTCAGCCAACGTGAGCTTGGACGAGTACCGCACCAACAAGCTCACCTACACGGTCAACTCGAGCAATGGGGGCGTAGTGGTCTTCAGCGAGATCTGGTACGGACCTGATTGGCAAGCTACTTTGGACGGCAAACCAGTGGACTACGCGCGTGCCGATTACGTGCTGCGCGCCATGGCCGTACCTCCCGGAGATCACACGGTCGTTTTCTCAGTGGTGGGTAAGGCCTACAACGCCTCACAAGGGATCGCCTTGGCGAGCAGTGCTTTGTTGATCCTGCTCGTTTTGGGTGCGCTGTTCATGGAAGTGAAGCGCACAATGCGGGATCCCGAGGCCGAGGCCTGATGAAGCGCGTCCTCATCATCACCTACTACTGGCCGCCAAACGGCGGCGCGGGTGTGTACAGGTGGTTGAAGATGAGCAAATACCTGCCGGAATATGGCTGGCAGCCCGTGATCTACACGCCGCTGGATCCGGAACTAACGGCGGTGGACCATGGCTTGGCCAAGGACATTTCTCCGGATCTGGAGGTGATCAGACACCCCATCACGGAACCATTCTCGCTGTATAAACGCTTCACCGGACGAAAGCAGGAAGAGCGCGTGCAAACCGCATTCTTGAACGAAGGTGGAAAGCGGGGTTGGAAGGAGGATGTCGCCCTTTGGATCCGTAGCAATTTCTTCGTGCCGGATGCCAGAGTATGGTGGGTTAAGCCTTCTATCAAGTTCTTGAAGGAATACGTGGTAAAACATCCCGTCGATGCGATCATCACCACCGGTCCGCCGCACAGCATGCACCTGATCGGCTTGGGGTTGAAACAAGCGAAAGGCATCAAGTGGATCGCTGACTTCCGTGACCCTTGGACGGATATCGACTACTACGGGCAGCTCACATTGACCGACTGGGCAGATCGCAAGCACCATCGTCTGGAGCGCCAAGTATTGCAGGCTGCGGATCGTGTGGTCACGGTGAGTTGGACCTGGGCAACGGACCTTTCTGCCATTAGTGGTCGTCCAGTGGAAGTGATCACCAACGGCTTCGATCCGGAAGATGTGCCCACACCACCGGAGCTGGTGGATGATGCTTGGAGCTTGGTCCATGTAGGATCCATGAGTGCCACCCGCGACTGTCCTGAATTGTGGGCTGCATTAGCTGGGATCTGCACGACCGATCCGGGATTCTCCCAACGACTGAAGATCCGATTCGTGGGCCCGGTGGACAAAAGCATCATTGACAACTTGGCCGCAGCAGGGCTTGCCACGAATGTGGAGCAACTAGGCCGTGTTGACCATGGCACGGCAATGCGCGAAATGCAGCGCGCACGCGTGTTGTTGCTACCGATCAACGACACTCCGAACAGTGCCGGGATCCTGCCGGGAAAGGTTTTCGAATACCTCAGTGTTGGTCGGCCGATCTTGGCGGTGGGACCAAAGAATGGTGACATTGCCAAGGTGCTCGGCAAGGATCAGTTGCTGGTGGAACGTGGTGATCTGGGAAAAGAACAAGACCGCATCCGATCCTTGTTTTCGGATGCCGAAAGCACAATCATAACGGATCACCAGAAGTACAGCCGCCGAACGCTGGCTGGCGCCGTAGCCGACCTTCTGAAAAGCACTGTACAGGACCCGAAAGGATGAGTGGTACGACCTTGGAGATCGGGTATCAAACGCCAAATGTAAGGCGTGTTCGCATTTATCTGCGTTCTCCCGCACTGCTGCGGGATGCGTTCTCCTGCGCTGCTGCGGGATGCGGTTCTTTTCAGTCTTTGGTAGGTGCCAAAGGCACCCTCATGAACCGCATGCAGTGCTCCGATAAACCCATCTCAAATTCGAAATGGGCATCGTAGCACGTCAGGCCACGCTCAATACCCTGCTCGCTTATATCGGGATCGGGCTGGGCTTCGTCAATGTGGTACTGCTCTATCCGAAAGTGCTGGATGCGGACCAGTTCGGCCTTACCCGGTTGCTGGTATCCATTACGACCATCGCCGCTCAAGTGGCACAGCTTGGGATGGAGAATACAGTGATCCGATACTTCCCGTATTTCCGGGATCCCAACAAGGACCATCGCGGCATCCTAGGCATGTTGCTGGTCTTCGGTACGGCGATCGGTCTCTTGGCCATGCTCGTGCTGGGCCTCATGCAGGGTACGTTCAACGACATTTTCTCGGATGAGAATTCGCTCTTTGGTGCACATGGCCTATTGTTGTTGCCCTTGGTCTTCGCGGAGATCCATTTCATCTTGCTGCGGAGCTACAGTCGCTCTCTTCGGCGCACCGTTCAACCGAGCTTCATTCGTGAATTCGTGCTACGGTTATTGCAGACCGCATTGATCCTGTTCCAAGCATGGAAGCCGATGCCCTTCGGTCAATTCATGATGCTCTACACAGCGATCTTCTTGGTGTGTACGTTGTTATTGGCGGGGGATCTTTATCGTGCTGGCCATTTCAAATTGGGTTGGGCGAACAGGTGGTTGCCGCGAAGGCTACGGAACAGCATGATCACGTATAGTGGCTTCACGTTTTCGGCAAGTCTGGCCGGGATCATCTTGGGTAACATGGACCAATTGATGATCGGTGCGCTTATCGGTGATGGCTTGAAGTATGTGGCGATCTATGCCGTAGCCTTCTATTTCGGATCGGTGATCGCCGCGCCCGCCCGCGCTTTGCAACAAGCCGCAGTACCCCTATTGGCCGATGCCTGGAAACGCAATGATACCGTGATGATCCAGTCCCTCTATCAGCGTTCGTCCTTGGTGCAATTGCTGATCAGTGGCTTCCTCTTCCTCTTGATGTGGAATGGCCTTGATGGTCTTTTCGCATTGCTCCCAGCTGAATATGCAGGTGGTGCCGAAGTGGCATTGATCATCGGACTTTCATACATGTTCACCAGCGCGGTGCAATTGGGTGTCGGCATCATCAGCATGTCGCGGTCCTATCGGCTGGATGCGTGGACCAGCATGAGCATGTTGCTCGTGAACCTGATCGCCAATTTCTTCCTGATCCGATCCATGGGCATCGTGGGCGCGGCATGGGCCACTTTCATATCACTGGCCTTGGTCAATGTGTTCCGCACGTGGTTCCTGTGGAAGCGTTATCGGCTTTGGCCCTTTGAACGGCGCACCATCGCTGTGCTATTGATCGTTGCGGTCATCGCACTTATGGTATCGCAAGTCCCCACCATGGGCAGCCCGATCGTTGACCTGATCGTCCGTTCGGGCATCGCCACTTTGATCTTCTGGCCGGCGGCCTATTTCTTGGGACTGATGAAGGAGTTGATCGCTTTCGCGCAGCAGTTAAGGGGGCGAGCTTCCTTGTCGTAGTGGATCAGGAACTTAAATATGCATGGGCTCGTGCTCATGCGAATTGGCTAGGGTATTTCGAGTGCTATCACTCGCATTTCACTTCGCAACTCTCTTCTTCCCGTATTTTGGCGGCATGGCAGAACATACCACGACTACCGCGCAGATAAAGGAGTTCTATGATGGACATGCCAAGGAGATACAACAACATGTCGGTGTGAACATCCGGCATCGCAGCATCATGCAGCGACTTCGTCGAGCGGGCCTGCACAAGGATCACCGTGTCTTGGAGATCGGCTGTGGCATAGGAACACTCACATCGTTGTTGGCCAAGTACGTATCCGTTGGAACAATACATGCCGTGGATATCAGTGAGGGCGCCGTACAGATCGCTCAGGAGCGTTTCAAGGACAATGGAAGAGTGACGTTACAAGTTTCGGATATGTCCGATTTCATCTCTGAGAAGCCATTCGACAGGATCGTGCTTCCAGATGTATTGGAGCATATTCCGGAAGAGCAGCATGCAAACCTCTTCGGGATTCTGGCGAAGTACCTCGCCCCGGACGGTACCATTTGCATCCACATTCCCGATCCCGTGTTCCTTGACCAAGTGCGCCGGGAGCGTCCGGAGATCCTACAGATCATTGACCAATCACTTTCCATTCAATCCATGGTGGAACGCTTCGCCGTCCATAACATGGTCCTTAATCGTTACGAGCGCTACGGGCTTTGGATCAAGGAACCCGAGTATGATTGGGTGGAGTTCAGGCATGCTGCGATGTCGACAACACGATCACCTTGGTCCAAGTTGCAGACCAAGGTGATCGAATGGCGTTACAGAATTGGAACGTTTTGAAGGCATTCCCCTTGACCTAAAGATGTTCAGGTTTCGTCCATTGCGCGCATCAGCCGATCGGTGCGACGCTCCATTGTGAAAGGCACTATCCGTTCGCGCGCTGCCCTGCGAAGGGCGCTTCGTTGCTCCGGTGACAAGTTCTCGATAGAGGTTATCGCATCTACCAAGACAGCAACGTCCCTTTCTTTGATCACAATTCCAATTTCCTCAACAATGCTGGGCATTGAGGTGATATTTGAAACAACGGGTATGCACCCACAGAGCATGGCTTCGCAAAGTGCGTTCGGAAAGCCTTCCATAACGGAGGGTTGAAGCACTATGCTATTAGCTCCAAAAAGCTTGTTCAATTCTCTCGGTTCAACACGTCCGAGCAGTCGTAAATTTGAGGGGAGGCCAGTGAAGGCCTCCACATTCACCAAGCCTATCAAGGTGAATTGGTAGGTGGGTAACTGCTGGGCTGCAGCGATGATCAGATCGATACCTTTTCGGAAGTAGACCGGATCTTCGTAAGCTGCTCCGAAGGCTACACAAATGCAAGAACGTTGGGTGCGTTCACTTTCAGGGGTCGTCCATTGGCCATGATCGAATCCATAAGGAACGGCCGTGGATCTGGTTTTCAAGTCCTGTACGAAATGAGCATAGCCTTGTTGTTTTGGACCAAAGTCACTGAACGTGTTCTCGAAACACTCCAGCGATGGATCAACCGGAAGTATACAGGCTGCACGCCGGAACGAAAAGGCCATGGCCCATCGCATCCATGGCTTGCGGAAACTGCCATAGTTTATCTTCGGGAAGGAGCAGGCATCACTTCCTGCTACGATTATGTAAGTCCTGAATCCCAGTAGTGTCGGAAGTACTGTATGATAGCCTGCGAAGTGCGTTACAACATGCTGCACTCCTTGGTTGCGAGCCTTGAGAAGGAAGATGAGTTGGCGTAACAGGTCAACTGGAAGGAGCCATGCTGAACCAGAATTGAAGCGGTGTTCAATAACTCTTCCACGAACAGAAAGGGCATCGATATCCTTGACGACAAAGTATAATCGATTGGGGTAGATGTAGGCTAATTTTTGGACGGTCCATGACCTGGTCAGCTCAGAATGATCTCTCATCCCCCTCACCTTACCCACACCTGCGTCCTATAAAAGAACGCCACATAGCCGCGCACTTTCAATTTGCCGTCCTCCACCCAAAGCTTGCAATCGTAAACATCGCCGGTTGCGGGATCCATGATCGTTCCTCCGCTCCATTCAGCGCCTTTTTTGCGCATGTTGCGGATGATCTCCATGCCCATGATCGGTTGGTCTTTCCGGTCATCGGTGCATTTGTTACAGCGGTTCTTCTGCTTGGCCTTGTCCATGATCTCCAGTACGTGGCCTGTTGCAATGCCGTTGATCACCTTGATCTCGATCAACGAGGTCTTGATGCCGGTATGATCGTTTATTGTGGTCCATCGACCCGCAATATCCTGAGCGAACGCTGAGGAGGAATAGCAAACAAGAAGAAGGAGGAAAAGCCTTTCCATGTTAGAAACTACGGCCGATCGCTACAACGTACCGATACGCTAGATTGTCTTTTTCGGCAGCAGGGAGAGCGGAGAGGATCAAGGGCATGTCGAATCGGATCGTTAACGGTTTCAGGTCCACCAAGGGTCCCCATTTCTTGATCGTGAACGCAGCACCCACACCGGCATCGGCACGTGGGTCGGCAAGGAAAAGGCGTTGGTTGTCGTTCTTGTTGGCGCGGTAGCCCATCATTCCCACATCGCCGAACAGGTACACATCCAAGTGGAAATATTGCGCGAGTTTACCGGGTCGGAAACGCACGAGCCCGTCAAGATCCAATTCACCAGAAGCACTTAAGCCGGTGTTGCCACGATGCGTGAAGATCAGGTTGCCGTTGACGTCGGATTCCGGTGCGAGATAACCCGCATATCCGCGCAGGTTCATACCACCACCATGTTGGAAATTGTTCACGTTGCTGCCGTAGCCGAGGTAGTCGTACGGAACGATCCCTACACTGCGCACGTATTTGTTGTCCATCATTTCCTCGGGGTTGGCCCCGGCCAGGAACAAGGCGCTTTCGCGCGGCGTATTGCCCGATCCGTATTGACCGAAGAGGCGCGTGTGCAATTTCAACTTGCCCAATTTGTTCTCGTTGGTGGCCGTGATCTTCACTTGCGCATAGTTGGAAGCCGAACCCACGGCACTGTTGCGCAGGTCGATCCGAATTGCGCCATTCGAACCTCCGTATTCGTAGCGGTGCTTCAGTCCGATCTCCAAGTATCCGTTCAGCTTATTCACCTCCCATTGGTCAGGGTAGAGCAAATAGGTGAGGTCAGTACTGTCGCGTCGAAGGAGGTAAACCAACCCCGCACTGATCTCCGTGCGTTTGTTCGGCAGTAGCCAGTTGAACCCACCGCCGTAACGCTCAAGACCATCGAGCATGCGGGCGTATACGAAGACTGAAGAACCCTTCAACAGCTTTTCCGTTCCGTTCTCATAACGGAAATTGAACGAAGCGGGATCGTAGCCGGTGTCCTTATTACCGGGTACCGTGTCCATTTGGGAGCGGTTCGTTGCCGGCAGGTATTGCCCGATGCCTGTGTTCAACCATGCGCTGAAGTGGACCCGGTGCTTGTACTTCAGGTAACTGCTGTTCAGGTGAACGCCCACCTTCATGCCGTCATATCCGTTCCACCAAAGGTCTGGCCGCACGAAGGCTTGGTAGATCTTGCGATCCGGCCGGTTGCCGATATGATGGTCAAAGGTGATCTCGATCGGTGGTACGAGCTGGTCATTCACTTTGTAGGCATCGGCAAGACGGTTGGTCGGGTCTATGATCACGTTCTGGATACCGGAGGGAATGTCCACCTGTGCGAAGTGAACGCGCTCCAGATCGTCGTAACCGATCCAACGTGGTAGCACCGTAGCGGTTGTGCTCTTCTCGAACCACGTGTTGGGGATATGGAAGTCATGTTCGGTTCCATCGCGGGCGATCACGCGCAGATCGATCGGCATGTGCAGGTCTCCGATGCGGCGAATGCGAATGGTCTGTCCGGAATCTTTGTGTTTGCCCTTTACCCCTCTAACCGCATAGTCGATGCGCTTATCGGTTTCTATCCATTGGTCGAAGAACCAGTTGAGGTCCGCCTTTGTGTATTCATGGAAGCTCTTCCGCATGTCCTCGGGATAGGGGTGGCAGAATTTCCATTGGTTGAAATAGTGCTGCATGGCGCCAAGGAAGAGCGAGTCGCCCAGAACGTATTGCAGGTTGTACAACATGGTAGCGGTCTTGGAGTAGACCTGCCCGTAACCGCCTCCATAATGACCGAACTCATCGCTGTGCGTGTTGATCGGACGCAGTTGGTCTCGCACGGCATCGCGCTGGTAACCGTAGTACACTTCTTGCTCACGTGCTAATGGCCTTTCAGTGAAGCGGCGTTCGTAACGTGTGGTGGGAGTATCGGTCACCATCGTATCACCGTCGATGTGTTCCAAGCCCCAGGAAGTTAGGAATTGGGTGAATCCTTCATCCAGGAAAGCGCGGTAGGTCTCGTTGTTCCCGACCATTCCGAAGAACCAGTTGTGGCCCACCTCATGCGCGATAAGACCACGATAGTTCGGGTCATTACCGCTATCGAGCGTTAGCATGGGGTACTCCATGCCGTCGCGTGCATCGGCCACGATCATTTTCGGGTAGCCGTACATGCCGAAGTCACGACTGAAGCATTCGATCACTTTGGCGGTGTATGCCGCGGCATTCTGCCAACCACTGGCATGTGGTTCCTGCACGAGGGCAACGCACTTTATCCCATTCCATTCTGCTTCGCCGATGCGGTAGTTCGGGTCTGCGGTAAAGGCGAAGTCATGCACGTTCTCGGCATGGAATTTCCATACTTTCCGTTTGTCGGGTTCCGGTTGAATGATCACCGATGGCGCTTCGTTCCACGGTTTGTCCTTGAAATTGGTGATCGCGAGTTTCGCTTTCAGGTCCGGCGGAAGTACCTCACTTTCGTTCTGCAGCCAACCTGTCGCATCAACGATGTAGTGGTGCGGGAAGTCCAACTCCACATCGAAGGTTCCGAAGTCGCCATAGAACTCGCTGCCCAAATGTTGTTGGGTGTCCCAACCGAACTTCGCATCGTACACCGCGATCCGCGGGTACCAGTGAACACCATCGAAGTGCTTGCTACCCCATGCTTTGAAAAGCTTCATGCGCCGGTACACGTCCGACGTCCAGTGGGTCGTGAACTGGATCGTGATCTCTGTGCTCTTGCCTGGTGCAAGCGGTGCGTTCAACCAGACTTTCAAGACCGTGTTGTCCTGTTCTTGTCTTAAGGGTGTACCATCTGTGGAAATGGACGAAACACGAGTGCCTGCGTAGCCAACAGTATCCCTCGTGGTCCGTCTAAGTCCGCTCTCCTTGCGATCCAGATAGGATCCTTCAACAAATGCTTCTTGATAGAGGTGGAAGTAAATGAAGCCAAGACTGTCCGGTGAATTGTTCACGTAGTTCAGGGCGAGATCTCCGGCCAACGTCTCGGCTTGGTCATCCATTCGACCCGTGATGGTGTAATGGACATCCTGCTGCCAATAGCCGGCATGCGGTGGCCTGTTCTTCCAGTAATAGGGATTGTTGGGGCTGGCGTAAGTATCCGGCGGATGCAATGCATCGAATGGCTGGGCCAATGCCGCAAAGCCGAACAGGACAACGGACAGTGAAATGAGTGTACGCATGGAAAGGTAGGAGCAAGATAAGTTCAGGGCACGGATCAACGGTTGGTCACCTACTAACTAGGTCTTTTCCTTCAGTTGCAAATGCGCACTTCGGTGGTTCCGTGCCCGCATAATGCTCGTGTTCAGTTCGTATCCAATAAGTAGAACGATCATGTTGAAATACAACCAAAGTTGGACCGCGAGTATGGCACCGATGGAGCCGTACAGCGCGTTGTAGTCCGTTATGTTCGAGAATACAAAGGCCAGCGCTTGCGATACCAGCATGATCAGGAGCATGGCCAGGATCGCGCCGGGTGTGAATAGTCGGAATCGTTTGGTCGTAGGGTCTCCGGCATTGTACAACAGCGACACGAAGAGCACGACCACCAATATGGACACGATCCACTTCACAAGGAACAAAGCCGCCAATTGGAAATAACTACTGAAGAAATGCAGTTCCTCCAACTTATAAATGATGCTTCCACTGAAGGTGAGCAACGGGATGGCGATCATGGTAAGTACGGTGAGTGCAAGGAGCAGGCCGATGCTCAACACGCGTTGCTTGAGCGGGGAGTGCCAAGTGCTGTGGTTTGAACTTCCGCTAAATCCAAGAAGGATGGCATCGATGCTGTCGCTGGCCATGAATACACCAACAAGGAAACTCACGGAAAGCAAGGTGCCGTGTTTCCGGACAAGCAGGTCATGCAAAGTTGATTCGATGAATTTGTACACCTCCAAGGGCAGCATGTCGTGGAAGGTGACCAACAGCTTGGCTTGGAAATCCGGAATTGGAATGTACGGGATCATCGTGAGCAGAACGATCACCGCCGGGAAGAACGCCACGAAGAGCTTGAAGGAGATCGCGGAGGCCCGCATAACGATGTTACCCTTGGTCAAGGCTCTGACAAAGAAGCGGGAAATGTTGTACAGGTTGAACCCCTCGAAACCAGGCAGCACGATCTGGCCGGCCCACCGGATCAACTGCCTAAAGCCGCGCGAGTACAGGAGCTTGCGGGCTAGTTTCTTGAACATGTACTAGATGGCTTTCAGGCTCAAGTCCAAGCTTGGTACGGAATGGGTAAGGGCACCGACCGAGATGAAATCGACACCGGTTTCGGCGAAGCTCCTTGCCGTTGCCAAGGTAATGCCACCGGAAGCCTCGGTCTCATATAGACCATTGATCAAGTTCACAGCTTCGCGCATCAGCTCCGGCGTGAAATTGTCCAACATGATGCGATCTATTCCGCCGGTTTCAAGAACCTCTGCCACTTCCTTCAGGTTTCGCGTTTCCACCTCGATACGGAGGTCCTTGTTGCGGTCTTGCAAATAAGCCCTGACGCGCATGATCGCTACGTGTATCCCTCCAGAAAGGTCAGCATGGTTGTCCTTGATCATCACCATGTCATACAATCCTTCCCGGTGGTTTTGCCCGCCACCAATGCGTACAGCCCACTTTTCCAAAGCGCGCAGCCCAGGGGTCGTTTTTCGTGTATCCAGAACTTTGCACCCTGTCCCTTCCACGGCGTTAACGAAGCGACTAGTCAATGTCGCTATACCGCTCATGCGCTGCATGTAGTTCAACAGCACACGTTCCACAGTGAGTATGCTACGCGCACTGCCCAGAATATTGAATGCGACGTCGCCCTTGTTAACGGAAGCACCATCAAGGATGTAGACCCGAAGCGTTAGATCAGGGTCCAAGTGGTGGGCAATGGCTTCGGCCAACTCCACCCCGGCGATCACCCCGCTATCCTTTACCAATAGGCGGGCCGCACCACTTGAATTGGCCGGGATCGTTGCAAGTGTGCTGTGATCACCTTCGCCGATATCCTCTTGGAGGGCATTGGCGATCAACGTTTCAGTTCCGGGTGGTAGCACGGTCAAAAGTCGTTCTTGCTGGTCTCAATACGCAATTGCTTCACTTGGAAAACGGTATCTGTTTTCTTAAGGAAGAAAGTTACTCGAAACTGCCCGTTCGAGGTGCGAAGGATACCAATGAAATACTTGTCACCCAGTTTACTTACGCCGGTGTGTTCGATCACCAGGTCCGTGGGCGGGTTGTCGTTGAAGAACTTCCGGATGATCTGCTCAGCCTGGGCTTTGCTGTAAACGTCTGAAGCCTCCTTCACGGTTAGGTCCAAGTTCGGGATGAAATGTTCCGCAAGCTCTTTCGAGTTACCGGTCTTCATGGCTTGTACCACCTTGTTCTTGACTTCATCTTGTGCCTGGATCCCAATGGAAAACAGCATAGTGGTCAAGAACAACAGAAGCTTGGGCATGGGGTTGCGCATTTGTTGCGAAATTTGCAAATACCGGGCCACTTTGCACGCTTGATGCCCATGGAGTTACGAACAGGCATACGCACATGAAGGGCAGATTGTTGCTGGTTGGTCGCAGTGAGCGCGGGTTTGTAGCTGACGGTGTAACGCACTACATCCAGCGTTTGGAGCGCGGCTTGAAGGTGGATACGCTGGTGTTGGCCGAGGCGGGCAAGGGAGAAGCTGCTTACCAGCGGAAAATTGAGAGCGAACGTATCCTGGCGGCCGTGAAACCAGGGGAGAAGGTGGTGGTCCTTGATGAGCGTGGGAAGACCCTGACGAGCCCTCAATTTGCGGCACAACTTGGGTCTTGGCGAGATCAAGGAGTGCGTGATGTCGTCTTCGTTATTGGCGGTGCGTATGGCATGACGGAAGAAGTTCGGGAACGGGCGGACCTCGTGCTATCACTTTCGGCCATGACCTTTCCCCACCAGTTGGTCCGGGTGCTTTTCGCGGAACAACTTTACAGGGCCATGGCCATTCTGCAAGGCAGCCCGTATCATCATTGAATCCGTTTTCGCCGGCGAAGGTTAGCGCCAATCCGTTTTGTTCAGCCGATCAGAGCTTTTGAGCAGCGGGTGGCTTTTGCACCACGGCTATCAAGGATCGTCCGGCCTTATGGATAAGCACCTTGTCCATGATCCTGGAAATGGGGATCATGCATCGGTCCCAGAACCTGATCTGCGAACGTGTTGGTCGTGCTTGGTGGAGCAGGAATTTGTTGGCCAAAGAAAGGAGCACACCCATACTGTCCAGATAGTAGAGCGATACAGGCCTAGCCCATCGAGGCAATTCTGACCGCATTTGCTCTTTGTTGTAACGTTTCACGTGGCCGACCTCCTCGTCGAATTTACTGTAGAGGAACTGATATGCCGGCACCAGGACCAGGAGGTGCCCACCCGGTGCCAATAGCGAATAGGCCCGGTCCAACTCGTCGGGGCCTTGTTCAATATGTTCCACGACATCAACGTACAAGATCGTATCGAACTGGCGACCTTCAAGCTTGTCCACTGTACCGTGCACCATTTCACTCATCTTCTTCAATGAGGCATCAATATGGTCAGGGACATGGGCCAATAGTTGTAGGTCGGGTTCCAGGAAGGTGTAGCTGGAAACGGTTGGGCCTACGAGGTAATTGGCGTTGACGCCCATGCCGCAGCCCACGTCAAGTACCCGGCCCCTTACAAAAGGTCTCAGTTTGGAAGCGAAATAGCGTTTCCAGTTCGTGGCCTCGGCGAAGAGCTCCAGTTCAGTGCCGGGGTAGTTCATGGTCGTTCATCCCACGAGTCAAGGTGTAAAGGAGGTGATCAGTTGTGATCCGCGCACGCGTGAAGTGCAAGAACATAAAGCCCAATGAAAGGAAACATGTACCAACGAAAGGGAGTATCACTTTTGGGGTCATCTCACTTGGAACCTTGCCCGCTAATTTGACCAAAGGGATACACTTGTTTTCCGGCCCTTTCCTTTCGTTGGGAGGTATTCACCAAAAGAAGACCGATGGCAAAGAATCCCAAGCACAGGAGCAAAGAATTGAACATGGATAGGATCAGGGTACTCGCCCATCCCGGTATGGCCTGATCAGTGAACAGCTTGATCGCCATGATAACAATGATGGAGCACAAAAAGACCCCGGTGAGGGCAAGAAGGACTTTCAAGAACATGGAAAGTACCTCTTCGCTGTATTCGATCAACGAGCGGAAGGCGTGGTAGGAAAGGCTTTTGAAGCTCATCTTCGAGTTCCCGTCCAGCCGTTTTCGACGGTCGTAGGTAATGATCGCCGTCTTGGCTTTTTGACGAGAGAGGAAAGCGGCGTAATGAATGAAGGACCGGTCCAATACAGCACCGAGCACTTGCCGATCGATCATGGAGAAGTTGCCGAAGGTGATGCTCCGTCCGGTGAACGCCCGGAAAAGCATGCGATAGCTCCAATATCCCAACCGGAAGAGTACAGATTCGGATCGTTTTCCGCGAGCTACAAGTACGATCGGCGTTCCTATATGTTGCACGAGTTCGACCAATGCCTTTGGGTCGTCCTCCCCATCGGAATCCATAACAATGAAGTGCTGTGCGGTTGTGCTACTGGCGAATAACAGACCATGGTAAATGGCCTCTTGATGACCCATGTTGTAAGGCAGCGAGAGGGCCTTGAACGACACATTCGACGCTCGGGTGCGGAGCGGAGACAATAGAGCCAAGGTCCCGTCCGTACTCGCATCATCCACAACGACGATGGTGAAGGATATTGGAAGGGCTGCAACCATCTGCTCCAGTTCTTCCACGAACCGCACAGCGACATCACCTTCATTGTAACAAGGTGCGATCACGGCTATATGAGGAGTGCCCATGGATTTGATGGTTGAGAGGTTCCGAACACGGGTGCAAGGTCCGGATATTCCTATAAGTGATCAGGCCTTATGCTCTTTACGTCTTGGTCCTCGATAGTTTTAGGCCGAACGGTGCAAAAGGTCGAATGCCACTCTACATGGCAGTCCGTTTCAGCATTGAGGCACCCTGAGGTCGATCATGGAACTAGCCTGCATCCCCGCCAACTTGGACCGCGGCGATCAATGAAGTACCCTTCCAGGATTTTGGCATTAGGTTGTATTCACAGAGGAATGCTTTTCCAAGTAAGGCGTGCGTCCAAGTATTTAGGCCTGGCGCTGGAACCGTAAAGCCCACAGCTCGATCGCCGGCGAATTTTAACTGAAGGCGTGCTGCCGGGTACAGCATGTGGAAGAAGTAGGAACAGCTCAGATGTCGGTCACCGGGCAACGCCGTGTGCTGGCGCAGGAGATCGGGGTCATAGCGCCTATAGTGGTTGTTGAACCGATCGTGACTACTGAACAATTCCTGCCTGGACGGGACCGTGAAAAGCAGATGGCGCAACGAAGGGAAATGTGAGCGGAGATCGGTCAGGAAGGCCACGGGGTCCTCCAGATGCTCGATCACGTCCAAGAGCAGGATGGTACGCACTGCATTCCGTTGTGCTGGATCCAAAAGCCTGGCATCCATCGCAGTGCGAACATAGGGGGCGGCCTCTGCAATGGGCTGCACGGCCGCGAGTTCAACCCCGGTAATGTCAAAGCCGTCATTCCTTAGAGCATGGACGACCAAGCCTTTCCCGCATCCCACTTCCAGGATCGGTCCTTCGGCCCCTATCGTTCGAAGTTGTTCGGCAATGACCCTGTTGCGACAAAGGTTCCAATAGTGGCGCTCCACACCAACCGGATAGATGGAGTCGAACTGTTCGTTGTCGAAAGCGGTATCGGGCTTATCCGCCATGTGTCGTGGTCGTTTCAATGATATAACGCGGCCGACGTTTTACCTCTTTGTAGATCTTGCCGATGTATTCCCCGATCACTCCCAAGCTGACCATGTTGATGGCGGAGAACGTGGTGAGCATGAGGGCAAGACTGGCCCACCCTTGAATGGGGTTGCCGCGCCATGCTGCCCACAGGATCCACACGCCGACCAAGCTGGCCACCAGGAACATGATCAACCCTACGTAGAACACCATTCGAAGGGGGGTGGTGGTGAAGGAAGTGATCCCTTGCCATGCTAGGCTCATGAGCTTCCCGTAGGAATACTTGGACTCGCCAGCGTGCCGATCCAAGCGGGTGAAATGGACCTCTGTACTCGGATAGCCTATCAATGGGAACAAGCCACGGAGGTACACATTCACCTCGTGGAACCGCTCCAGATCGGCGATCACGCGGGCATCGGCACTTCGAAAATCGGCATGGCCCTCGATCGTCCGGCGATTCATGGCACGCATGACCTTATAGAAGAAGTGTGCGGCAATGCGTTTGGGGAGAACATCGACATGGCGTTCCAAGCGAACTCCATAGACCACACGCTTTCCCAAGTGGTGTTGCCGCATCATTTCAGAGATCACCGACACATCATCCTGTAGGTCCGCATCGATCGTCACCAGGATCTCGGCTTCATGGTGGTTGCCAAGTAGGCCGGCCATCAAAGCATTCGGGTGGCCGAAGTTGGCGCTGAACTTGATGCCGCGCACACGCTTATCCGCTTGAGCTGTTTGGAGGATCTCCTCCCACGTACCATCTCGACTTCCGTCGTCCACGCAGCAGAGGTAGCTCTCCGTGGACACCAGACCGTTCTTCGCCATGTTGTCCAGTTCGAGAAGCAATACGCCAGCGGTATGTCCGATGACTCCCTGTTCGTTGTAACAAGGGATCACGATACAGACCTTGAACGGAGGGTGGGGATGAGGTGTTGGATCCACAGGTAGTTAATGGTGGCCGAAGATAGCTTTCAGCAATAGGATGGGTGATACGCTGCAATAATTCGTTTTTGATGGGCACGGAGGTAATGTGACGCTGGATAATCCTCAAATTCGCGGCAACCAGATCGAACAGAGACCGTCTTCGTTGCTTACCGCTCACGGATCATGTCCAACCTTCCAGTTCATCTCCATCGTATCCTGGACGACCGCCGCACGACCATTGCGCTGGTGGTCCTGAACGTTCTTGTGACCTGTGTGATCTTATGGGCATCACGCAGCACCATTCTTTCAGATACGTGGTCCTACTTGGGATTGGCCGAAGGGCTCCTACACGGTGAGTTCAGCATGTGGTGGCCTTTGGAAACGGAACACCCTGATACGTTTCGGACCCCAGGATATCCGCTCTTCGTAGCATTCTTCATAAGTGTATTTGGCAATTGGAAAACCACCTTGGGGGCACATTTCGTGCTCTACTGGCTCGCACTTTACTGGACCTTGAAAGTTGCCGAACGCTTCGATGCCAGTAGGGTAGTACGCAACCTAATCCTGTTGCTGTTGGTCCCAATGATCAATGTGCCCTATTACATCGGGCAACTCTATACGGAGATCCCTGTTTTGGCCGCTATCGCACTCACCTTGTTGGTCATTGCTCGGCGGGGACCTGTGAAATGGTATGACCCATTGGTGCTCGGTTTGTTGTTCGGCTTTATCTACCAGTGCAAACCGATATTCCTGTTGTTTCCATTCGGCTATACGCTGCTCTCTATTTTCTTCGATCGGGCCTTACCGAACATCAAGGGGAACATCGTAATGCTTGTGGTCTTTGGCGCAACAGTGCTACCGTACGTGCTCTGGAATTACTCGAATCACGGTGTCTTCAAGGCCACCCCGTTGGAAGGTGCGGGCAGCTACATGCACATTGGGTACTGGGCCGGGAAGACCCCGGGCTATACGGACCGGTTCTATCTCCAGAACTTCATGGGCGATGAGCTCATTCGTTTCACCCCCGAGGATTCGATCCCTGCCCACATCAAGGAGTACGAGCTGGAATGGGCCGGGTTCAAGGAGAAGTTGGCTCCATTTTTCACTTCCAAGGACAGCGCAATGCGGGCTGCGGCAACGCTGATGCCGTATCCAGCAGAAGGTACATATAGCACTGCCTATACCCTGGAGCGCGAACGACTGCTGTTCCAAAGTACCATGGAGCACTATCGTAAGGACCCTTTGTATGTTCTCGCATACAAGTCGTATTCGGCCGTCCGGTTATGGGTCATTGGCATCCAACGGAAAGATTTCCAACAAGCATCAGTGATGCAGAAGGTGCAGATGATCTACGCGACCGCCAGCACAGGTGGCCTGTTCCTGCTCGGTATCATCCTGGTGCCATGGGCCTTTTTAAAGGGTGCATTGCAAATTCGTGCAACTTGGCCCTTGGTGGCCTACTTGCTCTACTTCGGCGTGATGCACGTGCCTTTCACCATCCAGGCCCGCTACACCACATCGGTAAGGTTCGTATTCTTGACCCTCTTGGCCTTGGCCATCCATGCGCTTTGGGTACGCAGGGGGCAAGTGCCGACGCAAGCTTCTGCATAGGTTGACATGAAGGATTGGACACGATGGAAGGCAGCGGAGGGAAAGGAAAATTGCCAAAGCGGACCTTTGTCCCTTCTTCATTCGGAGCTCTCAACGAATTCAGCATCCTCTCAAACCGCTCATGATCCCGCTCTTTTGGGTTGAATATCACGGTGAAGTAGGGATCGACTATTGGGAGTACATGCTCTCGTTGCTCTACTTACTTTTCTTTTACATGTACTTCACCCGGCAGAAGAACATGCGCATGGTCGAGTCGCCAGAGTACAAATTCTACATCACGGGCCTCATGGCGAAGATGATGGGAGGGTTGGCGTTCAGTCTGGTCTACTTCTACTACTATCAAGGAGGTGATGCGCTTGTGTTCTTCTTAGGGGGTGTTGCAATGCGCAACTTGGCCCTAGTGGAACCCCTCGAGTATCTCCGGCAAATGCTCGGTGACAACTCGTACCAGAGCTGGACCGCCTATACCTTCGATACGGCCAAGCCTTTCAAATATGTATTCTTCGATGATCGGACCTTTGCGGTGATCCGAGCGTCAAGCATATTGGCCTTTCTCACCTTCAAAAGCTTCCTGATCAGCAACCTGATGATCGCGAGCGCCTCGTATTTTGGGATCTGGGCGTGCTACAGGACCTTTGTGAGCTATTTTCCTCAGTTGGCCGGAAGACTGGCTACCGGTTTCCTGTTCATGCCATCATCGATCTTCTGGGGTTCGGCGATCCTCAAGGATACCTTTACGTTCAGTGCAGTGTGTTGGTGGGTCCATTCCGTGGATCAGTTGTTCTTCAAACGAAAAACAACAGTGAGCCTGTGGTTCGCCGTGATCGCGAGTGCATTGGTCATGATCGCCATGAAGCCGTATATCTTCATGATACTTTTCCCCATGACCATTCTTTGGCTCATGTATTTCCGCATGGTCGCGTTGAGGAACGTCCTTGTGAAATTCGTCATCGTCCCTCTTGCCGTGGCCATGGTTTTTGCCGTTTCATTGCTCGTTCTCACACGCTTGGGATCTTCATTCGACAAGTTCGCCTTGGACGGGGCCTTGCAGACGATCCAAGTTACACAAGGAGATCTGGTGAATGCGAGTGCTTATGGAAGTAATTCCTTCGATGTGGGAAAGATCGATGGCACATGGGGCTCTGTCCTTTCCAAATTCCCGGTAGCGACCAATGCTGCCTTGTTCAGGCCTTACATCTGGGAGTCGAACAACATGGTCATGGTACTGAGCGGGTTGGAGAATTTGTGGGTGTTGGGATTGACCCTTTATGCATTCTATGTTGCAGGTCCCAAGTTCTTTTTCCGAGCCAGCCTCGGCATCCCGATCCTGATGATGTCGATGGCCTTTGCGCTGTTGTTCGCATTCATGGTGGGGGTCACCACTCCGAACTTCGGCGCATTGGTGCGCTTCAAGATCCCGATGGTGCCGTTCTACATCAGTTCACTGTTCATTATCATCTACCTGGCCAAGTTGAAGCGTAAGCGGGAGAATCAAGGCCTCCGGTTCGACTTAAAGGGTTACCGGATGGGTACGGCGCATTTGCTCTTGAATGCCAAAGAGGAAACGAGTTCCAGGAAGAAGGGTCCGGAAGGGAAGCGATCGGTCGGTGGGCCGACCGGGCAGGGTCGACACCGATGATCAACGAACCACTGCAGGCTTCAAGTTCCGGGACACCGAGGCAGGTCCTCGTGCTCACCTATTGGTGTTGGGATGAGGCTTTGGTACAGACCTTCACCTTGCCGTATGTGCGGATCATGTTGAAGGTATTGCCGCCTGGTAGCACCGTTCATCTGGTCACTTTGGAGAAGGGTGGGTTCACAGCCGGTCCGCAGCTACGGGAACCGGGTATTATTGGCCATCCTTTCCGGTATAGACCATTCGGTGTGCGCGGAATCGGAATGATCATGACCCTCGTGTGGCAATTGATCGGCTTGGTTCGCGAATACAAGGTGGACACCGTCCACGCATGGTGTACCCCGGCTGGTATGATCGGCTATCTCGTCTCGCTGCTTACCCGACGAACCTTGGTGATCGATAGCTACGAGCCACACGCGGAAGCCATGGTTGAGAATGGAACGTGGTCCCGAAAAGGCATCGCTTTCCGGGTACTCTTCTGGTTCGAACGAGCGCAGACACGAAAGGCACGAGCTGTGATCGCGGCAGCCTCCGGAATGCGCGAATATGCACTCAGCGCGTATGGACATGTTCCCAAGGAATTCCATGTAAAGCCAGCTTGTGTCGATCTCGGACTGTTCGGGCTGGCGAATTTGAAGCGACCTGAATTGATCGAGCGATATGGCCTACAGGGGAAGTTGGTGTTGGTCTATGCTGGAAAATTCGGGGGCATCTACTGGGGCCAGGAAGTGTTCGATCTCATTCGCGTAGCGCTTGATCATTGGGGAGAACGACTTCACGTACTGTTGCTTACGGGGCATCCCGAACCAGAACTGCGCACATTCATGGAGCGCGCGGGTCTGCCAAGGGCGCTGTTCACTATTCAACATGTTCCCCATGCGGAGGTCCCGGACCATATGGGGTTGGGGGATGTGGCACTTACACCGGTTCGGCCTGTTCCTACAAAACGATATTGTACACCGATCAAGGATGGGGAGTATTGGGCGCTCGGTCTTCCTGTGGTCATCACACCGGGGATCTCCGATGATTCGGACATCATTCGGGTCCATGGGATCGGGGCTGTCCTTGCTGATGGAACAACACGATCCTACGAAGTTGCCGTGAATGAGGTGGATGCCTTGTTGAGAAAATACTCAAGGCAGGAGCTATACCTTCGTATCAGGCCCGTTGCCGAAAAATATCGCCACTTTCGCATTGCCGAAGCGGTCTATATGAATATCTATGGAAAAGCGGAATAAGGTCTTGGTAACAGGCGGTGCAGGCTATATCGGATCCCATACCTTGATCGAGTTGTTGGAGCATACCGACACGGAAGTTGTCTCAGTGGACAACTTCTCCAATTCGGACCGTACGGTCTTCGATCGTATCGAGCAGATCACCGGACGTCGGGTACTTAACCACGAAGTGGACCTTTGCGACCGAGAGGCTGTGGCTCGGCTGCTGGATATGGAGAAGGGCGTCACCGGGGTGATCCATTTCGCAGCGTTCAAATCCGTTCCGGAATCGGTCACCGATCCACACAAGTATTATCACAACAACATTGCCTCACTGCTCACTTTGCTTGAAGGTTGCGTTGCACACGGTGTGGAACGGTTCATATTTTCGTCCTCATGTTCGGTGTACGGTAACATCGATCAATTGCCCGTTGGGGAGGATACCCCGTTGGGTAAGGCCGAGTCCCCATACGGCTACACCAAGCAGATCGGTGAGCGTATCATCGAGGACTATGCGCGGAACAACCCGGCAATGCGGTTCATCGCTTTGCGTTATTTCAATCCGGTGGGTGCCCATGCCTCAGGCCTCAATGGCGAAGCGCCTTTGAATCCACCTAGTAGTCTAGTGCCGGTCATTACACGCACCGCCATTGGCAAGCGTCCCAGTATGGTAGTATATGGCAGCGATTATGCTACGCGCGATGGATCATGTGTACGCGATTATGTCCATGTATCTGATATCGCTGCTGCCCATGTGAAGGCCTTGGACTATGCAAAAAGTACGATGGACGAACCGTACGCCATTTTCAATTTGGGAACAGGTGAAGGCGTCAGCGTTCTGGAGGCCATTGAAGCATTCGGATCCGTTAGTGGGGTCCACTTGAATTACACCGTTGGGCCACGACGGGATGGTGATGTTGGCGCGATCTATTCGGACACCACGCGGTCCCGCGAAGTACTTGGTTGGAAGGCCCAGCGGGATCTGAACGAGATGATGGCTTCCGCTTGGAAGTGGGAGCGTCAACTGGCCAGTGAAGGGATGTGATCTTTCAATCCGTTCGTAAGAATGGGCGAAGGAGCAAGGTTGGTCGCCGGATCAACGCCTTCACGAACCAAGGAATGGCTTTCGCCGGTTTCCCTGCTTTCTTCCACCAACTTCCACCTATGGCCCAATAAGCATTGGCATACGCATAGCGCAGAAAGTCACGGTCCTTCAACAATCCATTGCGCTCAGCCTTGGCGAAAAGGTAGAGGTGGTCCTTTTGATACAATGCGATGTTACGGCTCATGCTGCCCGACAGAACACGGTATCCGTTCAACGCTTCTGGTACGCGCGTGTAGGTGTGCGCGCTGGCCAGACTTAGGGCGATGTCCTGATCCGCGGAATTCGAGAGGTTCACATCGAAGCGGATGCCGGCGTCGAAACAGTTTCTGTGGGCCATTATGTTGCTGCTGATCCCCGGAATGCCGATCCCTCTTCCCGACAGGATCTTGCGTACCACATCGCCATCCGTGCCCGTCTCGCGCAGTACGGGGCGCATTTCAGCATCACACTGCCAGATATCGCTATACACCCAATCCACCTTGGCTGCGCGGATGGCGTTCATCTTCACGCGCAGGCTGTCCGGTGAGAGCATGGCATCGTCGGCGTCCAAAAAGGCGATGTACGTTCCACTTGCATTGTCCAAACCGGTATTGCGGGCGGCGCTCACACCGGCATTCGACTTATCTATCACCTTGATACGCGGATCATCAATACCGCGCGCAATAGTTGACGTATCGTCCGTGGAGCCGTCGTTCACCAAGATGAGTTCCCAACTCTGCTCGGTCTGCGCCTGTACGGACCGAACGGCCTCAGCGATCCACCGCTCCGCGTTGTATGCAGGTATGATTACGGAGATCAGTGGTATATCCATTTTGGATGTGTCGCTCTAGACCTCGGACCGTAGTACGACCTTGTAAATTGTCGAGATCTTTTGACTGATCGCCGCAGCGGAGAATTTCGGAGCGGCCGCCTCAGCGATCACGGCCCGATCGAATCGATCCTTGGTCCGCATGCATTCCATCAACGCATCTGCTAAGGACTGAGGGTCGCTTGCAGGTACCAGGATCCCGTTCGATGCATCGATCAGTTCAGGCACACCATTGACGTTCATCGAAACCACGGGTGTGCCGCAACAGAGGCTTTCTATCACCACACAGGGCAGATTGTCTGCATGCGTTGGCAGTACAAAGAGGTGGCTTTGCTGCATGAGGTAGGCCATGGACTGCTTGTCCTGATAGCCCGGGAAGCTGATATCCACGTGTGGTAATTCCAGTTTACAGCGTTCCATGATGACCTCATAATCCGGCCCATATCCCACCCAATCGATAACGCACCGATCGGAAAGCGCTGGAGGTAGTAGAGCGATCGCATTGATGAACACATCGTGGTCCTTTGGAGGACGCCAAACCGCCGCCAGCATAATCCGGAAAGGCTCGTCTGGCGGGCTTTTGGTAGGTTTGAATGCGTCGGCGGCCACATTATGGATCACGGTCAGTTTCTCCATTGGCACGTCGAAATCAGTGTTCAGAACGTGCGAGAGGTCATTGGAAACGGGCATCACCATGCGGATGTTGGGGTGCTTGAACCAATTCCGGATCTGGGATCGTTGGTTTTGCTCCACGGTAGGTGGCAATTGCCGAATGCCAAGGTGATAGAATGAATTGTGTTCCGTTACCACCACTGGCAGATCCAATTTCTTGGCTGTGGCCAAAACGTGTTCGGTCACTTCGGTCCGTACATGGATGTGGATCAACGCGAACGGTTCTTCCTTATGCCATTGGGGAATGATGCGCTTGTAGTACTGACGAACGAGCCGCTCAGCAAGTTCAAAGCGACGGAGCGGTGTAAGGATGATCGCACGATGCACGAGTAGGCCATCTTCAAAAGCTGAGGATATGGTCGTGGAAGGCCACGCAACGCGCGCTTTTACCACCTTCACATAAAGTACTTCCACTCGCTGATCGCGCGCAATGGCATGAATGTGTTCTTTGATGAAGATGCCGGTCACATCTGCACCGGTCGGCCACCAGCCCACTATACAAAGTACCCGCTTTCCCGTACCGGGGACGATCGGTTTGGTGCTACGTTTGGTAACGACGGGGCCATTGATCAATTGACCAAAATTGCGAAGGTCCGATGGTCGGACCAGAAAGATGTCATGGATCGGGATCCCCATTCTGTAACGGATGGTCCAAAGCAGTGCGACCATGATCACCATGTAAGCCAGTGAAGTGGCAATGGCGGCTCCCTCGATACCCATGATCGGGATCAAAAGCAGGTCCAATACCACCGTTAGCACGGCAGCGATCGAGATCGAGTAGAGATTTACGCGCTGGTAGCCACCATGAACGACCAAGGGCACCAGCAGTTTGGTCGCACTGCTGAGAACGATCCCCGGCAACAACAAATAGAGCGGGTTAACCGAGGCGCTGAAGACCGACCCGAAAAGCAGCGGCAAGAGCCAATGCGCCGTGGCAGCAAGTAGGAGTGCCAGTCCAAGGACTGCTGTGAAGTTCACCCGCGCCACGGTCTTGAACTTGTCCAACATTTCGTCCTTCAATTGGCCGAACAGATAGGGCTGGACCACCCGGGAGAAGGGGTCGGGGATATAGAACAGTAACTGCGCTACACCAACGGCAACGGTGTAGATCCCCAATTGCGATTCGCCAAGCGTATCTCCGATCACCCAGATGTCGAACCTGTAATTGATCAAGTTGATCAGATTACTGAGGTGGCCGATCAGTGAAAAGGCGAGAATGGGTCGAAGTATGGACCATGTCCATATCGGGATCGGGGGAATACGTACATCCACAATGTAGAGCACGATCCAGACCCCTGTATTGAGGGCCATGGCGATGGATGAAACAACAAGGACCATGGGTAGGATATCCGCGGAGGCCAGGGTAGCCCGCGCAAGGAATAGGATAAGGAAGGCCAAAGCGCTAAGGCCGGCATTGAAGATCCCCATCAAGTTGAGGATCTTGAAACGCTTAAGGCCAAGCAGGACCGCGGCGATGGTCGTATTCAACAAGCTGAGTACGATGCTGAAATAGACATATCCCCAATACATCAGACCTGCACGCCCAGTTGGCATGAAGAGGTCTGTGAGCCGCAAGGACGACGCGAACCCAAAAAGAATAACAGGAACGATGACCAAGTTGACGCACAACATGGTGGCCGCCATGCCAATGACCTCCTTCGCAGCGTGACCCGCTTTGGATGTAAAATAGGTAACACCGAAACCCACGTTGAAACTGACCAGCATGGCCAGTAACGCGACCTGATTCGTTAGCAATGCATACTCTCCGCGACCAACATCGCCTAGCAGCCTGGTCAGCAGGGTGCTGGAAATGAAGTACAGAAGCAGCGTCGGCGCCTGCGAAAGGAAGGTGAAGAGTATGCTGCGCTTGAAGCTCAATTCAAAGGGGAAGATGGGTTTCAGGCAGTGTAGTTAGGATACGGGGTACGGTTCTCCACTAAGGATCTCTTTCCGGTTCCGGCGGTAAAGGGCATAGGGTTGCCTTATGTGGCAAAGGAACAGAATCGGAACGCGTTCTCGATCTCCATCCTCGACTTTTCCTCGTTAGGGCTTTTTTGGGATGTGGTATTGTGCGGACATCGCTCTCCAAACTGCGATCGGCGGTCCATTCAATTGCCCTTTGCACCACGACGGTAGATCGCCATATATCCCTCCCACATCCGTTCGAAGGAGAACAGTTGAAGGGCCAGCTTCTGGCCAGCTGCACCGACCTCTACATGGTCCAGCTTAAGCATGTGCTCAACTCCTTCGGCTAGTGCTTTTCCCAAACGTTCACCGATCAGTAGGCCGGCATGCGGTCCATCGATCGCATCCTTTGCCGCGCCAGTTGGGGTGGACACGACAGGCGTGGCGGACATCATAGCTTCTGCATACACGAAACCAAAAGGCTCATGGTCGGCCGCATGCAGGTAGATGTCCATGATGCGATAGAGCGAGGGCACATCGCTGCGGTCCACCCAACCGGTGAAGACCACATGGGCCTCCAAGTCTTTGTCTTTCACCATGGAACGGATCTCTTCAAGCTGTGGTCCGCTGCCACAGAAAAGAAATTTCGCAGTGGGGTGGGCATTCACGATCATCCGCGCTGCATCTACGATATGCCGGTAACCTTTCCATTCGATGAAACGTGCCAGGGTTCCGATCACTGGGAAAGCGCCATCGAGCTGGAAGCGTTCACGGAGCCGTTGTTCGGCATCGCTGTTCTGCACCGTATAGCGCTGCGTTGGTATTCCGTGGTGTACCATGGCCACCTTGCCTCGGGGGGCATGTTCCTTTTCCAGCATAATGGTCCGAGCATCTTCGGAAACGGCGACCGCCAAGGTGGCCAAGCGGGCATTCAAGCGGTCCAGGAAGACCCATTTCGGCGCGTAGTTCAAGTGGAATCCGGTG
>Ga0209063_1000449_pt1 | contig 28638 bp, 26 predicted proteins | sample KloWWTmeKNB19Kit_FD_187177 | JGI IMG/M metagenome (GOLD analysis project Ga0209063, IMG submission 187177) | Active sludge microbial communities from Klosterneuburg, Austria, studying microevolution and ecology of nitrifiers - Klosterneuburg... | ecosystem: Engineered > WWTP > Aerobic digester >... | reverse complement strand
AGTTAATTTTCCAATTAAATTAGCTTTCAATAATTCAAATTTTGGAACTATTTCATCACCTGTAAATCGGTCAATTGCTAAATTTACTTGTGTTAAAACGGTTTTAAATTCGCCATTTTGGTATTGGTCATATAAATTTTCATAAACTACATTTGGCGAATCGCTTGCTGCTTCAACTTCAATTGAAGGATTTAATAAAATTTGCGCATATCTAGATTCTGGATATTGTGCAATGATTTTTGCTTTCATTGCTGCGGCTTTTTCTTTGTCAATTATTTCATAAATCTTATAGAGATTATACATTGATGGCAACACCAATCTTTCTTCTGGATTGTTAGTTAAGAGTTTTTCCAGTTTGTTTGCCGCTAATTGATATTCTTTAAATTTTTCTTTATAAATAGTTCCTAATTGATAGTAAGCAAAGTTTCTTTCTTTCCCTAAACTATCAATTACAGTTTGTGAAGTTGGCAATTGACTTGTATAAAACTTTGTGTCATATCGTTCTTCTTCGGTTGCTGATTTAGTTGTTTTGTTATCTTCTTTTTCAGCGACTGTTTTGTCATCTTCTTTAGAATTTGAAACTGTGCTAACTGTTCTCCAATTATCTTGCAAGCTTCTTCTACCCCAAATTTTAGCAAACTCAATTTTACCATATTCAAGTGTTGCTGTGTTGTAGAAATAAAATTTACTTTCTTTTTGATTTCCTTTTTCTACTGAATTTTTTAAAGAAATGCTAGATTTTTTTGGAGAATCACTTCCGTCTGTTGCCGTTGGAGCATTTTGGTTTCTTTCTTCGTTTTCTCTAACAATTTCCTGCTTTTCAAGTTCTTTTTTTAGTTTTTCGTCTTCTAACTTAAGATTATCAATGTGTTTTTGAAAAAAAGCAGTTCTGTCGTTTTCAGACATATTTACTATGGAAAGAATACTATCATTTCGTTGCGCAATTCCTTCATATTTAATTACGTCTTCAAGATTTTCGCGTTTCTTTTTTATGGCTAGAAACTCACGAGTTCTTGGTTTTAAATTAACCAATGTACTGTCAAAATATTTTCCTGCAGTTACATATTTTGCACTGTTAAAGTAGATATCAGCTAAATTTCTATAATTGGAAGCTATCAAATAAGCATCAGCAGATTTCTTTTTTAAAGAAACATTATAGTATTTTTTTGCTTGTACAAAATTTTTCTTCTTGTCATAAAACAATGCCATTTGATGATTTAAAACATCAAGATATGGTCTGTTTTCTCTGTCTTCGAGAAGGTCGTTATATTTTTTTAGAAAGGCAATTGTATCACCTTTTTCATAGTCAAAATACTTGGCTTGTTTTTCATGAGCATGAATTACATATTGTCTTGCGGCTTTTCTATTCATATCAATAACCGCTTGATAACTAGCATTTGCGCTGTCTTTCAAACCCATTTCATCATATAACTGACCAAGAATAAAATGATATCTCGAAACTTCTTCGTTAGATTTTGTGAATTCTTTAGCTATTTTCAATTTAGCAACTGCGCTATCTTTTTCTTCAAGATTTAAAAATGCTTGCGCCAAAGTTGCATTTGCATCAGCAAAAATCTGGTCTTTAAATTTAATTTCTTTTAATAATTTTCGAAGATTATTTACTGCTAAAGCATCGTTTTCTAGACGCATATTGGTTTTTTCTCTCCAAATTTTTACTTCATAAATCTTATCACTGCTCGGATATTTGTACAAAACATAATTAAAAGCTTCCAATGCTGGAACAAAACGTTGTTCGTAGTATCTTGATTTTCCCAAAAGCAAATGCGCTTCATCCATTTGTGGATTTTTTTCAGAACCTTGAATGTTCATCGAGTGTTTTTGAATGGCTTTAATAGCTTTGGTTTCAGCTCTTTCAAAATCAGCGTTTTTGGTTTCACCTGGAAGAATTTTTTCTTCAGAAATTTGCATTCTTTCAACAGGAAGTTGTTCCCAAAAATTATCTTGGTATTGTGTTTTTAAATCAACTAATCCTTTATCAAGTGCTAAACCGCCGTTGTATAAAATGTTGTATTTTGTGCTAAGCGCATGAGAATTTCTGGATAGAAAAGTATTCTTTTTAGTAGAACAAGCTATCAAAAAAAAGAGAAATCCAAGTAAGAGTATATATTTTGTTTGCTTTGTTTTCAATGTGAAACGTTTGATTTATAACGTAAAAATGTACTATTTAGTATAACTAACTGGTAAAAATACGTTTCTTTTTGATATGGCAAAAAAATAGCTGTATGTTTTTTACAACAATACAGCTATTCTAATCTTTTTATCTTTTGGTTTACACCGCAAAAAATGCTTCTAATTCTTTTAAAGTTTCTGGCGATGTTTGAATATCTTTTACAACTTCGCCTTTGTTTAATGCTACAATTCTATTGCAAACCTCAACCGTGTGAACCAAATCGTGGCTCGAAACCAAAACCGTTGTATTGGCATCATCGGCTAATTCTTTGATTATTTTTTTCAAACGATTTACTGTTGTTGGATCAAGATTAGCAAATGGTTCGTCAAGAATTACCACTTCTGGACTTCCAATTAAAGTGGCAATAATTCCAACTTTTTTCATGTTTCCTTTGGATAAATCGCGAAGGTATTTTTTGCTTTTCAGGATTTCGCCATTGAAAAATTCTTCGTGTTTTGCTAATAATGCGTCAACATCAGCTTTGTTTTGTCCGCGTAATTCGCCAATGAAATAAAAATATTCTTCGGCTGTTAAATAACCTATCAAGAAACTTTCATCGATGAAAGCTGCCGTGAATGGTTTCCAAGCTTCGCTGGAATTTACTTGAACATTGTTGTTGATAATATGTCCTGTGCTTGGCTGAATTAAATCTAATAACAAACTGAAAAATGTGGTTTTCCCAGCACCATTATTTCCTACTAAACCAAAGCTTTGTCCTTTTGGAATTTCTAGATTTTGAACGTTTAATACTTTAACTCCGTTGTTATATGTTTTTGAAAGATTATGTACTTGTATCATTTTTTTAGTGATTAGTCGTTAGTGAATAGTAATTAGCTTTTTTGTTTGTAAGCAGCGATTGTTGCGTATTTTTCAGATTTGTAGATTTTTTCGATTTTAGAAAACATATAGTTTCTAAACATAAACCCAATAACTCCGGCTAATGCCACAAAAAGCAACCCGATATTTGGTGAAAAAAGATAATATCCTGCGGCATATAAAGCCATTGGTAAAAGCATTTTTGGAATAGCAATCAACATTGTTTTTACGTTAAACGCTTGTTTGTCTCCAAAAGCTTGTTTGCTCGTAGTTAAATCGATTGGTGTTTTTACAAAAGCTCCGCCAAGCATTACCAAATGTGAATTTACACCGATGTTGAAAATAGCCGCAACAACAACTATTAAATACGTATGCAATCCAAAATAAAGGTAAAATGATGCTAAAAGTGTAGAAGCTACTGTTCCAATAACCATCAACCACCATTTTGATTTAATGTATTCTTTGTAAGGAATGTTTTGGCTCATTAATAGTTGATAATAAGCACTATCCCAACTTGGAATAAATTGTCCAAATGTGAATAAAAATCCGCCCGAAACGAATATTGCTGCAAATACTTTCATCGCTGGATTGTCATACGCTTCAATTGAACCTGTGAAAAATAATAATCCGTAGAAAATAAACATTACACTCATAATCAACGTTGTTTTTGAGCGTTTGTTTCTTCGTAATAATCGGATGTCGTTTTTCAAAAATGTTCCTAATGTTCCAAATTGTTCTAGCCAAGTATAATTTTCGGTTTTGGCAACATCGTTTTTCTTAGCCAATCCTTCGTCTAAGTTAAGATTACTTTTGAAATATTGGAACGAGAAATAATACGCCGCAACCAACATAATTACTGGAAGTAAAAACAAATAATTGGTATCATACATTCCTTGAAAAAATGGTTGTGTATAAGCTGTGATGTCAAAAATGTTATAGTATTGAGTTAATCCCAATCCGGCAAAAACTGCCAAAACACTATAAAAAACGGCATCTTTATTGTTGATTAGAATATTGATAAAATTATTGAAATAAACCAAAGAAAACATGGCAATATTCCACAAAATAGCTTGATAACCATAACCTTTTACTAATAAAACAACGGTAAACGGAATGAAAAACAAAGCATGTGTCCAATTAAAAAACGACAACGCTGTTTTTCCTAATGAAAAATGTACAATTGTTCCTTTTTTGATTGGTAAAGTTAACAATGGACGAATGTTCATTACTGGCATTTTTTGCAGAAAATAACGTATCATTAAATCTACTGCAAAATAATAAATCATAAATTTATTCACGGTTTGTAAAGGTTCAAATCCTTCTTCCTTTAGGATAAAGAAAGCTGCCGTTCCCATGATTGCAAAACATGCTAGAAAATACACGGCAACTAATCCCATGATGATTTTCATGGCAAGATTTGTCCCGAATGATGCCGAACGCAGAAAGGATTTCCACTCGAGCCAGATAAAATGTTTGAACATAAGTTAGTGTTTTTGGTTGTCGATTAGTTTCTAAAAGTAGAAAATTGTTACATACTTTCAAAGTTTCTTTTCTTTTCAATTCTTACCTTTGCCAAAAACAATTAGATGTCAACTTTCTATAAACTTCATATTAAAGATGTAAAACGTGAAACGCCAAATGCGGTTTCAGTTGCTTTTACAGTTCCAAACGAATTACAATCGGCTTACGAATTTACTGCTGGTCAATACATTAATTTAAAATTAACGCTTGACGGACAAGAAATTCGCCGTGCATATTCGATTTGTTCTTCTCCAAATAGCGGTGAACTTCGCATAGCGATTAAATCGGTTCAAAACGGACATTTTTCAAAATTTGCCAATGATAATTTGAAAATTGGTGATATTATTGAAGTTGGTCAACCGGAAGGAAAATTCACTTTTGAACCTAACGCCGAAAAGCAAAAAAATTACGCAGCTTTCGTTGCTGGAAGCGGAATTACACCAGTAATGTCAATCCTAAAATCGGTTTTGGAAAACGAACCCAACAGTACTTTTGTATTGGTTTATGGCAATAAATCACCCGAAGAAACCATTTTTCATCAAGAACTTCACGACTTGCAATTGAAATATGTTGGACGATTGTTTGTTCATTTTGTTTACAGCAATTCAAATAGTGGCGATCTTTTTGGTCGAATAGACAAATCGGCGGTGAATTTTATTCTTAATAATAAGCATAAAGAAAAAGAGTTTGACAAATTCTACCTTTGCGGTCCAGAAGAAATGATTAATTTGGTTTCCAATGTTTTAAAAGAACACAATGTAGCCGAAAAAGATATTAAGTTTGAATTATTTTCTACTTCAACTGCCGAAAATACAAGCGTTGGCAATCAATCTGGTCATACAAAAATCACCATTATGGTTGATGACGCAGAAACCACTTTTGAAATGTCGCAGAAACAAACCGTTCTTGAAGCTGCTTTAAAACAAGGCATCGATGCGCCATATTCTTGTCAAGGTGGAATTTGCAGTTCGTGTTTAGCGCGAATTACAAACGGTTCAGCCGAAATGAAAAAGAATTCTATTTTAACCGATGGCGAAGTTGCCGAAGGTTTGATTTTAACGTGTCAAGCGCATCCAACATCGGCAGAAATTTATGTGGATTTTGATGATGTTTAAAATGCTTTATGCCTAAAGCTTTAAGCTTACTGCTTTTAAATGAAAAACAAACTAGAAATATTTAAAAAAGCTCCTGATCTTTTGGATGAACCTGAAGTTCAGGAGCTTTTGGATTATTGCGAACGATTGGAAGACGAGTTAATTGACTTAAAATTTGAAAAAGAAAAAAGCAAAGAACTCATTATGCTCGACATGATTAAAGAAGTCATAAAAGGTTGCAATGCTATCGAAAAAGAACAGTTGGAACACGAACGATTTGGCTATGAAGCACCAAATTATCAAGCCACAATTTCCAATCTAAAAAGTTATATTTTAGAGATTTGTAGAATAAATAAGATTTATTTGTAATTTTATATATGCATTAATAATACCGCCATAAAATGATAATGCCATCCGACAAAGAATATAAAGCTACAAAGCAAATAATGCTTGGAAAAGCAACAATAAATTTTGACTTTAGACAACTTGCAGACTTTATTGACCAAACATTTGGTGTTAAAACAATCAATATCATTTACGACACCTTTGGAAAAGAAAAACAACCACGATTAAACATTTGCTTTGAATTTGAGCGAGAAAAACAGAGTTTCAATGATGACAAAGGAAATTTCAACTTTGATAATAAAAAACAAAAAGTAATAGTAAACAAATTCAAACAGACGTTAGAAGAACAGAAAATCATAGAAAAAAAAGGTTTCTTTGGTTTTTTTGCAAAAACGAAAAACGAAAAATACAAAACAGATAATGTTTGGGTTTGTTACAGTGCATTTGAGCCAATAGCAAGACATGAAGCGATTGATAATATTCCAGAATCAAAAGTCATTCAACTGAAGAAAGAACTTGATAATAAATATCTTTGGGAAATTTCAAAAGCTTTTGGAGGAACAACTTTCTTTTTACACACAGATGAACAAGTAAAACTTTATGAGAATAGTGAAACAAGAAAAGTTTGGGCAAACAAATATTTTGACATTTTAGAACAATACAATGAATTTGGTTACTTTAAACGTGAAATGTTCAATATTTACCTTGACAGCAAAGAAAATTTTGACCGAAATTATGAAAGCAATTGGTATTATTATTACAAATAGTAAAATGAGTATACATAATTAACGTAAACTGAAAACTACTTTCTCCACTGAAATACTTCGCATTACATCTTCATATCCCGAAACTTTTTTATTTCCATAAACCGAAGTTGGTAACAACGGAAACTGATTTCTATCGGCAGTTAGACAATTTTCCAAAGGTTGATTAAACGGTGCAAATCCAGCAAAAGGATGTGTTGCGCCCCAAAGTGTGATTACTTTTATGCCAAGCATTGCGGCAATATGTGCGTTTCCGCTATCCATAGAAAGCATTATATCAAGATTGGAAATCAGTTGTAATTCTTGATTGAATTTTAGTTTTCCGGCTACAACAATGAAGTTTTCTCTTTGCTTTGCTAAAATATTTAATTTTTCGGTTTCTTCTTTTCCGCCACCAAATAAAAACAGTTTATAATTGTGATTTTCCGCTAATAAATCAATTACTTTTTGCATCAAATCCAACGGATAGACTTTACTTTCGTATTGAGCAAATGGCGCAATTCCAATCCATTTAAAATTATCTTTTTTACCTGAAACTTTTAAAATTTCTTCTGATAAAATAGCTTTTTCTGGGAAACTTGGCAAAGATAAATCAACAGAAAAACCTAGTTTTTTGAAGGTTTCAACATGTCTTTCAACCATAGATTTTATGGGTTGGAAAACTTTATTTTCGGCACGAGTTAGTGCTTTTTTTTCAGCTCTGCCTTTATCGGTTGCGGCAACTTTTTTGCCTGACAATGAAAATAAAGTTCGAATGATTTGAGAACGCAAAACGTTGTGCAAATCGGCAACAGCATCGATATTTAATTGCTGTAAATCTGCATATAATTTCAACAACCCTAAAAAACCCTTGTGTCGTTCTTTTACATCAACAGCAAAAAAATCTACATTAGGAATTCCATCAAAAAAAGGTTTGAAAAAAGGTCTAGAAACGACTGTGATTTTTACGTTAGTATTTTGCTCAACCAAAGCGCGAATAACTGGAACGGTCATGGCAACATCGCCCATTGCTGAGAGACGAATTACGGCAATATGTTGAGGTTTTTTTGACAAAAATTTATTTTTTTAAACCATTAAGGTATTAAGAAAAATTAAGACAAAACTTAATGATACTTAATACCTTATTGGTTATAATCTTTTAACTATTTACTTCTTATTCTGATACAACACTGGATTTAAGTCATCATCGTTGTACATTTTCATTTGTTTGTACACTTTCATGAACTTGTCACCGTTTTCAATATCAGTTAGTAAATCATTGATTGAGGTAAACATATCGCTTTTTTGGTCTAACAAAACGTTTAATTTTTCCTGACATTTTGCTCTGTGTTCAGCTGTTGCATCAACGCGAGTTGCTTCTTCATTCATGTGGTAAATTTTCAAAGCTAAAATCGATAATCTATCAATTGCCCAAGCTGGACTTTCGGTATTGATTTTGGCATTTGGTTTTACTTGAACATTAACTTGTTTTTGAAGAAAATAACTATCAATATATTCTACCATGTCAGTACGAACTTGGTTTGAAGCATCAATTTTTCGTTTTAAAACCAAAGCTGCAACTGGATCAATTTGTGGATCACGAATGATGTCTTCATAATGCCATTGCACTGTGTCAACCCAGTTTTTGGCATACAAAAGATATTCAATACTTCCTTTTTCATAAGGATTCAAAGTTGGCTGATATACATCATCAATAATATGATAATCTTTAATACTTTGTTCAAAAATAGGAAAGGCAAACTGTGAAAACATAATAGTAAAATTTTATTGCAAAGATAGTTTTTATACTTTTACCCAAACATACAAATTTTCGGCATTATGCACATTCATTATATTTCGGAGCAAAACAGTATTCTTAATCATTTTTTGGCACAAATTCGCGATGTTTCTATTCAAAAAGACAGCATGCGTTTCAGGAAAAACATTGAACGAATTGGCGAAATTATGGCGTATGAACTAAGTAAAACTTTAGATTATAAAGCAATTGACGTGCAAACTCCACTTGGTGTGAAACATACAACAACCGTTGCTGAACCAGTAGTTTTGTGTTCTATTCTTCGTGCCGGATTGGCGTTGCATACTGGTTTTATGAACTTTTTTGACGATGCCGAAAACGGATTTGTTTCTGCTTATCGTCATCATTATGATAACGATGATAAATTTGAAATTTTGGTCGAATATCAAGCTGCACCTTCATTTGAAGGAAAAAATTTAATTCTTATTGATCCAATGTTAGCAACAGGACAATCGATTGTTGCTGTTTTGCATAAATTACATTTGGAACAAAAACCAAAAGAAATTCACATTGCTGTAGTTATTGCTGCGCCAGAAGGAATCGCTTATTTAGAAGAAAATCTTCCGAAAAACTGTCATCTTTGGGTTGCTGCTTTGGATGAAAAATTAAACGAGAAAAATTATATAATTCCTGGTCTTGGCGATGCTGGTGATTTGGCTTATGGCAGCAAATTATAGTTGAAAGAAAAAACAAGTTATTGTTGCAATGGCAACAGTAAATAATACAATTTCTTGATACGTTTTGTTGTGTGAATACTCAATATTGTTTGTACACAAAACAGATAAAGGTAAAAATGTAAATACTAAAATTGCATTACTTTTTTCGGGAGAAAAAAGGAAAATTACTATTCCAACAAAGAAACTAAAAATCATCTTTTTATAGGAAGCTTGAAGCACTAATGGTTTATTTCCCAATGTAAAAATCATCGAAAAAACGAAATAAATACTAGTTAGGGCAAAAATAGTTAAGGCAACTTTTTTATAATTATTTACAAAATAATCCCATTGAAAATTCATCTGAGTTTGACTAATAATTTGTGAAATCCAAGTAACATCAAACAGCAATGAAAATAGAATAAAAATTACTGCCGAAGCACCAAATGCAATAAATGGAACTAACCAGTTTCTATAATCTCTTGAAACATGAAAGACAATTGAAACATACACAATGAATAAAAAAAGTATACACCAAAAATGAAACAAACAAGCAAAAAATATCCAAAGTGAGGCGTCAAAAATCTTTTCTTTTGGAGCTTTTAAAGTCTGTAATGAAATAATTCTTCGAGTAGCTAGAAGAATAAAAAAATTAGCTAGAATAAGCTTTAGATTGTTTAAAATTGATGGGAATAAAACCAAAAAAAGTAAAAAAAACAAAATCGCATAACTACTGTTTCTGGTCAATCCGTTTTTCTTAACAATAAAATTTACTACAAAAAATGATGCCAACAATAACACCAAAATGATTGATTTTTCTACGATTGAAGAAACTTCTTTACTTGTATTAATCTGATTAATTTGAGCAAAAGAAAAAAAGAAAAGTAGCAGCAATACAACTAATGTATAATTTAAAAAGGTAGATTTTTTAAAAATGCTTGTTATCATAAGGATATTTTATACTTTTGTGACTGTAAATATAATACTTGTTTAAAAATGAAAGCATTTTTCGAAGCAATACAATCACTTTTTGTTGATTTTCTTTTCAAACCATTGGATTGGTTACGAGCATTGGAATTAGATAATTGGTGGTTAGCTAACTTAGTTAGTTGGACATTAATTATAGTTTGTATGAGATATATGGTTTATTGGTGTAAAGAATTACAAAAACACCAAGACAACAACGAAGAAAACCAAGATACAACGGCACACTCGTTCTTAAAATAAGTCGAACCCGATATCTTTTCTATAATACATCTTATCAAAATGTAGCTTGTCTATGTTTTGATAAGATTTTTTTATGGCGTCTTGAAAGCTTTCGCCAAATGATGTAACCGCTATAACTCGACCGCCATTGGTTACTACTTTTCCGTTTTCTAATTTCGTTCCGGCATGAAAAACAATAGAATTTTCAATTTTTTCTACGCCAGAAATTTCAAATCCTTTTTCATACTCTTCAGGATATCCGCCAGAAACTACCATAATTGTTGTGGCACTTCTTTCGTCAATTTCTAAAGAAACTTCTTCTAATGTTTGATTTCCAACGGCTTGAAAAAGCTCTACTAAATCACTTTTCAACCTCGGAATTACAACTTCGGTTTCTGGATCGCCCATTCGAACATTGTATTCAATTACAATTGGTTCGCCTTTTACGTTTATTAATCCGATGAAAACAAATCCTTTGTATTCTATTCCGTCACTTTTCAAACCATCGATAGTAGGTTTTACAATTCGAGTTTCAATTTTTTCCAACAAAGTTGCATCTGCAAACGGAACTGGAGAAACTGCACCCATTCCACCAGTATTTAAACCAGTATCTGCTTCACCAATTCGTTTATAATCTTTCGCTGTTGGAAGAATTTTGTAATTTTTTCCGTCGGTTAATACAAAACAACTTAATTCAATTCCGTCAAGAAACTCTTCAATCACGACTTTTGCACTTGCCGAACCAAATTTTTCATGAACCAACATATTTCGTAATTCCGACTTAGCTTCTTCTAAATCTTGAATAATTAAAACTCCTTTTCCAGCAGCCAATCCATCTGCTTTTAAAACGTATGGTGGTTGTAGCGTTTCTAAAAAATCACATCCTTTTTCAACCGTTTCTTTTGTAAAACTGTCATAAGCTGCAGTTGGAATTTTATGTTTTACCAAAAATTCTTTAGCAAATTCTTTACTTCCTTCTAATTGCGCTCCAACTTTTGACGGACCAATTACCGGAATATGGTTTAAAGCTTCATCATTTTTGAAAAAATCATAAATTCCGTGAACTAATGGATCTTCTGGACCAACAACAACCATAGCAACATTTTCAGCTAAAACAAATGTTTTTATAGCGTCAAAATCTAAAATATTTAATGAAACATTTGTTGCAATTTGAGAAGTTCCAGCGTTTCCTGGCGCTACAAAAAGTTTAGAGCATTTGTCTGATTGTATCATTTTCCAAGCCAAAGCATGTTCTCTTCCGCCTGATCCAAGTAGTAAAATTGTCATTGTGTGTGTTGTTTAGTTGTGATGCAAAAATAGTTTGTTTTCAAAAGAATTTAAAGCTAAACGACAGAAAAGTTTTTGTTTTTAGTATTTTTGAGCAAAATAGATTTTTGTGTTCCAACTTTTCAATTTATCGCTCAAGCTAAATGGTTTTCCGATGAAGGAAGCAATTGCTGAATTTGAAAAAATTCAAACTGTTTCTGATGCTGATTATGAAAATTATATTAATCTAAAACGAAAAGAAATTGTTGAATATCATTTAAAAAATAATAAATCATATCGAGAATTTGTTGGAAAATTTGAAATTCAAAATTGGGGTGAACTTCCGATAATGACTAAAAAAGATTTTCAGAAACCTTTATCAGAAAGACTTTCAAATGGATTTACAATTAAAAATGTTTATGTAAATAAAACTTCGGGTTCAAGTGGCGATCCATTTGTTTTTGCGAAAGATAAATTTTGTCATGCCTTAACTTGGGCAAACATCATTAATCGGTTTGGATGGTTTGGAATTGATTTTAATACTTCTAAACAAGCCCGATTTTATGGAATTCCGTTGGATTTTATTGGAAATAAAAAAGAACGATTAAAAGACTATTTGAAGAACAGTTATCGCTTCACCATTTTTGATTTATCTGATGGAATTCTTGAAAAAGTGTTGCTGAAATTTCAGAATAAAAAATTCGATTACATCAACGGTTATACTTCTTCCATCGTTTTATTTGCTAAATTTCTTCAAAAGAAAAACATTGTTTTAACATCGGTTTGTCCAACGTTGAAATGTTGTGTTGTTACTTCTGAAATGCTATTTGAAGAAGATAAAGTTTTGATGGAAAAACAATTTGGAGTTCCAATTATCAATGAATATGGCGCTTCCGAACTGGATTTAATTGCTTTTCAAAATCCAAATGACGAATGGCAAGTCAATTCCGAAACTTTATTTGTAGAAATCTTAGACGAAAACAATACTGTTCTTCCTAACGGAAAAGAAGGTCGAATTGTGATAACGTCGCTTTACAACAAAGCACATCCATTCATTCGATATGATATTGGAGATGTCGGAATTCTTGATGAAAAAAGCACGTTCAAAAAACCAATTCTGAAAAAATTAATTGGACGAACTAACGATATTGCAATTCTCCCAAGTGGAAAAAAATCGCCTGGATTAACGTTTTACTACGTTACCAAAAGCATTATTGAAGACGATGGAAATGTGAAAGAATTTGTTATTAAACAAACAAAAATTGATACTTTTGAAGTGGAATATGTAAGTGAAAATGTGTTAACCGAAAATCAAATTCTAACTATAGAAAAAGCAATTACCACTTATTTAGAGAGTGGTTTAAGCTTTACCTTTATTAGAAAAGAAAATTTACAACGAAGCAAAAGCGGAAAATTGAAGCAGTTTGTATCATTAATAAAATAAAATGAAAATAACCATAATAGCTGGAGCAAGACCAAATTTTATTAAAATCGCACCTATTATAAAAGCGATTGAAAATCAACAATCTGAAGGAAAAACTATTTCCTATAGATTAGTTCATACAGGTCAACATTATGATAAAAACTTGAGCGATACTTTCTTTGAGGAATTGAATATTCCGCATCCAAATGCAAATTTAGAAGTAAAAAGTGGTTCGCAAGCGGAACAAACTGGAGCAATTATGATTGCATTTGAAAAAGAATTACTTCAAAATCCATGTGATTTGGTTTTGGTTGTTGGCGATGTCAATTCGACTATGGCTTGCGCGATTGTAGCAAAAAAAATGAATATAAAAGTTGCTCATGTTGAAGCCGGAATTCGTTCTGGAGATTGGACGATGCCAGAAGAAATTAATCGAATTGTAACCGATAGTATTACCGATTATTTCTTTACAACATCAACCTCAGCATCAGAAAATTTATTGGAAAATGGTGTTGCATCAGCAAATGTCCATTTTGTTGGAAATGTGATGATTGATACTTTGCATCAGAATTTAAATCGAATTTCTGCTCCGAGTTTTTGGAATAAATTTGAATTAGAAACTGGAAATTATATCATTTTGACTTTGCATCGACCATCAAATGTTGATGAAGAACAATCGTTGATTAATTTATTGGGAGGAATTGATAAAATGGTTGGCGATAAAAAAATAATTTTTCCAATTCATCCAAGAACGAAAGCCATTTTAGGTGAAACCAATTTAAATCTAAAAAATATTTTGTTCGTTGAACCACAAGGCTATTTGAATTTTATGTATTTGATAAAAAATAGTTTTGCTGTGATTACCGATTCTGGCGGGATTTCTGAAGAAACTACCGTTTTAGGAATTCCGTGTTTTACTATGCGAACTACAACTGAAAGACCAGAAACTATTGAAATTGGTACTAATAATTTAGTTGGAATTTCAATAGAAAATTTGACTTTCGAATTTACGAAATTTCTAGAAAATGGTTTGTCAAAAAGAGGAATTCCTGAACTTTGGGACGGAAAAGCATCAGAGCGAATTATTGATATTTTGCTTTCAAAATAATGGAAGAAATCCTAATTATATCTAATTATTATCCGCCAGAAAAAGGTGCTGCTGCCAATAGAATTGAGCAGTTGGCTTTGAAATTGTATCAAAATAATTACAAGGTTTCTGTTGTTTGTCCGTTAGGTAATTATCCAAAAGGAGAATTGTTTCCTGAGTATAAAGGCAGATTTTCGGTTACTGAAAATCGGGATAATATTACGGTAAAACGGCTTTGGATTTATCCGAGTGTGAGCAAAAATTTGGTTGTCAGAATTATTTCTGTCTTGTCTTTTTCGCTGAGTTTGTTTTTCTATTTATTGTTTAAAAAAACACCAAAGAAAGTAATTGTTCAATCGCCTCCATTATTACTATCTTTTATTTCAGTCTTCGTTTTATCGTTAAAGAATAAAAAGATAATTCTCAATATTTCAGACCTTTGGCCATTAGCTGCAATTGAATTAAAAGCGTTACATGAAGGCTCATTTTCTCATAAATTCTCTTTGTTTTTAGAACGCTATATTTATAAAAAAGCAACATTAATTTTAGGTCAATCTAATGAAATTATCACTCACGTAAAATCATTATTTCCTGAAAAAAATTGTTATTTATATAGGAATTTCCCAGATCATAAGATTGAAAATTTTGATTTGACATTTGAAGAAAATCAACCTATTAAAATATTTTACGCAGGACTTTTAGGAATTGCTCAAGGAGTTTTGGAATTGTGTGAAAAAATTAATTTAGATGGTCTAAATATTGAATTACATATTTTTGGTGATGGAGCTGAAAAAAATCAAATTGAAGCGTTACTTTCCTCTGAAAAAGGCAAAAAAATCTTCTTTCATGGCATGATGGAACGCAACGAATTGCATGAAAAATTAAAATCATTTGATATTGCTATTGTTCCATTAAAAGTTCGAATTTATGGTTCTGTTCCTTCTAAGATTTTCGAATATGGTGCGCTTGGATTTCCAGTTTTATACTTTGGTGGTGGTGAAGGTGAAACTATTGTTGAAGAAAACAATATGGGTTGGATTGCGTCTGTAGAAAATTATACTGAGTTAAATAACAAAATACAATTAATTTCTAAAATGAGTAAGTTGGAATTATTTGAAATGAAAAAAAGAATATTTGACGAAAGTAAATTTACATTCAATTTAGATAGTCAAATGAATTATTTAATTGAAAAAGGAGTTTTTTAATATGCTTTATCTTCACCTTTAAAAATATTTACAACCGTTTGAATAATTATTTTAACATCCATTAAGATTGACCAATTTTCGATGTAAAAAACGTCAAATTTAATTCGGTTAATCATATCATCATCGGTTTCAATTTCACCTCGAAATCCCTTTACTTGAGCTAAACCAGTAACACCAGGTTTTACATAATGGCGAACCATATATTTTTTAATTCTAGTTGCATATGCCTTGTTTTGTGACCATAAGTGAGGTCTTGGTCCAACAACTGACATATCACCAAGTAAAACATTAAAAAATTGTGGTAATTCATCAATACTTGTTTTTCGCATAAATTTACCCATTTTGGTAACTCTTGGATCGTTTTTAGACGCTTCTTTTTCGGTAAAACCATTCACTTGCATGGAACGAAATTTGTAACAAAAAAACTCTTCTTCATCTAATCCCGGTCTTCCTTGCTTGAAAAAAACTGGTCCTTTAGATTCAAGTTTTATTAAAATTGCCAAAATCGGAATTAACCAAGATAATAAAAGAATAATAACTAAAAGAGAAAAAATAATATCGAATGCTCTTTTAATTCCTTTGATTAATGGGTTGTGTAGTTCTGTTTTTTGAAGTGATAAAACTGGAAATAATTCGTAATAATCTATTTTTAAATTTTTAGAATAAATTTCTTTTGTGTCTGGAATAAATTTTATTGTTTTACTATTTTCATCTGCAAAATCGACTAAATCTTTAAGTTTTTCGTTAGAAATTTCGTTTAAAGAGCAATATATTTCATCTGTCCGGTTTTCAATAACAAAGTTTTTTAAATCTTCTACTTTTCCTAAAACTTCAGGATTTTGTTTTTTATCTGAAAAATATCCTTGAAAACGATAACCATAATCTTGTCTGTTATCAAAAACTTCTTTTAATCTAATAGCTTCTGGTGTATAACCTATTATTACTGCATTTCTAAAATTGTTTTTAGTTAGTATCCTGTATTTTTTTAGGTAAAAAAACATAAAATACTTGAAGGATACAATAATGGCAAAACTAATTGTCATAAAAATTGCAATTGCTTTTCCGCTAAAAATTGCTGTTTTTGCAAAGGGGAAAAAAGCAATAACGATGAGCAAAAATATACTAAACTGTTTTACTAATTTGGTGATGATTTCAACTGGTGTTGTAAATCTAAAAACTTCATAATATTTAACGATAATTGCAATTGCAATCCAAGTAAATGATTGATAGAAAATGTAATAAACTAAATTAAGTTTTAACTCTTGAAAAAAGAATAAACTTAATAAAGTAATTACCATTAGATCAAATAAAATATTTATTGGTCTAATGTATTTTGAATATCTACCCTTTTGTCTTGCAACCATATATTAATGGATGTATCCTTTAAAATCTTTATGTTCTTCTTTTAATAACTCTTCGGAAGAAAGCGATTTGAAATAAGCGTATGTCAATTTCATTCCTTCTTCCCTTTTCACTTTTGCTTCCCAACCTAGTAATTCTTTTGCTTTTGAAGTATCCGGTTGTCGTTGCATCGGATCATTTATTGGCAAAGGATGATATACTACTTTTTGATTTGTTTCTGTTAATTTTATAATTTCTTCGGCAAAATCTTTGATAGTAATTTCATCTGGATTTCCAATATTTACTGGGTAAACATAATCTGAATGTAGCAATCTAAAAATCCCTTCTACTTGATCGGTTACATAACAAAACGAACGTGTTTGACTTCCGTCACCAAAAATGGTTAAATCTTCTCCGCGAAGTGCTTGACCAATAAAAGCAGGAATTACACGACCATCATTCAATCGCATTCTCGGTCCATAGGTATTAAAAATTCTAACTATTCTAGTTTCTACACCATGAAATGTGTGATAAGCCATTGTTATTGATTCTTGAAAACGCTTTGCTTCATCATAAACTCCGCGTGGACCAATGGTATTTACGTTTCCATAGTACTCTTCTGTTTGTGGATGTACTAATGGATCACCATAAACTTCTGATGTTGAAGCTATGAGGATTCTAGCTTTTTTTACCCGTGCTAAACCTAATAAATTGTGTGTTCCAAGCGAACCAACTTTTAAGGTTTGAATTGGAATTTTCAAATAATCAATAGGACTTGCTGGTGATGCAAAATGAAGAATATAATCTAGTTTTCCTGGAATGTGAACAAATTTTGTAACATCGTGATGGTAGAATTCGAAATTTTTATCTTTAAATAAATGCTCTATATTTTTTAAATCTCCAGTAATCAAGTTATCCATTCCGATAACAAAATAACCTTCGTTTATAAAGCGGTCACATAAATGCGAACCCAGAAAACCTGCAGCACCAGTTATTAATATTCTTTTCATTTATAGCAATTTATTTTATTCTGTTTTGGAATTACTTTTTAAACTTCCAAAATTAAAAATACAATACATAATCGTGAAAAACACAACTCCGCGTTGTCTCCATAAAAATGATTCTGTCAAAAATAAACTTATCATTAGAATTGCGAAAGCAAAATGCAGAAAATCTTTCTTTTTTATCGCATTTTTTAAGTTAATAAAAAGTATTGTTATGATTAACAAAAAACCAAAAATGCCTAAATCTGCAAAATTTTGAATGTATTGATTGTGAAAATTCTTTGTTTGATAGCCTTCTTTTTCTCCGTTTCCAAGAAATAAATTATACGATATCGCTTTTTCTTCCACTTTTGAAGTAGAAGCATTTAATCCAAAACCTGAGAGATAACGGTTATTTTCAGATAAAATTTCGGTAAAAACTCTAAATTGATATACTCTAAATGCTGTTCCTGGAAAATAATCATTTGGAGTAAATTTTTGATTTGTCCATGCTTCTTTCAAACTAACATAATGCACTCCATCTGGAACACCTTCGATTACATTTGTGCTTATACTTTTTTCAGAATTGCTTTGAAATTCGTGAAGAAATCTGCTTTTAATTCTTCCAAAGGAAAATAGTAATCCAATTACAACTGCAAATACAATTAAGTTGCGTAGACGTAATCTGTTGGATGTTTTTGAAAAATAAAAAACTTGAATTAATAATAAAAGAATTACTACTACGATTATATTTTTGGAAGACAATAGTAATATAAACACGAAAAGTAATCCTGAAATAATTATATCAACTTTTGTTTTTACTTCTTTAGATAAAAAACAAAATAACGCAATCGCAACAAAAACCGATACATGAATTGCATTCAATAGTTTTGGCACTAATCCAAAATCTATTTCATTTTCGCCATGGTAGAAAAATGCTCTCGTGTCGTGATTAATTGTATATCTAATTACAGCTCTGGCTAGAAAATACAATACAACTAAAACAATAGAATAGCTGTAGTATTTCTTTAATTTATCTAATTGTATTGAGCTAAAATCCTTATTTATGAGGAAAACGAACGGAATTAATAGTAGTGAAATTTCTTTTGGAATAGCCTTTAAAGTACTCTCTTTGTCAATACTCCAAAAATAAGATAGAGTCATTAAAACAAATAAACCTATTGGCAAAAGCAAACTAAATTGAATGTTTACTTTTTCTTTTTTAAATTTAATTAAGGCAAATAATACGAATAAAACCAAACAAATATTACTAACTGCAAACGGTAAAGGAATTGTTGTTACTAGTAATAACGCCAGTAGAAATAGGTTATTTTTACTTGTTTCGGTTTTTATGTCTTGAAAAACATTCTTCAAAAAGTTGTAAATATTCACCATTAATTTTTTCCCAGTTAAATTGGTTTACAATAGCATCAAAATTATTTTGAACCAATTGCAAGTTATTATTTTTTTTGATTGTATTAAGAATATTTTTCACTTCTTGAGGATTGGAAAAATAATAACTGTTTTGTTTTAGAATTCCCTTGTTAAAATCGTTATTGTGTGCAACAACTAATGCTTTTGATGCCATTGCTTCTAAAAGTGATGGATTTGTTCCTCCAACGGAATGTCCATGAAAATATAAATTAGAAAAATAGCGCAGATTATTTAAATGCTCTAAGTTGTAAAGTCCGCCGATAAATCGGATGTTGGAATGGTTTTTGAACTTATTTTTTAGGTATTCACCATATTTAGTTTGATGTTTTCCTATTACTAAAATTGGTGTTATATCTTCGTTCATTGCCACTCCTTCAAGAACCATATCCAAGTTGTTTTCTGGTTCAAAACGAGCCATAATCATGTTGTAGTTTTCTTTTTCTACACCATATTCTTTTAAAATTTCTTGATTAGGATTTTCAAAAGGATAAGCACCATAAGCAATGTATGTTGATTCCTTTTTATATTTTTCTTTTAAGAATTTTTGAATTCCGATTGAATCTGAAATTAAATAATCACTACTGATTGCGGCTAACCTTTCGGCAAACTTTAAAAATTGCTGCACTGGACGAGAATATTTAGAACGTTTCCATTCTAATCCATCCATATTTGTAATGATGATTGGTTTTTTAGGCAATAGAAAACACCAAATAGAATTACTAGTATAACCGAGCTGAAGTATGATATCAAAGTTTCTTTTCCTAGAATCCATGATACAATTGTAATCGTAAATGAATTGACCAAAAGTTCCTAACTTATACTCTGGATCATATTTGTGAATAATGTTTACACCGTGAAAAGTTTTTTCTTGAAACGGGTGATCATGAGAGTTATAGCAATATACTTCATGACCTTGTTGCACTAAATATACCGAAAAAAATTCGGCAAACTGCTCAAAACCGCCATAATAATTTGGCACACCACGAGTTCCTAAAATGGCTATTTTCATTAACCTTTGTTCTTTTTCAAGTGGCAAAAATAGGAATTTATACTAGATTTTAAATTAAATCTTCTCGAAAATAGCTTCAAATTTTTCTACATGCTTTTCTAGTGAAAAATGCTCTATAGTTCTATGATAACCATTTTCTCCAAATTGTTTTCTCTTGCTCTCATCGTTAATTAATTCTTCAAGAGAAATAGCTAACGATTCTGCATTGTTTGGTTCAAATAATAATCCATTGTGATTGTGAAGTACTGTTTCAGTCAGACCACCATGATTGGCGGCAACAACTGGTTTTTTAGAAAGCATTGCTTCAATGGCAACCATTCCAAATGGTTCTGGTTCCGTTGATGGAACAACAGCTATATCAATAGAATCCCAAAATGGCCAAATATTTTCTTGAAAAGGTATGATTATAACCCTTTCATTAAGTCCATATTCAGAAATTTTGTTTTTCAAATCTGTTTCAAAAAATTCTTGATTTGGTGGAGCTGAACCTAAATAAACTAATTTAATATTGTTATATTTTTGAGCAATTTTATTAAATGCCTCGAGTAATAACTGCTGTCCTTTCCAACTATTAATTCTTCCAACTAGTGCTATAACTAGTTCGTTTTGATTTACTTTAAAGTAATCATTCCTTATTTTTAAGCTATTTTCAATATTAGGTTCCGGTTTTTGTTTTATATCTAAACCATTACAAACAAATTCAGATTTTTTGGCTAATCTTGGGTTGTTTTTTATCCAAAATTCCATTGTGGTTCTTGAATCATAGACTGCAACATCATTAGCCTTAATTGATAATAATTTGACGAAACCTTTGTTGAAAATAACTGGTTTTGCAATAATTTCTTGGACATGCCAGAGGTGTTTTATATTATTTTTTTTAGCAAAAACAATCCCTATTAGAGCGGCTAAAGTATGAGAATAAACTATATTAAAATTGTGCTTTTTATGAAGTTCATTTAAAGTTTTTAATCCTTCTTTATATTCTTTGAAAAATTTTAAAATGTTTGTTGGAGTAAACATTTTTCTATACAACTTTAATACTGGTGCAATAACCACTTCGATACCATTCTTTTCAAACTCTCTTTTTAATGGTCCGTCAAAAGGAAGCACAACTATTGATTTATATTTTTGTTTATCCAAACTAGAAATAAACATTAAAATGGTTTTGTCAGAACCATAAAGTTCTGCCGATTGGTGAATAAAGAGTATGCTTTTCATTATTTTAAGAATTTTTGTCGAAAGGCTATTAAAAAGCCAATAAGTATTGATTTGGACTCAGTTAAATTATAGAAACCAAGGAAAACCCAGTTGGAAACAAATAAAAATATGCCTGTGCCAAGAAAAAGTAAATTTATTTGATTTATCATATTCAAATCGGAAGGAACTTTTTTAAAGAAATAAATAATGGTAAAAAAGTAAATGAATATGCCCAACAATCCTGATTTTAAAAAAACAATCATAAAACCGTTATGCAAAATAGATATAAATCGGAGTTTCATATCGCCAAGATAAACTTCTTGTTTTAAATCAATTTGTGATCCTAATCCTTTTCCAAAAAGTGTTGGAACAATCCCATCATTTGTAACTTGTCTTATTGTCGAAATATTTTCGTGTGAGCGATAATTGTCATTAAAATCTTTCCAATCATTTAAATTTACTTTTGATTTAAAAGCTTCAATTGGAGCATTTTTAATTTTATATAAAAATCCCTCAAATCCTTCAGCGCTTCTTCTTGGATAAGAATAATAAACCATTGTATATCCTATAACCGTGAGAAGAAGTATGCTTCCAATTATTGTAATTGATTTTTTGTTTAGGACAAAATAACCTTTCAAAGCCAAAAATAAGATTAAAAACTGAATAAAGTTTGTTCTTGCTAAATACATAAATGCCGAAAAACCAATAACAATTGTAAATAACCAAAGACGTTTTTTGGAATAGTTTAATTCGAATTTTTTGTGAAAAAGTAGAATGATGAATGTGTAAATTTCATAATCACTAAAATATCCTGAATGTAATCGTAAATCGGCAACCGTTCTAGCTTTATGAACAACAATTGCAATTATTATAATTATTACATGGCAGACTGCTATAAAAAACCCTGTTTTTATTATTAGGTCTAATGCATTTTTTAAATTCTTTTTACAAAGTTGGTATCCTAACAGAAAACCCAGAATTGGTTTAGAAAGATAGGTTATATCTCTAATTATGAAGTAGTTTTTATAATCATAATTCAACATAACCACAAAAGCAATTAGCAGAATTAACAGATAAGGAATTATTAATTTGAATAATGATATGGAATAATTTCTTGAAATTGTGAGTAAAAAAGACAAAGACCAAACTCCAAATGTTAACTCAAAATGATCTAAATATGTAACGCCTATACAGAGTATAAAAAGCAGTTGATAGAACCAATTATTTGGAATGATAAGTTTCATTATTCAGTTGTTTTTATTACTCTTGCCGGAACACCACCAATAACCGAATTATCAGGATAAATTCCGTTAACTACTGCTCCAGCAGCAACAACTGAATTATGACCAACTATACAACCATCAAGAAAAGTTACTTTTGCACCAACCCAAATGTTGTTTCCTAATTTTATTCCTTTTGAAGTTACACCTTGTTCTCTAATTAGCTTTGTTGTGTCTGAGAAATTATGATTTTCTGAGTGGAAAGAAATATATGAACCCATAATTACATCGTTTCCGATTTCAATTCCACCTGGTGCGCCAAAATGAGTATAATCTCCAATAGCTGAATTATTTCCCATTTTTAAGCCTTTTCCATAGGTTGCTAAATGACTTGTAGAAAGTAATTTTGAATACATTCCAATCTTAGCATTATCACCTAAAACTATTTTTTCTGATGCATAGCCATCTAAAATTGTATAGCTTTCGATGGTTACATTTTTTCCTAAAACAAAGTTTGATTTATTCAAAACGGTTACATTTTTTCCTAAAAAAACTTTTTTTCTTAGTTTTAGTAAACCTCTCAATAGCATTATTCCTCTTATGTAAAAAGACCGAACGATTAATCGTTCAGGAATTCTCGGATCAATTTGGTATGATTTTCCGGCTTTGTTTATTATTTTTTGTAACTGATTTCTAAACATCTTTGGCTAAAAAATGATTTGGTCGCTTTCTGATACAAAATAAGTAAAATATAATGACAATTACCTCAGTTATAATAAGAGAATAAAAAACACCTTGAAGTTTATAAATAGGAAGAAATAAAACAATTAGAATTAAACTTATAATCACAGAAACTGTTGTTATCAATACATATTGTTTTTGAAAATTGTAACCAAGAACTAATTGCTTTAAACCTATTGAAATAGCTAATAAAATTGGAATAAAAACAGCAATCTTTAATAAGTTACTTAAATCAAAGACCGTTGTTGCATTAAAAAAAGTTACAATTATTTCTGAATTAAAATATAAAATCAACATTAAAAAAACTATAAATAAAACATTGACAGTGTTTATGATTAGCCAATTTCTTTTTGCTTTAGACGGATTATTATTAATGTCATTACAAACTCTTGGATAAGTAAAGTTGAAGAATAAAAAAATATACGTTTTAAAAGTAACTATTATTTGTTCTACTATCCGATATTGTCCTGCCATAAAGTTGTTCCCAAAAAAACTGACTAAAACTACTGGCGAATAAAGCTGAATGGCAACAAATATTTGTGAAGAGAACATTTTAAAATCTCTTTTTAGAAAATCTTTAATTTCTCTTTTACTTATTTTTTCAAATTTGAAATCATACTTTTTAAAAATTAAATAAGTGAAAATTCCATTGGAAATAATTGTTCCTAAACCGAAAGAAAAATTAACGTAGATGTAATCTTCTTTTTTAACCACTAAGACCAAAACACCAATAACATAAATAATTTTAGAAATAATATTTGATATTGAAATCCAATTGATGTTATCAACACCTTGTAAAAACCAAGATTGGTTTAAATATTGCCCAAGAATAATCAAAAGCGATAAAGCAAATAAAATAGTTTCTGATTGCAAAAATGGAAGGCAGAAAATAAGCACCAACGATACAACTAAAACCAAAATCAAGACTAAAAACCTTGAAACAAGATTTGTTAAAAAAATTCGTTGTAATTCCTTCTTGTCATTTCTATTTATTGTAATGTCGCGAACACCAACCAACTCAGAACCATAATCAATAAAAACAATTAGAACGAAACTTATTGCTAAAGCTACTGATACCTTCCCGAAATTTTCTTCACCACATACTTTAACAATGTAAGGAATCAACAGCAATGGTGTAACTAAATTAAAAAACTGCCCAAAACCATATATTGAGAATTTTTTAAAGAAATCACTTTTGATGGCACTTATGATTTGTTTTTTCAAAAGAATTTATGTTGTTATTAAACCAAATTTAAAAAAGAAAAGTTCAAAATAAATACTATTTTGAACTTTAAATTATTTTGATAAATTATCTTTTAATTAGTGGTTGCTAATTTTTTTAATGCTTTACTCAATTCTACCTCATGAGGATAAATTGAAGGATGTTCTGCTTTTCCGTTTTTTACTATAGGAATTACGGCTCCTGTTGCTGGGTCAAACGTACAATGATTTTCATCTGCTCTAAAGAATTGTCCTATTTGTTGTCCTACAATATCAAACTTTTTACCATTGTAATCAAAATGAACACTTTTCATATAAATAGTATCTGTTGCTGATTGTTTTAATCCTAGATCAAAACGTATTTGAGTTGGATAAACATCTTGAGGAAAATAAAAATCAACTTTTTGCTCCTCTAGTTTCCCAGGAACTGGGTTCCATATAACACTTTCTCCAAAGTTAATTGTACCATCTTCAGTGTAAAGCAAACAAAAGTCATCTGTTGTTTTTGAGATTACATTTAATGTTACTTTGAAAGCAAACTTTTCTTGCGGTTGAGCATTATCAGTTTCTGCGTTTTCATCTTTGATTTTGCAGCTTACTAAAATTGAGGTTGTAATAAATAAATAAATAATTTTTTTCATTTCTTTTTTAAATTTAAACAATGTGGTAAAATAACGATTTATTAGAATAACTAACAAATAAATTTCTATTTTTACTAACTGAAAATTAACAAGATGTTTTATGACAAAAAAAACTCAAAATAAACAATTTTTACTATATGTGTTCTCTATTTTTATAGCGTTTGTTACATATGGTTTTGCTCTAACCAATTTCACTCTTACTATTGATAGTGAAAGTCCTATTTATCCTCATTCCTCTTTAGAACTTGGACGATGGGGAACAAATCTTGTACGTTACCACTTGATGAATGGTTTATATCCATTTTTTACATTATTGTTTGGACTTGTTTTTTTGGCTCTTACAGCAGTTGAAGTTACCAAAATATTAAACCTAAAAGGAATTTTTAGTTTTCTATTTTGTTTATTATTTTTAAGTTTTCCACAACACGCATATCAGTTAGTGTTTACAATGCAAGCCGATGCTATTCCTTTGGGTTATTTTTTTGGAACACTCGGGGTTGCATTTTATTTAAAAGAAAGTAATACTAAAATCTTGAAGATTATCAATTTTATTTTGAGCGTTATATTTATTGTTTTTGCAATTGCTACATACCAAATCTTAGTTTATATTCCAGTAGTATTATATATAATATACTTTTTTACTCAAATTGACAAGCCAGATAGTAATATAAAACAGGAATTTAAAAAAGCTTTTATTTTCATTGGCTTACTATTAATAAGTGTACTTACTTACATACTAAGCGTAAAATTATTTATTAAATCCGCAAACAGTACTTATCTTGAAGGATATGCTTCTGGAAATTCAGACAATCCTTTTGTAGCTTTTTATAATCTTTTAGTTGATAACATATATGGAAAATTTTACTACGGAGAAAAACCATTTTTAATAGTAACGCTATGTGTTTTGTTTTGTTTTGTATACTTTATAAAATACAAAACCAATACTTTGCTGAAAATTTCACTCTTTTTAGCATTGTTAATTGTTCCATTTACTATGTCTTTTTTTATTAGAAATGGTTATCATCCACCACGTTTATATGTTGGTTCTACGTTAACTTTTGCCTTCATTATTGTATTTGTATTGCAAAAAATTCCAAAACAATTTTACAACCAAACACTTCTTTTAGGCGTTTTGTTATATCTATGGAATGTCTTTTATGTTACCAATTTGTTTTACACACAAAACAAAATATATAAACACGATCTTGAAATAGCGAAAGACATCAAACAAAAAATTAATCAATTTGAGGATTTTAACCCTGATAGTGATTATGTTTATTTTTATGGTAGTTTACCAGAAAGCAACCACATTAAATTAGCTTTACCAAGTTCAGAAGTTTTTGGAGGTTCTCTTTTTAGATGGGGTGAAGGTGATAATTGGCGAATGATTAACTTTTTTAGATTTGAAGATATTGCTTATTACCGATTTATGGATGACCAAGCTTCATTTAACAAAGTAAAAGATAAGTTTTTAGCAATGCCTGTTTATCCCCAAAAAGGTTCGATACAAAAAATTGAAAATGTAGTTATTGTAAAACTTTCACAACAAAAAGGATTTGCAAGATATGATTGGGAAAAATAATATGGATACTCTAACTATTGGCATAGTATTACCTTGTTATAACGAAGAACAAGTGTTGAACTTGACTGCATCCAAACTTTTGGATGCAGTCCAAGAATTAATTTCAAAAGAGCTTATTTCAAAAAGCAGTTTCATCGCTTTTGTTGACGACGGAAGTAAAGATAAAACCTGGGAATTAATTGAAGGTTTAACTGAAAGTAAACACATAAAAGGATTAAAACTATCAGGGAATGTTGGTCACCAAAACGCACTTTTAGCGGGTCTACTTACTTTTAACAGTCAAGCCGATGCACTTATTTCTATTGATGCCGATTTACAAGATGACATTTCTGTAATTGAAGAAATGATCGAAAAATTCAAAGATGGAATAAATGTCGTTTACGCTGTAAGAAAAGAACGTAAAACCGATACCTTTTTTAAACGTAATACTGCACTTTTATTCTACAAATTAATGACATTTATGAAAGTTGACATTATATATAATCACGCTGATTATCGTTTGTGTAGTCAACGTGTAATTTCTGCTTTGTCGGAATATGGAGAAGTAAATCTATTTTTACGTGGCATTATTCCAAAAATTGGCTTTTCAAAAGATATTGTTTACTACAATAGATTAGAACGTGCAGCTGGGGAATCAAAATATCCGTTTCGTAAAATGCTTTCATTTGCGTGGAATGGAATAACTTCTTTTAGTAATTATCCTTTAAAAATGGTAACAACCGTTAGTTTTTTGGTGTTTTTATTTTGCATTTTGATGTCTATTTACGCTTTGGTTTCACTTTATTTTTATGATATTGTGCCTGGTTGGTTTTCAACAGTTTTGCCAATGTACTTTTTAGGCGGTGTTCAATTATTTTGCCTTGGAATTATTGGAGAATATATTGGAAAAATATATTCTGAAGTGAAGCAAAGACCACGATTTTTTATTGATAAACGAATAGATTAAAAAAATGAAAGAAGATTTTGAAAAAAAATATCATGATGTAGAAACAGAACACTGGTGGTTTAAATCAAGAAGAAAGTACCTCTTAGATTTGTTAAATGACGCTCCTAAAAACAGTAAAATACTTGATATAGGATGTTCTTCCGGTGTTTTTTTAAAAGATTTAGAAGATATAGGTTTTGCAAGTCAAAATCTATATGGAATTGATATTAGCCAGAAAGCCATTTTAAATTGTAAATCCAACGGCTTAAATAATACTTTTGTAATGGATGCTCAAAATATTTCAATTGATGAAAAGTTTGATATTATTATAGCTTCTGACTGTTTAGAACATTTAGAAAATGATAGTAAAGCACTAAAAAATTGGAATAATCTATTGAATATAGGTGGTAAAATGTATGTTTTTGTTCCTGCCTTCAAATCTCTTTGGAGTTATCATGATATTATTAATATGCATTTCAGACGATATACAAAATCAGAATTAAAATCAAAATTATTAGCAGAGAATCTAAAAATAATAAAATCTAGTTATTGGAATTTCTTTCTTTTTTTACCCGTATATTTATTTAGAACTGCTACAAGTGGACTTCAAAAGAATAAATCAGGAGAATCGGACATAAACATAGGAAATCCTATTATTAATAAATTATTATTTCAATTAATTATTTTTGAAAACAAACTCTTAAAATTTATTAATTTCCCATTTGGAGTGAGTACTTTTTGTATTGTTGAAAGAGTTAAATAATGTTTATACTTTGCGCCCAATTATTAATTTCTATTCCAAAAGCTGTTTTAATTTTTCTTTTATCCAAAACACTAAAACTCGGTCGTTTTGCAGGTGTTGGAAAACTTGTTGTAGGTATAGGGAGTAAATTTATACTTATATTGTTGATTTCAAATATTTTTTTTGCAAAATCATACCAGGAACATTGTCCTTCGTTAGAGAAATTGTAAATACCG
>Ga0209063_1000446_pt1 | contig 28693 bp, 26 predicted proteins | sample KloWWTmeKNB19Kit_FD_187177 | JGI IMG/M metagenome (GOLD analysis project Ga0209063, IMG submission 187177) | Active sludge microbial communities from Klosterneuburg, Austria, studying microevolution and ecology of nitrifiers - Klosterneuburg... | ecosystem: Engineered > WWTP > Aerobic digester >... | reverse complement strand
ACTGACCGATGTGACCACCAACGCACCAATGCGTTACAACAAGAACGAACTCGTGAACAATTGGTTCATCGTACAATAACAGAACATGATCAAGAAACAAAAGCCAACAGGCAAACCGGCCGCTAAAAAGATGGCTTTGGCCAAGAAGCCGAAAGCCACAAGATCCGTGAAAAAGGCCAAGGAAGTTTGGGCCAAGTCGTCCAAAAAGAGCAATACTTCGCCCAAGGCCACAGGTGGCCGTAGGAAAGTTGCCTTGATCACCGGCGTTACCGGCCAGGATGGTGCGTATTTGAGCGAATTGCTGCTCAGCAAGGGCTACGAAGTGCATGGCATAAAGCGCCGTAGCTCATTGTTCAACACCGACCGGATCGATCACTTGTATCATGATATGCATGAGAAGGGTCGTCCATTCTTCCTGCATTACGGCGACCTGACCGACAGTGTCAATTGCCTTCGTTTGGTGAAGGAGATCCAGCCGGATGAGATCTACAACCTGGCCGCCATGAGCCATGTGGCAGTGAGCTTTGAACTACCTGAATACACCGCCAATGCTGACGGAATTGGTACGCTTCGGTTCTTGGAGGCCATCCGCATTTTGGGCATGGAGAAGAAGACCCGCTTCTACCAAGCCAGCACCAGCGAATTGTACGGCGGTGTGTTGCCACGTGCGCAGAACGAGGAAACACCGTTCTACCCTAAGAGCCCCTATGGCGTTGCGAAGCTCTACGGATTTTGGATCACCAAGAACTACCGCGAGAGCTATGGCATGTTCGCATGCAACGGCATCCTCTTCAACCACGAAAGTCCGTTACGTGGGGAGACCTTCGTAACGCGAAAGATCACGCGTGCCGTGGCCAAGATCAAATTGGGACTGCAGGATGCGCTCTATTTGGGGAACATCGATGCCAAGCGCGATTGGGGCCATGCCAAGGACTACGTGGAAGGCATGTGGCTCATGTTGCAAGCGAAGAAGCCGGACGATTTTGTCCTTGCTACGGGCAAGACATACACCGTCCGCCATTTCATTGATCTGGCTTTCGCCGAGGCGGGGATCAAGTTGGAATGGAAAGGCAAAGGAGTGAACGAAAAAGGCATCGACAAGAAGACGGGCAAAACCGTGGTCGCGATCGACAAGCGGTACTATCGACCAGCAGAAGTGGACCATTTGGAAGGCGACCCGTCGAAGGCCAAGCGCGTGCTGGGCTGGAAACACAAGTACGACTTGAAGGCCCTGGTGAAGGAAATGGTGCAGAGCGACATTGAATTGTTCAAGCGTGACGTTTACCTGAAAAAAGGAGGGCACAGCATCCTGCACGAACAGGAATGATCACCAACGGTGGTCAACCCGGTTCCGTGTAACGTCGACCCACTGGGTCGACCGGTAAGATCAAGAAAAGATGAACAAGAAAGACAAGATCTACATAGCAGGCCACCGCGGAATGGTGGGCAGTGCCATTGTGCGGAAGTTGAAGTCCGAAGGATTCGACAATATCGTTACACGCGGTAGTAAGGAGTTGGACCTGAAGGAGCAAAGCGCCGTGCGGGAGTTCTTCGCCAAGGAGAAGCCGGACCATGTCGTGTTGGCTGCGGCCAAAGTGGGCGGTATCCAAGCGAACAACGTGTACCGTGCCCAGTTCCTCTACGAGAACTTGATGATCCAGAACAACGTTATCCATTCCGCCTATGAGAACGGGGTGAAGAAATTGTTGTTCCTGGGGTCATCGTGCATCTACCCCAAAATGGCACCACAGCCGTTGAAGGAGGAAAGCCTCTTGACCGGATTATTGGAGCAGACCAATGAACCGTATGCCATTGCCAAGATCGCTGGCATTAAGATGACCGAGAGCTACCGCAGGCAGTATGGCGTGAACTACATCAGCGCAATGCCTACCAACCTGTATGGCCCGAACGACAATTACGACCTCAACAACAGCCACGTATTGCCAGCGTTGATCCGGAAGTTCCACACCGCAAAGATCACGAATGCACCTTCCGTGGAGGTTTGGGGAACGGGTTCGCCCATGCGCGAGTTCCTGCACGTGAACGACCTCGCAGATGCCTGCTACTTCCTGTTGCAGAACTACAACGACGAACTTTTCGTGAACATCGGAACCGGGGAGGATCTTTCGATCAAGGCCCTTGCGGAGATGATCAAGGACATCGTCGGATTTACCGGTGAATTGAAGTGGAATACGGAGAAACCGGACGGGACCCCGCGTAAATTGATGGACGTATCGCGCCTCCAAAATTTGGGTTGGAAGCATAAGATCGGCCTGCGGGAGGGGATCACCAGCGTTTATGCCGAATTCGCTAAAAGTGAGTTGGCTGCCCAGTAGCCTACTTCCATCCGCATAGCAATTGTTGCATCACGCCCGGACCAGCTCCGGGCGCGGTGCTTTCCAAACGGCAGGTTCCGGCTACCTTTCGGCCCGCAATTGCGCCATGTCCAGTATGATACATGTCCGGTACTTAGCTGTCCTCTGCTTTTCCGCAGCGGTCCTTTTCGCTCGGGCCCAGCAGAACGACATTCCGTTACAACGCGACGTCTACATCGATGTGGAACGCAATGCTGCAAAGCGCGAGGCAAGGGTCCACAGTGGTATGAAACCTGTGTTGGAATCGCGCGCCGACCTCACCAACGTGATGGGCCACCGCGTGGATTCAACCAAGTACTACTATGGGGTAACGGAGAAGATCTTCAGGGACCACCTCATGGAAGTGAAGGGAGAGGATTTCCGCCTTACGGCCGATATACTGTTCGATCTGCAGTATGGCGATGACCTTGGTAACAGCACTGCTTATTCGGACACAAACATCTATTACAACAATGGACGTGGCTTTTGGGTAACAGGGAACTTGGGCAGCAAGATCTCCTTCCAGACCATGTTCCACGAGACACAGATGATCGTGCCGCAGTACCTGTTCGAATATGTACAGGAGATCGGGGTGATCCCGGGTCAAGGGCGCACCAAGCTGTCCAAGAAGCGGATCTACGATTATGCCTGGTCAAGAGGCAACGTTTCTTACAGTCCGGCCCGCTGGCTCAACATCCAGTTCGGTCAAGGGGCGCACTTCGTTGGCCATGGCTACCGATCTGTGCTTTTGAGCGACAATGCGAACGGGACACCCTATTTGGAATTCAGCTTGCTCAGTACGAACCGCCGGTTCCAATACACTACCTGGTGGACCAAGATGCAAGGTGGTGTATTCAACGCGGATCGTTTGCCAACCGGACAATCAAGCGAATCGTTGTTCTATTGGATGCGTGGACGTTTCAACCACCTGAGCATGGACCTTGGTCGGTTGCAGGTTGGTTTGTTCGAGAGCACCTTGTTCGAGAATATCGATAGCACCGGTGTAAAGTCCTTCGATGCCCTGGAGTTGAACCCTTTGATCGGTGTGAATTCGGCGGTGCGCGGTTTCGGTGGTCGGGAGAAGAGTTTGATAGGTATTGATCTGCGCGTGAAGATCACAGAGAAGGGATATGTATACGGACAGTTCGCCACGGATGATCCGGGAACCCAACGCTTCGCCTATCAGATCGGTGCGCGCTGGTTCGATGTACTCCGCAAGGACTTGCATGTTCAGTTGGAGTACAACGTTGCCCAGCCGTTCATGTACATGCACAACCCCACGCAATTGAGCTACGCCCAAGCGCGTCTGCCCTTGGCCCATCCATTGGGCACCAGTTTCAATGAAGTGGTGGCCATTGTGGATGCGGGTTTCGGTCGTTTCATAGCCCAGGGGAAGTTGGTCATGGGCACATTCGATCGCGACCCCGTCGGTGCGAACTACGGCGGCAATTTGGGCAAGCCCGATACCTACAGCGAAGGCCTGGCCGGCCCGATCCGTAACCATCTGTTCTACTACGATGTGAACGTGAACTATCTGCTCAACCACAATACCAATCTGCGCATACTGGCAGGTATGCAACGGCGAAGTTTGGACCCTGGTCCGGATGAGGTCCAGAGCACTTATCTCTACATAGGTATACGCACTTCGCTCTTCAACCGGTATTACGATCTTTGAACGCACCAAAGTGAAGGAACACGGCTACATTTTACTTCTTGGTACCATCACGTCATTCTTCGTGGTGCTCTTCACCATGCCTTCTTTGATCAAGGTGGCGCGCATGAAGCACTTGGTCGATGAACCCGGTGAACAGCGCAAAGTCCATCACCGAAGCGTACCCACCATTGGCGGCATCATCATCTTCGCTTCCATCATATTCTCCTACTCGCTATGGTTCCCGAGGGCCGCGGTGATCAACGTGGGGGGTGATGCGGATTACGAGCAGATGTACTTCGCCATGGGTGCAGCCTACCTGGATTTCAAGTTCATGCTCTCGGCCATGGTGTTGTTGTTCTTCATTGGTGTGAAGGACGATATCATCGGTTTCTCTCCAGTGAAGAAATTAGTGGGACACATGCTGGTGGGCTACATTTTAGTAATGATGGCCGGGATCCGGATCACGGACATGCATGGTCTGTTCGGGGTGTACGATCTTCCGGATTACGTGAGCATCGCACTCAGTTTCTTCGTGTACGTCGTGCTGGTGAATGCCTTCAATCTGATAGATGGCGTGGATGGCTTGGCTGCGGGGATCGGTCTTATCGCGGCTGTGGCCTATGGTACTTGGCTGTTCTTGGCCGGCGATGTCGCCCTTTCATTGCTTGCATTCGTGCTGGCAGGTTCATTGGTGGGTTTCATGGTCTTCAATTGGCACCCGGCACGGATCTTCATGGGTGATAGCGGCTCACTGATCATCGGGGCCATCATCGCCGTGTTGGCGATCAAGGTGATCGATCATGATACTACCCGTTTGCCCATCTACCTGAAACAGATCCCCACCCCGATATTCGCCATGGCGGTCATCGCATATCCGTTGGTGGACACACTGCGTATTTTCATCTATCGTATGGTACGCGGTGTTTCCCCTTTCGCTGCGGACCGCAATCATATCCATCATCGGCTCATGGACATGAAATTGGGTCACCGGAAGACCACATTGATCCTTTATCTCTATGCCTTGGTGGTCATCGGGCTCAGTTTGGTCACGCGCAAATGGCACCCCAACATTGGTCTCATGGTATTGGGAACATCAGCAGTTGCATTGGCTATGTTGCCTTTCGTTTGGCCCAAGCGCTCGGAGTGATGAGGCGAATAGCTCCATTAATGGTCCTTTCATTGTGTTGTGGTTTGGTCCATGCACAACCCGGTTGGGCACCATTGAGCAGGGAAGTGGAAAGGCCCTATGCTACACAGGTCCAAGCCTATGGCTCCGCTATCCATTCCGCGATCCGACCATACAGAGCACAGGATCTGCGGATCTCCCTCGGGGCGGATAGCTTGTTGCCAAAGGCCGCCATAAAGAAGTTGGACAGTTGGGCAGGTCGAATGAACGGGCGCAAGTTCCGTTGGGGTCCGATGTTGGAGGCGAACGGAGGCTATGGTATGGGTTCGAATTCGGAAACCATCTATCGAGGTTCCGCAGGGTTTTGGGCGGATCTGGATGCAGGGTCCAGACTGAATTTCCACCTGGATGGCCAAGGGTGGGGCGAACAGCTGCCCAGTTACTTGGACACGGTTACCAGCGCTACCCAAGTAACCCCGGGTGAAGGGTATGCCTATGGCACAACATCCACAGTAACGCACTATGATTGGAATGGCCACATCAGTTGGGATGCCCACAAGTTCATCAACCTCACTTTAGGTAAGGGGAAGAACACCTTCGGCAATGGGTACAGGTCCCTCTTCCTTTCCAGTGAAGCATACAGTTATCCCTACCTCAAGATCACCACCTCGGTTTGGAACATAAAGTACATCAACCTCTTCACCGTGATGAACGACATCCGTGGGGCGGCGGGAGATCCGGGCAAATACGGCACGAAGTACACCAGCATGCACTACCTCTCTTGGAACGTGAGCAAGCGGATCAACTTAGCGGCTTTCGAATCCATTGTGTGGAGCCAAGGTGATAGTTTGTATCCAAGGGGGTTCGATATCACCTACCTGAACCCGGTCATCTTCTACCGCCCGAACGAATTCCAGATCGGGTCTCCGGACAACGCGCTACTTGGTCTCTCGATCAATGTAAAAGTGGGAAAGCACATTCTGTTCTACAGCCAGCTCATGTTGGACGAGTTCTTGCTGGACCAAATAAGGAACGGCTACGGCTGGTATGCGAACAAACAAGCTCTACAGTTGGGAATGAACATGCACGAGGCTTTCGGTGTGAAGGGGTTACAGGTACGGGCTGAATACAACGTGGTAAGGCCGTTCATGTATACACACTCGGATACCCGCCAGAATTATGCGCACATGGGGCAGCCCTTGGCGCATCCTTACGGAAGCAATTTTCAGGAAGGGTTGGTGAATGTGGATCTGGTTCGCGATCGCTGGGTGTTCTCGGTCAAGGGCAACATGGCTTGGTTGGGCGAGGACAGCGTGTTCAGTTATGGGGCCAACATTTTCCGCCCGGAGCGCGACCGACCGGTGAAGGAAAATGGGCAATTACAGGACTACGGCTATCGAATTGGTCAATACAAGCTGGCCACGGTGGCACAGGCCGAATTTCGGGTCGGTTGGACCTTGGACCCACGTTCCGCAATGCGTTTGGAGCTTGGGTATCTGTTCCGCACGTACGACGCGGCCACGGCTTCTGTCACAACGGATCACATCATTAAGGCAGGGTTGATGTGCTATTTCAGGGAACGTCATGCCGAGCAGGTGCCGCGTTATGTGCTCAATTGAGCAGATGGTCCAGCTTCCATAGGTCTGATCGGTCCACGATCCCGTTCCCGATCCGTGCAATACATTTGCGGCGCTTTGCACCTCTGTTATCGAAGCACCCGCAACGTGTCCCGCACCACCGTAGTTCATCAGGCACCAGTAGCTATAAAGCTCCGCAGTTTGGCGGTGCTCTTCAAGCTGCGACTGGCCTCGTTAGTGGTCATGAGTGCGGCGTTCGGTTACCTCTTCGGGATCCCCCAAGGTGCCTTTTCCTGGACCGGGATCATCGGTCTTTGTATCGCGGGCACCCTGCTCACGGGTGCGAGCAACGCCTTCAATCAACTCTTGGAGATACGTGAAGATGGCTTGATGGATCGCACCGCACAACGACCCTTGGTATTGGGGGTTCTAAGCACAAGCGAGGCGGTGGTTGCAGCATTTCTTGCTGCCGGGGTCGCCACCCTCATGTTGTGGCTCCAGTTCGGTGCACTTACCGGCATATTGGGGTTCATTTCACTGTTCATGTATGTGGCCTTGTACACCCCACTTAAGAAACTCACTTCTTGGGCCGTGTTCGTAGGGGCCTTTCCGGGTGCATTTCCTCCTATGTTGGGCTATGTGGCTGCAACGGGCCATTTCGGTTTGGGTGCAGGATTGCTTTTCGCCATGCAGTTCATGTGGCAGTTCCCCCACTTTTGGGCCATCGCTTGGGTCCTGGACAAGGACTATCGTAAAGCCGGATTCAAACTATTGCCCGGTGGCGGGGAACCGGGCCGCACGGCTGCTTCGTTGATCCTGTTGTATACCTTGTTCCTTGTGCCTGTTGGCATGCTACCGTGGGTATTCGGGCTTACCGGCCCGGCGTCGCTGGTCTTCGCCTTGCTCGGCGGCCTGGTCATGCTGGTCCCGGCGTTCCAATTGTTCATTGGCCAAGACACCAAGTACGCGCGAAAATTGATGTTCGCTAGTTTCATCTACTTGCCCATGGTGCAGTTGGCTTATGTGTTCGATGTGATATGATCGAAGCGCCATTTACAGAGGAAGAGCTGCACACACGCAGCATCCGCACCCGAAAGAACCTGACGTGGTTGATCGTCATGGCCGTGGTCATGTTCTTCGCCGGCCTTACCAGCGCTTACGTGGTGAGCATGAGCGGCGGCTACTGGGTGGATATCGCTATGCCCAAAGCCTTCTTATGGAGCACCGTCGCTATAGTTGCCAGTAGTGTATTCGCGCAGATCGCCTTGCTGTCCGCGGCCAAAGGGCGTAGGACCTTGGTCACACCCATGTTGGCGATCACCTTGGTCTTGGGCCTTGTCTTCACCTGGTCCCAATTCAAAGGGTGGAAGGAGCTTGTTTCCAAAGGAAATTTCTTGGTAGGCAAGGTTATTGATACCCAAGGCGAATACGGGGTGGATTATACGGTGCTCTTGCGAGGGGTGCCCTTGGTAAAGGAGAACGGCAATTTCTACCAACCCACCGACGTGGAAGGGGCGAAACCCCTGAATGCCGATCTGGAGGAGCAAATGAATACGAGCAGCTCCTTTTTCTTTGCACTTACAGCGGCCCACTTGGCGCATATTGCTTTCGGACTGATCGGCCTTTTGGTCATGATCGTTATGGCTACAATGGGCAAGTACACTCCGGCGGACCATGTCGGATTGTGGGCTGGCACCATGTTTTGGCATTTTCTTGGGGGCCTTTGGGTCTATCTACTTTTGTTCTTGACCTTTGTTCACTAACATTGCGCCCGGAAAACCTACAATGGCAGGAGACGCTAGCAAGGCCTTGAGCAACGACGTCCTATGGGGCGGCGGCCGTTCCCCGTTCAGCATCAGCTACGGGAAAATGATGATGTGGTTCTTCTTGGTGTCCGATGCGCTCACGTTCAGTGGGCTGTTGGTCGCCTATGGCTTCGTTCGCCATAGTACCACCGAGTCTTGGCCCATTGGGGAAGAGGTCTTCCGCGCATTGCCGGGTCTAACGGGTTCATACCCACTGATCTATGTGGCGTTGATGACGGCCATCCTGATCTTTAGTTCGGTGACCATGGTACTTGCTGTTGAAGCGGGCCATCGGATGGACAAAAAGGGCGTGATCAAGTGGTTGTTCCTGACCGTTATAGGCGGTGCCTTCTTCGTGGGCAGTCAGGCATGGGAGTGGAGCCACTTTATCCATGGCGGCGGTGGCTACATCACCACCAACCAAGGTGTGAAATACTGGGTACACAACGATACGCATGATACCCATGACCCTTCGAACGCTGCAGGCTTCCATCTTGTACCTGCGCTTGAAGGGCATTACCTGATCGGCGAGGAAGGAGCTCACCACTTGGACCACGAAGCGTCCATGAAGCTGTGGAATGATCGCGCCAACTACGTGGATGGTGCCAATATGGTCCATAACGAGTATGGCCCTCCGCAGTATGCTAATTTCTTCTTTTTCATCACCGGTTTCCACGGCTTCCACGTATTCAGCGGTGTGATCATCAACCTGATCGTATTGATCATGGTCATCAAAGGGGTATTCCACCGCCGAGGACACTATGAGATGGTGGAGAAGGCCGGTCTATACTGGCACTTTGTGGATCTGGTGTGGGTATTCGTGTTCACCTTCTTCTACCTGCTCTGATCGATAAATCGAACGACTGAACATGGAGCGCGACGACATCATAGAATACAGCTTGGATGCCCACCACAGTGAAGAGGAGGGTGCCAAGATCCGCCGCAACATTTGGATGGTCACCCTGTTCCTTGCAGTGGTTACCACCATCGAAGTGACCTTGGGTGCCTATTGGAAGGACTGGTTCGATGCCAGTGCTTGGAACATGATCAAATGGACCTATGTCGTCCTTACACTGGTCAAAGCCACTTACATCGTGATGAGCTTCATGCACTTGGGCGATGAGCGCAAGAACATCCGCATGATCATCTTGGCACCGTACGCCTTTTTCATCCTTTACCTGCTGTACATCGGGCTGGTCGAGTCCAACTACGTGCACCAGATGTGGGAGCATTTCCTTTGAGCACAGAAGGCAAACCCGCCAGTAAGCGCACCAAGCGATTGGTCTTGGGAGGCATAGCGCTTTTCATACTTTCACTTTTCGTGTTCTTCTCCCCCATGTTGGGGCTAGTGAAGCACACGTTCAACTATCTCCCCTATTACGGACCCAAGGAGACCGTGTTGGTTGAACGCGACGGGAAGATGGTCGTTGACACCATTTTTGCGCAGGTACCGCCATTCAGCTTTACGGACCAATACGGCAGGCCCTTCACGGATAAAGATGTGGAAGGCAAGATCGTGATCGCCGATTTCTTCTTTACCCGTTGCCAGACGATCTGCCCGCGAATGAGCGCGCACATGCAGCAACTGCAGGTCATGCTGAAGGACGATGCGTTCGACGATGTGGTATTCCTAAGCCACAGCGTGGATCCCGAACACGACACCCCGGAGGTGTTGGACCGCTACGCAAGGGATCTGGAAGCGGACAGTACCCGTTGGAAATTCTTGACCGGGAACGCCTTGGACATCTATCGGATCGGGAACACCGGCTACCTATTGAGCGCCCTGGAGGACAGCACCTCCGCAGAACAGTTCGTCCATGATGGTCGCTTTGTGCTCGTGGATAGACAGCGTCATATCCGTGGCTATTACGATGGCACAGAGGCCAATGGCGTAAATGAGTTGGCAGGTGATCTGAAAATGTTGCTCAAGGAGGAGAAGATCATCGCGCGCGACGCTGCGAAAGCCAAGCAATAGAACGGGAAATGTCCACGGGACCGCATTATCCACCGGCACTCATCTCGGTGAAGGAACGCCCGGCAAAACGATGGATCTGGACCTTCTCCGGTATCGTGTTCTTGGCCGTGGTGGTGCTCAATCGGGTCCAAATACCTACTTCAGGGACGTGGGATGTACATGTCTTCGCCAAAGTGAACGCGGTATTGAACACCTTGGTCAGCATCTTATTGCTGCTGGGATTGGTTACGGCCCTCAAGCGTAAATTCAAGGTTCATATGGGCATTATGGCATCAGCGATGGCCCTCTCGATCCTTTTCCTCACCTCATACATCTTGCACCATTTGTTCGCGGGTGAGACCAAATTCGGTGGGGAAGGGGCCATTCGGGTCTGCTACTACCTGCTTTTGGGAACGCATATCATTCTGGCGGCCACCTCGCTTCCCTTCATACTGCTTACGGCTTACCATGGTCTAACCGCCCATTACGGCGAACACCGGAAGTTGGCTCGAAAGGTTTGGCCCATTTGGTTCTTCGTGAGCGTTTCCGGAGTGGTCGTGTACTTGATGATCAGTCCGTATTACTGAGGAGATCGTGAAGAAATGTAGGAAGTAACCCGAGCAGATCGTGCGCGTGAACGTTGTCCATCGTGTCCTTTCATCCGGTTCATCGAAAACTTCGAACGTTTTTGTTTTCTCCGATTACATTTGCGCTGCATGCGTTCCAAGACCTTCCTCCTTATTGTTGCGCTGGTCGCGTGCACTTTCCCGGACCTCTTGTTCGCACAAGGTTGCTCCATGTGCAAGGCTGTTGTGGAGAATGGCGAGAACGGCGGCAATATTTTTGGTGGTGCACAAAGCATTGGTAAGGGCCTCAACAACGGCATCCTCTACTTGATGGCTGTGCCTTACATGCTCCTCTTCCTGTTGTTCCGCAAGAAGATCGTGGGCTTCTTCAAGGAGTTCGCCGGGGCGCAGGGGTGAACACGGTATTCGGCACGTTCCACATTCGTTCTATCTTTGCGCCTCGTTCTTTCACGTTGCGCTTATCCAGAAAGGCAGAGGGACTGGCCCTGTGAAGCCTGGCAACCGTTCGGTGTAATACCGGAAAGGTGCTAAATCCAGTCCTGCGATCCGTTTACCGGAAAGCGGGAGAAGATGAGCCGAGATCAGGAAGCAGCCCTCAACAAGGAGCTACGTCACCTCATCCGGACCATCGGATGGGGTTTTCTTTTTGGAAAGCATTCGTGCAGGGCGATCGAAGAATGAGCACACTTGAACGCATTGCGCAAGAGCGCATCCTCATCTTGGATGGGGCCATGGGCACAATGATCCAACGGTTGGGTCTAACCGAACAGGACTTCCATCCACCGGGAATGGAAAAGCACGAGATCCTGTTGCAGGGGAACAACGAACTGCTTTCACTCTCGAAGCCGGATGCGATCCAGAAGATCCACGAGGAGTATCTGGAGGCGGGTGCCGACATCGTGGAGACCAACACTTTCAGCGCGACAAGCATCGCGCAAGCGGAACACAAGTGCGAACATTTGGTGCGCGAGATCAATTTGCAGTCGGCGAAACTCGCCAAGGAAGCCTGCGCGAAATACACCGCCATGGACCCGAGCAAACCGCGATTCGTTGCCGGAGCCATCGGTCCAATGAACAAGACCGCATCGCTCAGTCCGGATGTGAACGATCCCGGCTACCGTGCGGTCACTTTCGATCAATTGGTCGTGGCATACAGCGAACAAGTAGAAGCCTTGCTCGATGGTGGCGTGGACCTGTTGTTGGTGGAAACCATATTCGATACGCTCAACGCGAAGGCTGCTTTCTATGCCATTGATGAAGTGTTCGAGAAGCGCAATGAGCGAATACCGATCATGTGCAGCGTCACCATCACTGATGCCAGCGGACGTACACTCAGCGGCCAGACCATCGATGCCTTCCTGATCAGCATGGCGCACGTGAAGCTCTTCAGCATGGGCCTGAACTGTGCTCTCGGCGCGGCGCAGATGCGTCCCTACCTCGAGGCCATCGCCGACCAAGCGAACTGCCGTGTGAGTGTGTACCCGAACGCCGGTCTACCGGATCAGATGGGTGAGTATCGCGAGAGCCCAGAGGTCACAGCCAAGCTCGTCGGAGAATTCATGTCGCAAGGCTGGTTGAACGTGGTGGGCGGGTGCTGTGGAACTACGCCGGAGCATATTGCGGCGTTGGCGAAAGAGGCGGAAAAGCATCAGCCACGTCCCATGCCAATAGAAGTGTGAACCGCGACGGCGCAACGACGCGACGGTAACGCAACGAAATGCACGCACGAATGAATTCCTCTAAGGTCATCATGAGAACGCTAAGGTCCAACGTCGCGTATTCGTCGCGTCGTTGCGTCGTCGCGGTCAATTGCATTTGCACTCCATGAGCATCCCAACCTATTCCGGCCTAGAACCCCTCCGCATTTTCAAGGAAAGCAACTTCGTCAATATCGGCGAGCGCACGAACGTTACCGGCAGCGCGGCTTTCCGCAAGCTGATCAAAGCGGGCAACTACGACGAGGCCGTGACCGTGGCCCGGCAGCAGGTGGAGAACGGTGCGCAAGTGATCGATGTGAACATGGACGAGGGCTTGATCGATGGCGTACAGGCCATGACCAAATTGCTCAACCTCATAGCTGCTGAGCCGGACATCGCGCGTGTACCGGTGATGGTGGATTCCTCGAAGTTCAGCGTGATCGAAGCGGGCTTGAAATGCTTGCAGGGCAAAGGCATCGCCAATAGCATCAGCCTGAAGGAAGGGGAGGAGGAATTCCTGCGCCAGGCCAAGATCGTCCGGCGCTTGGGTGCAGCGGTCGTGGTGATGTGCTTCGATGAGCAAGGGCAAGCGGACAACTATGAGCGACGGATCGATATCGCGCAACGCGTGTATGATCTGCTGACCACGAAAGCGGGTTTCCCACCGCACGACATCATCATCGATCCGAACATCCTCACGGTGGCCACAGGCATGAGCGAACACGATCGCTACGCCATCGACTACATCAAAGCGGTGCGTTGGATCAAAGCGAATTTGCCGGGCGTGTTGGTGAGCGGTGGTGTCAGCAATGTCAGCTTCAGTTTCCGTGGGAACGAACCGGTTCGCGAGGCCATTCACACCGCATTCCTGTACCACGCCATCCAAGCGGGCATGGATATGGGCATCGTCAACGCGGGCCAGATCGGCGTCTACGACGACATCCCGAAAGACCTCTTGGAACATGTGGAGGATGTCCTCTTGGCACGCAGGCCGGATGCCACTGAACGCATGGTCACCTTCGCCGAGCAATTCAAGGGAGCGCCCTCTGCGGAAGTGATCGCACAACAAGCCGCATGGCGCGAAGGAACCGTCGAGGAACGCTTGAAACATGCATTGGTACACGGGGTCACGGACTTCATCGAAGCGGACACCGAGGAATCACGCGTTGCTTTGGTGGATCCCGTGAAAGTGATCGAAGGTCCCTTGATGGCCGGTATGAACGTGGTGGGCGATCTGTTCGGATCCGGGAAAATGTTCCTTCCGCAAGTGGTGAAGAGCGCCCGCGTTATGAAACGTGCCGTGGCTTACTTGGAACCTTTCCTGCAAGCGAAAAAGGAACAAGACGCCTTGGCCCCAAAACCGGATGGTATCGTCATCGGTACCCGAAAGGAGGGTGCCAAGAAGGTGCTGCTCGCAACGGTGAAGGGTGATGTACATGACATCGGAAAGAACATCGTGGGCGTGATCCTGGCGTGTAACGGTTGGCAAGTGATCGATCTAGGAGTGATGGTGCAAAGCGCCACCATTCTCAAAACGGCGCGGGAAATGAAAGTGGATGTGATCGGACTCAGTGGTTTGATCACGCCTTCATTGGATGAAATGGTCCATGTGGCGAAGGAGATGGAGCGTGAAGGCTTCCAAGTGCCCTTGCTGATCGGCGGGGCCACCACGAGCAGGGTGCATACCGCTGTGCGGATCGAACCGCACTACAGCAAACCAGTGGTCCACGTGATCGATGCAAGCCGATCGGTGCCCGCGGTAAGCAAGCTCTTCAGTGAGAACGAGCGGGACGGCTACGTAGCGGAGATCAAGGCCGAGTACGCGAAAGTGCGCACACATTACGAGAGCAGCCAACGTGCCAAGGAATACATTCCACTGTCCGAGGCACGCGAGAAGAAATTCGTGATAGACTGGAACGCGGAGCCACCCGTACCTGCAAAGAGCACTGGTGTATTCACGTTCCGCAATTTCCCGATCGCCGATCTAGTACCCTACATCGATTGGACACCCTTCTTCATGGCCTGGGAATTGGCTGGTCGTTACCCTAAGATCCTTAGCGACGAAGTGGTAGGCGAGCAGGCCACGCAACTGCACAATGATGCGCTCAAGATGCTGGACCGCATCATCAAGGAACAATGGCTCCAGGTACATGGCGTGGCCGCTATCTGGCACGCGAACACGGTGGACCACGATGACATCGAACTGTACACCGATGCCACACGATCCAAGGTTCTTGGACGCGTACATACAATGCGCCAGCAAAGCAAGAAAGCCCCGGGTGTCCCGTACATCGCGCTTGCCGATCTCATCGCACCAAAGGAAGTTGCGCCAGACCTCTTTGGCGGCTTTGCTGTTACGGCGGGGCATGGCGTTGATGAACGGGTGAAGAAGTTCGAGGAAAAGCAGGACGACTACAGCGCGATCCTCTTGAAAGCATTGGCCGATCGCCTTGCAGAAGCCTTCGCTGAAAAGTTGCATGAAACTGTTCGGAAGGAGATCTGGGGCTACGCTCACCAAGAGACGTTGACGAACGAGGACTTGATAAAGGAAGCATACACCGGGATCCGTCCGGCACCGGGCTATCCCGCGTGTCCGGACCACACTGAGAAGCCTTTGCTCTTCGATCTGTTGGATGCCGAACGACACACTGGGATAAAGCTCACCGAAGGCTTGGCCATGTGGCCAACTGCGGCGGTAAGCGGCTTCTACTTCGCCCATCCGAAAAGCAAGTACTTCGGGGTTGGGAAAGTAGCTCAGGACCAGATCGTTGATATGGCACGACGCAAGGGCAAGGAGACCCAGTGGATGGAACGCTGGCTGGGCAGTAACCTCGCCTACGAACCTTAGGCGGACATTCTTCGTAGGAAAGGGCCGAAATGCTTCGACCTCTTCTCTCCCTTTTCGTCGTGCTCTTCGTTTTCACAGCCTGCGCGCAGGATGTGGTGCAATACACCCAAGCAAATGGGGATTGTACTGGAGCCATCTTCATCCGTGATCCCATCCACGTGGTGGACCAAACGGTCCGTGGATTTGGGAACGTGTTGGAGATAAAGGAGAATCCTTCCGAAGATAAGCAGTGGTTCGAGCGGGAACACCACACCACGTGGTACAAATTCAGGGTGCCGGTGGCCTGTGAACTCACGTTGGATATTATTCCAAAGGACATTCGGGATGATTTCGATTTCCTCATATTTGAAGGGGCCATACCCGGCATTTGTGACAAGGTTGCGAGCAGACAGGTAACGCCGCTTCGGTCGAACATTTCACGCAATGATCCGTCCGTTGGTTCGCGCTGCGGGTTGAGCACCGAAGCGCCTGATCCTTATGTAAGATCGGGTGTAGGCTCCAGTTATAGCAGTGCCCTACAGACCGAGGCGGGGCAGTTGTTCTATCTGGTGATCGATGCACAGGATAAGCCCAATGCGGGATACACCATCCATTTCCACTACGACCCGGTCCCACCACCGGCCCCGGTTGAAGAGATCAAGGAGAAGGAGCAACAGCACGTGGTGATCAACATAACCGATAAGAGCAGCGGCCTACCGATCGATGCCATGCTGACGGTTGATGGCCTACAGTTCGATAAGGTCACGGAATTCAAAGGAGCAAGCAGCTATTCATTTGAGATGGAATTCTTCCGCACGTTGAAGATCGGCTGTACACGTAAAGGGTACATGTTCTCGACCACGGTGGTCAAGGGGACCGTTGAACCGGAGATCTACGCCTATATAACCTTGGCCCCTATTAGTGCAGGTGAAAAGGTGGTCTTGGACGACATCCGATTCGTGGGCAATGAGAACAAGGTCATGCGTCAGTCAGAAGGAGCGCTTTTGCTGCTGTTGCGTTTCATGCAGGAGAACCCAGAGGTCGCCATTGAGATCCAAGGCCATGTGAACGGTCCAACATTCAAGAACAAGAAGGAGTTCATCGAGCTCAGTACGGACCGGGCCAGGACCGTTTACGATTTCCTATTGGTGAACGATGTTGAGCCGGAGAGGATCGCCTACAAAGGATTCGGGAACTCTGAAATGCTCTACCCGGAACCCCGCAATCAGCAACAAAGCGAGGCCAACCGCCGGGTCGAGGTCCAAGTGCTCGGCACCGGGTCCGGCAATTCGGTCGGCGATCCCCGATTGAGTGCTGCGCCACAGGGCAGGTAGGTGAACCAACATCAGGTTCCACAAGCCAAGACCACCCGGCACCTTTTTCCACCGTTCGTCATAAGCAAAGGGCACATTTCCCTTGCCCCGGTACATTTGTTGGTTCCCGATGATACTTCGGAAAACCTACAAGAGCATGTCCCGTTCGATCCTCCTTCTGCTTACCGTGCTGGTCACCGGTACACAAGCGCAAACTCCATTGACATTAGCACAATGCATAGCACGAGCAGAGGAGAAGAACATCGCTGTGTTGAACGCTGGACTTGATGCTGACCTGGCCGACAAGAACTTGGACCGTACCTATTGGGACCTGGCTCCAAATCTGAACGCAGGGGCCACCCACGGATACAATTACGGAAGGGTGATCGATCGTTTCACCAACACGTTCGCCACGGATCGTGTGCGTACCAATAACTTTTACTTGAGCAGCCAGTTGGACATCTTCCGTGGGCTCAGTAGGCTGAACAGCATCAAGCAAGCAGGGTTCGATTCGGAAGCTGCCAAAGCGGGCATGGAAGCCGCGAAGAATGATGTGCGCTTCAACGTGGTGCAAGCGTTCTTGGACGTTCTGGGCTTGCGAGAACGGATCGACGCCGCGGAGAACCAAGCGGAGAATACCCGCCAGCAGATCATCCGCACGAATGCGTTGGTTGAAGGTGGTCGCGTTGCGCGTGCCGAATTACTTTCGTTGGAAGCGCAATTGGCGCAAGAGGAATACACGGTTACGGACTTTCGGAACCAGCACGATCAGCGCATGTTCGCGTTGGGCCGGGCGTTGCAAATGGATGCCGAGGAGATCGAGCGATTCGACATTACCGGCCCCGCATTGGACGCCACGGATGTGATCGCCCCGACCGCTACCGTGGACGAGGTATTGGCCAATGTGCTGGCCAACAACCCTGCCTTTGCGCAGTCCGGACTGCAATTACAGAGTGCGGAACGGTCGATCGCGATAGCGCGGGCAGGTGCCTTGCCGACCTTGGCACTCAGCGGTTCGGTGGGTACAGGATACAGCGGGCGCGATGTACAACAAGTGGGCGACCCGGTGGTGGGTGACCCCGTACCGTTCGGTGCAACGGCCGGCGGCGAAACGGTCTTCGTTCCGGACATCCGCTACCAGACCGAATTGACACCCTTCAACAAACAATTGGACCAGAACCTGAACCAGTCGATCGCCTTCCAGTTGAACATTCCCTTGTTCAACAACATGCAGAACAAATATGCCATCGACCGGGCAAGGGTACAGCACGAAAAGTCCAAGAACAGCCAGTTGAATTTGCGCAATGAACTTCAGCAGAACGTATTGAACGCATTGGTCCAACAACGATCAGCGCACCGTCAGTACATAGCGGCATCCAAGTCCGTTGATGCGAGCACCTTGGCGTTGGAATATGCTCAGGAACGTTTTTCGCAAGGAGTGATCACTTCCATTGAAATGAACACGGCGAAGAACAACGTGAACCGGTCCACGGCAGATCTGATCAATGCGAAGTACCAATACGTAATGGCCAGCAAGTACTTGGACATTCTGCAAGGGATGCCCGTTTCATTGTAGGTTCGGGGTCTCGTGTCGTTGATCCTTTCCATAGAGACCGCCACCAAATTGTGCAGCGTGGCCTTGGCGCGCGATGGAGTCGTTGTGGCGCTTCGCGAAGAAGAGAGCGAGCAGAACATCCATGCTGAGAAGTTGAACGTGTTCATTGCCCAAGTAATGGCCGAAGCGGAATGCGACCTGCGAAAGCTGGATGCTGTCGCCGTCGGAATTGGCCCTGGTTCCTACACGGGATCGCGGATCGGTTTGTCCGCTGCAAAAGGGTTGTGCTTTGCATTGGATCGGCCCATCATCGGCATCAGCACATTACGCACCTTGTGTGAGCGAGCAAAGGCAATGGGAGCTGTTCCATTTGAGAGTACGGACACCTTCAACCCCATGGTGGATGCGCGCCGCATGGAAGTCTTCACACAGTCGTGCAATGCGGATGGAATGCCACTGGAGGAAATGGCCCCGTTGATCTTGGATGAGGCATGGGCGGGGCAGGAAGGAGTGAAGCGCTTCGTTTTCGGCGATGGTGCGGACAAGGCCACCGCGCTTTGGAAAGACCAGCCGACCATTGTACAGATCCCAGGCGTAAGACCCAGTGCAGGGGCCATGGCACGCGAGGCGGAGAGATGCTTCACGGCAAAGGAGTTCGATGATCTGGCGTACTTGGTACCTGCTTATGGCAAAGCTGCGAACGTTACGCAGAGCAAGAAGTTGCCGAACAGTTGAAGAGACCAAGTACCGATGAAGAACACCAATTCCATGACCTCTCGGAATATGCGTCCATCTATTCACACTTGTGGGCAGGTGACTATCGTGGTGATGTTCCCGCATCAACATTTTCACGTTCACCATGTTTTCTTAGTGTGATCCATTGATCGCTTCGTGAACGTCGCTGTGGCCACCTCGCAAGTCGAAAGAGGACCAATATGAAGGTCTGTTGGTACGGTGTTACTCTTTGCTCGGTGTAACAAACCTTATTTGAGAAGGCATTCTCCGAGACATTCATGTTAACAGTTGCACCGGCCTTTATGCGATGTAACCAATTATGTGACTGTTGGAACCACTTGTTAGAAAAATATTACCGACTGTGTTTTGGCTGTTGGATTGTGCGAGCGCACCGTCCACGTTTGTAATACCATTCTTGGTTGGTTTTGCAAAAGCAATGGCCAATAGTGATCACTCAAACATTTACATAACGATGAGATCAAAAACCCTAGCGATCGCCGCGCTCCTTACTGTGAGCGTGGCCATTGCGCAAAGTGCGCCCAAAAAACTGCTGGCCATAGATCCATTCCAGACCAATGGCTACTTCATGATCGATGGCAACTACGCTACAGAACTCCTCGCGACCAAGTACGTGGTGAAGGTTGAAGCAATTCAAGACGGATCGATGCGATTCCTCGAAGAAGTCACTATCACTAATGGGCACTACGGCAAGGTCGATGAAGCCGTAATTACATCGCTTGGAGAGAACGAACGATTCTCATTCTATGTTACCGCGTACAATGCGAATGACGAAGTGGTCGGTGATCCCGAATACTGGAATCCAGGGCCGATCTGGGATGCGGCTTGCTGGCAACTATGCGAATCTGATAAAACCTCCTATAAGCTTACCCACTACACACATCTCGGCCAGGCGGTAATTGAGTTGTCAACCGGGACACGAAATGGTCAGTACATATACTTCTATGTGCTCGACAGTGATTGGATGGATTTTACGCAAAGTCCAACATCGCTTTACAATATTCCAGCAGGAACTTGGAGCGAGTATTGTAGGCTTCCCCAAAGTTCGTCCATTCGTTATTGGAGTTGAACCTGATCTCCGGCCCGCGGGCCGGAGATCAGGTTCGGCCGGTCAGGGGCTACATTCAACCCATTTTAGCCATGAGAAGATCAAAGTTTTCCGAACATCAGATCATTGCGATACTGAAGCAACATGAGAGCGGCCTGAAGGTCGCTGACATCTGTCGAGAGCACAGCATAAGTGCGGCCACCTTCCACAATTGGAAGGCCCGATACGGTGGCATGGAACCCAACCAGCTCAAGCGTGTCAAGGAGCTTGAGGAGGAGCTCAGCCGCCTCAAGCGGATGTATACCGAACTGAGCATGGATAACGACGCTATGAAGGCCGTGATCCAAAAGAAGTGGGGCGCCTGACGAGAAACGGGAGATCGTGCAGGCGTTGAACGAGCATACGATGAGCCAGCGAAAAGCAAGCGACATTGTGCGTATACCCCGCAGTACGGCCAGGTACGCGAAACGACAGGCGGATGACAGTCTGTTGATCGCTGCTTTGTCCCAACTCACACAGAAGCATCCGGCCATCGGGTTCTGGCAATGCCATCACCGCTTGCGGATGAAGGGTGTCCTGGTCAATCATAAACGCCTCTACCGCGTGTATACCGGCATGCACCTGAATATCCGTCGCCGAGCGAAGAAGCGTCTTCCTGCACGCGTAAAGCAGACTTTGTTCCGACCCGATGCGCCAGACCAGGTCTACAGCATCGACTTCATGCATGACACACTTTGGGATGGCAGGACATACCGGTTGCTGAACATTATCGATGACTACAACCGCGAAGTACTGGCCATCGAGGTGGACACCTCACTGCCCGCTTTGCGCGTGATCCGGGTGCTGGATCGGATCAAATCCATAAGGCCCTTGCCAAAGATGATCCGCGTGGACAACGGTCCTGAGTTCATCTCCCACAAGCTCGATCACTGGTGCAAGGAGAATGGGGTCACGCTCGCCTTCATACAGCCCGGCAAGCCTACTCAGAACGCTTATGTGGAACGCTTCAACGGCAGCATGCGCCGCGAACTACTGAGCGCGTATGTGTTCCGGTCACTCGACGAAGTGCGCGAAAAGGCCGAAGAATGGATGGACGACTACAACAATCACAGACCTCATAAAGCGCTCGGCTACCGGTCGCCGACGCAAACACATCCCTAAAATAAATGCCCCTGAAAGCTCCAGTTATGATCGGACCGAAAACAGGGGAAGCCTACATGTCGAACAAGACTATCTAGCGATTTCAGGATCTGAGAAAACAGAAGCACTCGTTTGGTTGCTGAAGGAAATGGATTCGGTGACGAGCAATTCACTGCCCACTGAAAGGCACGCTAAGAAGGCCTCAATTCGGTTGATCAAGGAAGTTGGAGGATACCCTCGTGTGCCGGATATTCGGTTGCACACAACTCTCAATGGGATAGCATTCATAGAGAAGTATGCTCGTGATCGGAACGAGGTGTGGATCAGATTTATCTTGTTGCTGATAGGCGCTGTCCTAGGCTTCTTGGGTAATTGGCTGCGCAACTAGGAACTACGATCCACATGAGCCAGGCTTCTATGCCTTCGCAGAGGCTCTCGATTATGGAGACCCTGCAACATCGAAGGTTTTAGAGAACTAAACTTCAAACGCCAAAGCCATACGAGGGCGATGCGGACAGGACCAAGATGCAGAGGACAGCTAGGGACGAGCGCAGCGGCTAATGGCCGTCATGCTTCAGATACGTATCGACCATAGCCCATGCAACTTGAGATAAGGCCAAAGCCCTAGCTTTGATCAGTTGAGGCTGGCTAACTGGCGGGTATTTGATAATGTTCGCGTGGTGCTTCGGTATATCATCCGCGACCACATCACCACCCGTGCGGCGCACTGAACCAACCGACACTGGACAGTAACCGTAAGCCGGTTTACCCCGACGTTTCATGCCGACGTCATCACTCACGGCCTTTAAGTTCCCATCCTTTTCCATACCGTTCACCCTATATGTGGAACAAGTGTGTTGCCCATCAGGCATGAAGAGGTCGGGTCTAGGTGTATTGTCCGAAGAACGAATCTCTCGCTTCTGGTAAATAACGAAACGAGCTAGTGTCTCACTCGCATCAAGCGGATCATTATTGCCCAGATTCTCCAGTGCCATGACTACTTGAACGTGCCAATCAATTCCAACAGATTCGCTGGCAAGCCATGGGCAATATCATCACAGCCGCTTTCGCGACGTCTAGCATTGGCGTACGCGTAAACCACCAGACCACTAGGAGCTATACTTATTGAGAGTACATGGTCAGGACCTGCATACCACTCCAGAGTTAGGTCTCCATTGGGGTCTACACCCACATCCGGGTCCTTGGCAATTGTAGGCAGGTTGCGTAGAAAGAACTGCGCCCATCGTCGCGTCAAAGTGTGCACAATTGGTACGGCAAAGCCTTGGCGAGCATCCTCCAATAACTCTTCGGAGATCTCCTTGATACGGTCCATTACGTTGGAACGGGTGGTGGCCGAGAGTATTGTTGAGTAATCGGTGCTGAATTGGCGGAAAAGGCCGGTGCGCAACACCTTGTGAAATTCAAGGCTTTGCACGTAGCCTTTATCCGGATCGATCATCGATACCAGCGGTGAGGTATCCTCTGTCAACTGAAAAGCTCGTGACATTTGTTGGTGAGGGTTTGGTTGAAGAATAATTCGCACCAATTATGGAGCGTATTCAAGGCTTGCCATATAGCGGCATTCTCACGCCGGTCCTTCTCGACCAACGTCAGAAAGCTCTCATAATCGAACAGCATCGGGAGGTGATGGTCCTCCGGGTTCAAGGTGGCTGACATTACACGAGTTCGGATCCCTTCGGGTTGTTTTACCAATTCAGAGAATTGCTGGTATCCATTAAACGACAACCCTTCAATAGGTGGCAGAGTCGGCACATGACGCAGGAATTCGTTGAAATCCAACCCCCCTTGACTATTGAGCGGCAACCGCAAGTGGTTGATGTAACGCAAAGCCACGTGGTCTACGCCAAGAGGCTTGAAGTGTTCTTGGTAGAGTAACCAATAGCGCTGCAAGTGTTTAATGCATTCAGCGTATCCTGGATATGCTCCTTTTACCCAGTTCACCACGAGGCCGTCAACCATGAAATGCGCCACATGCCCACCATCAGCAGTTTTGAAACGGTAGCCCATTGCACGAACCTCGCTCTGTACAGTGGGGCTTTCTGATGCTGGCTGCTGCACCGTGGTCTGGAAAGCATTGAAATCCTCCACAATGGTGAAGTCATGTTTCAATGCTGCCATTAGGCCTTCTCGCAAGCCGGGCAACTCCACTTGCACAGCGAAAATTGCGCGTATAGTGTAGATAGTCTCCTGTGCCGGTGCATTTGGCAACAACACACCGCCCCCCTTTGTTTTACCCGGCTTGGAGGCGGTTGTCTTCGAAGCTCTTTGCTTTGTTGAAGTCTTCTTCTGCATGTGCAATGCGGCTGAAAGGTATGCGCTGGTTTCGACAGATGGTCGCCCCTGAGGGTTAACTATCGTTAAGCGAATTGTTCATTACGGGGTCATTGGCGTCTATCATGTATAACCGAATGTTTCCGACTCATGCGCCTAAAAGGCAGGTAGCCGTGTTACAGGTAAGCTCATTCGAAAAGATCCCACCGGTTCTTCCACTCCTTAAGTGGACCGATATTAACCGTCTCGCGTGAACTCCCGATGCTACTACCGAAGTAGTGCTTGGGTTTCTTAAGGACTTCCTTTCCAAGAAGCACGAAGTATTCTGGAGGTACATCCAGATCATGTAGGATCACGAATACATACATCTGATCCGGCACTATTGAGGCAAGCTTGATCGAGAAGCAATTATTTGCCCGAAGGGTCTTTACCTCAACGGCCAGTGAACGCTTCCGTCTTGGGTCATGGACCAAAAGGTCAACAGCCTTGGCGTTGCCAACGGTCATGGCCACTTGATACTCCCGCTTTAGTAGTTCCGCTGCAACGAAGTACTCACCAGCGAGACCTGTAAGTTGTTTGTCCATTTCTTCTTGTTGAGTTGTACAATTCGGCACCTAATTACCAACGAACGCAATCACTGCCCCTCGGGCGAAGGTGAAATTAGCTCGCTCCTAAGTAACTTAATCCCAGGTGCTACTTCCTTTAATTCGATTTTCCAAACGTCTATTACATCACTCCAAATGGCGTTCTTCAAGTCTTCTACAGAAGCGCTAGATGGTACAATGACCACTGAGGTGTTCTGGCTTGCCAGCGCTACCCGTTCTAAATTGAGAACACGTGTCATGTATTTTCCATATGCCTTTTCATCAGTTTCGGGTGGTTCGGGAGTCACGAACAATACATGTCGAAATGTGATTTGGAGTCGTTCCCGCAACTTATTCGCCGGATCCATACCCCTTTTGTCAAACCATAGTCCGCCAGGAATATTCATAAGGGCTGCCTTTCCCAATGGGTTCAACAGGTCCTCCGAGGTGGCTTCTTCGCATTGGACGATAATACCGGCAATGACCGAACGGACTTTGGTACATTCGGCTGTCCCTGCACCCTTGAGGACGACCAGTTCCTTTAGAAACAATCCGTCAGCTCTGGAGAAGGCTTTCCATTCCCATTTTGGCCCGCTTTTCATCGGCGTATAAAGGGAACTGACTTCAGGTGTAATAAGGCCTTCATTGGAGGAAAGCTCTTCCAATGCCTGCTTTATTCGTTCCTTAAATGGTCGGAGTACAGGCTTCTGAGCCTTCTTTTTCTTTGCTGCCATGCCGGTTGTTGTTTGTATGCATTTATCCTTCTGACCACACTACTCTCCACTCCGCGCCAACAGACCCTTAAACAAGTCCATCTCCTTCTGATCTGTCCGCCAATTGGAATTTATGAGCATCACCTACGTTTGGGATATTTCGATTGCAGGCAATTACGTCCGCCCCTCCACCACCCTCACCTCCTCCTCCGTCAACCCATACAGTTCATATACCAGCGCATCGATCTGTTTATCGGTGGCAGTGATCTGTTGTTGCAGGGCGGTGGCTTTGGCCTTTTGTTCGTTGAAGTACGCCAGCCACTCCGCCTCTTCGGCAAGGGTTAGTTGCACCTTGGCCTTCTTCAGCTCCTTCAAAAAGCCCTTGTAATCGAGCGTGGGCCAGTTCTCCAGGTTGCGGGAGAGTTTGGGGAGGGTGTATTTGGATTGGAGGAGTTGAACCAATGTCTCCTTGACAGCAGAAAGTGCCCCTGTAGTCCTAATTATTTTCTCAACTGGCGCGTTCAACTCCCCAGTCTTTTCGGGAACAGGGATCTGACTGAAATACTTCCATATCAACTGGTATCCATTTTGGATTTGAGTGCAATACTTTGAAATGAGCCACCAACCAAGTTTAGAGTTCAGTACGCCTACCAGACCCTTTTCACTGGCGGGAATAATCCACATCGAATCGTTGCAATAGACACCCGTATCATCATAAATGAAACAAGGCTTGACCTGAAATTTCTGATACATGATCTTGGGATAGTTGAAGGCTGAGTAATAGTCACAAGCCCTCAGTTCCCACCAGTAATCACCCTTATCCGTTCTCTGCATCCCTCTGGAAGCAAAAGGCTTCAACCAGCTTGCGATGCCGGGATACTCAGTTTCAAGCCACCTTTCCGCTTCTTCATCTGACAAGGCCTCAGTTCTTGTCTTTGTAAAACCTTTCTCGAAAAGGATGAGATAGTTCTGCGGCGAAGGATTTGAGTAAGGTGTCACTTCGCGACCCAAAAGGAAGGGCAATAAGTGTTTGGCTGCATTGGGGTCTGTTCGGACAATATCAAGCTTTGTCTCTTCCGGAATTATGAAGGCCTCACTCAATCCAGTAAGCACCCCTCTCAGTGCGTTACCACCAACTACTTCACTCAGCGTAGGAAACTTACTATTCAAGGACTCCAACAGAGCAATTCCTTTTCCAGATGACAGAATCCATGTACCAGGTCCGTAGTCTTTGCTGCTATAACTATTTCGATTCAGTTGAACATTAGAGTGGAAGTCCTCTATCGAGGCGGTACTTAGAACGGAAGCGTTGAACAATTCCGAAGGGCTTGTGTTCTTTGCAACGAGAATTATCGGATAGGTTGTGGCTCCTTGGAAAATTTGAATATCACCAAAGTCAATAAGTTCAACAACGTTCTTTGTGCTCAGGAATCTTCTTAGCGATTCACCATAACCAGCCTGTAACCACTTATTGGGCATGATGTATGAGACCATGCCTTTTTCGTGACAGAGGTTGAACGCCTTTTCTACGAACAAAACGTACAGGTCACCTCTCTTATCAAAAGTTGAGAATTTACTCCGTGAGAGTTGCTCTGACTCCTCTCTGATCGTTTCCAACTTTACATACGGCGGGTTCCCCACCACCACATCGAAGCCGCCCTTCGCGAACACGCTTGGAAACTCGCGGATCCAATCAAATGCCTTGTCACCAGCCACGGCAGGGTCGTCAATCAGGCTGTTGCCGCACTTGATGTTGCTGCTGAGGTCGTTGAGCTTGCGGCCCTTGGTGGCGGTGCGTAGCCACAGGCTCAGGCGCGCGATCTCTACGCTCTCCTCGTTGATGTCCACCCCGAAGATGTTGCGTTCCAGGATGTGGTCGCCGATGTCCTTGAAGGTGATGCTGTGGCCGAGCAAGGTGGCCTGTAGTTCGTCCACGTACTTGTGTTCGGCGATCAGGTAGTCCAAGGCCTGGTTCAGGAAGGCACCGCTGCCGCAGGCGGGGTCGCAGATGGTGAGGCTCAGCAACCAATCGCGGTACACATCCAACTTGGTGTCCAGCTCCTGGATCGTCTTCTTCTGCCTGCCCTTGCGGCCCTTGGCATAGTCCTCATCGTTCAGCGCCAGCTCCTCCTTCTTCTCTTGGCACAGGCGCCCCACAGTATTCTCAACGATGTACTTGGTAATGTACTTCGGGGTGTAGAACACGCCATCCTTCTTGCGCTTGCTCTTCTTGGCATCCACCGCGCGGCCTTCCAACTGGGCGGTCACGTTCTCGATCTCGTTGAGGCTGTGCTCGAAGATGTGGCCGAGGATGTTCACGTCCACCTCGGTGCTGTAGTCGTACTTGCTCAGCGTAAGCACATGCGGGTGCAGCACGGCGTCCGTGATGTGCACATTGTCCAGCAGTTCATCAGGTTTGAAGAGGCCACCGTTGTATGCGAAGATGTCGTGGTGCTTGCCCTTGTGCCCGGTGTTGAGGTAGCCGAAGTACTTCTGGAAGCGGTCGTACAAGGGGAAGTAGGCATCGAGGTCCTTGAGCTTCTCCCATTGGTCGGTGATCTCGCGAATGCTATTCGGCGGCAGCAATCCTTTGTCTTCACTAAAGAGCACAAAGAGGAAACGGTCTAGCAGTTTCTGGGTCTTCTTGTACAGCAGCAGCTGGTCATGCTCCGGATGGTTGGTGCAGAGGTCCTGCCACAGCGCGTTCTTGAATGTGCTGTAATCCTTGTACAACCGCTTGGTCACCTGCTCTTCCTCTTGCAGGCTATCGGCCTTCACCTTCTTGGGCAGTCCGCCCAGCAGGTTGTCGCGTTGCAGGCAAAGCCACAGCAAGGCGAAGTCCGCAGCATTGAGGGTGAACAGGTCGAACTCCAAGTGGTCCACCGCATTGTCGATGAAGAACCGCAGTTTCTGGAAGTTGCTGGTCACCACGTACACGCAGTTGGTGTGGTTGGCCTTGTAGTTGAAGGCCTGCGAATTGATGGTGGCGAGGTCGGTGGTATCGGTGCCCTTCAGCTCGATCACCCCCAGCGCCTTTCCATTTTCAAGGATGGCACCATCGGCCTTCTTGCTGCCTTTCTCGTTCTTGAATTCGCTGGTAAGCTCATAGCCCTTCTGCGGGTTCAGGGTGTACCCGAGCACGTTCACGAAGAGGTCTCGCAGAAAGCCTTCTTGGTATTGCTCTTCTTTGGCCTCTAGGATATTGGCCTGTATGGCCGCATCGTGGAAGTGTGCGGTGAAGGTGGCGTAGGCGGCTGCTATGGCCTCTTGGTCCTGTTGCTTAAGGTACTTTTTGAGGACGGCGGATTGGAACAAGGGCATGGTCGGTGGTGAAAGTAGGTAAGCCGTTGCTTGTTTGTTAGCAGCCAGCGGCTATTGGCCTCTTAGTTCAGGCATCTAAGTATTTCAGCTTCTAAAGCCAATAGGCCAGCGGCCCAACAGCCAACAACCGCCAATTGCCAAAGGCCACTAAAGCCAAAGGCCCAAGAGGCCACTAAAAGCCACTAGGCCACAGAAACAAACAACCAACCGCCCAGCACCAAGTGGCCAAGGCAAAAGGCCAACCGGCCCAAAGGCCAAAGGGTTGCTGGATGTATCGTCCTGAAAAAAGTTGACGGGTTAATTGTTCTATTCCTGTCTTGGGTTTACAACTACTTCTTCTTCCTGTTGGTGGTTTACTGATCGGCAATTGGTTCGCCACCTCCGTTTCAAGCT
>Ga0209063_1000443_pt1 | contig 28776 bp, 26 predicted proteins | sample KloWWTmeKNB19Kit_FD_187177 | JGI IMG/M metagenome (GOLD analysis project Ga0209063, IMG submission 187177) | Active sludge microbial communities from Klosterneuburg, Austria, studying microevolution and ecology of nitrifiers - Klosterneuburg... | ecosystem: Engineered > WWTP > Aerobic digester >... | reverse complement strand
AGATCCGGAATTAGTTTCATTTATTTCATCTTACACTGGTAAAATAAAAGCATTAGCTTCTGCAGATCTGAATTCACATCTGGAGCTGGCAAAACAATTCATGAATATCGGGAAGCCTTTTCTTTTTGAAGGCATAGGAAGCCTTACAAGAATAAGATCAGGTGAATATTCATTTACACCAGGCAGTGCACTAACAGAAAAACTTTCAGAACAAAAAATAAAAGAAACAAAGCAAAATTCTTCGACTGAAGAGCCTGTTTCAGATTATAAAAGTGCCTTATATAAGCAAGAAAAAAAATCAAACTGGAAAAAGCCAGTTACATTCATTTTGGTTATTGCAGGAATCGCATTAGCAATCTGGGGAGGATATACAGTTTATAAGAGAACATCTGCTGATAATAGTAACAAGACGGAAGTAGCAAAAGAAAACAAAACTATCCTTCTGGAGGATAGCCTTAGCACCAATCCAGATTCAATAACAGCACTACCCGTTAAAAATATCAGTAACCAGACTGGAACTACTAAATTCGTTCTGGAAGTCTCAGATAAAGACAGAGCTACTCAGCGATACGCAAAACTAAAAACTTTTCAGTGGGATGTAAAGATGGAAACCAAAGATTCTGTCTCCTTCAAACTTTTTTTATTGCTACCTATAAATGCAGTAGATTCAATAAAGGTGCTTGATTCCTTAACAAGGTTAAACGGGAAGCAGGTCTTTATAGAACGATAATATAATCCTGAACTTACAGATTCAATGATTTCGAAATTCCTAACTCCAATCCTCTAAGTTCAGCAAGACCTCTAAGTCTGCCGATAGCACTATATCCGGGATTAGTTTTTTTCATTAAATCATCCAGCATTTGGTGTCCATGATCTGGTCGCATGGGTATCGAAATATTCCGCTGCTTCATGATCATTAAAATTTCTCGAATAACAGCATACATATCTGTATCGCCTTCAAGATGATTTGCTTCATAAAAATTCCCCTCACTATCTCTTGTTGTGTTTCTTAAATGCAAGAAATGGATATGGCTTCCGAAACGTTTAAGCATTTTCATAAGGTTATTATCTGGCCTAACTCCCAATGAACCAGTACAAAAACAAAGGCCGTTTGCCGGAGATGGAATAGCGGAAAGAATATCTTCTGCATCCTGCTCTGTACTTACTATTCTTGGTAATCCTAAAACAGGGTAAGGAGGATCATCTGGATGAATGGCCATTTTTAAATCACACTCTTCTGCAACAGGAATTATTTGCTGAAGAAAATAAAAGAGATTTTGTTTGAGTTTAACCTCATCAATGCCATTGTAGGTTTTTAATGCTGTCAATATTTGCTCTTCTGTAAACTGTTCCTCGCTTCCTGGTAAACCAAGTAATGCATTTTTAAAAAGTGTTTCCTTTTCAGCTCCTGTCATTCCATTAAATCTTTGCTTTGCCTTCATTGTTTCGACTTCAGTATAATCTTTTCCGGCTCGAGGTCTTTCTAATAAGTATAGATCAAAGGCAATAAATGCAGAACGTTCAAAATACAGCGCCTTGCTTCCATCTGGCATCGTGTAAGAAACGTCAGTTCTCATCCAATCAATTATGGGCATAAAATTGTACGTCACAACTTTTAACCCGCAGGCGGAAACATTTCGAAGGCTTTGTTTGTAATTCTCAATATGTAATAAAAAAATTCCGCTTTGCTTTTTTATGTCTTCGCTAACGGGCAAACTTTCAATTACAGTCCAGCACATACCAGCATCTTCAACTTGTTGCTTTCTTTTATTTATCTCATCGAGTTGCCATATCTCTCCTACCGGAATATGATGTAAGGCCGTCGCAACACCTTCGCAACCCGATTGTCGTATATCTGCCAGACTTACCGGATCATTTGGGCCGAACCAACGCATTGTTTGTTGCATTAACATTTACTTCTTGAATTATTTTAACAGTATTATATATAGCATTACTCTTCGTTTAAAAGCGAGTCGCCAAACAATCCTTTTTTGATTTTCAAAAAAAAATCCTATTTCAATATTTACTTATTGTTGTATAGTTCATCTGAAAAAAAGTAACCAGAACCAATTCATTATCAGCAACTCGTCTAAACTCCATACAAATTTGTTAGGCCATCGAATGAAGTTACCAGTAAAATAATAATAGTCAAGAAAGGAATGCTTCTTCCACAATAAATACTTAAATGAAAAAGACCTGCTAATTCTAGCAGGTCATAGTTTGTAGAGGTCCCGAGCGGATTCGAACGGGACTAGTATTTTGATAAATAAAAATTCATTTATAACACTGAAAACCAATTAAGTGCAACCATTTATTTGACAAATTCATTTATTACAAAAAAGTCAAGATTTGCAAATGTCTCTTAAAGTACACCAGTCTGAAAAAGATCTGTCTAAAAGTACAAAAAAACAAATCGAATTACACAAAACAAAGATTTATCATCCTATTTAATTGTAAAATTAAATACTGAAATCTATTGTTATAAAAATAATTTTTTTCAAAGTTATATCACAATTATTAAAATATATACTATGAATTCAATGATCATATTTTAATACTCTATTCTCCAATAACCTATCTTATTTTAATGAAATCGAAAGAATTCTAAATACGCCTGGGCTTAAAATTTTAAAAAATGATTTAATAAACATTTAATAATTAATCATATAAGGAAGCTAAAAAGTTTAAATCTGAAATAAAGTGATTTGAAAACTCTCCCACTCGGTCAGCTAACTAAATCCTGAAAAAGGGCAGAAAATGTATGCACTACCAAATATAAAAATAGAAGGTAGCCATATCATCTACATAGTTATTCCGACAATAACAAATCAATAGCAGTAGACAATTTATACTCAATTGCCGGCCCTTCAAAACCTATATTGCGGAATTGAATATATCCCGAAGGCGAAACAATAAAAGTGGAAGGGATTACATTAAATCCAAACCTTTCTCCTAACAATTTTTCATCGGTATAATAAACAGGAAAAGAATATGTTTTATTCCCTTTCCATCCCTGTGCATCTTGCAACGTATTCCCAGACCCGCTGTTAACAACCATGAAAAGCACTTTTGGATTATCTTTATAACGGTTATAAACAGCCTGTAAATATGGCATCTCCTTCATACAAGGAACACACCAGGTAGCCCAAAAATCAATCACAACTACTTTTCCTACCATTGCTGAAGCAGGAACCGGCTCTCCCTTGATATTTACCAATCTCTCCATTACAGGAAGTTTCTTATTGATACGTTCTTTCTTCAATCCAATCATTATTACCGTTCTCCAATGATCCGTCACATCTTTCATTTCTTTTTCCCACCCATCGGTACTTTTTTTCCATTTGGTATAATCTTCCTGCATGTGGCGTTGTGCCGCTGTATCTTCTTGCCCGTCCATTACCAATTTTTTAGTTAGATGGTACGCATCTTCATATTTGCCTTCAAGACGGTAATAGACGGCCGCATTGGCCAATGTTTTCGGATCAGAGGATAAAGCAAGTGCCCGACTAAGATTTTCTCCGGCTTTTTGCCTGTCGCCTTTTTTATGGAGAATGAGTGCTTTCAATGAAAGGGAATTTGCCCGTGCCGTTTGTACTACCTGCATTTTAACAGAGGGAGATACATAAGGAAGTACATAACCTGTTTCGGGCCAATAGCGGATTAGTCCTGCAGGAAAGCTTTCTGCTAAACCAAAAGCTTTTTCTGTATAGACCAATGCCGTATCCAAAAGCATCCCATTATTTAAAAATAACAGTGCATGTTTTAATAAAGTCGGTCCACGATAAGGAGTCGTATCTGTTTTAATCAGATTAAGATGATATAAGGCCTTCTTCAAATTTTTCGCTTCAACATAATATTGCATTAATGTTTCGTGGAGTTCATTAATGAATTTTGCTTTTGCCGACGGCGTTTTCTTCAACAACGACTCTGCTTTATTTTTTCTTTCCTTTTTGTCATCCAAACGCTGTATTTCCGACACCTGCATATCATAACCGGCATCTGTATTCGGATATTTATCCCTGATCACTTTATGAATAGAATCGACCCTAGTTTTTTCACCAATGATCAAATACCCCATTGTTGTTTTATCCCTTAAACCAGGATCTCCTGGTTTTTTATAAAAATTGGCCGCAATTACATTCAACGCCTGAATTCTGTATTTTTCTTTCTCGTCACCAGTCGTACGATTCATTTTATTATGAAGTAACCTAACCTTGGCCTCATAATTATCTGGATAGATTTCCAATTCCTTTTGTAACAATGCCAATTGCAGATCAGGAACTGCGGAGTCCTTCCCCATTTGTGCAGACAAGCTATAAGATTCATACAAATAACCACTTTTTACTCTATTGTCTTTATTAAATACCGCTACTTCATAATGTTTCATCTTCTTAGGTAACTGTATTTTCGTTCCACTTTCTAAAGTAAAAGTTGCATAGGTTGCATAACGTTCCAGTAAAAAAGAAGCTTCCCAATGATTCCCTTTTTTCTCCATAGGAAGGCGATATGGAACATTATAAAAATTTGAATAGGTGAATACGATAGTTACAGCTGTATCCTTTTCATTGATTTGAGTTGTATCCTCTTTAACTGTTAAGGCCGGAGTAAAGTAAATGGTAACAACCTCACCCCTCTTTGGAAATTCAGGCTTTATTTTCACCTGTTGCGCTATTCCACATACAGATGTAAGGAAAAACATTGTAAAGAATAAATATTGTGAAAGCGATTGGGTAAAACAGGATGTTACCTGTTTATCAAATTTCAGCATTGTAATTTTTTTGACAGGTTAAAAATATCCAGGATTTTGTACCAAATTATTGTTTGTGAGAGTTGCATTCAATGGGATCGGGTATAATTGATCATCTGTAGAAACTGCTGTTTTGAAAGCACCAAGAACAGTTACTACTCGGCCCGTTCTTTTGAGGTCGAACCACCGGTGGCCCCACTCACTAAACAATTCTAGTTTTCTTTCTTTTTCAACGGCTAATAAAATTTGATCTTTAGTAAGGCCTGCACCAAGTATAGGAAGACCGGCTCTAATTCTTATTTCATCAATATCCGATTTGGCACCGGATAGATTGTTGAGTTGTGCTCTTGCTTCTGCACGGATCAAGTATTGCTCTGCCTTACGGAGTACCATTGAATATTCTGTAACAGTCCCCGTTCTCACTTTATATTTAAACGGATAAAATACAATTGGTCCTACCGCAGGGGTATAAGCTTTCAGCCAGTTCAGGTATCTCTTGTCTGTAAGTGATTCAAAAGATGAGATAAAATTCGGGTACATAACGTAACCCGGGGCTGTGGTAGCGTTAATTGGGATAATCGAATAGCCTTCCCATGTATTAATAGGTCCTGCTGTTGAAGTATTAATGGCCTGCAATTGCCAGATTGCTTCTGTACTTGTTCTGAGAAAGACATTATTGATGTTTGTCTGTAAAACATATTTTGCATCATCAATCACTTTAGCAGATTCGGTTTCTGCTTTATCCCACTGGCTCCTATACAAATAAACCCTTGCCAGTAATGCAGTAGCTGCTCCTTTGTTTGCTCTTATGCGTTCGGACTGCGGATAATTATCGCTTAAAGCTGCCTGTGCATCTAGTAAATCCTGTATAATTGCATCATATACGAGATCGGCTTTTGTTCTTGGCAATGATGTATTAATTAGAAAGTCAGTATTAGTTATTAATGGTACATCGCCAAAATAATTCACCAGGTGAAAGTAAAAAAAGGCCCGAAGAAACTTCGCTTCACCCATCAATTGTGTAGATTTTGCAAGTGAAACAGTTGTAGATTTATTTAATCCTTCGATCACTGCATTCGCATGATAAATCAGTGAATATGGCTGTGACCATAAACCCGAAACAACACTGTTACCGATAGTTAGCCCATTTTCTTTGAATTCATCTGAAGTAGTGTTAGCAGTAGCCACATGAAAATCATCAGCACTCATAGATGGATAAAAATTGGCCTGCGTATTGGCAAACGAAGAAGAGTAACTGTTCATAGTACTGTATAAACCGGTCAACGAAGATTCTGCCGTTTTATCATCAGTGAAAACAAGTTCATCGCTGAGTGAAGTCCGTGGAGGATCCACTTCAACATATTTTTTGCAACTTCCTAAGAAAAGAAATCCAGCAAAAAAGAAAATATAAATAATAATATGTTTCATAAAATTCATTTAATAATTAACAATGAGGAGAACTAAATAGATATATTTAAACCTACCGCAATAGTTCTTAATACTGGCATGGCTGATGTTTTAACTGATCCAAAAGGATTGATAGGAAAAACAAACCGCCTGTCGAATCCATTGATTTCCGGGTCAAGACCGTTGTATTTGGTAAAAGTGAGCAAATTCTGACCTTGTATATAAATACTGCTGGCCGCAATCTTCCAACGTTTGGTTAATGAAGAAAGGTCATATCGCAATGAAACATTTTTTAATCGTAAATAGGAAGCATCTCCCCATACTGCATCTGATGACCGATAAAAATTTCTGAAAGCAATATTTGCTGCGTTAGTGGACGTAACAGTGGCACGGGGTATAGAAGTGATGTCCCCAGGGTTTCTCCATCTGTCCAATACAGCTGTCGATTTATTACTCATCCCACCATAAGCTCCAGCAAGAGGCCCCCAATCGATTGTTGGTGCTTCCTGTTTTACAAATTGGAAAAATATATCAAGGCTTAGATTTTTATACTTGAATTCATTTGATAACCCGCCAAAGAACTTCGGCAAGGTTTGACCCAAAACCACCCAGTCACCCGCCGAATTGATAAGTCCGTCCCTATTTACATCCAGGAATTCGGGAACTCCTGTATTCGGATTTACTCCGGTGAATTTAAACCCTTTTATAATTCTGGTACTTTTACCAACTTCATAACCGGAAGCATCACCCGAACTTGCTAGGTTATCATAGCGTAACAGTTTATTACCCGGGAAGGAAATATTGAATGCAGTATTCCAGGTAAAATTTTTCTTTTTAATATTTTGTGTATTCAAATCAAATTCCAATCCTTTATTTTCAACCAAAGCAGGGAAATTTGAAGTATAGGAACTAAATCCAGATTGAGGAGAAAGTGTTTGACCGACGAGCTGATCATCTGAACGGTTATTATAATAACTGGTAATTAACGACACCCTATCTTTTAAAAATCCTAGCTCCAGAGAAATATCCAATTTCCTATTAGTTTCCCAACTGAAATTAGGGTTAAAAGCTCTCGCAGGACTCAGACCACTTTGTCCGCCATAAGGGAATGTGCTGGATGACCAACTATCAAGATACTGGTAATCCCCTATCTGATCATTCCCTGTAATTCCATAACTAGCCCTTAATTTACCGAGGCTCAAGAATGACAAGTTATTCTCAACAAATTTTTCATCCGAAAAAACCCATGCACCGCCTACTGCACCAAAATTTCCAAATTTATTACCCTCGCCAAAACGAGAAGAACCATCTCTCCTGAAAGTCAAATTGAGAATGTACTTAGATTTGATGTCATAGTTGATCCGACCGTAAACTGCCTGATATTTATATTCGGAATAATTGTAGTTCCTTAATGTTAAAGAAGTGGCTGCAGCTCTGTTTTTTAAAAGTGCATCGCTTGAATATCCAGCTCCCAAGAAATAATTACCTTCCTGTATTGTTTGCTGCCAACTGCCTCCAGCCAATAAACTTAATTTCCCAGGACCTAACCATTTTGTGTAATCGAGTTGCGGTTCAATGATATAAGAATTCACATCAGAATTACCATATTGGGCGGTACTTCCCGGAACAGGACTGATATTAGTGAAACCGCTTGCTGGTAACGTCTGTAATTGTTTCATTGTGGTTAATGTATAACCCAGATTTGCCCTTGCTGTCAGTCCCGGTAATATTACATATCTCAGCGTATTATTGCCAATCAGATTATTGGTTTGTGTTTCATATGTCCTATTTAGATATGCTACCGGATTCTGTGTACTTCCATACCAGTATAAAGACCCATCCGGATTATAGACCGGAAAATTTGGAGGCAAGCCAAAATATTGTGAGACATCTGTGGGAACAATATCGTTTTTATCAGTAGCGAAATTTATGGAAGTGGTTAACCCAAACTTTCCGTTTTTAGACGTATGGTCAATGCTAAAGTGAGTACTTCCCCGTGTATATCCAAAATCACCTAACAATACAGTACTTTCTTTATTAACTGCTCCCGTTATCAAAAATTTCGTTTGCGCATTACCGCCAGAAAACGAAACCTGAGCCTGTGTAACGTTCGCAGTATTTCCCATCAGTAAATCCTGCCAGTCAGTATAGGCATTCTGATCCCAAAGCAATAAGTCAGGAGCATTTGTAAGAGTCATAGTTGCAGCATCATTCAGAAATCCTTCTTTCCTCATTTCAAGGTATTGCTGAGTATTCATAAAGTCAAGCTTATTTCCAACATGACGTGTGCCTGTATAAATATTCACGGCAATCTGACTCTCTGCTGCTGTTCCTCTTTTTGTAGTTATAAGTATTACGCCATTTGCACCTCTGGATCCATAAATAGCTGTTGCATCTGCATCTTTCAATATATCTATTCTTTCTATATCCCCCGGATTAATGCTATTTAATGGACTCTGGTTTCCATTTGCACCGGTAAATTGATTAAGCACAGTAGGAAAAATAAATGGAACTCCATCAACAACATATAAAGGTTCGTTTCCATTACTCATAGAATTCTCACCCCTTATTCGTACTTGAAAACTTGAGCCCGGCATACCACTTGAAGAGGTTACCATAACTCCGGATGCTCTTCCTTGAATACTTGAAATTGGATCAGCTACTGGCTGATTCCCAATTTTATCAGCAGAGATAGTGGCTATAGATCCTGTACTCGCCTTCCTGCTAGATTTGTAATACCCTTTTATCACCGTTTCGTCCAAAACGGTTTGAGCAGGGTTCAATCTTACTGAAAAGCCTTCTGCACTATTAATTGCAGCAGCCGTTACTGAGAGAGTGAATTCAGAAAACCCAATATAACTAACCACAAGAATATCGCCTTCGTTGACATTTATTGTAAACCTACCCTGGTTATCAGTTGTAGTACCAGTTTTACTGCCTTTCACTTTTACATTGGCCCCTTCCAACGGATTACCATCTTTGTCAGTTACTCTTCCTTTTATAGGGATTGCAGCCAGAGGTTCTTGAGGATTAGTAGTGGAAATGATTGGCGATTGAAACTTCCCTGTTGAGGAAGGTTTTACCACTATTCTACCATCCATAATCGTATAGCTAACTGGTTCATCCTTCAAACAGATATTAAGGACATGAGAAACTGGCATATTACGCACATCCAATGTTACTTTACCTACTTTTTCCAACAAGGCTTCATCTACCAGTACATTAAGTCCGGTTTGTTTTTGAATCTCCCTGAACACCTCTTTCATGGGTGCATTCTTTACTTTTAATGTTACAGTTTGTCCTGTACCACTAGCTGCAACCTGCAGACAAGCAAAAGTCAATAAGATGGCTGTTAATCTCATAACCTTCCAGAATTTAATTTTGTCCCGGCCTAGGCGGGATGTTAGTCCGTTAGTACAGCTAAGTGAACGGGCAATAGCAGTTAATTGCATAGCTTTGCAAAGTTTAGTGATTGAAAAATGATTCCTAACCGTTTTGTTAATCGTTACCAAACATCGCCGCTTCGCCACAACACGGAGCGGTTTTGTTTTAACTTATTTTACCCTGATTTTACAATCAGTTTTTTCCCTTCGATTTTGAAAATAATATCGTTGTCCTGCAACATTTCAAGTACAGTTGAAAGACTGCTACTTCGCTTAACAATTCCAAAAAATTTCCGATTTTTCACGGGGCCTTCATATACTACTTCCACATTATACCAACGGGCAAATTGACGAAGTATAGTTTTCAGATCAGCACTTTCAAAATGAAACCATCCATTTCTCCAGCCGGTAATCTCATCGATGTTAATTGATGCAGGAGGAGTAAATTGTCCATTGCGGATTAGCTTTGTTTGTTGTCCCGGCTTTAATATTGTATTTATTCCGCCTTTGCTTACTTTAACCGTTCCTTCTACCAATGTGGTACTAATATCATCTTCATCTTTATATGAATTAATATTAAATTCGGTACCCATTGCCAGTACTTCCATACCATTAACTGAAACAATAAAAGGCTTTGAAGGATTTTTAGCTACTTGTATGTACACTTCGCCGGTTACTTCAATTCGTCTTTCTTTATCATTAAAAGCCACCGGGAAGTAAATGGAAGATTCCGAATTCAACCATATTTTGGTACCATCTGCCATGGTCAATGAATACATTTCAGCTCTTCCTGTAGCAAGTGTATTATATTCATCTGATCCGACTTGCCCAGTTGATTCGTATACTAATTGATTGTTTTTATTTAGAATCGATGTATTGCCCTGCTGAGCTAGCTCGCCGGATGCAGCACTGTCTAAGATTATGCTGCGGCCATCTGAGAGGATGAGCCTTGCTTTATAACCACCAGGATTGATATCTGTTGTTTTAGTTACTTCTTTTCCTTTATTCCCATCCGATTTTTGAAAAAAAGCAAGATAAGCACTCAGGCCAAGTACCAAAAAAACTGAAGCGGCAATAGCTATGCGTTTATACCAGTTCACCCGGATGACTTTGCCTGACCTAAGATTGATTTGTTCTTGAATTCTTTCCCAGATCGTTTCTTTCTTCATCAAGTCGCTCAGGCCTTCCTTAAAGGAATCATTCTTTAAAAACTCATCTGCAACTTTTCGATTAGCATCAGATTGCTGCATCCATTGTTTTAGTTCCAGATCTTCAGAAGCTGTTATTTCCCCAGTAAGGCTTTTTATCAGCAAAACTGAAATATGATTATTGGTATCAGACATACATTTCTATAACACCAAGCATCAGGATTTGTCCCGAATCAAAGTTTTTCACCCAGATAAAACAATAATAACACTAGATAAAATTCATCTTTTAGCAATGCAAATCGGAGGAGTTTTAGTGCGTCTGATTTTAGGTTGCGAACTGTTTTTTCCGCCATCCCAAGTTCTTTAGCTATATCTTGATTCTTTAGTCCCAGCAGTTGGAGACGGAGAATGGATCTGGATTTAAATGGTAGTTTATTGATTTCATCTTGTAAATAAATATAAACTTTCTCTGTAATCTCGTTGGTCATGAAATCCATTTCCGTTTGTACTTCAAGTATGCCGACCAATTTCTGGTGATCGGCCGCATGACGTTTTTCATCCCGCAACCAATTTCTGCAAGCATTCCGGACCGTCGTGAATAAAAAGGACTCCAATTTTGGTAAGGACTCAAAATTTATTTTTTTATCCCATATCTTCAGAAATGTTTCCGTGGTGATGTCTTCAGCTGCCTGACTGTCGGGCAGCATATTTTTTGCAAAACGGAATACAGAAAGGTAATACCGCTTATATATTGCTTCAAATGCTTTGCTATTATCTAAAGCAAACAATCGAAGCAAATCTTTTTCATCATATGAATTATAATCTTCCAATACAGGCTAAAGTAACAAAATCATCACAAATAACTTTTATAATTGGCCGATAGATTTCCGAGCTGATTCGAACTTTTATCCTAATAGATAAAATCCTAGATTGTCTATAAGCTTTCATCCAAAAAATCGAACTTCTGCTAGCTGAGTCAACAAGATGCGATTCAAGTCGTTCTTCTAGTTTTCGCATCAGGTTCTTTTTAAGTATGCTTATATATTCTTTATTGTATTCAAAACTGGCAAGCATCAATTCAAATTGTGCATTCATTTTTTTGGCACTGATATTTACTCCAGCACTTTTATGTCGTGCCTTATAATACCAGTTTCCTTTTTTGATATACCAAGTAAAAGGCGAGTTTGTAATGGAATCTTTTGCAAAAATTTTTAATGGCAGTTCTTCTACCTTTTGGCAACGGGCAATATAGGCCACTGGCGATTCTTTTAATAGCTTGTTAGCCGATAAAAAAAATTAAGGACGAAATGAAAAAGTTTGGCGTTAGATTACTCGGCGGCGGAATGGATGAATCACCATTTGCATATAAAGTGATCAATGTAGTAATGCATTCACAAAAACCACTGGTGGATGTAGTAGGGAAGTTTACGCAAAAGATTGTAAAGATGGATGGAGCCAAGCATAGAAGCTGGAATAAAGACAAAAGAGAGAAAATAGCAGGCGAATAGGCAATAAACAATATGCAATGGTCAATCATTAAGATTGACCATTGCTTTTTAAATTATTGTAATGCAATCTCAGTTTACTATTTTACACTTTTATATAAACTTTTTTCTTATACATCCAATACCCTTTCATCAATAATTCCATTGTACCCTACTTTCATTTTCTTCGACAGAAAAGAAATACCTATCCATTCTTTTGCTTCAGGTATTTTATCAACAAATTTTTTATAACTATTCTCCATTGCCTTTTCAGGGATCTTCAGATTTTTTGCTAAAGTATCAAAGTCACTTTTGCGCAGCTTTCGCTTTCTTGCATTAATAGTTAACGCCATCTCATCTTTATCCTCAGGCATAGCTATTTTGGTACACAGAAGATCATAAGCCGGTGCAAGTATAATATCATTGCTATTATTAGTCAGTAAAGAAAAATTCTTTAAATGCATATCGGCATTACCTGTCAGGTAACTGAAAATGGCAGTCTCAAAAAAAGTAATAGCATCAAACCCTGGTCTTGATGAATATTTCGCAATATATTTCCCTACTTTCTCCATAGAACTTCTGTATTTGTCATTTGTTAGCGTTTCAGTCAATTGGCACATATCTTCCAGAGCCAGTTTCTTTCCCATCATTCTATCAAACCTTTTGGTGATATAGGCCAACTCTCCCGATTGCAATCTTATCAAACTATGCTCTGCTGTTGGTATACCAAATAATTCGGAGAGATGCATGGTTAAATCTTCATTCTCCGGTAGATTAGGAAATTCTTCCGTTGGTGGCTTTAGTATAAAGTCTCCCCACAGGCCTACAATAGTAAATCTGGATCTCTTGGGATCACCAGGTGTCTTTTCTAATGTTAGTGATAATTTTGGTTGCACTCCGGTAACAGCAACACTTTTTATAACAATCTCTTTTGCAAGTTCCTTCATTTGTTCGTTATCATAATCCAATGTTGGTGCCGTCTCTGTACCAAAGAATTTTTTAGTGCAAGCAGGGTGAAAGTCAATAACACCATCAGGCAACGGCTGATAACAATATAAACAACGTCTTTCTTTCATTATTCTTCTTTAGCTTTATTAGGTTCAATACTTACAGCCCCGATACAATCTTTACAGGCCATCAATAACAATTGCATTCTGTCATTAGGATTTATTTTCCAGTTTTTCACGGTTATATCAAGCAACCATCCTTCAGGTATCAATCCATCAAAAAAAGGAATCATCGTATTACTCAGATAAGGTTCTTCCCGCAGGGGAAGTGTAAGGCTTACAGGAGCTGCATCCTTCTCTTGTAAATAATCTTTCTTATACTCAAACCCATATCCGTTTTCGTCCTGCCAGACAATTCCAGCCTCTCTGTCTTTAAAAAATACTTTGCCTGAACGTTGCATAAGTTTATATATTTTCTACATTTTCTATATCGGAATGTGCAATGATCTGCTCCAGTTTCTCGTCCTTTGTTTTTTGATATTCGATAGCATTTTTATTGGAAACAAATTTCCATGCTTTGACTTCAGCACCTTCATTTATTGCTTCAATTAAAAACCCTACTAAAACATTTTTATTTTTTAAATAAACATGCACATTCCTGTTAAAGTGATCCAACAATATCTCGTAAGGATCTTTTATCCTTCCGCCTCCCGGCACAACTTGATATCCAAACAAGGCTAAGACCTGGTTAACCTTATCCATCCTTAAGGTCTCTTTCCCTTGCTCCAACTCTCTGATAAAGCGGAGTCCAACACCAGCCTTCTCTGCTAACTCTTCTTGAGTTATACGCAGCTTGCTCCTGTTATATTTCACAAAATTTGAAATGTAGTTATCGTATGTCTTTGCCATATTTATACCCTTTCGGGTATAAATATATGAAAATATTCTGTTATACACCCTATCGGGTATAAAATATAATAAATAGATGCAATTATACCCTATCGGGTATAGAAAGTGCTCGCCAATATGTGATATTTTACTGTCCTATTTTCTTATCGAAATTGTGAGTTAAAAACTCACAAAATAGCTAAAAGATTTTCCCGCATTTGCATGAATTCAAAAAAATAAAGATGAAGTTGCTGAGCAATCGGGTTAAACAAATTTAGTGTGATTGTTTTATGAAAATGCGCCCTTCATTCTTTCCTGTTCCGAAGAAGAAATTCCATATTTAGCCGCCAGATGTCGCCATTCTTTTACCGAGTTATGAACTTGGTTGATTATCTCATTAGCTTCATCAGCATTTAATCTGAAATAAGAAGCCATGGCTAAAGCCAGATCAAGATCAAGTGAATTATCATTATCTGAAATATTCAAACTTAATTCTTTACCGTACTCGTTAGGATTGATATCATAGGCAGGTGAAAGGATCCACCCTTTATCTGTAAGCAAAAATCCATGATTTCTTAAATGATCGTCTGTATTTTTTACATTAATGCTGAAAACAATTCTTCGCCAAAGTTCTTTCAGATTCCTTTCAACATCAACTCCGTTTTTTGAAATAAATTCCACCATATCTAAGTAACTGGCACCCTCGGAACCTTTACCATCAGTAAAACCAAGCAGCGTCATGGCCGATGCGAAATGAATCCTTTCGCCGGTATCGGTTCTATCAAATCTTTTTGTAAGGTAAGTGTGATATTTATGATTGAATTGTGCTAGCATTCCTTCAGCCATATATAGGCCTGCATTGATAGCTAATTCATTCACGACCATTTCCCAGGCGGCTATATCCTTTTCATCATCTTTGCTCGGAAACTTAGCTATCCATAAATTATTTGCTGCATCGCTGACACCTGCTTTTGGTCTTGCGCCACCTAAAGAGGAACCCGGAGCAATTAACATATTAATCCACTGCAAGTATGCAGGGTCATTGCTGTTGTCCTCTTCAAAATTTAAGCTAGCTTGCTCCAGTTCTCCTAAAGAAGTCCATGGAGGTGATGCCATTTCCTTATTGTTATTTAAAAAGGGTCCTTCCTCATCCTCTTTAAAGCGTAATGCTCCCATTCTATGCCCGTCAAATACGCCTAACAAAAGATCCGACTCCAGCAATTTTTTTGGGGATCGCCCCTCTCGTTTAGCAATGGCCGCTTCTCTTCGCTGTAGTAATACTCTTCCCCATCTATCGGGACAGGAGTCCAAGAAAATCCCAAAATTCAGTTTTTCATCTCTTGGATAATAAACACCTGGATACAACTGCAGATCAGGATCGATTATTTGTGAAAACTCGGACTGCAACCATTCCTCTGAATAAGCAAATGAAAAACTTTCTTTACCTTTTGCTGGAGTAACCGTAAGTAAACCTATTTGTACCGTTTTTTTTAAGCCTACCCAATCTGCATAGACCAATATTTCTTTTTTTTTTGTTGCCATTTTAACTCTTTTTCTTTGGTGCTCTTTTTTTTACGTTTAATTCAGCATCCTGCAATTTTCTACCAAGTTTATCGTCTTCAGCTACTTTAAGCAAATCCTTTTCAAGGTTTAAAACAAAAAGCACTTGTGCATAGGATCCTATTGCTACACCAGGATGTCCATTTTCTATTGAAAGCAATGTTGGTCGACTGATATTAGCCCTTTCCGAAATCTGTGTTGTGCTAAACTTTCTACGCAATCGAGCAAGCTTGATATTTTCACCAAATTCTACAAGAACTTTCTCGACGCTAGGTAATACTTGTGATTTTTGCTTCTTCATAATGCTAATAATATTTTACAAATATAGCATATTTGTAAACAATAATTTACATTATACTGTAAACTTTATTAATGATGAAATTTGATCATTATTTCGACATAAAATTAATTTTATGTCGAAATAAACCTACCCAAAAAGGGGTAAAGGTGAAAAATTACCAGTTTTTCAATATTTAGAATGGCAATTGATAGTTAAGGTGACAATGCCACATTCTTGGAATAAAATATCCAATTAAATCCAGCTTACATCAAATAGTAGAAGCCAATAATTCTGGTCAATTCAGATTGGAAATTGACGATCAATGAGACAAGATTTTCCAGTTCAATCAGCTTTATCTGATAACTTTTAATTTAAATTATCCTCATTACAAAGATGGCTGCTAATAATCTCAGCAAAAAGCTCAATCTGCTCATTAATGGTTAATTCATTCGATTTCCTATTATTTAATGTTTCAAGTGAATTTTCATTTTCATCATTCATAAACTATTAAATTTTAGAGGGTGAATATATAATTATATACTTAAATGGATTTTTTTAAGGAGACTGCCCCATCCGAACCCCTGCCCTTTTCAATCGCCAAAATTGATAATAAACGATTTTGACTCAACAGTTCACAAAAATGAAATTTGATAAAAGAAAAACTGATTATAAAAATGTCTCTAAAGCTACACTGTAGAGAAAATCAATCTTTATTATATTAGAATTACCTGTATGCATTTCAATTAAATAGATCCTTATTGATTGAATAGAACAGCATCCCTAACCTTTATTCCAGATTATTCCGGAATAATCCATCACAAGCTGAATTTTGATTATTTATTTTATTAAAAGATTATTGATATAGGTTAAACATCTTCTGTCAGATTCCGGAATATTCCTGCAAAGACTGGAATAAGCTAATATAAAACATGATTCATTGATTTTTCATGACAATAGTGACAACTTAAAAATACTTTTCAATCAGTTCCATGTCAATTTTTTGTAAACTGAGATTCTTGACCTTATACTCGGTCTCAAGAAACTCTTGCATGTAGAGAAGACTTCGGTTATACTTATTGTAAGTAGCTCTGACAATCTCTGTTCCTACCCGCTTTAGCATTTTTCTATTCCCTTCTTTTAAATAGTCAATTAGTAAAGTTGGTCGTTCCTCCTTCCCTTTAATCTTATCGACTAATTCATCAATCGTAAAAGCTTGCCTTGAAAACCGCATTTCATCAAAGCTGTTTTTAGCACTTTGAAGAATCATTTCTAAATTCTTGTTAATCGTACCTGCCTGTTTTTCCAATCGGGATATTCTTTTTGAAGAAGCATCCCAATGTTGCTTAAAACAATATAAGCCGGTGAAAATGTCCCGCCTTTCACCCCGGAAGGTAATTCGTAAAACAATAGGCGATTTGCCCTCTTGGTTGTTGTGAGAGGTGCGAAATGAAAAAGTAAAACTGATGTTGAGTAATTCTGCCATAACTGTAAATTTTAAAGGTTATAAAAATCACAGACTGGTGTAGTAATTCAAAGTGCAGAGTTGTGCAATAGCATGCAATACGAACCAAATTAGATTCGAACGGGGGTAATTAACTTCTACTACAGCCGTTCGAGTCGGGATTTTGGAAATCGAACGGGTGTAATTAATTTTATTACAGCGGTTCGAATCGGACCTGAAATCGAACGGGTAATTAAGTAACTACAGCGGTTCGAATCGGACCTAAAATCGAACGGGTGTTTACTTACTCGTTCGAATCCCAAAATGTAAAGTCGAACGGGGGTACCAGAAAGAAAGTACACCAAAAGTACACCATCCGATTGCACAATTTTGCTTGCATTTGCAGACATCAAAAAAAATAAAAACCTGCTAATCAAATGTTAGCAGGTTTTTGCATCGATGTGCATCGATCTTCAGAGGTCCCTAGCGGATTCGAACCGCTGTAGAAGCTTTTGCAGAGCTTTGCCTAGCCACTCGGCCAAAGGACCATTCTTATTTTCTATTTCAGATTGTTAACTTTATGCCGATATTTATCGGGATGAACCTGAAAGGCAGCAAATATACATTTTTTACATCATTTCATTTTACTTAAACCATAAAAAATGAGCCGTATTGCAGAATCTGAATTAATTATTAATAACCGGGGAGCTATTTACCATCTTGACCTCCGCCCCGAAGAAATTGCTGATACAGTGATTACCGTTGGCGACCCTGACAGAGTTCATGAAGTAAGCAAACATTTTGATTCTATTGAGATAAAAAGGCAGCATAGAGAATTTATCACTCATACGGGTAAGGTTGGAAACAAAAGGCTGACGGTTCTTTCATCCGGAATTGGTCCAGACAATATTGATATTGTAATAAATGAGCTTGACGCTTTAGTTAATATTGATTTCGAAACAAGAGAAATAAAAAAAGAATTAAAATCAATAAATATTATACGCATCGGCACTTCGGGATCATTACAAGCTGATATTCCAGTTGATCATTTTGTTGCTTCAACACATGGATTAGGAGTTGATAACCTTTTAAATTTCTATAGACTTGAACAAAATGACGAGGAACAGCTATTGATTCAATCATTTATTACACACACTCAGGTTCATGGACAAATTGGAAATCCATATATCAGCAGTGGAGCCGGCTCTCTCATAAAACATTTTGTAAAAGATTTTCACCAAGGAATTACTGTTACTTGCCCAGGCTTCTATGGGCCACAAGGAAGAGTATTACGATTAGGAATTAAAAATCCAAACTTTGTTAATCGATTAACCGATTTTCGATTTGGACAGCATCGTATCACCAACTTTGAAATGGAAACTTCGGCCATCTATGGTTTGGGTAGATTACTGGGACACAATTGTCTTGCTGTAAATGCAATCGTCGCTAACAGAGTAGTTAAAGAATTTTCAAAGGATGGTAAAGCAACCGTTGAAAAACTTATTCAAAAATTTATTCAGATATTTTCAGAAAATATATAATGGAATTACATTTTTTCAAATACCAGGGAACCGGTAACGATTTTATTCTTGCGGACAACAGAACGAAAGAGTATTCATCTTTAACTACTGAACAGATACATAGGCTTTGTCTACGACGTTTTGGCATTGGTGCAGATGGATTGATGTTGTTAAATGAAAAAGATGGATTCGATTTTGAAATGAAATATTATAATGCTGATGGAAAGGAAGGCAGCATGTGTGGCAATGGTGGACGATGTATAGTAAAATTTGCCTATCATCTCGGTATCCATAAGGAGAAATATCGTTTCCTTGCTTCAGATGGAGCTCATGAGGCGGAGATAGATACAAACGGAATCGTGTCATTAAAAATGAACGATGTAAAAAATATAAGAAAATTTCATAACGATTTTATTTTAGATACAGGATCGCCACATTATATCAAACTTTCTTCTAACGTAATGGAAATGGATGTATTTAAAAAAGGATATGAAATCCGGCATAGCAAAGAATTTGAAGAAGAGGGTATCAATGTAAATTTTGTAGAGCAATTAGAAGAGGTTGACAAGATTATTGTCCGCACTTTTGAAAGAGGTGTAGAAGATGAAACTTTCTCTTGCGGCACAGGTGTGACAGCTGCGGCTCTTGTTTGTTATCACAACGAAAATGGTTTTAATGAAGTAGAAGCAAAAACTCTAGGCGGAAAGTTATCAGTAGAGTTTGACAGACTTGATGATAGCCGCTACGAAAATATTTGGCTTTGCGGCCCAGCCGAAAAAGTTTATGAAGGAACTGTTCAAGTAAAATAGATTATGTCAACTATCCAAACCAAACAGGAAATACTTGAACATTTGGAAAAATCTAGAAAAGATTTTTCTGATTTTTGCTCAACAATTTCTTCTACTATTTTTTTCAGGCAGCCTGCAGAAAAATGGTCTATTGCCCAAAATGTTTCACATCTTATTACTTCGGCTAATATGACAAGGTTGGCGTATAGGCTTCCTAAATTCATTGTCAGAATTTATGCTGGCAAACCCAACCGGCCTTCCCTTAGTTATGACGAATTGGTTACTAAGTATCAATTAAAACTGCAGCAAGGAGGCAGAGCCAGCGGAAGATTTGTTGCAAAGCCAGTTGATGAAATTACTGGCAAAGAAAAAGTATTAGACTCTTTCAATAAGTCAATGGAAATACTGATAAGTACTATTAATAACAAATGGAAAGACACCCAGCTTGATCAATACCTGGCACCACATCCCCTTTTAGGAAAATTAACGCTAAGAGAACTGTGCTATTTTACAATTTACCATACCGAACATCATCTTCATATAATTAAAGAAAGACTGAACGACTAAATCTTAAATTGCAAGCCCATCTTTGCTTACTTATTGCTTAATTTGTAGCCGGGCAGGCTTACCTTTGCATGCCGAAACATAAGTAGCAGGCCTTGTAACAATCCCATGATTCAGTATTTCAAAAATATCAATCAGCAAACGATAGAGATAGACAAACCCGAAAGTGGGATTTGGGTAAATGTATTGCCTCCATTAAAGCAAGAAGAATTTACAGAGCTGTCAGCTTCATTGGATATTCCAATTGACTTCCTTACTGACTCATTGGATATAGACGAAAGAAGTCGTTATGAGGAAGATGACAATGTAAAACTGATCGTTATCAAAACTCCAACGGAAAATAATTCTTTCAATGAGAGTGACGCATATTATATAACTATTCCGATTTGTATCATCCTTACACATAATCAGATTGTAACGGTTAATTCATTTGAAAATTCTGCTATAAAAAAATTCTTAAACACTTTTCAAAACCGCCATCCAGACAAACGGAATATGATGGTATTGAAAATATTTGAAAAGATTGTTCAGAATTTTATGGAGCACCTGAAAGAAATTAATTTTCGCAGAAATACATTTGAACAAAAATTGTATGACAGTAGCAAAAACGAACATTTGCTACAATTGATGCGGATACAAAAAAGCCTTGTTTATTTGGTAACGGCTCTTCGCTCCAATGAAATGCTGATGATGAAGCTAGAAAGAACAGGTTTCTTAAGCTTAAATGAAGATGAAAAAGAAATTTTGAATGATTTGATTGTAGATAATTCTCAAGCCCTTGAGATGGCAAATATTTATACGAATATCCTGAGTAGCACATTGGATGCATTTGCAAGTATCATTGCCAATAATCAAAACCAAGTTTTAAAAAGATTAGCCGTTATAACCATCGTTCTCACTTTTCCTGTTTTAATTGCCAGTTTATTTGGCATGAACGTTCCCAGCGGCTTTGAACATTCGAAATATGCGTTTTACATTGTTTCGCTTTTATCATTAGGTATTGCCCTAGTAATCGGCTGGTATTTCTTCCGTAAAAAAATCTTTTAAACAACTATGTTCAATATCAGAGTTTACGGCATTCTTATCAATGAAAAAAGTGAAGTGCTGGTAAGCGATGAATTGATTCGTGGAAGTTATATTACTAAATTTCCCGGCGGCGGTTTAGAATTTGGCGAAGGGACAAGAGATTGTCTGCGGCGGGAGTTTCAGGAAGAAATGAATCTTAAAGTTGCAGTCGGCAACCATATTTATACTACTGACTTTTATCAACGTTCTGCTTTTAATCCAGATCATCAAATCATTTCAATTTATTATGCTGTAACAGCTCTTGATGAAATAAAAGCCCCGCTAAGAAATAAGCCTTTTGATTTTGATCAGCAGCAATTAAAAGTATATGAAGAATCAAAGGAAATTGAAACTTTCCGATTTATTTGTTGGAATGAATTTTCTTCTGAAGTAGTTACGTTGCCTATTGATAAAATTGTTGCGGATTTAGTAAAGGCAAACGGAACTCTGTTCCAGTAATAGAGAATAACTCTGTTCAGTGAATAGTGAACGGAACTCTGTACCGATTTATTGAACGAAACGGAGTTTCGTTTTACCTGAGGGAACAGAGTTCCGTCTACCGTCCTTCCATCGCCGCTTTCTTCATTTCAGCGGCCTGCTCATGACCAAGATGCTTTTCTATTATTCCATGAATCAGATAAATTACAGGTGTCATTAAAATGGCAACGATGAATTTATAAATATAGTTTACGATACCAACGGCTATAAATAATTTAAAGGGCCAAACAAAGTCACTACCCGATGCATTTACTCTTGTTCCAATATAAAAAGCAATAAATAAAACAACAAAACTATCAATGAACTGAGAAATCAATGTAGAACCAGTTGCCCTCAGCCATATCTTTTTTTCGCCAGTTACTTTTTTTATTTTATGAAACACAAACACATCAATTAACTGTCCTAGAATAAAAGCTGTAAGAGAACCAATAATAATGAATCCACCTTGCCCCAATACACTGTCATAGGCTTTTGACATATCTGGAACACCACTACCCTGTTTACTGGTGATAAAAAAATCGGCAGGCACAAGATTAACAGCACCAATAAAAACTAAGAATGCAAAAGCAATCAACCCTGCAGTAAGCCAGGAAAGAAACCTTACACCTCTCATTCCATAATATTCATTAATAATATCCGTCATGATGAAAACTACCGGCCATAATAAAACACCGGCGGTAAGGTTGAACGAAAGATCATTGCCAAGAATATGAATATCCAAAGGTGAAATGCCCAATGTTTTTTCTAGGGAAAATATTTTTACCCCAATTATTTCCGCAATCAACGCATTGGCAATAAAAAAACCTCCGAGTATCAGGAACAGCCTTGTAGGTTTACTTTTAATAATGGCTTGTATCATGAAAATGTTTGAGAATAGATATAATTGATATAAAATATATAACCCAACAAAATAAACAGTACAATAATGTTACCTATAATAAGCCAACGAGGAACAATAGCAGCAGGCTTTTTCCCTACAATCCATAAAATAATATAGCAAAGTAATGTAATTGGCACAATGATCATACCCATAAAAAAACCAATAGTTATGATAGTTGACTCAAGATTTCCATCTTTAATCCAGCCCGTCATTAACTGTAATAATGTTAGCAGAAAAAAAAGGCCGCAAATAAAGGCCAGTCTTGATAAAAATAAAAGCCAGCGCATCGGGATTTTAGTCTAAAATAGCATTATTTTGTCAGCCTAATCTTGAAATTGTATGAACAATCCGCTGTTGAAAAAGATTTTACCGCATATTATAGCAATTGTCGTTTTTCTAATAGTATCCATAATCTTTTGCAAACCTGTTTTAGAAGGCAATGTGTTAAACCAGCATGATAATGTGGGCTGGAAAGGAATGGCACAGAATTCTTTTGAGTATAAAGATAAAAACGGCCATTTCCCTTTGTGGAATCCTAATCTCTTCAGCGGCATGCCCAATTATCAGGTAGCCATGGAAGGGAAAACTGTACTACCAGATCTTACAAAGATCTTCTCATTTGGATTGCCGAAACCAATCAATTTTTTCTTTTTAGCTTGTCTTTGTTTTTATATTTTATGTTTAACATTGAGAATAAGGCCAGTCATTGGAATTTTATCAGGATTAGGTTTTGCATTTGCTTCGTATAACCCGGTTATAGTTGCAGCAGGACATGATACACAAATGCTGGCCACCGCTTTTATTCCTTTACTTATAGCTGGATTAATAAGCATTTTTGAAAAAAAATATTGGCTTGGTCTTGCACTTACAACGTATGCTACGTATCAGCAAATAGGCGTTAATCACTTGCAGGTAACATATTATACATTTCTAATTGCAATAGCCGTAACACTTTGCTATGTATATGTGTGGGTAAAAAATAAAGAATGGAAACATCTTGGTATTGCAGCTGGTATTACTATAATTTCTGCAATCATTGGCATCGCCGGTAATGCCTTAACACTAAAAACCACCTCGGAGTATGCTAAGTATACAATGCGTGGAGGAAAGGATATAAATATTCAAGGTGATTCTGTAACAGTTGCAAAAACTTCGGGGCTTGATACATCCTATGCATTTCAATATAGCCTCGGAAAAGCAGAAACTGTAACGTTCATGATGCCCAATGCTTTTGGTGGCAGAGACGGCAAGCTTGGAGATGAAAATTCAAAAGTAGTCGGCAAGCTGATGGAAAAAGGTGTTGATGAAAACAATGCAACACAGTTTGCCTCACAATTACCAGCCTATTGGGGAAAGCTGTCAACATCTGGTCCAGCCTATCTTGGTGTTATCATTTGCTTATTAGGGTTAATAGGTTTTGTAGTGGTAAAGAAGCCATTGAGATGGGGATTGCTGGCTATAACGATCTTTGGAATTTTTATGGCTTGGGGAAAGTATTTTGCTGGCTTTAATGTTTTCCTTTTTGAAAATATGCCTTTGTACAATAAATTCAGAGCACCGTCATTTTCGCAAGTGATACCACAGTTTGCAGTAGGTGTTATTGCAGCTTTGTCGTTACAATATTTATTGTTTGAAGAAAAGGCAAAAGAAGTTCTAAATAAAGATTTCAAGAAAATACTTTATGCCTTTGGTGGGCTATTTGCATTTCTTGGTTTGATGTATTTCTCAATGGATTACTCCTCGCCACATGATGGAGAGTTACTAGCAAATATTGCAGCCCAAACTAAAAGCGATGAAATAGCAAGGGCTGTTATTGCAGGATTGAAAGCAGATCGCCATAGTATGTTTGGCGGTCAGTTGTTAAGAGCAGTTGGCTTTGGCGTTCTGTTGCTGGGAGTATTTTATGCATATCTTAAAAACTGGTTGAAACCATTAGCTGCTGCAATTATTCTATTAGTTATAAGCACTCTTGAACTTACCATTACAAGTCATGCCTATTTGAATGAAGACAATTATGTTTCAGCCGACGATTATTCCAACATAAACTTTGCTCAAACTCCAGTTGACCAGCAAATCTTGCTAGATAAAGATCCAAATTTCAGAGTTTTTAATTCAGCTGGGGACCGCTACAATGAGTCCCGCACTTCTTATTATCACAAATCAATTGGAGGATATCATCCGGCTAAGTTGAGAATTTACCAAGATGTATTGGAAATGTATTTATATGGTAATCCTAATCAGGGAGTATTAAACATGTTAAATGCAAAGTATATAATTATTCAAGATCCACAATCCGGACAGCAAATTGCAATGCCAAATGCTGATACATATGGCACATGCTGGTTGGTGAAAAATATACGAGTTGTAGATGATCGAGTTGCGAGTATCAAAGCCATTGGAAATACTAATTTAAAAGATACAGCTATTATAGAGAAATCGGCAGCTACTAATTTAGTACAGCCGCAATGGGATTCAACTGCAAGTATAAGAATGACGAAGTATGACAACGATGCTATAGAATATGAAGTGAATGGTAACGGGCCACAGTTTGCTGTATTTAGCGAAATATATTATCCCGTAGGATGGAATGCATACATTGATGGCAAGAAAACAGATTACTATAATGTCAATTATATTCTTCGTGGGTTATCTGTTCCTGCAGGAAAGCATGCCGTGAAGTTTGTATTCGAACCTGCTTCGGTTAAAAGCGGCACTTCTATTATGTTTATGTCATCCATAGCTATTCTGTTGATATTTGTTGGCGGGTTATTTATGGCATGGCGACAAAGTAGGAAAACAAGTTGAACTGATTAATGAAGAAAGTAATTGCAATAGCTCCCTACTCTTACCTTCCTTATTATTCCGGGGGACAAAAATTTATTGCACAATTTTTTGAATACTTAGGCAAAGAGATTGACTTAACAGTTATTTCCGTTGCAGAAAATGATATTGCACTAGCAAAAACGTATAAAACAGTTCCGCTACTTAAAAAATCATTTAGCCGTTATTATGATCGGAGTTTGATAAAAAAAATTACAACCCTAGTTAAAGACAATGGATTTGATACATTAATTATCGAGCATCCTTATTTAGCTTGGCTGGCATTTGCGATTCGCAAAAGAACAGGCATTAAAGTAATTATCCATACACATAATATCGAGTATCAACGATTCAAATCTACCGGAAGATGGTGGTGGCCAATATTGAAACGCTATGAGAAAAGAAGTTTCCAGAAAGCTGATGGCATTTTTTTCATTGCTCCTGAAGACAAAGAATTTGCAGTTTCACAATGGGATATTCCGGCTGAAAAATGTTTTGATCTTCCATTTGGAATTGAGATCAGCAGCTATCCAACAGACAAAGAACAATGCAGAGAAATTATTTCAAGGAAGCACAATATTAAAACAGAAGAAAAAATATTGCTATTTGCCGGAGCATTGAATTATAAACCTAATCTTGATGCAGTAAAAATTATACTTGACAAAATAAATCCTATTCTACTGAAACAACCTTCTTTCCCTTATAAAATTATCATCTGTGGTAAAGGTCTGCCGGAAGAAATGAATGAGTTAAAAACATACACTGATAAAAATATCATTTACGCTGGGTTTATAAGTGACATAGCAGCCTATTACAAAGCTGCTGACATATTCCTAAATCCTGTACTTAGCGGAGGCGGTGTTAAAACAAAGATTGTTGAGGCAATTGCTTATGGGACTACGGTTGTTTCTACAGAAACAGGAGCAGTTGGAATGGTGAAGGATGTTTGTGGAGAGAAATTGCAACTTGTAAAAGATGAGAATTGGAAAGATTTTACAAAACTTATTCAAGAAAATATTGAGAGCCTTTTAGAAACTCCTTCAGCATATTATAAATATTATTATTGGGATAATATAATCAGTAGTATGCTATCTGATAAGTCGTCCAGTTAATTTAAAAGCAACTGATTTGATGAAATTTCTTGTTGCCTCCTTAGATACATAAATTATTTTGAAAACATAATAATAAAGTCCCTTACCTTTTCTATTTGCCACTATTTCCAATTCATGTTTCATCATTATTTTTCGAAGGTTAAGCTGCTTTGAAATATCTGTACTCCCACTGTTTATATGAATGATTGTTGTGCCAGCATAAAAAATATTTCTATATCCTAGATTCTTAATTTGTTCGCACCATAGCTGATCTTCGCCGTACATAAAAAATCGGTCATCCAGCTTTTTATTGGGCAGTTCCTCAACAACGTGGCGAGGAAAAAGAAAGAAAGCTCCATTTATCCAATCAGCTTCCATCACTTCATCATGCCGAAAATATTTACCCAGCATTAATTTTGCTTTTTGTGTATAAGGCATAAGTAAAGGGATAAACCGAAACAAATCAAGCAATTCCCAACTTATGCCTCTAAACTTCCTTGCTGTGTATTGAACTCTTCCATCAGGAAAAGTCATTCGGCATCCTAAAACACCAATATCTTTCTGTTGATGTAAAAAATCAATACATTTTCCAATTGAATCCTCCGCTAGTATTGTATCACTATTCAGCAACAAAATATAATCACCCGTAGCTTTTTTTATTCCAAGGTTATTCCCACTTGCAAACCCTCCATTGACCTCACTTTTTATCAATTTTACCATAGGAAACTCCTTTAGAAATTCATCTGCATTACATTGTGTAGAGGCATTATCTACTAATATTATTTCAAAAGCTACTTCTTTTGATTGCGCAATTACGGAGTGGATGCAATCACTGGTAAGAGTGAAAGTATTATAGTTGATGATAATTATTGATACCATCGTTAAATTTTTTGTTTGTTTTTCAAATAAGAGAATGCCATAAACATCTTTGAAAATACTCCTATCTTCAAAACCCATTTCGGTGTCTTATTTATATCCTTTAATATCTTCAAAACAATAAGAGGCCATTCAGCATTGACATAGTTCCTGAGTTGAAGCTCATTCTTAATATTAAAATTTCTCAGCAACCTCCACCATGAATCATAAACAAGGATGTTTTCCAAATTAGCAACTCCGATTTTTTTAAGAAAATAGTAATTCTCTGGGATTTCAACCATAGGGTTTGTATGACAATATGCAGTTACCTGCTCCCTACTCATTCCTACATTCACTAAATGCTTATCAATATGAAAGATTTCTTCTTTGGCAAGAATATGGCAATAAAAATCAATATCAACCAGCCATTTAAAATCCTTGTCATAAAAAACATTATGATTGTTTCGACACAAAGTAACACTTGGTGGGCCTATAATATTTTTAGAAAGTAAAGAAACAGGGTTCCTTTTAAGTTGCCTTAGCCGGAACTTAGTAGGAGAAATTTCAACCTCCTGCTCCTCATCCAAAAAAACATTCTTGTAAGAAGAAAAAATAAAATTGCCGCTGCTCTTTAGTGCTATTTCTGCAAAAATTCCCAGGCTTTCTTTGTCAGAAAACCAATCATCATCATGCATTATTTTTATCCACTTGCCTGTTGCCTTTCTTATGGATTCATTCCAGTTTTCCGGAGTCCCAAGTGATACTAGGTTTTTATGATACGAAAGCTTAAAACTCCCTTCGTACTGTTTACAAAATATAGCAACGTCATCTGTTTGGCTATCATCTGTGAGAATCACTTCAAAATCCTTAAAAGTTTGAATTGAAATAGAATCGAACAATCGTTTTAGAAAGTCGGTGCGTTTGTAAGCAGGAATACATATTGAAATCAGGACATTATTGTTCATCTCTTTTGAAATAGCTTATGTATATACCTTAAGCCTAAAGGTTTGTATAAAATAAATTTCAATACAGAGTAATAATATTTTGGAGTAGTAAATAACTCTTGTTTACTAATCCATCCCCATTTGTTCTTGAAGGATATTTTTTGACTTTTAAGGACATCTAACCACCTTTTAGTTATTTTTTCATTCATCGCAACATCCTGCTCTGGCTTTTCATAAACTGGAAGCGTATCTTTTTTTAATAAATGATAGCCGATTGCTGCTTTAACCCATTTATCCCCAAAATCACCCCCAATTGTTAGATGTGTGATTAATATATTATAAGTTACTACAACTGTGCAAATGAATGATGCTCGTATACTAAAGTCGATATCATAAAAGTGGAATCCTCGCAAGTTAACTTGGTCAAAATTTATTTTTTCCCAAATACTTTTTCTACAACAAATAA
>Ga0209063_1000442_pt1 | contig 28784 bp, 29 predicted proteins | sample KloWWTmeKNB19Kit_FD_187177 | JGI IMG/M metagenome (GOLD analysis project Ga0209063, IMG submission 187177) | Active sludge microbial communities from Klosterneuburg, Austria, studying microevolution and ecology of nitrifiers - Klosterneuburg... | ecosystem: Engineered > WWTP > Aerobic digester >... | reverse complement strand
TGCTGGAATCAGCGGAGTAGTAGAGCAGGTTAATGTGCGCCCCGGAGAATTTTTTACAGGCGTAAGTGCTGATAGGAAACCTCAAATTCAAATTGTAAATGAAAATGCAACAATGAAGGCGGAAGTACCAGTGCCCGATCGTTATGCAAAAGATGTAGTGCGCAATGCAAAAGTATTGGTAGATGTACCCGATCTGGATACCACATTTGAAGCTAAAATTTCTATGGTGGGTAGTGCTATTGATCCTGTTACCCGTTCTTTTATGGCAGAAGCAAAACTGGGAGTCAATAATAAATTAAAACCCAATCTTACAGCAACTATTCGTATTCAGGACAATCTTTTAAAAAACGTAGTGGTAGTGCCTGTTAATCTTGTACAAACTGATGAAACTGGAAAATTTGTATATGTAATGGTTAAAGAAGGAGACAAACAAATTGCAAGAAAAAAATCGGTAACCATTCAAGGTGAGCCCTATAAAGGTCAGGTGGCTATAGCATCAGGATTAAGTGAGGGAGAATTGATCATTTCCGAAGGATATCAAACAGTGTATGATGGCCAGTCGGTAACCAGCTCAAAATAATTTTCTGAAACAGATTGATGACGAATAAAAAATAGTCAGATGAAATCATTAGAAGGAATAGCCAAAAAATTTAAAGAATTTAAACCAACCAGTTGGGCTGTAGATAATAAAACAGCGGTTTATATTATCGCAATTCTCATCAGTCTATATGGATTGATGAAGTTCAACAGCATGCCCAAAGAACAGTTTCCAGATATTGTAGTTCCTACCATTTCTGTAACTACCATATATGCGGGTAACTCACCAAAAGACATAGAAAATTTAGTAACCCGGCCTATTGAAAAGCAATTAAAAGGAATAAGCGGCGCTAAGGTGAAAAAGATTCAAAGTATTTCACAGGCCGATTATAGTTTGATAGTTGTTGAATTTGACACCGATGTAAAGACAGACCTTGCAAAGCAAAAGGTTAAAGATGCAATTGATAAAGCGCAAACTGATTTACCAACCGATCTTACCAGTCAGCCCAACGTACAGGAATTTGCGTTTAGCGAAATGCCCATCATGTTTGTCAATATAAGTGGAGATTATGATGGGATGAAACTGAAGCAGTATGCAGATAGAATGCAGGACAAAATTGAAGAGCTGAGCGAAGTAACCCGTGCAGAAATTGTAGGAGCTCCTGAAAGAGAGATTCAGGTAAATGCCGATCCTTATAAAATGGCTGCTGCCAGAGTTAGCTTTATGGATATTGAAAATGCAATTTCAAGAGAGAACCATGATATCACAGGTGGTTTGATAGAAGTTGGCAATATGAGACGTACACTAAAAGTAAAAGGGCAGTTTACTTCGGTAGCGGATATGTATGATATTGTTGTACGAAGCAGTGCGCAGGGAGCCTCAGTCTATCTTAGAGATATCGCCGAGTTGAAAGACACAATTAAAGAACGAGACAGCTATGCCCGCCTTGATGGAAAAAATGTGGTTACACTTAACATTATCAAAAGATCTGGTGAAAACCTGATTAACTGTGCAGATCAGGTAAAAGAAGTGGTGAAAAAAATGCAGGACAATGAAGAGTTACCTGCCAATCTTCGAGTTGATTTTACTGGCGATACCAGCAAACAGACTAAAACTTCATTTGGCGAACTTATTAATACAATCATCATTGGATTTATTCTGGTATTAATCATCCTGATGTTTTTTATGGGAGTTACCAATGCATTCTTTGTGGCTTTGAGTGTTCCACTAAGTGTATTTGTTGCATTCTTGTTTTTGCCTGTGGCGGATATGGTAGTAGGCACTACAGTTACTTTAAACTTTATAGTACTGTTTGCGTTATTGTTTGGACTGGGTATTATAGTAGATGATGCTATTGTGGTAATAGAAAATACACACCGTATATATAATAATGGCCGTATTCCAATTGTAAGAAGTGCAAAAGAAGCAGCAGGAGAAGTTTTTATTCCGGTTTTGGCAGGTACTGCTACTACACTGGCTCCATTCTTCCCATTATTATTCTGGAAAGGATTGATAGGTAAGTTTATGATCTATTTGCCTACCATGCTAATACTTACGTTAACTGCTTCTTTGATTGTTGCATTTTTTTTCAACCCGGTTTTTGCAGTTAGTTTTATGAAACCCGAGGGAAAAGAATATGAAAAGCCTAAGAAGGATGTTTTTAAAAATAAATGGTTTATAGTTTTCATTGTAGCGGGTGTATTGCTGCATCTGGCAGGGTTGAGTGGTGTTGCAAATTTTTCTTTATTGATGGCCATTTTGATGGTCTTAAATGCCTATATATTAAATGATGTGATCCATCGTTTCCAAAAAAGAGCGCTACCCAAATTGATGAATAGCTACGAAAAACTATTGCGTTGGATTCTGGTAGGCAGAAGACCGGTTTATGCATTTATTTCATTATTTGGTTTATTTATTGTTGCTTTTGGTATGTTGATGGCCAGCATCAGTATGGGTCGCACTAAGTCAACCTTTTTCCCCAGTGGCGATCCCAATTTTGTTTATGTATATCTAAAACTTCCGGTGGGTACTGATGTAAAATATACCGACAGCATCACCAGTATTTTAGAAAAAAGAGTAGAAAAAATTTTAGAGAATGAAAAACCAGGAACACCCGGAAGTATTGTAGAAAGTATTATAACAAACGTTGCTGTAAGTGCCAATAATCCTCGTGACCAAAACCGTAGCGTACAATCCAACCTTGGTCGTATCCAGGTTTCATTTGTTGAATTTGAAAAAAGGCATGGTAAGAGGACAAAGCCCATAATGGATGAAATACGAGAAGCAGTAAAAGGATTGCCAGGAACAAGTGTTGAAGTAGCTCAGGAAGATGGTGGCCCTCCTACAGATCCTCCGGTAAATATAGAAGTACAGGGTGATAATTTTGAAAGCATTGCAACGATATCCCGACAGCTTTATAATTTCCTTGATACAAATCGTATTAATGGAATTGAAAATCTGCAACCCGATGTGGACCTCAGCAACCCTGAAATAACCGTGAATGTGGACAGAGAAAAAACCATGTTTGAAGGATTGAGTACTGCACAGGTAGGTATGGAAATCCGTACCGCAATATTTGGAAAAGAAGTAAGCAAGATTAAGGATGGCGAAGATGAATATAAAATTCAGTTGCGTTACAATGATTTAATTAAGAATAATGTTAACGATTTAATGAATTTGCGCATCACTTTTATGGATATGAACTCTATGCAGGTTAAATCCATACCACTTAGTTCCATTGCTTCAGTGGATTATACCAGCACTACAGGTGGTGTAAGGCGTAAAAACGTAAAGCGTACAATACAACTCCAAAGCAATGTGTTAGACCCTACCATGGTGGGACCCATTAATAAAAGCCTGCAATTAAAGATTGATGAGTTTAAGAATAAGGAAAAAATTCCACCCGATGTTTCTATCAAACTCAGTGGTCAAAGTGAACAGGAAAAAGAAACTCAAACTTTTTTGGGTACCGCTTTTATGATTGCAATTGGCTTGATATTTTTAATTCTGGTTTTGCAGTTCAACTCAATGAGCAAACCGTTTATCGTTATTACCGAAATATTTTTCTCGATCATTGGAGTGCTATTAGGTTATGCAATTACCGGTATGACCATATCTTCAATCATGTTGCTAATTGGAATTGTAGGTCTGGCAGGTATTGTTATTAAAAACGGAATCTTAATAATAGAATTTACCGACGAATTGCGTGGACGTGGCATGCGTACCCGTGAAGCAGCGATACAGGCTGGTAAAATCAGAATTATCCCTGTATTACTTACTGCTGTTGCTACCATCATGGGATTGTTCCCATTAGCTGTTGGTTTCAATATTGATTTTGCCGGTTTGTTTACACACTTGAGACCCAATATTTTCTTTGGAGGTGATAGTGTTGTGTTTTGGGGGCCGCTCAGCTGGACCATTATATTCGGTCTCATCTTTTCATTTTTCCTTACGCTGGTTATGGTACCTGGTATGTACTTGATAGCAGAGCGAATAAGAAGACCGATGGAACGATTCTATGGAACAAAGTTTATAGCACTATTAGGATTCTTAGGTCCGTTATTCTTTGTCTTTGTGGCCATTATGTTTTTGGTGCGCAAGCTGCAAGGTAAAAAAGTATGGATGGGTAAACTGAAGGTGCAGCAATTAAAGGCTGAGTAATGTCTATGCTATAGCAACACGCTGTTGCAATAGTTGGTTTTGGTGAAATATAAGGCGTCCCGCAATAGCGGGATGCTTTTATTTTGTACTTATATGAACGCGGAAATTTTCTGAGATATATTTTCAAAAAACAATTCCAGTTTGGCAAACATGTCTCTGAAAATGGGTACTAAAGAACCAAACCCATTTATAACTTTGGGTCCCCAGGGTTGTAGAAAAGAATACGTAGCAGATTGCTCAATGGTCGTAGGCTGCAATAATTTCATATGCTCAGCATAAAAGAGTATAACACTAAGAGTAAGCATATAGATTACTGAATAAAATACGATTCCTCCCAGCTTATTTACCCAACCAAGTGCTATTGTTTGTAAAGATTTTTCTATTGCTTTTGCTCCCAGTCTTATGAGCAATACGACAACGATAAACACTGCAAGGAAAGAAATAAATGGTAGCCATTCCTTAGAAATATTTATAGACTTACCAAGATAGTCTGCAACGAATATAGATAGCTTCATTGCTGCTGCCAGACCAATGATAATTGCAACCAAAGAAAATACGCCAAGCACCAATCCTCGCTGCCAGCCATGCCAAACGGCAAAACAAATTGCAATTGCAAAGAGTATATCTATCAGCATGAGGTTCTTTAAGTCTTAACGAATGAAGTGCTAAAATATTTTTTATATTTCTGCTCCTCGGATTTCTGAATAGATTTTTAAGACAACTTTAATATGAATGTTTATTAAAAAGTAATTGCAACATATTTGACGAATCAGTTTTTTGCAAGCAACTCTTTTACCAATGCAGCAATGATTTTTCCGTCGGCTTTGCCTGATAATTGTTTTGTTGCAGCACCCATTACCTTCCCCATATCCGCCGGCGAACTTGCTCCTGTTTCTTCAATAATTTTTTCCACTACAGTTTTTATTTCTTCCGCCGAAAGTTGCTTTGGTAAAAATTTTTCAATTATGGCCAGTTCTTCTTCTTCCTTTTTTGCAAGATCAGTACGGTTTTGTTGCTGAAAAATTTCTAATGAATCTTTTCTTTGCTTTGCCATTTTTTGCAAAAGCTTTAATTCGTCTTCCTCTTTTAATTCTCCTTTACTTCCTTCAGAAGTCTTTGCAAGCAAAATGGCTGCTTTAATAGCACGTAGACTACGCAATGCTGCTTCATCCTTTGCTAACATGGCAACTTTCAGATCGGTCATTATTTTTTGTTCAAGACTCATATAGTTATTTATTGATAGTAAAATAATATTTGAAAAGTTACATTGAATTAATAGGATGCAAAAAAATACCTTATTCCCATATCAATCACTCGCTTTATTCTCTTTCAATTGTTTTGCACGAAATTGTTCATAAAAAGCAATTGCAAATTTTTTCATTTCCTCCGCCTGTTCATTGTATTGGGTTGCTCTTCCATAAGTATCAGCCATTGTCATCAATGTCTGATAAAAAAAATCGGCCATTTCATCTACCATCATATCCTTTGTCCAAAGATCAATACGCAAGGCAGCCTTTTCTGAACTATCCCAAAAGGAAATCATCATGGCTTTTGCTTTCTGCTTATTTTCAGCTCCAGTATCAGATGCTGTCCAGTCAATTGAGGCGGGTACACGCTTTTCATCCATTTCCACTTCTATCGTAATTGTTGAATTGCTCATAATTTTAAATATGGTTGCAAAGATAACCGAAGTAGCTTGAAGATATTTTTATTGCATTGCCTTTAAAATCGAATGCCAAAGTAAATTGGACGTGTTATCCCAGCTGTATGAGGAGGCAACTATTTTGCCTTTTTCAATCATTTCTTTTCTCAAGGTTTCATCTTTATAAAGCAACATCATTTTTTCTGCAATATCAGCCGGGTCGTTTGCAATTGCATACAAAGCCGCATCTCTGGTTATTTCAAACATGGCGCTTTTTTCTGAAGTAATAACAGGAACAAAGCATTGCATGGATTCAAGCGGTGGTACACCAAAACCCTCAAATAAGGAGGGATAAACCATTGCATAAGCAGCTCCAGTTATTTTTACTAATTCACTTTCTTCCACATAGCCAGTTAACACTACATCATTTCTGAATTTATAGCTCTTCAAGCTCTCGGTAAATGATGCATATTGCCACGCCAGCCTTCCGGCTATAACGAGTTTCATATTACTATGCAATCTCTTTTTAAAAAGTGAAAATGCCTTTAACAGATTCATCAGATTTTTTCGGGGATGAATGGCGCCGGTAAATAAAAAAAACTCCTTTCCTTCAGTGTATTTAGTTTTAGTTTCAGTTTTCTCAATATCATCTATAGGCCGAAAGACCGATTTGGCAGCGCTATACACAACATCAATTTTTGAATCATCAATTTGAAATTGTTTTTTTATATCTGATTTTGAAAACTGTGAAACCGTGGCAATTGATGAAGCTTTGTGTAAAAACAGCGGAATATATTTTTTGAAAAATGAAAGATGAGCTTTTTTATGAAATTCTGGGTAATGAAGAAACGCAAGATCATGTATTACCACACATTGTGGCACTTGAGTATTTAAGGAACAAAATCCATCGGCTGAAAGAAAAACATCAGCTTTATATTTTTTTAATATGCGGGGTATTTGAAACTGATACCAGAATTTCCACAGTAAAGGATGGCGGGCAGGCGGCCTTGCCACTACAGGTAATATATTTTCAGCAAAAATAAACTGAGGATCAAACGCCCTGTCAAATATGAAAATAAAACGATGCTCGGGATGATTGATGACTATGCGCTTTAATGTTTCATGAATAAAATTGCCATAGCCCTCTAAATAATCGGATAATAAAAATCTTGCATTAATGGCAATAATCATAGCGGCAAAGTTATGTCCGTAAGTATTATCTCTAAAAAGAAAGGAGAATCCACAGGCATTTTTCTGATGATGGCAGAAGAGAATTACGTCTTTATTTTCCTATTGTACATCAATTTGTTGGCTATTATCTTTAGTTCATTATTTTAAGTTCCAGGGGAGATGAGAATTGTTATATAGCGCATATATTTTTTTCAATTTTCAGAAACTTGGTATAGAATTTGTAAATTATTTAAGCCAAAAAATATTCTTTTTTTTTAAGATTTATTTGATATAAGAAATTCTGGTTGGTGGATAAAAACTGATAGCCACCCCGCTTGTGTCAATCAACTATATTCTAAACGACCTCTTAGGTGGAAGAGGATGGTGGCTTGTAAAAGGGGCCTTGGTTCGGGGCCCCTTTCTTTTTTGGTTAAATACTGCATTTTTCACTTTCAACTTCATACTTCAAACTTCTTTATCTACATTTGTCGCCGTATCCAATTTTAATTCATGGAATATAACACCACTCGGAACCACTTGATAATGCTGGAGTATGGTCGTCATTTGCAAAAAATGATTGAGCATATTCGTACAATTGAAGATCCTGAAAAAAGACAACGCAATGCAAATGCTGCTATTGAATTGATGGGCTTTTTAAATCCGCATCTTAAAAATGTAGAAGACTTTCGTCATAAACTTTGGGATCATCTTTTTTTAATTTCAGATTTTAAATTAGAAGTTAAATCTCCATATCCCATTCCTACCAGAGAGACTTTAAAAGTAAAGCCAAAGCCATTACCCTACCCAAAGAGACATCCTAAGTTTTCACATTTAGGAAAAAATCTGGAGAATATTATTAATAAGGCTTTGGCCGAAGAAAATCCAGAAAAGAGACTCGGGTTTGCCAATGCAGTAGCTTATTATATGAAGCTGGCCTATAATAACTGGCATAAAGAAATTGTACATGATGATGCCATTCAGAGTGAACTCAGCAACCTTACCGATGGGCAGCTAACTTTTACAAATACTCCATTTGTAAAAGCATTTCGCCCGCAACACGAGAATCATGGTGGTAGCAATTATGGAAAAAGAGGCGGAAAATTTCAGCACCGTGGTGGAGGTCGAAATGACCGGCGTGATAATAACAGAAATGGTAACTTCAAAAAGAAAAGATATTAACGACCTACCCCGCAAGGGGTTTTTTTATATTTGCACATTCTAGTTTCTCTTTAATTTCTTTCTTTCACATAAAATAAGAAAGAAAAAATTATTTATGTATTCTTTTGAAGTAAACGGCGGACGCAAACTTTCAGGCGAAATCATTCCACAAGGTGCAAAAAATGAGGCCTTGCAGATTATCAGTGCAGTTTTGTTGACTTCTGAAGTCGTTACTATTTCTAATATTCCTGATATTATTGATGTAAATCTGCTCATAGAATTGTTGGGTGAGATGAATGTAAAGATCAATCGTACCAGCAAGGATACTTTTATTTTTCAGGCTGATGATGTAGATATTAATTATCTGCATAGCGAAACATACAAAAGCAAAAGTGGCAAACTACGTGGCTCTGTAATGTTGGCGGGGCCAATGCTTAGCCGCTTTAAAAAAGCTTTTATTCCCAAGCCGGGAGGTGATAAAATAGGCCGACGCAGGTTAGATACACACATTATTGGTTTTGAAAAACTGGGAGCTACTTTCAACCTGAATAAAGATGGTTTCTTTCATATAACAACAAAAAATGGAGAGCCTTTGTGTGGTACCAACTTGTTGTTAGATGAACCTTCAGTAACTGGAACAGCTAACATCATCATGGCTGCTGTACTGGCAAAAGGTACTACAACCATTTACAATGCTGCCTGTGAGCCTTATATTCAACAACTCTGCCGAATGTTAAATGCGATGGGGGCAAAAATTAATGGCATCGGTAGTAACCTGCTTACAATTGACGGTGTAATATCTCTGGGTGGCACTACTCATCGGTTATTGCCTGATATGATAGAAGTGGGTTCTTTTATTGGATTGGCCGCTATGACACAAAGTGATATTTTGATAAAAGGGGCAGGCGTTTCTCATTTAGGTATCATTCCTGAAAAATTCAGACAATTGGGAATTCAAATAAACATTAAAGAGGATGATATTTATATACCCGAACAAGAACAATATGAAATTCAGTCATTCTTGGATGGCTCTGTAATGACCATTTACGATCATCCCTGGCCGGGCTTTACTCCCGATTTGCTGAGTATTGTTTTGGTTACTGCTATTCAGGCCAAAGGCTCGGTATTAATTCATCAAAAAATGTTTGAAAGCAGATTGTTCTTTGTCGATAAGTTGATTGATATGGGTGCCCGCATTGTTTTATGCGATCCTCATCGTGCTGTTGTTATTGGATTAGAAAGAGAACAAAAGCTTAGAGGTATTACAATGAGCTCGCCGGATATAAGAGCAGGTGTCGCTTTATTGATTGCTGCATTAAGTGCAGAAGGGAAAAGTATTATTCAAAACATTGAGCAGATAGACAGAGGCTATCAGCAAATAGATGTAAGACTTCAATGTCTGGGAGCTGATATTAAAAGAATATAAATGTTGTAGTCGTTTATCTTATTATCTAAGTATCTTTTTATTATGAAAAAATATGGCACTGGATATTTTTGAAACCAATCCCACACTTGAAAATGAACGTGTGTTACTTCGCCCTTTGAAGACGGAAGATTTTGAGCATCTGCTTCCATTCTCGCTGCATGAACCCGAAATTTGGGATTATAGTCTCTCCACTGTAGCAGGAAAGGAAAACCTGAAAAAATATTTGGAAACAGCATTAAAGGCATACGAAGAAAAAAAAGAATTCCCATTTATTGTATTTGATAAAAAAGCAAATCAATATGCAGGCAGTACCCGCTTTTATGATATTCAACAACAAAACCTGACGACACAACTGGGTTATACATGGTATGGAAAAGCATTTCAACGCACAGGATTAAACCGTCATTGTAAAAGCCTTTTGCTAAATTTTGTTTTTGAAAAATGGGGATTGGAACGTTGTGAATTCAGAGCTGATGCTAATAATGCAAAAAGCATTGCTGCTATGAAGGCTATTGGATGTGTTGTTGAAGGTATCTTTCGCAATCATCTGCCATTAAATAATGGTAAAAGGAGAGACAGTATCGTATTAAGCATCTTGAAATCTGAATGGCAAAATGAAGTAAAGAATTTGATTCTGAGCAAAACAATATAACATTCAAACGAGTGTAAGTATAATTTTCAGGTAACATCAACTAATATTTGGCTTAAATAAGTTACTTTAGTCCCGGATAATAATTTAAGAACCAGCTTACAAACTGTCCATGGCTTACGAATTAAAACAACAGGATAAATTCAAATACATTGAAGAAGGCGACGGCGAACCTCTCGTTTTGTTGCACGGTCTTTTTGGTGCTATGAGCAATTTTAAAGATCTGATTGAGTATTTTAGACATCACTATAAAGTGGTGGTGCCAATTTTGCCACTTCTTGAAATGGATATCCTGCATACCTCAGTAGGAGGATTGGCAAAATTTGTACATAAATTTCTGGAAACAAAAAATTATGAAGGAGTTCATTTGTTGGGAAACTCCCTTGGCGGGCATGTAGCACTGGTATATACCTTAAAGCACCCACAAAGAATTAAATCTTTAATACTCACTGGAAGCTCAGGCCTTTTTGAAAATGGAATGGGCGACAGTTATCCCAAAAGAGGCGATTATGAGTATATAAGAAAGAAAACTGAGCTTACTTTTTACGATCCTAATACCGCTACAAAAGAACTGGTGGATGAAGTTTACAGCATTACCAATAACCGAATGAAAGCAATTAAAATTATTGCATTAGCCAAAAGTGCTATTCGCAATAATCTGGGTGAAGAGCTGAACCAGATTAAACAACCTACGCTTTTAATTTGGGGTAACAATGACATCATCACACCGCCTTTCGTAGCACAGGAATTCAATAAACTAATAATTAACAGCGAACTCCACTTTGTTGATAAATGCGGACATGCTCCCATGATGGAAGTACCTGCTGCTTTTAACGAGATACTTCATAAATTCTTAACAAAGCTGAGTAAGCCTGCAACAGTTAGTTGATTGTTGTTGTCTTTAACCTGGTTGAACTTGTGATTTGATTATTAAATTTGGCCGCTATCCATGTTGACCCGTGAGCTACTTTCTCAAACAATTCCATTTTTACGCCTTAGCGATAAAGTTTATCAGGCACTTGAACTGATGAATGAAAACAACGTAACGCATTTACCTGTAGTTGATGGCGATACATTTACAGGGCTTATCAGTGAAGAAGACTTGCTGCATGCAGAAAATGATCATTCACCGATAGCTGAAATGGAACAGTCTTTTTCAAATAAATGTGTAAAGGATGATGAGCATTTTTTAAAAGCGGTGCAAATGGCCGCCGACAATGCATTGAGCCTTGTACCAGTTGTGAATGAAGAAAATGTACTTATAGGCTCTGTTACTTACAGCGACTTATTAAAATTTTCATCAGAATTTATGAGCCTGGGAGAACCTGGCGGATTAATTGTTTTGGAAATGGAAAGCAACCAATACTCTTTTAATGAAATTAGCAGAATTGTAGAAAGTAATGATGCGCAGATTACACAGTTAAACAGTTCCAACGATCCTGCTACAGGGTTAATGCAGGTTACTATTCGTATCAATAAACCCGAAATCTCAGATTTAGTTGCCGCTTTTCAGCGTCATGAGTACGATGTAAAATATTTTTTAGGAGAAGAATTGTATAATAACGAACTGAAAAGCAATTATGACAACCTGATGAACTACCTCAAACTTTAATCTCACTTATTGTAACTGGTTATTCAGATGTTTTTGCCCTTATCTTTAAGGTTAGATGAAAATGCTTTTGAGAAATATTACTGTTTTATTCTTTATGTGCTGGTTCGGTAGTAAAGCACAGGCGCAAATAAATAATAATGCATTTACAAATGAAGATTCTTCATTCAATTCCAGCCTTGTCACCATAGGCAATATTAAAATTACTGGCAACAAAAAGACAAAGGAAAATATCATATTGCGAGAAATCCCTTTTAAGCCAGAAGACAAACTGAGTCTCTCTCAACTGGTTGCAAAATTTGAAACGGCAAGAAAGCAATTAATGAACACATCACTTTTTTTATCAGTAACTGTTGCTATGGCAGATGTTGATGGAGAGAGGGTAAATGTATCGGTAGCATTAAAGGAGCGGTGGTATTTATTTCCACTGCCTTATTTTAAACCCGTGGACAGAAACCTGAATCAATGGTTATTTGAACAAAAAGGAGGATTGGACAGGGTAAATTATGGTGCAAAAATTTTATACAATAATGCAACGGGAAACAATGACAAGTTCAGGCTGTGGCTGATGAGTGGATATACAAAGCAAATTTCTTTGAGCTATGATAGAATGTACATTGACAAACACATGAAATGGGGTATGAATGCAGGATTCGCAATGGGAAAAAACAGAGAAGTAAATTATAACACAATTGATGATAAGCAGGTTTTTTTAAAAGACCCCAATGCTTATTTGAGAAGCTTTATGAATGTTTATGCCGGGCTTTCTTATCGCAATGCAATCAATACCCGACACAGTTTCGGCATGTCATATACTGCCGAAGAAGTAAAGGATACCATAGTTACTTTGAATCCATCCTATTTTAAATCTGGTAGAAAAAGCATCAGCTTCCCTTCATTCTACTATACTATAAATTTTGCTAACCTTGATTATATTCCATATCCTACAAAAGGATATGCAGCAAAAGTTTCAGTTCAAAAAAAGGGCTTATCAAATTCAATTAATCTTTGGGGATTAAATGTAAATGGATTGGGTAGCTGGCATCTTTCTCCTAAATATTTTTTTAGCGCCGAAGTTTTTGGCAGTATCAAACTCCCATTTAAACAACCCTGGTTCAATCAAAAATTTCTGGGTTATGGAGAAACCTTTATGCAGGGATATGAATATTATGTAATAGATGGTGTTGCAGGTGGTTATCTTAAAGCTACTGTTTCAAAAAGACTTTTGAATTTTAATCTGGGGCTTCCAATTAAACTGGGACGGTCTGCAATAAAAATTCCGGTTCAGATAATCGGAAAAATATATGGCAACACCGGATATGTACACAATCCGTTGCCAGGCGATAATGGCCTTTCAAATAAAATGTTGTATTCAGGTGGTATAGGTATAGATATTCTTACTTTTTATGATATCACCTTTAAACTGGAATACACTTTTAACCAGATAGGACAAAACGGATTATTTTTACATCGCAAGACCATCTTCTGACAACAAACTAATATATGAAGGCAGCTATTTATAGCAGGGTAATGATGGATGAACAACGAAACGACATTCAGTCTTTCTTTGATGAGTTGGGACATCAACAAATTATACCGGTCATTTACCAGGATTTTTTTGAAGAAATAAAAAATACAATCAACCTGCCGGCCGATACCATCACATTTTCTGGCGCCGATGATTTGACTGAGGAAGTTGAATTCATTATCAGTCTGGGTGGCGATGGTACATTACTGGATACGATTACACTGGTGCGTGATAAAAATATTGCCATCATGGGAATCAATTTTGGCCGTATGGGTTTTTTAGCCAGCATTGGTCGTGATGAGCTTCGAGTAGCAGTAAAGGCAATGGTGCAGCGTACTTATGTGGTTGATAAAAGATCACTTATACATTTAGAATCAAGTCTGCCCCTGTTTGGACATGTACCTTATGCTCTCAACGATTTTTCAATACATAAACGGGATGTAGCTTCTATGATAAAAATTCATACTTACTTAAATGGAGAATTTTTAAATACTTATTGGGCAGATGGGCTGATTGTGGCTACACCTACGGGCTCAACCGGTTATTCTTTAAGTTGCAATGGCCCGGTGGTGTTTCCCGATTCAGATAGTTTTGTAATAACACCTGTAGCACCTCACAATTTAAATGTGCGACCCATAGTAGTGCCCGATAGCACCATTATATCATTTGAAATTGAAAGCCGTGCCGATCAGATTATTTGCGCTTTAGACTCCCGAAGGCAATTGGTGAGTAAGGATGTACAGCTGGCAATAAAAAGAGAAAAATTTGACGTAAACCTTGTAAGGCTCAGCGAGAATAATTTTTTGCAAACCCTGCGAAATAAACTTACCTGGGGGCTCGATAAAAGGAATTAATCATACTTCAATAAAAGAAATTCATATTTTTAGCGTTCTAATTAATCCTAAACCTAATTTTTCAGGTTATGATGAAGAAAATAGCAGCATTTGTACTTGTTTTATCACTTTTTATTAATAAGAGTTCTTCCGCTCAGGAAGCTATTACACAAGAGGGAGAGTTTGGAGTAGGCATTGGCGGTGGCCATTATTTTGGCGATTTAAATACCCGTGCCCGTCTCAATCGTACCAAAATTGCAGCAACAGCTTTCTTTCGTAAAAATCTGGGTAATTATATAGCAGCAAGACTGGGAGTAAGTTTTGCACAGTTAGGTTATTCCGATCAATACAATTCTTACAATGAATATATGTATCTCCGAAACCTGAGTTTCAATACCAAGGTATGGGAACTTACATTACAGGGCGATTTTAATTTCTTTCGCTTTATGCCCGGCGATCCGGCATTTAGCTTTACGCCTTACATCACCTTAGGTGTAGGTGTTTTTAATTATGATCCTTATGCTTATTTACGTGGAGCAAAAGTCTATTTAAGACCTTTGGGCACCGAAGGGCAGGGGAGTACCGCACCAGGTGTAACGAAGAATAAAAAGTACAGTTCTATGGGTATTTGTATTCCATTTGGAGGCGGTTTTAAGTATGCTCTCAACTCAAGAGTAAATATTGGTTTTGAAATTTTGCACCGCTTTACCAATACCGATTATATTGATGATGTAAGCAAAACCTATGTAGATCCTGCAATCTTCCCGCTCAATTCCGATGGCAGTTTATCTGATGCTGCTTTGTTAAGCGACCGTTCTTATGAGCTGGGCACTCCCATTGGCAAACCCGGCATGGCCCGTGGCATGAGCAAGCAAAAAGACCAATACATAACGGCCATGTTTCATCTTACATTCAATTTGCAATCTTACAAATGCCCTACGGCGAAGTAAGAATCTAGGTTAATGTGAATTTTAAATACAGATAAATAAATCCTGAAGGTTTGTTTATAGACTTCAGATATGTGAACCATATTGTGTTGCCCTAAGGCACACTTTATTGAAACATTGCTGTCCCCCCTTTCATCATTCATCATTTCCTGCCCCTTCATCATTCATCATTCCTTGTTCAATATTCGTTATTCCCACCCACTTCATCATTCATCATTTCCTGCCCCTTGTCATGTATTATTAATATACTGCTCAGGCGGGCTTGTTCAATATTCGTTATTCTCTCCCCCTTCAACATTCATTATTCCCTGTTTAATATTCGTTATTCTCCCCCCCACTTCATCATTCATCATTCCCTGCCCCTTCGTCATATATTATTAATATAGTGCTCAGGCGGGCTTGTTCAATATTCGTTATTTCCCACTCCCTTCATCATTCATTATTCCCTGTTTAATATTTATTATTCCTTCTGGCATTATCAGTTTCTTTAATATTTTTTTAACTTGCAAATAATTTAAACTTTGAATATACTCAACAGTCTATTTGTCCAAACAAATTATTTTACTTAAAACCATTTTTAACATGCGACTATTCAAATTTTTTGCCATTGCATTATTTATTGTAGGCTCCGCTTTCACAACAGTTAATACCAATAAAGGTGACTGGTATTTTCTGGGCGATAAAAATGTAGGTTTTGGTGTAGATCATGATGTTATCAATTTTGGAAACTGGAAAGATGATGTGCGCCAGATAAAAATTAAAGTAACCGATGGCCCTTTAAAAATGTATAAAATGAAAGTGCATTTTGATAACGGAAGTGTACAAGATGTTGAACTTAGAAACCGCTTTACACAGGGAAGCGAAAGCAGGGTAATTGATATGAATGGTGGATTGAGGCATTTAACTAAAATTGAATTTTGGTACGAAACAAAGGGCTTCCTCCGCGGAAAATCAAGAGTAGCCGTATGGGGAAGAAACTAAATAAATATTGACTATTAAAAAAATGCCTCCATCATCGGGGGCATTTTTATTTTCTCATTTCTTTATTATTCATTCGTAATACCTTTACTGCCCTTATGACATCGCTACTCGAAAAAATTGATAAATCAAAACTGCCTCTCCATATTGCCATCATCATGGATGGAAATGGGCGCTGGGCTAAGGAAAAAGGTGAAGACAGACTCTTTGGTCATCTACACGGTGTAGAAAGTGTAAGAAACATTGTTGAAGGTTGTGCCGAATTGGGTATTGGGTATCTTACACTTTATGCATTTAGTACCGAAAACTGGGACCGGCCCGAATATGAAGTAATCGGATTAATGGAACTATTGGTAAGCACTATTCGCAAAGAAGTAGAAACATTAAACAAGAACAATATCAGGCTTCATGTAATTGGCGATATGAGTATGCTGCCACAGTCGGCACGAGATGAATTAAATGAAGCACTGTCCATTACCGAAAAAAATAAAGGACTACAATTAATTATGGCCTTGAGCTATAGCGGCCGCTGGGAAATTTTGCAAATGGTAAAAAATATTGCAGCAGCCGTAGAACAAAAAAAACTTTCAGTAAACGAAATTTCCCAGGGAACCATACAACAATTTCTTTGCACCAACTCCTTCCCCGATCCTGAACTGATGATAAGAACCAGCGGCGAATTTAGAATCAGCAATTTCCTGCTTTATCAGCTTGCCTATGCCGAATTGCACTTTACTCCCATAAGATGGCCCGACTTCAGAAAAGAAAATCTTTATGAAGCCATTTTAGACTATCAGAACAGGGAAAGAAGATTTGGGAAAACCAGCGAACAGATAACTAATTGATAATCAATTATTAACATTAATTTTCTTTTAAATCTATCAATTTTTATATGAAGAATTGATATGGTTGTTTCTGCTAACCTTTTTCAGTCTGAGTACAAATTTGACATTCAATCCTTTTCTTTAACAAAGACTTCAATTTTTTACCGTTATTTTGCCGCCTCAATCTGGGAAAAAGGCCTGTAAAACAATGCCTCATAACTGCCGGATGAGAATATTTTTCAGCTGAATTTGAATCTTGCTTTTATGCAAAAAACTTTACAAAGGCTTTCTGTTATCCTGTTGACTTCAGTTTTTTCAACTGCTGCTTTTTCCCAACAATCTGATACACTCCAGCCCACATCTCTTGATCCTAAATTAATTGAATATCGTAATGCCCGTATTCCAAAAGAATATGTAATTGCTGGTATTGAGGTGTCGGGAATCAAACATTTGGACACTTCTATTGTTGCTTCGATCTCCGGATTATTGCCAGGAGATAAATATATGCATCCCGGCGAAGACATTTTTGCAAAAGCCATTACTGCACTTTGGAAACAAAGACTTTTTTCAAATGTTCAGGTATATGTTACCAAAATAGAAGATAATAAAGTATGGGTAGAGTTGAATGTTCAGGAAAGAGCAAAACTGGGCGATTTTAAATTTTATGGCATTAACAAGTCTGAAGAAGAGGATATTATGGCCAAAGTAAATCTGGCCAAACAGACAATTGTAACTGAAAACACCATTCGTGAAACCAAAGAACGCATCAGTAAATTTTTTAGTGATAAAGGGTACCTGAATATAAGTGTGGATATTCAACAAAAACCGGATACTACTTTCTCCAACTCAGTTGCAATGGATATATATATCAAGAAAGGGCAGAAAGTTCATATTGATGGTATCCATTTTTATGGCAACGAAAATGTAGATGGATGGCGTTTGAAAAAACAAATGAAAGGCACAAAGGAAATGAGTCGCATTACGCTGCATCCTGATCAGCGACTAAAGCCCAGCCCATTTGGTTCAGAAAAAGCATATTCATTTAAAGAATATATAAAAGACTGGGGTTTTTTGACTATCAGTAAAACAAAAAGAATAGTTGATCCCTATTTCCGATTCAAACTTAGTGGCAGCAAATTAGATCCTAAGAAATTTGAAGAAGACAGAGAAAAGTTGATTGATTATTATAACTCACTCGGCTTTCGTGATGCTCAAATAACAGATACGGCCATGAGTTTAACTCAAAAGGGAAATCTGAATCTGGATTTTAAAATTGAAGAAGGAAGAAAATATTATTTTGGAAATATTACATGGAAAGGAAATTCAAAATATTCCGACTCACTGCTCACCGCATGGTTGGGTATAAATAAGGGCGACACTTATAACCTGGGCATCCTCAATAAAAAATTAGGTAAAGAAGCCAGCCAGGAAGGAGGCGATATCAGCAGCCAGTATATGGATGATGGTTATTTGTTCTTTAGAGTGGAGCCAGTAGAAACTGCTGTTTACAACGATACAATAGATCATGAAATAAGAATAACTGAAGGACCACAGGCAAGAATTAAGAATGTAACCATTGCCGGTAATGATAAAACAAAAGACCATGTAATTCGTCGTGAGTTAAGAACAGTGCCTGGAGATTTATTCAGCCGTTCCGAAATCACCCGTTCTATACGTGAGTTGGCCAATCTTCAATTTTTCAATCAGGAAAAAATAGAACCCGGCGTAGTACCCAATGCTGATGATGGCACGGTGGATATCAATTGGAAGCTGGAAGAAAAATCTTCTGACCAGTTAGAGCTATCTGCTGGCTGGGGTGGAGGTATTGGCCTTACTGGTACACTTGGCGTTACCTTCAACAATTTCTCAATAAGAAATATCTGGAAAAAATCGGCATGGGATCCACTACCAATGGGCGACGGCCAAAAATTAAGTTTGCGTGTACAATCTAGCGGTAAAGCATATCAATCTTATAGCTTCTCCTTTACCGAGCCCTGGCTGGGTGGAAAGAAAAGGAACTCTTTATCATTTTCGCTCAACAAGAGTAATTATAAAAACGGGCGGTACGACCCCATTACGGGTAAATATGAATTTGATGCCAATACTTCTTTAAAAACATTTGGAGCCGGTATTTCATTAGGAAAACAATTAAAGTGGCCTGATGATTATTTCAGTTTAGTCTATACTTTGAACTACACTCAGTATAAGAGAAAAAATTATAACATTTTCCCTGGTGCTGCCGCTACTGGTAATTCAAATAACCTGAGTTTGAAAATAGCAATACAACGTTCCTCAGTATTTAATCCTATTTATCCAACCAGTGGATCCAATTTTGTAGCAAGCGTACAGCTTACGCCTCCTTATTCATTGCTGAAAAAAGATATAGTAAATTCTGACGACCCTTATAAAAATCCTGAATATCATAAATGGAAATTTAATGCAGAATGGTATGTACCAATAGGCAAAGCGTTAGGCGCAGAAAAAAACAGACAGTTTGTTTTGAAATTGGCTGCCAAATTTGGCTTTATGGGACGATATAATGGTAAACTGGATTTCTCACCCTTCGAGCGTTTTCAAGTAGGTGATGCCGGCCTTACCAACAATTTCGGATTATTGGGATATGATATAGTAGCACACCGAGGTTATCCTATTTATCAGTCATCTAATCCTACATTAAATCCTGATGTACAAAGCCAGGCCAATCAATTCTTTACCATATTTAATAAATATACACTGGAAGCACGTTTCCCTGTAGTTACCAATCCCAGTAGTACCATTTATGCACTTACATTTTTTGAAGCAGCAAATGGATGGTATAACTATAAAGATTACAACCCCTTCCGCCTTCGCAGAAGTGTGGGTGTAGGTATGCGTTTCTTCCTTCCCATGTTTGGATTACTTGGTTTTGACTATGGCATTGGACTTGACAGGCTAACACCGGGACAAAGCGGATTAAAAGGTGCTTCACGTTTTACGTTCATGCTTGGATTTGAGCCTGAATAACATTCACACACATTAAAACCATAGATATGAAAAAAATATTTCTTCTTGCCTTTATTTTATCTTTTGCAACCGTTGGGTTTTCGCAGAAGTATGCTGTTATAGATACAAGGTATATTTTGGATAAAATGCCAGAATATAATTTGGCTCAGCATCGCTTGGATAGTATTGCCGCCGGATGGCAAAAAGATATTGATAATAAACAGTCCGAGCTGGATAACATGTATAAAGCCTATGATGCTGAACAGGTAATGCTGAGTGAGGAGTTAAAGAAAAAAAGAGAAGATCAGCTGTTTAATAAAGAAAAAGAACTTCGTGATTTACAACGCAAACGTTTTGGTTTTGAAGGCGATTTGTTTAAGAAAAGACAGGAACTTGTAAAGCCTGTACAGGATAAAGTATACAATGCAGTACAACGTATGGCAGTAAATAGAGGCTATGATTTTGTGCTTGATAAAAGTGAAGGGATTACCATTATATTTGCCGACCCTAAACTGGATAAAAGCGAAGATGTATTGCGTGAATTGGGAGTAAAATAATGAAGCTGTTAAAAAAATTGTAAGTAAGCAACCAAATATTTTTTTAAACTATCTATACAAAACTAAAACCCGCATAAAGCGGACTAAGAAAATCAAAAAGAATTATCATGAAAAAATTGCATGTACTCATTATGGCACTTGGATTAATAGCTACAACAGGTGCATCTGCGCAAACTAAAATTGCTTATGTTCGTATTGATGATATTGTAAGCGTAATGCCTGAGTTGGCACCAGAAAAGGTAGATATGGATACTATTGGTGCAAAGTTTATCCAGGATTCCATTATGCCCAGTATAAATTATAAGCAAGAACAATACAATCAAAAAATTAAGGCGTATTCAGATACTACTAATAAACTTTCTGATCAGGTTAAAAAACTGATGTTGAAAGAAATTCAGGATTTGCAAACAGAACTGGGTGGGGTAGATCAATATTTACAACAGGTGCAGCAATCAAAGCAGCAGGAGTTTTTGAGACCCTACTATGCCAAAGCAAAAAAGGCAATTGAACAAGTTGCAAAAGAAAAAGCTTACACACATGTGATGAATACAGATGTGTTTCTGGTGGCACCGGAAGCAGATGATATCTCGTTTCTGGTTCTGACAAAATTGGGTATTAAACTGCCGCAGCAGGAAAAACCTACAGCTACAAAGCCAGCGACTAAAACAAACGGTAATTAATTAATTTTTTTTCAAATAGCATCCCGCACAGATAAAACTGTGCGGGATGCTTATTTTTGTACATGCCTGCGCCCAACCCCATTGGTGTTTTTGATTCCGGCCTTGGTGGCCTTACTGTTTTAAAAGAGCTGGAGAGTAAGCTACCACAATACGATTATATTTATCTGGGCGATAATGCAAGAGCTCCTTATGGCAATCGTTCTTTTGACACAGTTTATCACTATACATTACAATGTGTAAAATGGTTTTTTGCAAAGGGATGTAAATTAGTAATACTTGCCTGCAATACAGCTTCCGCAAAAGCTTTGCGAACGATTCAACAAAACGATTTGCCCAAACTGACACCAGATCATAGAGTTTTAGGAGTAATAAGACCCACAGCAGAAATTATTGGAAGTTTTTCTGAAACCAAAGAAGTGGGAGTGCTCGCCACCCATGGCACAGTAGTTTCTGAATCTTATCCAATGGAGATTGCAAAATTTTTTCCCAATCTAAAGGTGTTTCAGGAAGCATGTTCCATGTGGGTTCCGCTAATAGAAAATAATGAACATCTTAATTATGGTGCCGATTATTTTGTAAAAAAACATATTCAAAACATTTTTGAAAAGGGTGAAAACATTGATGTTATTTTACTCGGCTGTACACATTACCCTTTGCTTCGCGAAAAAATTGAGGAATACCTGCCAGTAACAGTAAAACTGATTTCTCAAGGAGAAATAGTAGCAGATAGCCTTGCTGATTATCTAAACCGTCATCCAGAAATAGAAAAACTTTGCAGTAAGAATGGGAAACGAGTGTTTTACACTACTGATTCATCAGAAAATTTTGATTTACACGCAAAAGTTTTTTATGGGACTGAAATACATTCAAAACACGTTGATTTAGAAAAAGATAACTAGATATTTATCGCTATTATTCGGCATTGGACTCTTTATTTTCTTTAAAATAAGCCGCTTTCGTAAAGCTTCAATCCCTTACCTTTGCCGTCCTTTCACAAGCCCTTGCAGATGTGGTGATCTGTGGGTAAACTGAAACCCGGGTTGTTCTCCCAACCCTATTTAAAAAAATGAATTCCAAAGATTATTTTTTGGAAAAAATTGAAAAAAAATGAAACGTACATTTCAACCTCATCGTAAGCGTCGTAAAACCGTTCATGGTTTTCGTAAGCGTATGGAAACTGCAAACGGTCGTAAAGTATTGGCAAGCCGCCGTGCAAAAGGTCGTCAAAAGTTGACCGTATCGGATGAGTCAAAACTTAAATAATTTCATTCAATAAGAATGAATCACCAATTTGGTCCCGGCATTTGTCGGGACTTTTTTTGTTTATTACACAAAAAATCATCAAGACAAACCAAGTTGACGGTATCTATCCGCTATCAGCGAAGCAAACTTTTCTTTGTTTTCTTTACTTACAAAACTTTTATCCAATACCTCCAGCATGGGCTGTTTACAATAATAAAAGAGTTCCAAAGTATTATCTAAAACTTTTTTTGAAAGCCCACAACGCTCAAAGGCAACTAAAATATCATCGTATTTTATTTTTCTTTTTTTTGAATTAAGCGTCAATGCCAATTCTTCAGTATCAGATGGGTTTACCAAAACTGTAGGCACCAAATCATAAGCCGGAGCCAGCATCATACCTTCTCCTTCTTTTTCTAGTAAGGAAAAGTTTTTCAAATGCATATCAGCATTGCCGGTAAAAAAACTAAAAAGTACCTGCTCATAAAAATTGCTGACATCCAGCACGGGCGATGTTGAATATTTCAATATCAGTCTGGCAACCTGCTCGTAGCTTCCTTTGTATTTATCTTCCGTTAGTCTTTCGCTTAGCTGGCACATGTCTTCCATTCGCAATTTTCCTTTTCGCGTTCTATCTACCCTTTTGGTTATGTAGCATAGTGTGCCATCTTGCAAATACACTAAACTGTGCGGCACTGTTTTTATTCCACAAGCATGTGCCAGGTGCATGGTTACACTTTCCAATTCGGGCAACTCATTGTAATAAGCTGATGGAGGTTTGAGTATGTAATCTCCATAAAGACCTACTATCGTTAACTTCTTGGTTAAATTTTTGTCTTCTTTTCTAAACAAACTCAATGATATTTTAGCTTGCACACCGGTTACTGCCATTTGGCTTTGTATTACTTGTGTGGCCAGTTCATTTAAATTGTTCAGGCTGTAGCCAAGCTGTGGCGTTTTTAATTGTCCGTAGAATCTTTTATTACAGGCCTGATGTAAATGCGTATCCGGCTCGTGAAGCGGTTCGTAGCAATGCAAACACCTTTTGCCATAAAAAGAAGTTTGTTCTGCAACTTTATTTACCGCTACATTTTTATTTTTAAGATATGTTTTTTTATAGTTCTTCATTTTCAATTACACTTACAGCGCCAATACAATCTTTGCAGCAGGTGAGCAATAATCCCATCCTGTCTTTCTGATTTATTTTCCAGTTCTTTTCTGCGATATCTAACAACCATCCTTCGGGTATCAAACCATCAAAAAAGGCAAACAAGGTTTTGTTTTGAAAAATATTTTCTGTTAATGGTAAAGTTTCGCTTATAGGAGTGGCTCCTTTTGATTGCAGAAATTCTTTTTGATAACTAAAAAAATATCCATCATCAGTTTCACTCACTATGCCACAAAAATTATTTTTAAAATATACTTTACCGCTTCGTTGCATCTTCAATTAATTTTTCTCTGTCGATAGATACGGGTCCCAGCATTTCTCCAAATAGTCTGAGTACATCATTTACTTTATCCATGCGCAAGGTGGTTTTGCCCTGCTCCATATCTCTAATAAACCGCAAGCCTACTCCGGCTTTTATCGCAAGCTCGGGCTGTGTTAGCTTATGCAGTTTTCTTTTTGCTTTTATATATTTTCCAAGGCTCATTCTTAAAATTTTATACCCTATCTATTACGAATATACAAAAATATTGATATTTTATACCCAATAAAGTATAAATTTTAATTTTTTTTAAATATTATACCCGATAGGATTTAATAATGAATATATTATTTCAATTTTGTTTAAAAATAGCCTCACTTTTTTCAAAGTTGGCTTTGTTATAATCTCATTTCTATTAATATTAAGCAGCCCGTTTATTTTGCTTTATTTCTTCATTTGTTCCTGGTTATTTTTGCTAGGTGCCAGTTCCATTTACATTAGGAAAAAATGAAAGACTTAAAAGCCGAAAACTAATTGATAAGCTTTTCAAAGAAGGAAAACGAAGTACGGTTTCGCCATTTCGTATTCATTATATTATTTCTAAAGATGCATTGGGTTATTTAAAATTTGGAGTGGGTGTCAGCAATAAAAATTTTAAACGGGCAGTGGATCGTAATCGTATTAAAAGGCTGACTCGTGAAGCCTGGCGCTTGCAAAAGCAAGAGTTGAAGATAAAATGTGGTGAAACAGGTTCACTTTCTGTTTTTTTAATTTTTACCGGAAAAGATTTGCCCGACTTTCAACTAATAAAAGCAAGTGTACAAACCATAATTACTAAACTGATAAAAACAGTAGAAGCATATTGAAAACACTTCTACGTATATTAAGTTTACCATTCATCCTATTGATAAAAATTTATCAGTGGGTCATTTCTCCTTTAATGGGCCCCAAATGTCGTTTTACTCCCACCTGTTCACATTATGCGGCAGATGCATTAAAAAAGCATGGAGTAATAAAAGGAATGTGGCTTGCCATCAGACGCATCAGCCGATGCCATCCCTGGGGGGGCAGCGGTTACGACCCTGTGCCATAAAAATATTCATTTGAAAAAAAGTATTATCTTAAACCATCTGAAATTTACACAATGAAATTTTTTTTTGTACTCCTGTTTTCTGTTTTTATAACTACACTTTCTTCTTGTGGTAAAGGCTCATCGTTTGAAAATGAAGTAAGAAATCTCGCCGAGCTCCGTTGTAAGGAAATGCAATTGTTGGTAAAAGAAGCTACGGATGTATCCGTTCAAATTGATCTGAGAGCAATACAACAGCAGATAAAAGATAAATTACAATCCATTAAGGAAAAATTTAAAGACTATGATGCAGAAATGAGTAAAAGAGGTGATGCCATTATGGAAGAAGTAATGAAAAAATGTAAATAGAAAAGTTTTATTCTTTGAAGTGAAGCTCTTTTAGAATATTCAAATTACCAACTGGCAATCACGGTTACACCACCCTTGGGTTTGTCACCAAGTTTTACATGAATCTTTGTATCCAATGGTAATAATAAATCTACACGAGAGCCAAATTTAATAAATCCCATTTCATTGCCCTGCGTTACCTGCATACCCGGGTTTAAATAGTTGCAAATTCTCTTGGCCAATGCACCGGCTATTTGTTTTACTAATATTTCTTTTCCATTTTGCTTATAAACAACTGAATGACGCTCATTTTCTGTAGATGATTTAGGATGCCAGGCTACTAAATATTTTCCTTTGTGGTATTGGCTATACAGCACTTCTCCGCTTACAGGATTACGATTAACATGCACATTCAAGGGGCTCATGAAAATGGAAATCTGTATCCTTCGGTCATTAAAATATTCATCAGCCTGTACTTCTTCAATAGTTACCACTTTGCCATCTGCCGGCGCAATAATTGCATTATCCTGTATGGTGAGGTTTCTTTTAGGGATTCTGAAAAATGAAATTAAAAATATGAGCAATCCCAAAGTAGCTAAGAAAATAATCCAGCTTAACCAGGGTAGTTGATCGCTTAAAAAATAGAATGATAACAAATTGATAGTGCCAAAAATGAAAGCCCCTATCGCAATACTTTTATATCCTTCTTTATGAATGGTCATTTGGCAAATATAAGTAATGGTAGTTGCTTAGTATTCAGTAGAAATTTTCTTTATTTATTGCAAAGCAATTTTCATATAAACCCAAACAGCAGGAACTGCAAAAAGCAGCGAATCAAACCTGTCTAAAAAGCCACCATGTCCTGGCAAAAAATTGCCACTGTCTTTTGCGCCAGCCATTCGTTTGATTTTACTTTCAAATAAATCTCCAATAGTGCCTGCGATAGCTGCAATTGCGGGTATTACAAACCAATGAAAATTGTCGGAATTTTTTTTCAAACCAAAAACGTACAAATCTATAAGTCCCATTACTACTATGGCTAATAACATACCGCCTAATGTTCCTTCCCAGGTCTTTTTTGGCGATATTTTAGATAATGGGGTTTTCCCAATTAATGAGCCGACTATATATGCCATTGTATCATTGATCCAGATGCTGAATAAAATAATCATGGGAAAAATAACGGCGGTATAGAAAGTCGTAGAGCTCTTTTCTACTTCGATGTTCATACCATATAAATCAATCATCAGGCCACAGCTTAGTGAAATATAGAGTAAACCACCTAATGCAGCTATAAATGAAAATGGCTTTACCGAATTTTGAAGATAGAGTCCTAAGATTACTAAAATAAAACCAGCAGCAGAAACAGGAATGGGCAGATTATATTTTAAATAGCAACTACCAATTTGAAACTGTGCGCCACAAAACCAAAGCAACAAGCTGTAGCCCATTGCCATAAAGCCCAATTTAGTATATGTATGAAATTTAGTGACATGAATTTTTTCTAATAATTTTAAAAACTCCCACCAGCAACCAAAATGTATCAAGCTAAAAAGCAAAAAGAAACTCCAGGCATTCCACCAAAACCCAAGCAGCATAGTTGCCGCAAATAGTAATGCAGTAATAGTTCTGGTTTTGAAAACGGTGACATTTAATGCCATGTCAAATTTGTTAGAGGTTTCTTATTCTGGTACGTTTTCGTCAATATCAAATGGATGATTTTTTGTGTTCAAATCTTCCTCATACCATTTTTGGTAATTAGTTTTTGATTTTTTGATCATCCACCTTGTTAAGAAAAAAGTTGCTGTTAAACTTACAATTGCAGGCAACAAAAGTTCCTGTGGCTTGATTCCTGCTATTGAATCATTCGCCATTTCGGGTTTAAAATAAATTAATGTAATCAACAAAGCATCATAAGCAAAATGTGCTACCATAGCTGCCCACAGGCTACCACTGTACCAATAGATAATTCCTAACAAAACACCTAAAGCAAATCGTGGAAAGAAGCCATAAAACTGCATGTGAATGGCTGAGAATAAAATAGCAGTAACTATTATTCCAGCCCAATGATTTTTAAACATCTTGGTCAGTAATCTTTGAGCCATTCCTCTAAACAATAACTCTTCGCCCACAGCAGCCAATCCGGCAATACATATAATATTTAAAATAAGATCTTTAATCGTATGACGCGATACCAGCAAATTAATGGTTCGCTGTGCATCCGCCTCCGACTTAGTGATCCACTGTTCTATATTTTCTGGTAGTGGAATATTCCGGTTCATCAACCCCAGATAGTTTGTAAACGGAATAGCAACTATCAAAGCCAAACTTCCCGCCAAAAAATAAAGTTGATGTTCCGGTTTTTTTAAACCAAGATATTTGTTGCGTTCATTACTAAAAAGCCGGGCACAAATAAAAACCGGCACAACAAATAAAGCGATAAACTGCACTATCTGCATTCCTCTTATCAATGAAATAGTTGCAGGATTGTTTAGATCCCATTTAGAGGGATCGCCAATGGATTCTATTCCGATGCCAGTAATGGCAGAAAGTAATAAAGTGCCAAAAAAGCCAATGATAAACAGACTAGCTAAAGCAATAGAAATAAATATGATAAACTGCGATAGAGGAGATCTGGATTTTAACATACCCGTCATTATGTAACTCAGATTTTGGTTTGTAAATTTGTCGCTTATTCCCCAAAGGGGTTTTTAAAGATGGTAAAGATAGGCAACATAGAAATTCCTGACCCATTGGGTATCAACTTCCCGCTATTGCTGGCTCCTATGGAGGATGTAAGTGACCCGCCTTTTCGTGCAGTATGCAAAGACAATGGCGCCGATTTGATGTACACAGAGTTTATATCTTCTGAAGGCTTGATAAGAGATGCGATCAAAAGCAGAAAGAAACTGGACATTTTTGATTATGAAAGACCGGTAGGTATTCAAATTTTTGGTGGCGATGAAGAAAGTCTTTCCTTGGCAGCAAAAATTGTAGAAGTAACTAATCCTGATTTATTGGATATAAACTTTGGTTGCCCTGTTAAAAAAGTTGCCCTGAAAGGTGCCGGTGCCGGTGTGTTGCGTGATGTGGATTTGATGGTAAGACTTACTGAAGCCGTAGTAAAATCTACTAACCTGCCCGTAACTGTTAAAACAAGATTGGGATGGGATGATAAAACCAAAAATATTGAAGAAGTAGCTAAGCGATTGCAGGATGTAGGCATTAAAGCTTTGGCAATACATGGCCGCACCCGCACTCAAATGTATAAAGGCGAAGCAGACTGGACACTCATTGGTAAAGTGAAAAACAATCCACGTATTCATATACCCATTTTTGGCAATGGCGATATTGATAGTCCTGAAAAAGCGTTAGAATATAAAAACAGGTATGGTGTAGATGGAGTGATGATAGGCCGTGCGGCAATCGGTTATCCCTGGATATTTAATGAAATAAAACATTTTATAAAAACAGGAGAGCACCTGCCGCCTCCATCCATTGAAGACAGGCTGATAGTGTG
>Ga0209063_1000441_pt1 | contig 28927 bp, 23 predicted proteins | sample KloWWTmeKNB19Kit_FD_187177 | JGI IMG/M metagenome (GOLD analysis project Ga0209063, IMG submission 187177) | Active sludge microbial communities from Klosterneuburg, Austria, studying microevolution and ecology of nitrifiers - Klosterneuburg... | ecosystem: Engineered > WWTP > Aerobic digester >... | reverse complement strand
GCCGTGGTGTCCAGCCAGTCATGGAGCAGAAAATCGATCGTGGTGCGCAGTGTCATAGTTCTGGTGTCGAAAAAATTTCAAATAAAAAGCCGTGCTGCGTATTGTGCGCAGGCACGGACTGGTTGGACAGCTTGCACTGACGCGTGGGTTACACGTTGCCCTTGTCGGGCAAGGCCGCAATAGTGCCTTGCGCCACGGCACACAATTTTTCTTCTCCATGGGCCAGTACAAACACGTCGCATCGGCACACCGACTGGGATTTGCCGGTGTGCACCGCGTGTGCACGGGCAATCAGTCGCTCGCCCACTGCTGGGCGAACGTAGTTGATTTTGAATTCAGACGTCACGACCGGTACACCCAGCGCTGTGCCGCCCGCGTAGGTCAGAGCGTTATCTGCGGCGTAGCTGATAACGCCCCCATGAACAAAGCCATGTTGCTGGCGTATCTGATCGGTCACAGGGACCTGCAACTCGCACTGTCCACGCGTCAGGGTTGTGAGCTCCGCGCCAATCAGCACGCTGAAAGGCTGAGATGCCAGAACGCCCCGTCCCATGGCCAGGAATGCCGCCGGGGAGACGTCTGGCATGTCTTACAGCACTTCGAAAATACCGGCAGCGCCCATGCCGCCACCAATGCACATGGTGATGCACACGCGCTTGGCACCACGGCGCTTGCCTTCGATGAGGGCATGGCCGGTCAGACGCTGGCCGCTCACGCCATAGGGGTGGCCCACGGCGATAGCGCCACCATTGACGTTGAGCTTGTCGGCGGGGATGCCCAACTTGTCGCGGCAGTACAGTACTTGCACGGCGAAAGCTTCGTTGAGTTCCCACAGATCAATGTCGCTGACATTCAGGCCGAGGCGCTTGAGTACCTTGGGGATGGCGAAGACCGGGCCAATGCCCATCTCGTCGGGTTCGCAACCGGCCACGGCAAAGCCGAGGAAACGGCCCAGGGGCTTCAGGCCCTTTTGTTCGACCAGCTTTTCGTTCATCACAACCACTGCACCTCCGCCATCCGAGAACTGGCTGGCATTGCCGGCAGACACCAGGCCACCGGGCATGGCGGAACGCAGGTCCTTGATGCCTTCGTACGTGGTTCCGGCGCGGATGCCTTCGTCATCGCTCACGGTGACCTGCTTGGTGGTCAGGCCCATGACCTTGTCAGCCACACCCATCGTGACGGTAATTGGGGCAATTTCGTCCTTGAACAGGCCTGCGGCCAGCGCTGCAGCGGCACGTTGCTGGCTGGCTGCACCGTACTGGTCCATGGCTTCACGGCCAATGTTGTAACGCTTGGCCACGTTTTCCGCGGTTTGCAGCATGTTCCAGTAGATCTCGGGCTTGTTTTTGGCCAGCCAGGGATCTGCCAGCATGTGCGTGTTCATTTCCTGCTGGACGCAGGAGATGGACTCGACACCACCAGCGACGTACACATCGCCTTCATTGGCGATGATGCGTTGCGCGGCCATGGCAATGGTTTGCAGACCAGACGAACAGAAACGGTTGATGGTCATGCCGGACACAGTCACCGGGCAACCGGCCCGCAGGGCGACCTGGCGTGCAATGTTGGCACCCGTGGCACCCTCGGGATTGGCACAACCCATGAGGACATCGTCCACCTCACCAGCGTCAATGCCGGCGCGCTTGATGGCGTGCTCGACCGCGTGGCCACCCAGTGTGGCTCCGTGGGTCATGTTGAATGCGCCCTTCCAGCTCTTGGTCAGGGGGGTACGTGCAGTAGATACGATCAGTGCTGAAGTCATGTTGGTGATTCCTCGAATTAGTTGAAAGACTTGCCTTCAGCGGCCAGGCGTGCCAGCAGCGGAGCGGGCTGCCAGAATTTGGCGTCGTCCAGCGGGTTTTGGGCAAAGCGGTTCATGGCTTGCACCACATTGAACAGGCCAACCTGGTCGGCGTAGTTCATCGGGCCACCGCGGTACACGGGGAAGCCATAACCAAAGATGTAGACGATGTCGATATCGCTGGCCTTGTTGGCAATGCCCTCTTCCAGAATGTGGGCCGCTTCGTTGACCAGGCTGAACACCAGACGCTGCACAATTTCTTCGTCAGAAATCTTGCGAGGCGTGATGCCGAGCGACTTGCGGTGCTCTTCGATCATGGTGACGACTTCAGCGTTAGGGATGGCGTCGCGCTTGCCGGGAACATAGTCATACCAGCCAGCGCCGGTCTTCTGGCCAAAACGGCCTTTTTCGCACAACAGGTCAGCGGTCTTGCTGTACTTCATGTCGGGCTTTTCCTGGTAACGGCGCTTGCGAATGGCCCAGCCAATGTCGTTTCCGGCCAGATCGCCCATGCGGAATGGGCCCATGGCCATACCGAACTTCTCCATGGCTTTGTCCACCTGGGCGGGCGTGCAGCCTTCGTCCAGCAGGAAACCACCCTGGCGACCATATTGTTCGATCATGCGGTTGCCGATGAAGCCATCGCAGACACCAGAAACCACAGCAGTCTTCTTGATCTTCTTGGCAATAGTCATGACGGTGGCCATGACTTCCTTGGAGGTCTTGGCACCCCGCACGACTTCCAGTAGTTTCATCACGTTGGCCGGGCTGAAGAAATGCAGGCCCACCACGTCTTCTGGACGCTTGGTGAAGGAGGCAATCTTGTTCACGTCCAGAGTGGAGGTGTTGGAGGCCAGGATGGCACCGGGCTTCATCACGCGGTCCAGTTCCTTGAACACCGCTTCCTTGACGCCGATTTCTTCAAACACAGCTTCAATTACCAAGTCCGTACCGTTCAGGTCGTCGTAGCTCAGCGTGGTGGTCAACAGAGCCATGCGCTGTTCGTACTTGTCCTGCTTGAGTTTCTTCTTCGCCACTTGGGCTTCGTAGTTCTTGCGGATGGTGGCTACGCCACGGTCCAGCGCGTCCTGCTTCATTTCCAACATCTTCACAGGAATGCCGGCATTGAGGAAGTTCATGGCAATGCCACCGCCCATGGTGCCTGCGCCAATGACTGCTATGGAATTGATAGTGCGCTGCGCAGTATCTGCGGGGACATCGGGGATTTTTGATGCTGCACGCTCGGACACAAACAGGTGGCGCAGGGACTTGCTTTCAGGCGTCATCATCAGGTTGATGAAGACTTCGCGCTCCACAGCCATGCCGTCGTCAAACTTCTTCTTGGTTGCTGCTTCGACGACATCCACGCACTTGACCGGCGCCGGGAAGTTCTTGGACATGCCTTTAACCATGTTGCGGGCAAACTGGAAGTAGGCATCACCCAGGGGGTGTTTGCATGGCAGGTCACGCACGCGGGGCAGCGGGCGAGCATCGGCCACCGAACGCGCAAATGCCAATGCCTCTTCGGGCAGTGCTTCAGCCGACGCGGCCATCTTGTCGAACAACTTCTGGCCGGGCAGCATGGCGAGCATTTCGCTCTTGATGGGTTCGCCGCTGACCATGATGTTCAGTGCGGGTTCCACGCCGAGGACGCGTGGCAGGCGCTGCGTACCGCCAGCACCGGGGATCAGGCCGAGTTTCACTTCGGGCAAAGCAATGCTGGCGCCAGGCGCAGCAATACGGTAATGACAACCCAGCGCCAGTTCCAGACCGCCGCCCATGGCGACGGTGTGGATGGCCGCTACGACGGGCTTGGAAGAATTCTCGATCACGCCAATGACGCTCAGCAGATTGGGTTCCTGCAGCGCCTTGGGGGAGCCAAATTCCTTGATGTCAGCGCCACCGGAGAAAGCACCACCCGCGCCGGTCAGCACAATGGCTTTCACGGCTTTGTCGGCGTTGGCCCTGGCCATGCCGTCGGTGATGCCCAGGCGGGTTGCGTGTCCCAGACCGTTGACAGGCGGGTTGTTCAGCGTGATTACGGCGATGTCGCCATGTACTTGGTATTGCGCGGTCATGCTTGCATTCCTCGATGTTGAAAAATAGAACGATCGTTCGTTTTTAATTGTAAAAGGGATTCTGGAGGCTGTGGGAGGGCTTTGTCACCGTTGGGACAAAACTAGACCTCCAGCCACTCCTTGCGGATGGTGGTGTTGGCACGCAGTTCGTCAGGTGTTCCTTCAAACACGATGCTGCCGTGCCCCATGACCAGGCAGCGGTCGGAGATCTGCATGGCGATGGTCAGCTTCTGTTCGATCAGCAGCACCGAGATACCGCGCTTGCGCAGTTCCTTCAGGTATTCCGCCACCAGCTCCACAATCTTGGGCGCCAGGCCCTCAGTGGGTTCGTCGATGATGATGAGGTCAGGGTCGCCCATCAATGTGCGGCACAGCGTCAGCATCTGCTGCTCGCCACCGGACAGCACGCCAGCTTCGGTGTGCTCGCGCTCCTTGAGGCGGGGGAACATGCGGTACATGTCGTCGAAGGACCAGCGGGGATTCTTCTTTCCACGTTTTTGACCCAGCAAAAGGTTCTGGTACACGGTCAGCTTGGGGAAAATGTCGCGGTTCTCGGGTACGTACCCAATGCCCAGGTGGGCGACCTCGTAGGCCTCACTACCCTGCATCTCCTTGCCCTGCCACAGCATGGAACCATTGCAGTCCACCAGGCCCATGATGGCTTTGGCCGTGGTGGAGCGGCCTGAGCCATTGCGACCCAGCAGCGATACGATTTCTCCGGTTCCCACCCGCATGTCCACACCATGCAGAACGTGGCTCTTTCCGTAAAACGCGTGCAAATTCGTGATATTCAACATAGTCAATGTCCTCCAGCCTGTGCGTCGGCAACCGCAGAGCCCAGGTAGGCCTCTTGCACGCGGGGGTTGGCGCGGACTGCGTCCGGGGTATCAAATGCGAGAACCTCGCCATAGACCACCACGGCAATCTTGTCAGCCAGGCCGAAGACCACACCCATGTCGTGCTCGACCGTCAGCAGTGTTTTGCCCTCCGTGACTTCCTTGATCAGGGAGATAAAGCGGGTGGTTTCACTCTTGCTCATGCCGGCAGTGGGTTCGTCCAGCAAGATGACGCTGGCGCCACCACCGATGGTGATGCCGATTTCGAGTGCACGCTGTTCGGCGTAGGTGAGGTTCATGGCGAGCACATCATGCTTGCGGTCGAGCTTGATCATGTGCATCAGCTCCTCGGCCCGCGCGTTGGCATCGTCCAGATTGGCCAGAAACTTCAGGAACGTGTACCGGTAGCCCAGGCTCCACAGCACGCTGCAGCGCAGGTTTTCAAACACGCTGAGCTTGGGGAAGATATTGGTGATCTGGAAGCTGCGTGACAGCCCCATCCGGTTGATTTCGAAAGGCCGCTTTCCGGTGATGTCGTGCCCATGCAGGAGAACTTCGCCACTGCTGGCTTCAAAACGACCACTGATCAGGTTGAACAGCGTGGATTTACCGGCTCCATTGGGCCCGATGATGGCCACCCGTTCACCGGGTTGCACAGCCAGATTGACACCCCGGATGATCTCCGATTTGCCGAAGCTCTTGCGCAGGTTGCGCAGTTCCAGAGCATGGGGCGTGCCGGTTGCATGTGTGTTGCTCATAGGGCCTCCTGACGCTGGATCTGTTTCTCGATGTCTTCCTGGATATGGCCCCATTGCTCCACGAATTGCCGCCTGCACAGTTCAAATAATCCCAAACCGGTCGCCAGTACGAAAAATGCTCCGAACCAGCTGCTTGCACCGGCCGCATCCAGAGCTAAGCCCATGAAGTGCAGCTCGGACCCCATCGCGGAATCCATCTGGCGGTGGTAAATCATCTCCACCATGACAGCTGCGCCGGTCAGCGCCACACAGGCCGTGCCAGCCAGGCCGAGGTAGCTGACCCACAAAGACTTGAGGTGGCCGAATTTGGCGACCCGCAGGTTCATCATGATCAGACTGGCAATACCACCGGGGGCGTACATGACCATGAACAGGAACACCAGACCCAGATACAGCAGCCAGGCTTTGGTGAACTCACTGAGCAGCACAAACGCCAGCACCATCAGAATGGCGCCGATGATGGGCCCGAAGAAGAACGTAGCGCCACCCAGGAAGGTAAACAGCAGGTACGCACCTGAACGGGCGGCGCCCACCACTTCGGCAGTCACAATTTCAAAGTTCAGCGCTGCCAGACCACCGGAAATACCAGCGAAGAAGCCCGCGATGATGAATGCGGTGTAACGGATGCGCTGCGGGTTGTAGCCGATGAACTCCACCCGCTCCGGGTTGTCCCGCACCGCGTTGAGCATGCGCCCCAGCGGGGTACCGGTGAATGCGAACATCAGGGCCACGCAGACAAAGGTGTACACCGCAATCAGGTAGTACACCTGCAATGGTGGTCCAAAGGTGATGCCCATAAACGGCTGCCCTGTCACCCGGTTGCCTGAAACGCCGCCCTCACCCCCGAAGAATTCGGGAATCATCAGGGACATGGCAAATACCAGCTCGGCCAGACCCATGGTAATCATGGCAAAAGTGGTGCTGGATTTGCGTGTGGTCACGTAGCCGAACAGGACGGCAAAACCCATGCCGGCAAGACCACCCACCAGCGGTACGGTGGAGACCGGAATGGGCAGCGAACCGTCTGCAATGGCATTGAGCGCATGGATGGCAAGGTATGACCCCAGCCCCGTGTACACCGCGTGACCGAAACTCAGCATGCCGCCCTGCCCCAACAGCATGTTGTAGGACAGACAGGCAATGATGGCAATGCCCATCTGCGACAGGACCGTAATCGAGAGTCCACTCTTGAAAACCAGCGGAGCCAGCAGGAGCGGCACTGCAAACAGCGTCCAGATCACCAGTCGCCCCACATTCATGGGCTTGAATTCGTAGAAATTTTTCATGGATTAACCTTCCCGGGTACCAAGCAGGCCCTTGGGCCGGAAGATCAGAATAAGAACAAGGAAAAGGTAGGGCAGGATTGGGGCGATCTGCGACAGCGTGAGCTTCACCAACGAGTTACTGCTGGCGCCCGCGCTGAGTGGCACGCCCATCTGCTGCGCCAGCGACATCACGGAATAGTCAAACGCAATCGCAAAAGTCTGGATCACGCCGATCAGGATCGATGCCAGGAAGGCACCGGACAGCGAACCCATGCCTCCCACCACCACCACCACGAAGATGATGGAACCGACCGTCGCAGCCATCGCGGGCTCGGTCAGGAATGTGCTTCCGCCAATGACGCCAGCAAGGCCTGCGAGCGCAGCGCCTGCACCGAACACCATCATGAAGACCATGGGGACGTTGTGCCCGAGCGATTCCACCATGTGCGGATGGGTCAGAGCGGCCTGAATGACCAGGCCGATGCGGGTGCGCGTCAGCAACAGCCATACCGACCCCAGCATCACCAATGCCACCAGCATCATGAAACCACGGGTCGCGGGAAACGGGGAGCACACCACGCGTACCGCAGCATCCGCGGCGCTGCACATTTCTGCGGGTGCTACGCCCCACAGGACACTGAGTCCATTAATGGAATGGTTGATCAGGGTAAAGGCGGGACCCTGCAGAATTTCCGGTGGACGGAATTCCAGCGCAAGACGGCCCCAAATCAGCTGGACCAGCTCCAGCAACACATAGGAAAGCCCGAACGTCACCAGCAACTCGGGAACGTGCCCGAATTTGTGGACCTTGCGCAAGGCGATGCGCTCAAACAGGGCACCCAAAGCCCCCACCACCAGCGGTGCAATGACCAGGGCGGGCCAGAAGCCCACGATCTGGGATGCCGAGTATCCAACGTAGGCACCGACCATGTAAAACGAAGCGTGGGCGAAGTTCAGTACGCCCATCATGCTGAAAATCAGCGTCAAACCCGAGCTCAGCATGAACAGCAGAAGCCCGTAACTCAGGCCATTGAGCATCGAGATGATAAAGAATTCCATTGCCGAAATACCTTCCTAACACAGACAAATAAAAGGAGCCCGAAGCTGTGCGCGTTCGGGCTCCTGGAAACCGCGCCCTGAATCAGGATGGGCGCTTCATCTGGCAGCTGGTGGGCGTGCTGGAAACATAGTTGGGGTACTCCTTCAGGGGAGCCAGCGTCATGCCGGTGTTCTCGGGGCTGTAGGGGTATTTCTTGTCAGCCTTTTGCCACACGGTCATGTACAGGGGCTGCTGCAACTGGTGATCCGTCTTGCGCATTTCCACTTCACCATTGAAGCTGCTGACCTTGATACCTTCCAGAGCCGCGGCAACCTTGACTGGATCGGTCGACTTGGCTTTGGCCATGGCAGCACCCAGGGTCTGGTAAATGCGGATGATGGAGCCGGTGTAGAAGTCGTCGTTGTACTTGGCCTTGAACTCGGTCATCCACTTGTCCATCTGACCACCCATGTTGTAGTGGTTGTAGGCAATCTGGTACACGCGGCCAGTGCCGTTGGTGCCCAGAGCACTGGGAGTACCCGTCACACCGGTGTAGTACGTGAAGAACTTGCCTGTGTAGCCGCCTTCATTGGCGGCCTTGACCAGCAGAGACAGGTCGGAGCCCCAGTTGCCGGTAATCACGGTGTCAGCACCGGACGCCTTGATCTTGGCGATATACGGAGCGAAGTCACGCACTTGCGCCAGTGGGTGCAGGTCTTCGCCGACGATCTGGATGTCAGGACGCTTGCGGCCCAGAGTTTCCTTGGCGAACTTGGCAACCTGTACACCGTGGGAATAGTTCTGACCCAGGATGTAAACCTTTTTGATGTCCTTCTGGGTTTCCATGAAGCTCGACATGGCTTCCATTTTCATGGAGGTGTCTGCGTCGAAACGGAAGTGCCAGTAGCTGCATTTGCTGTTGGTCAAATCAGGATCCACAGCCGAATCATTCAGGTACAGGACTTCCTTGCCGGGGTTGCGCTCATTGTGTTTGGTAACAGCATCGGACAGTGCCAGTGCAACGGAAGAGCCGTTACCTTGCAGGATGTAGCGTGCGCCGCCATCGATCGCCGCCTTCAGGGCGTTCAGGCTTTCTGTGGGGCTCAGCTTGTTGTCAATGCCGGTCACTTCGAACTTCACGCCCGCGGGGTTGCCTGCACCGCTGAATTTTTCAGCAAAAAACTGGTAGCTCTTGAGCTGGTTGACCCCTACTGGTCCAAGAAGACCCGTCTGCGCATCAATGCGGACCATTTTTACGGTTTGACCCTGTTGGGCGAATGCACCCTGGGCACATGCAAGAACGGCGGCTGCCGCAACGAGTTGGACTGCAAATTTCATCTGTTGTCTCCTAAAAAAATCGAAGCTGACGTAGCGTACAAGTATTTGTGCGCTGCAGCGCAAGGGTTTCCCCCAAGAGCTATCACTAATGTGACTGCACGCTTGTTCAAATTCCCGGCAGCTTGTAGTCCTGCAGCATTTCGCGCAGCTTGATTTTTTGCATTTTTCCGGTGGCACCCAGAGGAATGGCATCCACAAAAACCACGTCATCCGGAATTTGCCAGTTGGCGGTTTTGCCTTCATAGAAAGCAATCAGTTCTTCGCGCGTCACCTCGATCCCCGGCTTTTTGACCACCGCGATCACAGGACGCTCATCCCATTTGGGATGCTTCATGCCGATGCAAGCGGCCATGGCGACGGCCGGGTGTGCCATTGCAATGTTTTCCACATCAATGGAACTGATCCATTCGCCGCCCGACTTGATCACATCCTTGCTGCGGTCGGTGATCTGCATGTAGCCATCAGGATCAATGGTCGCCACGTCACCGGTGGGGAACCAGCCATCCACCAGCGGCGCACCGCCCTCCCCCTTGAAGTATTCCTTAATGATCCAGGGGCCTTTGACCAGCAGGTCCCCATAGGCTTTTCCATCCCAGGGCAACGATTCGCCGGCTCCGTCGACGATCTTCAAGTCGACGCCAAAAATTCCACGACCCTGCTTGAGGCGGACCTTCATTTTTTCCTCAGCACTCATGGTGATGTGCTTGTTTTTCAGCGTACAAACGGTGCCCAGCGGCGACATCTCGGTCATGCCCCATGCGTGCAGCACTTCAACACCGTATTGGTCATTGAAGGCTGTAATCATGGCTGGCGGGCAGGCGGAGCCCCCAATCACCGTGCGGTTGAGCGTAGAGAATTTCAGGTTGCCCGCCTGCATGTGCGACAGCATCATTTGCCACACCGTGGGTACGCCAGCAGCAAAGCTCACCTTCTCACTCTCGATCAGGTCATAAATGGATTTGCCGTCCATGGCCGGTCCCGGAAAGACCAGTTTCGCGCCCGTCATGGCTGCCGAATACGGCAGGCCCCAGGCGTTCACGTGGAACATGGGCACCACCGGCAGCACGGCGTCCCGTGCGCTCATGTTGAGCGCATCGGGCAAAGCACCCGCGAATGCATGCAGCATGGTCGAGCGGTGGCTGTACAACGCAGCCTTGGGGTTGCCGGTGGTTCCACTCGTGTAGCACATGCTCGACGCCGAGTTCTCGTCGAACTCCTGCCATGTGTACTCCGACGATGCGGCGCCAATCCATGCTTCGTAGCTCTGTACTCCGGGGATGCCAGTGTCGGATGGCAGCTTGTCGGCATCACACAGGGCAATCCAGTGTTTTACCGTGGTGCAACGACTGTGCACAGCCTTGATGATGGGCAGGAAGGTCATGTCAAAGCACACGACCTGGTCTTCTGCGTGGTTGGCAATCCAGACGATCTGGTCAGGATGCAGGCGCGGATTGAGGGTGTGCAAAACCTTGCCGCTGCCGCTCACGCCGAAATACAGTTCCAGGTGCCGGTAGCCGTTCCAGGCCAGGGTGGCAACGCGGTCGCTGAATGCCAGATTGAGTTTCTCCAGCGCGTTGGCCACCTTGCGTGAGCGCACCGCGACATCCTTGTAGGTGTAACGGTGAATATCGCCTTCGACCCGGCGGGAAACCACTTCAGCCTCGCCATGGTGGCGCTCCGCAAATTCAATGAGCGACGAAATCATCAACTGATGGCTCTGCATCAAACCTAGCATGGAATCTCCTTCATAAAAATTGTCTTCACTGTCCATCGTAGCGGCGTTCAAGAGCGCCACTGCAGTTAACCTCATTTACCAGCGCTGATGATAGTGATTTCACCGAAGCGATTTCAGGCAGAGCTGCAGCATGTGCTCCTGAGCATCGGGCGATTGTGAAATCGGCGGGCAAACCCGGCAAGAAATGTCTATCCGGCGACAGGTTGTCGTCGGCTCTACAATTTCTAGGTATTTACCCGAGTGCATCGCATCTTTTTCGACTTCGCAATACGGCCCTAATTCCGCGTATGTTTCCCGGCACTGCCTCACCGACCGCACGATTTCTTGCTGCGCAAACCTGGTTTGCGTGCCTGCCGCTTGCCGACCAGGAGCGTGTGGCAGGAAGCCTGTTGCACCACACCGGCCGGCGTGGTGACGTGATGTTGTTGGCAGATTCTCCCGTGGAGGGCTGGTATGCAGTACTTTCCGGTTTGGTGAAGTTGCAGACGCAGTCGGTCAATGGGCGTTCTTCGACCTTTTTGTGTGCGGCCTGCGGCGACTGGTTTGGTGAAGGGTCTGCAATCAACACCGAGCGCAGGCGCTACGACGTGGTTGCGCTGCGAGACACCGAATTGATATGTCTGCCCGATGCCGAATTTCACCGGTTGCGTGCGAGCAGCCTGGAATTCAACCAGTTTCTGGTGAGTCAGCTCAACCTGCGCGTCAGCCAGGCCATGGCCCTGATCGAATCGGCCCGGCTGCGTACACCCGAGCAGCGTGTGGCCCTGTCATTGAGCAAGCTCTTCTGGGGGCGTACCCGCAAACTGAATCTGTCCCAGGATGATCTGGCCGCTCTGGCGGGTGTGTCGCGCCAGACCGCCAACCAGGCGCTGCACGCGTTGGCCGAACGCGGTCTGGTGGTACTGGACTTTGGCCGGGTGGATATACCGGATGACGAAGCGCTCACCCGCTACATTTTTAGTGACACCGTTACACGCCAGATTCAGCCAGCCTGACCGCAACTGAACAGATAACCCTACGGCCCCTGGCCATCGCCGTACTGCCGGACAATCGACCGATGACTATGGCCACACACAGCCAGGGCGATATCGATCTTGGAATGCCCTGGGACAACAGTTTTTTCCACTTGGGCGAAGATTTTCATGTGCCGCTGGCGCCTGTGCCACTACCCGATCCCTATTGGGTTGGACGCAGTGCGCTGGTTGCGCGGGATATGGGTCTGAGCACAGCCCAAATGGAGTCGCACGCGCTGCTGCTGGCCGTATCGGGCAACCGCAAAATTGCCGGCACCACACCACTGGCCAGCGTCTACAGCGGCCACCAGTTTGGTGTTTGGGCTGGACAGCTGGGTGACGGCCGGACGTTGCTGCTCGGAGAAGCCGCGGGGCGTGAAATGCAGCTCAAGGGCGCCGGACTGACACCCTTCTCACGCATGGGCGATGGCCGGGCGGTGCTGCGCAGCAGCATCCGGGAGTTTCTCTGCAGCGAAGCCATGCACGGTCTGGGCATCCCTACCACGCGCGCCCTGTGTGTCGTCGGTTCCGATGCCCCCATCTTTCGCGAAACCCGGGAGACGGCCGCAGTGGTGACCCGCGTCGCCCCCAGTTTCATACGCTTTGGTCATTTTGAGCATTTCTGCCACCACGACCAGCACGCACAACTCAAGGTGCTGGCGGACTATTGTCTGGACCGTTTGTACCCGGCGTGTCGCGAGGACGTGCGTTTTGACGGCAACCCGTATGCCGCGTTGCTGGCGGAAGTCACTGCACGCACCGCAGAACTGATCGCGCAATGGCAGTCCGTGGGTTTTTGCCATGGCGTGATGAACACCGACAACATGAGCATCCTGGGGCTGACCATCGACTACGGCCCGTTCCAGTTCATGGATGCCTATGACCCGGCCCACGTCTGCAACCACTCGGACACCCAGGGCCGGTATGCCTTCCAGAAGCAACCCCATGTGGCCTACTGGAACCTGTTCTGCCTGGGGCAGGCGCTGATGCCACTCATCGACGTGCAGGAGAACGCCCTTGCCGCACTGGAACCCTTCAAGGACATCTACGCCCGTGCGTTTGCACGCCGCATGTCGGCCAAACTCGGTTTTGCCGAGCCCGTGGATGCCTGCAAGCCGCTGACGGAGGACATTCTTGCGTTGCTGGCGGCAGACCGCGTGGACTTCACCATCTTCTGGCGCCGCTTGAGCCACTGGGTTCGCGAGCGCCGCACCGACGACGATTCCGTGCGGGACCTGTTTCTGAACCGACCGGCAATTGATACCTGGTTGCTATCTTATTCAGAGCTGCTCGCGCAATACGGACGGGGGCTAGAGGCCGATTTGATGGTAAAAACCAACCCGTGCTATGTGCTGCGCAACCACCTGGGGGAGCTGGCCATACGGGCCGCCCAGGCCAAAGACTTCTCGGTGGTGGCCAATTTGCTGGCCGTCCTGGAGCGTCCCTTCGACGAACACCCCGAACATGCCGCCTTCGCCGATTTTCCGCCCGACTGGGCACAGGGCATTTCCGTGAGCTGCAGCTCCTGAACCCTTCATCTTCTAAGGAAAACCCATGACCTATCCCGTCGAAAAATCGGATGCTGAATGGAAGGCCCTGCTGGCGCAGAAAGGCGCCGAATCGGTGGCTTTTGAAGTAACGCGCCACGCCGCCACCGAGCGCCCGTTCAGCGGCAAGTACGAAACCCATTGGGCCGATGGAAGCTACCACTGCATGTGTTGCGGCGCCAAGCTGTTCAACTCCGATACGAAGTTTGACGCCCACTGCGGCTGGCCCAGCTTTTCCCTCGCAGAGCCTGGTGCCATCCGGGAAATCACTGACCGCAGCCACGGCATGGTCCGCGTGGAAACGGTTTGTGCCCAGTGCGGGGCCCACTTGGGGCACGTATTCGAGGACGGGCCCACACCAACGGGCCTGCGATACTGCATGAACTCCGCCTCGCTACACTTCACCCCTGAATGAAAATACTGATCGACTTTTTCCCGCTGCTGCTGTTCTTCGGCGCCTTCAAGTTCTACGACATCTACGTGGGTACCGCCGTGTTGATGGGGGCCACCGTGGTCCAGATGGCGTTGATCTATGGCATTGACCGCAAACTGCAGGCCATGCACAAGATCACCCTGGTGCTGGTGCTGGCGTTTGGCACGCTGACACTGGTACTGCACGATGACCGCTTCATCAAATGGAAGCCCACGGTGCTGTACGCGGCCATGTCGATCGCCCTGGCCATTGCGGTGTGGGGCCTACGCAAGAATTTTCTCAAAATGCTGCTGGGCAGCCAGCTCGAACTCAAGGACGCCGTGTGGCACCGCCTGAACGTGGCCTGGATTGTGTACACCGCATTCATGGCCATTCTCAACGGCTACGTGGTGCTCTACTACAGCACCGAAGCCTGGGTCGCGTTCAAGTTGTGGGGCTATGTTTTCCCCTTGGCATTCATCATTGGCCAGGGAATTTATATTGCCCCCCACATCAAGACCGAAAACAACAAGGATTCAACTACGCCATGAACACCGGCCCAACCGCTGCCCAACTGGATGCGCGCCTGCGCGAACGCCTGCAATTTACCAGCCTGGAAGTGATTGACGAAAGCTTCCAGCACGCCGGGCACGCTGGCGCCAATGGCTCCGGTTTTGGCACCCATTTCCGCGTGCGCATCACGTCACAATTGTTTACAGGCAAGAGCCGCGTTCAGCGCCATCGCCTTGTGTATGATGCATTGCAAGATTTCATTGACCAGGGCCTGCACGCCCTGGCCATTGAGGCCGAAGCCTCACCCCAGGCAAACCCCATTTGAGAATACCGAAGGAAACGGAATGAAAAAGCAACTTTTGACCGCCCTGGCCACTGCCGCCCTGCTCGCTGCGCTGGCCCCCTCTGCCATTGCGCAGAACATTGCCATCGTCAATGGCAAGCCAGTTCCCAAAGCCCGTATGGACGCACTGGCACAGCAAATGGCCCGTGCCGGCCGCCAGATCCCGCCCGAAATGCAGGGTCAGCTCAAGGATGAGGTCATCACCCGCGAGATCTTTGTGCAGGAAGCCCAGGCACGCGGATATGACGCCACCGAAGACTACAAAAACCAGATGGAGCTGGCCCGCCAGTCCATCCTGATTCGTGAACTGTTCGGCGACTTCCAGAAGAAGAATCCGGTGACCGATGAAGAAGCCAAGGCCGAATACGACCGTTTTGCGGCGGCCAATGCCGGCAAGGAATACCGCGCCCGCCACATCCTGGTAGAGAAGGAAGACGAAGCCAAGGCCATCATCGCCCAGCTGAAAAAAGGCGCCAAATTTGACGCCATTGCCAAGAAGCAGTCCAAGGATCCAGGCTCCGGTGCCAACGGTGGCGATCTGGATTGGGCAACACCCAGCAATTACGTCAAGGAATTTGCCGAAGCGCTGACGGCGTTGGCCAAAGGCAAAACCACGGAAACCCCGGTGAAGACCCAGTTTGGCTACCACGTCATTCGCCTGGAAGATGTTCGCGATGCGCAGCTGCCCAAATTTGAGGACGTCAAGCCCCAGATTGCACAGCAGCTTCAACAACAGAAGATGACCAAGTTCCAGGACGAATTGCGCGCTAAGGCCAAGATCGAGTAACGGTCTTCCCTTGCTCCATCAACGCGACCTTGGGTCGCGTTTTTTTTGACGTTTTCGTGACATCGGTATACCTGCCGTGGTACAAAGTCGCACCAACAAGGAGCGCGTTGACGTATGGCGATTGCCGGGATTTCTCTATCGGATACCGACGGGCAGGTATTTCTGCGCAGCGACCCATCGTCCGAACGCCACCCGCTGGAAACAGACCATCTGCGCGCGTTGCTGCAGGAAGCAGGCTATGGAGACTGGGTTGTCGATGAAAGCGCCCTGGCCATTGCAGTGCAGGACTGCAACCACAAGAAAGAGCCTTTTGTGGTGCCGCTGGCGCAGCGGCTGGATGCCAGTATCCAGGTGGTGGTAGCCCCCGATGAAATGACCGCCGCGGTCACCTTGATCCCGCCGCAGGGCGGCAAGGCTGCCGAGATTGAAGACATTTTGCAAGCACTGCATGAAGCAGGTGTCACCTTTGGCATCGACTCGGCTGCCTTGCTGGAGGCCTGCCAGGCCGGATCGGTCCATGACCTGCCGGTGGCCAGCGGTGCGCAGGCGCAGGATGGTCAGGACGCTGACTTTGAAGAAATGGTGCCCCAGGCCTCCAACCGCGCGCCACGACTGGATGCCAACGGACTGATTGACTACCGGGAGCACAGCGGTATCGCCTTGGTGGAGCCAGGTGCTCCCCTGATGCGCCGCATTCCCGCCACGCAGGGCATCGAGGGCCGAACCATCAAGGGGGCCGTCATTGTCCCCCGCCCTGGCCGCGACGAGCCCTTTGCTGCGCAGCTGATCGGGGCCGAGATTGACAGTGCCGACCCCAATATCCTCAAGGCCAGCGTCACTGGTCAACCGGTACGGGTACCTTGTGGCGTCATGGTCGAGCCCGTATTGCGGGTGCCTGAAGTCAATCTGGCTACCGGCAATATCTACTTTGATGGCACCGTCCAGGTCGATGGTGACGTGAATAACACCATGAAGGTGCAGGCCAGTGGGGACATCGTGGTGGGCGGCACGGTAGAAGGTGCGCAGCTGGACGCCGGTGGCAACATTACCATCAAGGGCGGCGTGATCGCGCAGGCCCGCGTCAAGGCTGGCGGAGCCATCACTGCGCGCTTTTGCGAGGCGGCTTCGCTGGAAGCCGGAACCGTGATCGCATTGGATGACATGGCGCTCGAAAGCCAGCTGCGTTCGGGCAACCAGATCCTGATTGGAACCAAGGCACCGCAACGTGGACGCCTGGTGGGTGGAACCACACACACCATGATGCTGCTCAAAGTACCCTACCTCGGGTCAACCAAGACAGGCGTGACCCAGGTTGCCGTGGGATCCCATCCGGAGCTGGAAGCGCAATACCAGGCCCTGCAGGAACGACTTGCCAAAGAGAAGGCCAACGAGGACAACCTGCAAAAACTCTCCCACCATCTCACCAGCATTGGCGACCCCAAGGGCATGCTGGACCGGGTGAAAGCCTCCTGGCGTCAGGCAGTCCAGATCTGGGGCAAGTCCCTGGCGGAGCGCACAGAGCTGGACAAGCAACTGGCGCGTACACGCAGCGCCAAGCTGGAAGTGGGCCTCAGCACCGAAGGTATGGTGGAGCTTGCGTTCGGCAGCAAGAAGCTGCGCCTGCGCAAGGAATACAAGAGCGGTACTTTTTCGCTCGATGCCGAAGCCCGCATCGTGTTTACCGACCCGTCCGGCCAGGCATACCCGGCGGCATAAAACACCGTGCGTCGGCCAGCGTTTCGCGACGCTGGGATAATCAGGCCCCATGTCCCTGCCCGATTACCAGCTTGAGCTTCTGGCTCCCGCACGCGATGCCGACATTGGCATCGAGGCCATCAACCATGGTGCCGATGCCGTCTACATTGGCGGCCCCTCATTCGGCGCCCGTTCCAGTGCCGATAACGGCGTGGCAGATATTGCCCGGCTGGCGCAGCATGCGCACCGGTTCAACAGCCGCATCTTCGTCACACTGAACACGATTCTGCGCGATGACGAACTGGAGCCTGCCCGCAAGCTGGCCTGGCAGTTGTACGACGCGGGCGTCGATGCGCTCATCATCCAGGACATGGGGCTGCTGGAAATCGACCTGCCTCCGATCCAGTTGCACGCCAGTACCCAGACCGATATCCGTACCCCCGAGAAAGCGCGCTTTCTGCAGGATGTGGGGTTGTCGCAAATCGTGCTCGCCCGCGAACTGACCCTGCAGCAGATTGCCGACATACGCGCCGCGACCAACCCGGAGCTCTGTACGCTGGAATTCTTTGTGCATGGCGCCCTGTGCGTGGCCTACAGTGGCCAGTGTTACATCAGTGCTGCGCATACGGGACGCAGCGCCAACCGGGGCGAATGCAGCCAGGCCTGCCGCCTGCCCTACCAGGTGGTGGACAGCCAGGGCCGCTTTGTGGCGCATGACAAGCATGTGCTGTCCATGAAGGACAACAACCAGAGTGAGAATCTGGCCGCACTGGTGGACGCGGGCATCCGCAGCTTCAAGATCGAGGGGCGCTACAAGGACATGGGCTATGTGAAGAACATCACCGCCCATTACCGCAGATTGCTCGATGAGCTGGTGGAAAACCGTCAGGACTCCGACCACCCGTACGCACGCGCCAGCAGCGGCAGCACCACCTTCACCTTCACACCCGACCCGGACCAGAACTTCAACCGCGAGTTCACCGACTACTTTGTGCAGGGCCGCAAGGACGACATTGGTGCATTCGACAGCCCCAAGAACCCCGGCCAGTCCATCGGCTATGTCACCCAGGTGGGTCCCAACTGGGTGCAACTGGAGCTGAACGATTCCAGCCTGCAGCTGAGCAATGGCGACGGTCTGTGCTACTACGACCTGCAGAAGGAGCTGGTGGGCATGGCCATCAACCGGGCGGAGGCCATCAACGCCGCCAGAGGCCAGTGGCGGGTATTTCCCAAAGACCCCTTGTCTGCACTGAAGGATCTGCGCAAAGGTGTGGAGGTCAACCGCAACCGTGACGTGAACTGGGTGCGCGTGCTGGAAAAGAAATCCAGTGACCGGCGTATTGGCGTGTGGGCGCGGTTGGTCGAGACGCCCGACGGCATGGCGTTGACACTCACAGATGAAGACGGCTTTACAGCGACCGCACAAACGTCCCTGCGCCGCGAAGTTGCCAAGGACGCATCTTCTGCGCTCGATGCGCTGCGGGACAATATCTCGAAGATGGGTGCCACCATCTTTTCAGCACTGGACGTGCAGGTGGAATTCAGCCAGCCCTGGTTTGTTCCGGCATCGGTGCTCAACCCGCTGCGCCGGGAGGCGCTGGAAGCCCTGGAGCGCACTCGGGCGCGTGGCTTTGTGCGTCTGGAGCGTAGGCAGGCCCTTGAACCACCGGTGCCTTACCCCGAAGATGCGCTCAGTTATCTGGCCAACGTGTTCAACCAGAAGGCGCATGACTTCTATGCCCGCCACGGCGTCAAGGTCATCGCACCGGCCTACGAAGCGGTCGAAGAATTGGGGGAAGTGAGCCTGATGATCACCAAGCACTGCGTACGCTTTTCCCTGAGCCTTTGCCCCAAACAGGCCAAGGGCGTGACTGGCGTTCAGGGGCAGGTGAAAGCCGAGCCCCTGCAACTCATCAACGGCAAGGAAAAACTCACCCTGCGTTTTGACTGCAAACCCTGCGAGATGCACGTAGTCGGGAAAATGAAAACCTCGGTGGCCAATCAAAGCCGCAAGGAACTGCAGGACGCGCGCTCAGGCACACCGCTGACTTTCCACAAGACCCGCCCGAAGCAGGAGTTTGGTCACTGAAGCGGGTGTTCCAGGCTAAAGTGCAGCGCTGCACCGGAACTGCCTATCTTCTGCCCATCGATCGGCAAGATAGACAGGCGCAACAGCACCTTGGGGGTGATGCGGAACGCTGCACTGGGCACCAGCATGGGCAACACGCCAGAGTCATTCAGGCTCGATTCATAACCGGTGATTCCGCCAGCCGTGATCGCAAAAGACTCCACCAGCGGCACATGGGGCGTTGGAATTTCCCACGTATAGGCAACGTAGTACGAGGGTTTGCGTATGCTGTTGTGGTAGCCGCCCACCGTCCAGGAATTGAAGCGCCCATACACACCGGTGTTGATGTTGTTGTAGGTGCCCGTGGTGTGGAAGGTTCCCAGGTGTACCCCCAGGGCAAAGGGCTTTTCATCAGCAAAGGCTGGCATGGCGTGTAGAACCGCCAGGATACTTATCACGAGCTTCCGCATGGATCTGAACCTTATGTAGACCTACAGAGTAAGACCGATAGGCAGTGAAAATTCAGTGCGCTAGCCCACCCAGGATTCCGCATTTTGCCTCAAGGTTATGGAGTAGCTGCAAGGTACACCATAAACACTGGACACCACTGGCAAGAACTGGGTAACCTATGCCTGTGCCAAAGCAACGCAATAACAACCCCGCCCCCAGGAGGATCTCCCATGACAAGCCCAAGCCCCACTCCCCGTGAACAAGATGTGAGTGGACTGGTTGCAGCCATCGCCCGCAATACGGAAGACTGGTCCCTGGGCAGGTTTCTGGAAGGCTTCCGCTGGACTGTACTGGCCGACTATGTCAAACCCGCTGAACTGGAGCGCGGCCATTTGCTGATTGCCCAGGGCGAGAAGGATCGTACGCTGTACTTTCTGGAGTCCGGCAACGTCAAGGTCGATATGAGAACAGACGCAGGACTGGTCCATCTGGCGGTGCTCGGCCCGGGCACCGTGGTGGGAGAAGGCGGCTTTTTTGCCAACCTGCCCCGCAACGCTTCTGTCTCGGTGTACAGCGACTGCAAGGTATGGGCCATGCCCATCGCGAAGTTTGCAGAACTCGCCCGGCAGCACCCCAGTGTGGCCCTGGCCCTCACACTGGCCCTGGGTGCGGTTCTGGCCAGTCGCATGCTGGATGTCAGCAAGCGACTGCCAGTGACCTGAGGGAAGTGGCTTATGCCACTTCGGTGACGAAATCTTCGCGTGCGCGGCGGACCTTCTGCAGTTTCACCAGCCAGTCACCGTCTTCTGCACGGTAGCCCAGCGGCAAAATCACAACGCTGCGCAAGCCAAGGGCCTTCAAACCCAGAATCTCATCGAGTGCCTTGGGGTCAAAGCCTTCCATGGGCGTGGCGTCCACCTGCTCTTCGGCCGCGGCAATCAGCGCGGTACCCAGGCCGATATAAGCCTGGCGTGCGGCGTGCTGGTAGTTCACCTCGGCATCACGCTGGGGGTACATGGACAGCAGCATCTGGCGGTAGTTTTCCCAGCCTTCGTTCTTGAAGCCACGCTGTTCATTCACCAGGTCGAACATCATGTTGATGCGGTCAGCGGTGTAGTTATCCCATGCTGCAAACACCAGCAGGTGCGAGCCATCGGTGATCTGCTCCTGGTTCCAGGCGATGGGCTTGATTTTCTCGCGCACCTCCTTGTTGCTCACCACGATCAGCTCATAGGGCTGCAAGCCGCTGGAGGTGGCGGTCAGGCGCACGGCTTCGAGGATGCGGTCCAGCTTGTCCTGGGGACTGCTTTGGCGGGGTTGAATTTCTTGGCGGCGTAGCGCCACTGGAGTGTGCTGATGAGGTCGGACATCTTGGCTTTCGGTGAGGTTAAAAATTCGCTTTAAACGCTATTTGTGGCCACTCAATTGAGGGAGTGGGAGTGAGATTTCAAGGCGAGCACTGTCAAATGACTGCAAAAAAACTTGAAAACTCTGTTCGGCCGCACATGCGGCAACTGGAAAGTCAAGGTGGGTTCCTGCTGCATCAGCCCATGCGGTGAATGCAGCCCAGCTAGGCCCGGTACGCTCGCCCTCGCCTCTGAAAAACTCGGTCGGGACCTGTGTCCCCAACAGGCGCCCCACATGTTTGGCCAGTACTAGCCCACCCATCCGCGCCCCGTCCAGCACATAGCGCACACCCACGTAAGTCTCCAGGCTGAGGGGCGCTCCCCCGGGCTCACCAGCGGGCGCGCCATTTGCAGAGAGGGTTAAAAGGTCACGTTGTAACGCTACTCGTCGTGGGGTGAAGGGGGGTGGCGGCACAACATCTGGAGACCATGGGGCCACAGCAAGCAGCGGCTCAAGCTGGGAAAGCGCTTCGTCCATCGCGCGCAGCACCACGGTATACACATCCCGTGTGAGCTCGGGTGAGCACAAAGTTCGCATTAAAGGGTGGCTATCGACCTTGATATGCAAGGGATGGGTTTGCTCCCTGAGCCGCTGTCGCAACGAGTTCACAGCCATTGGGCGGCAAGTCCGCGCAGCTTGGTGGCCAGCAGTCGTTCGCTAGATGTCCACTCCCTGCAATAACCGGTTCGAACCTCTATCCATTTTTCAAACGATCTTCTCGGCGACAGTCGCAGCGCCGAAGCATCTTCCGCCGCAGGCTTGTGGGGGCTACCCGCCCATGCGATGCTCTGGTTTTCTGCTTGCCGGAACCAGTAGAGGCGCAAAATCCGCCCGCCAGACATCGGCACCCGTACCGCCATCACGCCACCCGCGAATTGGTAGACCTCTGGGTAGTCTGCGAACATCTCTTGCATGCTCTGCAAATCTGCAACTACCTCCGAACTGGCATTCAGAAACCAGTCATCCACCACTGAGAGCCCGGGGAGGTCTGGCCCCGCACCTTGGATGGCTCCGTCTTCCCCTTGCACCATGGCAAATCCATCGCAGGCGATCAGGCTCGAAAAGTGAGGTTCCACGATGTCAAACACTGCGAGAGGATCGGCAACTCCTGCAATACTTTGCAAGGCACGTGACACTTGGCGGTCCATTCCGTCGTGCAAGCGCAAGTTGTGCGCGGCCGTAAAGCTGGAGAGTCCCAAAGAAAATGCCGATGCCAGCGCCGCGCAAGCGTCACGCTGGTCATGCGACAGCCACTGGGGTGTTGCATAGTGGTGGCAAGCGAGCAGACCCCAGAGTTTCCCCCCCACAATCAAGGGGACCGAAAATGAACTCCGGACCCCCATGTTGCGGAGGTATTCGAGGTGCATGGGCGACACGCTACGCAGGTCGGAGCGGCTCAAATCTGGCGGCTGCGCATCCAAACCGTAAACGGCGTGATCCGGGGCTTCGATGTCGGGAATCATCCGGTACGGGTTCTGAAGGTACAAGCGTCGCGCAATCTCCGGAATATCTCCAGCGGGAAACCGCAAACCCATGTAGCTCCCGTAGTCGCCTGATTGATCTTCGGCGACCACTTCTCCCGTCCAGTCTTCTCTGAAACGGTAGATCATGACCCGGTCCATGCCGCTGACACGGCGTACCTGGCCCACCAATGTCTGGTAATAAGCATCTAACTCGGCGGGGAAGTTGGGTGAACGGACCACACTGCGCAAGAGCTCGTGCACAGGCACCGGCTCCACACCTGCCACCCCATGTTCCCACTCCAATAGCACATGTGACGTGCTGACCTGCATCGCAACGGCTAACCACTCACCATCTGGCCTTGCGACTGTCAACGTCAAAGGGCGCGGCGACGTACCTGCTGCCAGGGTTTGCTCCATTTCCGGCGGGAACAACGGGGTATTTCGCCATGCGTGCCCCAATAATGCCGATAAGGGAACTCCAAACATTTCACCAAGATTGGTGCTCGCATGGGTCACCATCTCATTCGCTCGAGACACCACCGCGAGGGCGCCATGGGATTGGATTTTCCCGGAGAGATGAAGCTGCTCTTGCTCACAAGACACCCATTGAACCGGAGCGTGGGTCCGAGAAGTATCAATCGCCAAGGTCATGAACCATTCCCTCGGCGGCTGGTAGCAGCTGTACGAAGTCGTCAGCTTTCATCGGTCTGTGGAAATGAAAACCTTGACCCACATCACACCCTTCTTTGCGCAATGCCTGCACTTGTGCTGCGCTCTCCACTCCTTCGGCGACTACCCGCAAGCCCAATGTATGGGCCATATCGATGATCATTTTGGCGATGCTGCGGTCATCCGGGTCTGTCGCAATGCCGTCCACGAAACTGCGATCAACTTTGAGCTCGTTCAAGGGCAGTTTGCGCAAATAGGCTAACGATGAATATCCGGTGCCAAAGTCATCGATGCTGAGCTCAAAGCCCAATTGAGTGAGCGCGGCCAAACGGTCCAAGACGCTATCAAGTCGTTCCATGAGTGCGCTCTCAGTCAACTCCAGGGTGATGAGTGCCGGCTCTATCGCGTAGGTTCGGGTCAAGGAACTCAACCGACTCACAAAGCTTGCGTCTTTGAGCTGATGTGCAGACACGTTAACGGCAAGCCGCTGAAGCTGCTTGCCTTGGGCACGCCAATGCGCCATGTCGCGCAGCACACACTCCAAGACATGAAAGCCCAGGTCTTTGATCAAACCAGCCGCTTCGGCAATCGGGATGAAAGTGTTGGGCGGTATCTGACCGAGCAACTTATCCTCCCAGCGGGCGAGCGCCTCTCCTCCGACCACGGAGCCGTCCACCAAGGACACCTTAGGTTGGTAGGCCACCGTCAAACTCCGTCGGTGCAGAGCGTCGCGCAACCCGGTCTCGAGTGTCATGCGCTGAAGTGCCTGCAATTTCATTTCGTTGGCGAAATACTGAAACTGATTGCGTCCCCGCTCTTTCGATCGGTACATCGCGGTATCGGCATTTTTAAGCAATGTCACGCTATCTTCCCCGTCGTCAGGGAACACGCTGATACCAATGCTGGCCGACACAAACAACTGATGCTCCTGAATATGGAATGAAGCGGACATAAAGTCGACCACCCGCGCTGCAATCGTATTGATCTCCTCAATCTGAGTACACGTCAGGATGGCGACAAACTCATCGCCGCCCAGGCGGGCGAGTGTGTCTGAGTCACGCACGCAACTTTGCAGGCGCTGAGAGGCTTGCACTAAAAGCAGATCTCCAACGTCGTGACCCAGGGTGTCATTCACATTTTTGAAGTTATCCAAATCAATGAACATCACTGCCAGTTTGCCGCCCTGCCGTTTGGCGATGGAGAGCGCGTGCCTCAGGCGGTCTGTAAGCAGATTGCGGTTGGGCAGCCCCGTAAGCTCGTCGTGGCTTGCGATGTGCTCAATACGTTCCCTGGATTTTTTGATAGCGGTAATGTCACTAAACAACAGCACGTAGTTCACCACCTGCTTGGCGTCATTGCGTACCGCCGTTAACGTGAGCCACTGCGGAAATTCAGCACCGTCCTTGCGGGTGCTGAAGACTTCTCCCTGCCAGGTGCCTTGGGTGCCCACACTCTCCAGCACCCTCTCATAATCCGACTGCGCCCTCGTGTTGGCCAGCAGACTGAGCACGTCGCGGCCCACAACATCACTGGAGGTGAAGCCGGTGATATCGGTGTACGCCTTGTTGACGCGCACAATTTGCCCTTGCGGGCTCAGAATCGCGACGCCCTCCCCCGCGTGCTCAAACACAGTGGCAGACAGCAAGAGTTGCGCTTCCGCGTTCTTGCGCGCAGTGACGTCGGTAACTTCAATGCAAACCGAACGGACGACTCCCTCGCTATCCAAAATCGGAAAGCGCACGCTCTCTAGCCACACGCTTTTGCCGCCCAACTCTACAAGGTCTATGCGTTCAGTCGCTGTTGTGCCGCGCATGGTGTCGAGGTCTGCACCGCGCAATTGCGAAGCCAAATCAGGCTCAAACAATTGCTGGTCGGTTTTGCCCAGAACCTCCTCGCTACCCCGGCCGAACATCTCTTGAAAACGGCGGTTGACGTAGGTGTAGCAGCCCGAGGCATCCTTCACCGATACCGCCGCTATGGTGTGATGCAGGATGTCGGCCAGTTGTTTCTGACTGCTTTTCAGCAAGCGCTGCGCGCTCATCAGCGCAGAGTTGTCAAGAACCACCATTACCAGCCCCTGAACCGCGGCATGCATGTTCAGGATCGGATTGAGTAACACTTGGTAGTCGTGGGTACCTTCTTCAATCTGCAGCGTCTGTTTCTGACCCGCAGCACATACCTCTGACAACACGTTTTCGAGCCCACTCAGGTGCACGGGCAAAGGCAAACGGCTGAAATGCAGGCCGATATTGCTGGAAGGCATGGAGTAGGCTCGCACAGCACAACCGTTGTACCGGCGCACACACAGAGCAGTGTCAAAGACGAGGACCGGGAAGTCCAGCGTGTTGTACATGCTCTCAAACTCACTGTTGACGCCTGCGAGGGTCGCCGACTTCATCAAGTTTTCTTCGTTGACGCTGATCAACTCTTCATTGGTGGCCTGTAACTCTTCATTGGCGGCCTCCAGCTCCTCGTTTGAAGCTTGCAATTCTTCGTTGGCGGCTTGGATCTCTTCGTTCAAAGCCTGCATTTCTTCGTTCGAGCCCGCCATTTCCTCCATGAGGGTTTGAAGTTGCTCGCGCGCGCTATCGAGCTCTAAGCGGGTTTCTTCGCTGTCATGCACCGTAGGGACAGACTTGCCGGCGTCCTTCGCATCAGGGCCTTTGCCCTCTTCAAAGACACACAACAAAAGAGGCCCCTCTCCGCTACCCGGCACCGCCTGCAGCCCCAAGCGCCAAGTCTCCCCGCTGCGTGAAACGATCCGCCTTCGTCTGCTGTGTGTGAGTTTGCCGCTTCGCAAAGCCCGTTGCAAAGTGGCCAGTAGCTCACCAGAGAGTTCGGGCACGATCAGCTGACCGAGGTTCATCTCAGGGGTACCGCTGGGAAAGGCCAAAACCTGCCCGACGGGCCCTTGGCTGTGCAGTATCCGCAAGTTGCTGTCCAGCAACATGGAGGGGCCTACATGTTCAGCCAGTGCTTGTACAAAAACTTGCTCATGGGTGCGGGCAGGTTTTCGGCCGGGCAGGCCGACCGCCTTAAACGGGCCGCGTGTTAGGGTGCCCACGCGGACAGGTTTGCCGCTAGCGCGCCCACGGTAAATGCGGGCTCGCCGGTCCACCACCGAGAAAAGTAATTCTTGCTGGTTCACAGTTTCAGACCGCCCTAGGAACAGCAGGCCGTCGTCGTTGAGGGCGTAGCGGATGTTGCCGAGCACCTTGCTTTGAAGCTCATTGTTGAAGTAAATCAGCACATTGCGGCAGGTGACCAGATCCAATCTCAAAAATGGTGGGTCTGCGCTGATGTCCTGCCTTGCAAAGGTGATGCAATCCCGCAGGGCCCTGACAGGTTCATAGCCCACCTCTGTTCGAGAAAAGTAGCGCTCGAGGTAGGCCGCCGGCAGCTCGGAGACAGCGGCAAAGCTGTAGTGCCCTTTGCGAGCGACATTGAGCGCGTCGTTATCAATATCAGTGGCAAAAATCTGAATGCGCACTTGCGGGTTGTGCTGGCGCATCAACTCAAGAAACACAATGCCCACAGAGTAGGCTTCCTCGCCGGTAGCACACCCTATGACCCAGATGCGGAGTTCATCGCCGGCTTTTTTGGGCTGGAGCAGCTCGCCTGCTGCCCGAGACAGCACGGTAAACGCTTCGCGATCACGAAAAAACTCGGTTACCGAAATAAGTGTCTCTTTGGCCAGTGCGTCCAGCTCTGCGGGTTTGGATTTCACAAACTCCAGGTAGTCTGAAAGCGTCGGGGCGTTGGCTGCCACCATGCGCCGCTGCAATCGGCGTTGCACTGTGGAAAGTTTGTAGCTGGAGAAATCGATCCGCGTGTGCTCTTGCACAAGGCCAAAGAGAATGTCTAACTCTTCACGGGGGTAGGCCAATGCATCCACAGAGACCAGGGAGCCCGGGCTTTGGGTGTAACGCTCCAAGTCAGAACCCATGTGCTCGGGCGCCAGCACCCGGTCCACCACTTGGGCCTCGATGGCTGACCTGGGCATACCGTCGTACTTGGCGGTTTCGGGCACTTGGGCCATGGTGAGACCGCCCCCGGCCTTGATGGCGAGCAGCCCGCGGGTACCGTCCGCCCCCGTACCGGAAAGGACGATGCCCACAGCCAGCTCGCCAAACTCTTTGGCCATGGACTGGAACATCTGGTTGATGGACGGCTTAGGCGATACCTCCGGGGGAGGGCTACTCAGTTTGAAACGCCCCTTGGAGAAAGACACGTTGTGGCCTGCGGGCACAACATAAATCATGCCCGGCTCGGGCAGCACACCATCCCCGATGTCTTGCACAGGCAGACTGGTTTCCCGCCCAAGGATCTCGGCCATCAGGCTCCGGTGTGTAGGCGCCATGTGCTGCGCAATCACATACACACAGGGCAGGCCTGTAGGGAGCGCGGATACAAAGGCAGCCAAGGCATCAAGCCCTCCGGCAGACGCCCCTACCCCCACCACGTAACACGCAGCTACTTCGGCTGCGCTTATCTCTGCCCGGCTGACCTCTTTATCCATTGCACCCCCTTTAGCATTCTCTCCGCATTATGGCGGTGAAAATGCTGAAGAAAGGTCGGCTAGGTTCAGCCACTGTCCCGGAAATCCGAGCCCCTGGCGCACTGCGGATGCTTTGGGGTCGGACTGTTTACATCGAACCTAACCCACCCACTTGCGGGCGTTGCGCCAGAGCTCCATCCAGGGGCTGAATTCGCTCTTGTCGAGGCTGGTCCAACTCATCTGCACATTGCGGAACACGCGCTCGGGGTGCGGCATCATGGCGGTGAAGCGGCCGTCCGCCGTGGTCACTGCCGTCAGACCGCCGGCGCTGCCATTCGGGTTGAACGGGTAGGCTTCCGTCGCTGCGCCGCTGTTGTCGACGTAGCGCATGGCCGCAATCGCTTTGTCCGCGTTGCCGCGGTACTTGAAGTTGGCAAAACCTTCGCCGTGTGCCACGGCGATCGGCAGGCGCATGCCGGCCAGGTCCGTGAAGAACAAGGACGGTGACTCCAGCACCTCCACCATACTCAAGCGCGCTTCAAAGCGCTCACTCTGGTTGGTGGTGAAACGCGGCCAGGCTTCGGCGCCCGGAATGATGTCGGCCAGCTCGGCAAACATCTGGCAGCCGTTGCACACGCCCAGACCAAAGGTGTCCTGGCGGGCAAAGAAGGCCTTGAACTGGTCGGACAGCCCATCGTTGAATGTGATACTGCGCGCCCAGCCAATACCGGCGCCCAGGGTGTCGCCATAGCTGAAGCCACCACAAGCCACCACGCCCTTGAAGTCGGCCAGCTTGGCGCGACCGGTCTGCAGGTCGGTCATGTGCACGTCATAGGCCTCAAAGCCCGCTTCAGTGAAGGCGTAGGCCATTTCCACGTGGGAATTAACGCCCTGCTCACGCAGCACCGCCACCTTGGGACGACTTGCCAGAATCGCAGGCGCTCCTGTTTTAGTAGCTGCCTGCGCAGATTCCACGCGGGCTAGAGCCTGATTTGGTATGTAAACATGCAGGCCGGGGTCGTTTTCGGCGCCCGCTGCAGCGTGCTCAGCATCGGCGCAAACGGGGTTGTCGCGCTGCTGGGCAATCTTCCAGCTCACGGCGTCCCAGACCTGGTGCAGGTCGGACAGCTTGGCGCTGAAGATGCTCTTGGCATCGCGCCAGACGTGCAGTTCGCCCTTGCCGGCGTCGATCTTGGAGGAGGCGGGGCG
>Ga0209063_1000439_pt1 | contig 29011 bp, 25 predicted proteins | sample KloWWTmeKNB19Kit_FD_187177 | JGI IMG/M metagenome (GOLD analysis project Ga0209063, IMG submission 187177) | Active sludge microbial communities from Klosterneuburg, Austria, studying microevolution and ecology of nitrifiers - Klosterneuburg... | ecosystem: Engineered > WWTP > Aerobic digester >... | reverse complement strand
GTAACACCGCAAGGCCGCTTCGTCTTCCAAAATGTGCTCCATTACATCCACACAAACCACCAATTCGAAAGCATTTGGCTTGGTGAACTTCGTGACATCCCCGACGTTAAATTTCACCCGCGGCCTGCCGATCCGTTGGAAGAACACATTGCAATCGGCCACTTGTTCGTCCTTCACATCAATGGCCGTTATGTTCCATTTCGGAGATCGACCACTGAGCCAATACGTGTATTGTCCGAAACCAGCTCCCGCATCATAAATGGCCAATTCACGATCGGTCTTATCCACGGACCATTCCCGCAGTTCGCGTTGAATGTGCCATGCCCGAAGGAGCAACAGATCGAGCAGATTGTAAAAGACCTTCCGCAGGAACGGGGTTCTGTTGAAGACCACGCCCAGTCGGCGTTTAACCGGATCGTACTGCATGCTCTGCTTACTGCCCTTTCAACAGTTTATCGATGGCCTCGGCCCGGTCAAGAGAATCATCCACATAGAAGAGGAGTTCCGGCACCACGCGCATCTGCTTGCCGATCTTCATGCCCAACGCACCCCGCAACTTGTGGGTCGTGGCTTTGATCTTGTCCAATATCGCTTGCTTGTCCTTTACGGGGAAAAGGCTCAAATAGACCTTGGCAATGCCCAGGTCGGGGGTTACGCGTACGGCGGAGACCGTGATCAGTCCGCCGGGCAGGTAATTGCGGCCCTCGATCAGGAATATGTTCGCAAGCTCTTGCTGCATAAGGCTGTTCACCTTGTTCTGTCGTACACTGTCCATGCTTGCGCGAAGGTAGCGAATGGCCCCGGCCGACCCGCTTTTGCCTTCAAGATCTCAACTCCCGATAACTTCGTGCCCCCCAGCATGCGTAATTTCTTCAGGATACTCGGTTTCGGTAGGCCGTATCGGACCTTCGCAGTGCTCAACGTGGTGTTCAACCTATTGGCCACCGTTTTCCACTTGTTGTCCTTGTTGTTGTTCATTCCCTTTCTGCGGTTGCTATTGGGTCAAACCAAAATGGTGCATCTGCGGCCAGCGGAACTTTGGACCCGCGAGGGATTGGAGGGCAATTTCAATTGGGCTCTTACCCAACTGATCGAATCACGTGGACCCATGGGTGCTTTGCTCATGATCAGCATTTCCATCGTGGTGATCTTCCTCTTCAAGAATTTCTTCCGTTACCTGGCACTCGTGGCCATCTGCAATTTCCGCAATCGGGTTGTGCGCGACATTCGAGCGAAGGTCTACGATAAGATGTTGGAGCTGCCCTTGAGCTACCATAATAACGAACGGAAAGGGGATCTGCTCGCTTTGATCACCAACGACATGCACGTGATGGAGTACTCCGTGATGCTCTACATCGAAATGGTCTTCCGTGAACCAGTGGCCGTGATCCTGTTCTTGGCGACCATGGTCACCATTTCTCCGGAATTGACCGTGATCTCACTGGTGTTGCTTCCAGTGAGCGGTCTGTTGATCGCGCGCATCAGCAAGAGCCTGAAACGACGCAGCACTCGCGTGCAAGAAAAGAGTGCAGACCTTTTGGCCCGGGTGGAGGAAACGCTTTCCGGGATCCGGGTGATCAAAGCGTTCAATGGCGAAGGCGATATGCGCCGAAGGTTCGAACGGGAGAATGAATTGCTCACACGGTCGAGCATCGCAATGTTGAACCGGCAGGACATCGCTTCGCCCTTGAGCGAGACCATGGGTGCTGCGGTCATGGCGGCGATCGCTTACCTCGGCGGCTATTACGTGCTGGGCGAGAACGCTACGTTGACGGGTGATAGTTTCCTCGGTTTCATCATCATCTTCTCGCAGCTCTTGGCACCGATCAAGGGCTTTTCACAAGGCTATTCTGCGATCGTGAGGGGCTCTGCAAGTGGCGAACGGCTTTTCGACCTGCTTGCTGTAGAGAACACCGTTAAGGAGAAGCCCGATGCACAACCCATTGCCGACTTCAACGGGCAAGTGGAGTTCAAGAACGTGTCCTTCGCGTACGACAGTACCTTGGTTTTGCAGTCTATCAATTTGGTAATTCCCAAAGGGCGTTCCGTGGCCTTGGTAGGTACAAGTGGAAGCGGTAAGACCACGATGGCTGGTATCTTGCCGAGATTCTTCGATGTGTCTTCCGGACAGGTACTTGTGGATGGACACGACCTTCGGGATCTTCGGATCACGGACCTGCGCGCGCTCATGGGTATCGTTACTCAGGACAGTGTGCTCTTCAACGATACCATCGCGAACAACATCGCATTCGGTTCCCCAGGGATGGCCGTGGCCGACATCGAACGGGCAGCCAAGATCGCCAACGCACATGATTTCATCACCCAAATGGAAATGGGCTACCAGACCAATATCGGCGATGGTGGAAACCGATTGAGCGGTGGTCAGAAACAACGCTTGAGCATTGCCCGCGCTGTGCTGAAGAACCCACCGATCCTGATCCTGGACGAGGCCACCAGTGCACTTGACACCGAGAGCGAACGGTTGGTGCAAGAAGCCCTGTACAAGATGCTCGAAGGTCGCACGAGCTTGGTGATCGCCCACCGCTTGAGCACGATCCAACATTGCGATGAGATCTGTGTGATGCAACACGGACACATCATTGAACGCGGTACGCACCAGCAACTTTTCGAGACCAACGGGCAGTACCGGAAGTTGTGCGATATGCAGGCCTTTGCATAGGGAATACAGTAGGGGCGGAAGACCTTCCGCCCGGAGGTATTTCACGAAGCAGAGGCGAATAGGATAGGAAGATCTCTTCTCCACCTACTTTCACGGCGATGTCGATCGGTACTTCACCACACACTCGCATTTTCGGCTTGGACCTGCTGCGTGCGGTGGCCATCCTGTTGGTGGTGTATTCCCATGCCGATGATCTGCTCTACCGGTTCTTCTCTGTGGATACCGGCGTTTCCGATGTGGATGGCGTGGATCTTTTCTTTGTTCTGAGCGGATATTTGATAGGAGGGATCCTCTTGCGAACAGCGTTGCAAAGTTCCATTCCGTGGCACTTGCGCCTTGCGGATTTCTGGCAACGACGCTGGTTTCGCACCCTCCCGAACTACTACTTGTTCCTGCTGATCAACATCGCGATGGTGCATTTCGCGCTGGCCCCCGGATTGATCAACATCAACACGCTCGCCTATTTCGTGTTCCTTCAGAATTTCATGGTCCCCTTGGACCTTTTGTTCTTTGAATCCTGGTCATTGGCGATCGAGGAATGGTTCTACTTGTTCTTTCCGTTGCTCTTGCTCGTTGTTTTAGTGCTGTGTCGAAATGTGAAGTTCGCATTCTTCACCGCAGCGCTGATCATGATCGTGTTCTCTACGGTGATGCGCTTTCCAGCCTATCATGCGGTGGACTCCATGTTCAAGTGGGATCTGCTGGTCCGTAAGATCGTTTTATTGCGACTTGATACGATCGGGTTTGGTGCGCTGGCTGCATGGGTGCACTACTATTTTTCAAGGTCCTGGGAGCGATACAAGTTTCCACTTTTCATCGTAGGTCTAGTTGGATTCTCGATCGCTGTCTGGTTGCGCGGTGATGATCGGCTGTGGTATATGAGCGCTTGTTACTACTCCTTCGCAGGCTTGTCCATGGCACTTTGGCTACCTGCTTTGTCCCTTTGGATAAGCGAAGGGAAGTGGGGTGGACCGATCACGTTCTTGAGCAAGATCTCCTACGCGATGTACTTGGTGAACCTGCCACTACGAAGCCTGATCACTTCCCTGTTGGAGGATAGCTCGTTGGCCCGAACGATCATGATCTACACGCTATACTGGGTCCTTTGTATCGCCTTCGCTTCTGTGGTCTATCGTTTCTGGGAACGACCTTTCATGGAGTTACGGAAAAGGTTATCCAAGAGATTGCTCACTCCGAGCACAGAGGTCACTGTTTCTTCTTGAACAACCGATCGAAGAATCCTTCTTTCGGGTCGTCTTTCGGTATTCCGTTCTCGTCCAGACTTTCTTCCAAAAGCCCCTTTTTGTCTTTCGTATTGTCCTGAATACCGTTGGACTTTTCATCGGGACGGATAAAAACATCATGGATGAACTCTTCGAAGGCACTGCGTGTTCGTCGCCCTTCACAATCCAAGTCCGGAGCGAATTCCTGGACCCAATTGAGGTCGCGCACGTAGCGTTGGCGCAAGTCCGGCGCGCGCTCAATTCCCCGCAGTACGTTGCCCGCGATGGGCAAAGCAAGCTGCCCGCCTGTTCCCAAGGCGCTGTTGAAGTGGATGTCATTGTCGAACGCACCTACCCATGTGCCGATTACGAGTCCCGGTGTGTAGGCCACGAACCATGCATCACCATAGTCCTGTGAGGTGCCGGTCTTTCCAGCAAGCGGAATGGTGACCCCGTAACGTGTTCGAATGCTCGCTCCGGTTCCCTGATCGATCGCGCGCTGCAGGGCAGCAGTAATATTCGCTGCGGTGGTGTCCGATACGGCTTGAGTACTCTTCGGTTTCTTGGCTTGAAAGATCGTCTTTCCGTTCGCATCCTGAATGCTTTGGATGAATTGTGGTTCCACGCGCTTTCCCCGCATTGCGAACGCTCCGAACGCAGGAACTATTCCGCGCAACGAGATATCGGTGGCCCCCAATGCCATCGCCGGATTTCCAGCATCACGCGTCGGCAGTCCCAAGGCTTTCATGGTTTGACGAATGGTATCTTCACCGACCTTGAAATAGAGATCAACCGTTGGGCGGTTCATGCTTTTTGCCAACGCATACCAGAGCGCCACTTCACCACCAGCGGTATCCCTGTCGAAATTGTCCGGGGTCCAATCTTCAAGGTCAGCATAGGTCACTTTCTCATTGCTCAGATAGGTACAAGGACGCAGGCCTCTTTCCATAGCTGCGGCATAAACGATCGGCTTTATCGTGCTCGCGATGGGACGTTCCGCCGTAACAAGATCATAGGGCAAGTAGCGGTGATCATTGCCACCCACCCATGCACGGACGGCACCGGTTGAAGGCTCCATCATGAGCACGGCTGCGTTCAACAACCGTCGGTAGTGCCACAAACTATCGCGGTAGCTGAGCGTGTCCAAGCGTCGTGCTTTGTGATCGTACAGTTCACGGACCATGCGGGCATTGGTCTTCCAGTCTTCATTGCCACGCTTGCTCTTTTGTTTCTCCCATGCTTTGCGCTTTCCACTGGCTTTCAGTTCGCGATCCAATTTCGGTTGCATGGTGGCCAAATGATCGTGTGCTGCTTGGCTGGCCATCAGTTGCAGCTGGGCATCGAGCGTTGTGGTGATCCGTAATCCGTCCTTTTCCAAGTTGTAGGGTTCGCCCTTGGTATTGCGGAGTTCCTTCAACAATTCGCGCGTCTCCTTTGCGACCTGATGAACGAAATAGCCATAGAGGTCCAGCGCATCACCACCGGTGTAGTTCAATGTGATCGGTAATGCTCTCAAGCTATCCACTGCGCCCCGTGATAGGTCGCCGTGCTTCTCCATTTGTTCCAGTACTTGGTCCCTTCGGCCTTTGGAAGCCTTAGGGTGCAATCGCGGATTATAGGACGTATTCGCCTTCAGCATGCCCACCAGTACGGCACTTTCCTGCACGTTCAAACGCTTGGCTGTTTTGCCAAAGAACCGTTGGCTTGCTGCTTCTATGCCGTAGGTGTTCTCTCCGAATGGGACCGAGTTGAAGTAGAGCACCAGCACGTCCTCCTTGCTCAGTATGCGCTCCAAGCGTTGGGCCACCAGGGCCTCCTTCATCTTGTTCACAGGAACAGTAAGCACACCATGTCTCTCCCGACCGTACAGGTTCTTGATGATCTGCTGGGAGATCGTGCTGCCACCACCACCGCTCTTGTCACGACCCAATAACGTGCGGAAGAACACGCGCACATAACTGCGGCCATCAACTCCTTCATGACTGAAGAAACGGGAGTCCTCTGTTGCAACCAGGGCATTCACCAAGTGCTTGGGAAGGTCTTCGAACTTGACGTTCGTTCGATCCTGCGCAAAAAGCTTCCCGATCAATGCACCATCTCGGTCCAGGACCAAGGTGGCTTGTTCATTCCGGATGGAGGCGAGGTCCTCTTCACTCGGCAGTTCACCGAAAAAGCCGCTGCGCACCAATTGCATTAAAGTGAAAAAGCCGACTAGGACGCATACGATCGCGACCGCGAACAGCTTGATCCAGGAGATCTTCCCCGACCCCTTCTTCTTCGTTTTACCGGGCTTGCGTTTTACCATTCCGTGCGACCGATCCACTTCTACGTCGCTTATGGATCAACATCGGGTCATGCGAACCCAATGGACCCGAACTTGATCACTACTCCAAATAATTATCCTTGAACAACAAGTCGCTCTCGTAAGGATACCTCGCAATGTGCAAGGCCTTCACACGTTCATAGAGCAACTTCCGAAGACCATCGATATTGGTCTTTTCCGCTGCGCTGATGAAGATGCATTCTTCCCCTTCCATACGCGCCATCCATGTCTCTTTCAATTCCTCCAAGGTGTATTGGTCCACACGCTTTTCCTCGAGGTCATCCTCATGCCGGTCCGCAGGGCGGTACGCGTCGATCTTGTTGAAGACCACGATCACAGGCTTGTTGCCGGCACCGATCTCATCCAAGGTCTGTCTTACTGTTCCGTATTGCTCCTCGAAATTGTGGTGACTGATATCCACTACATGCAGCAAAAGATCCGCTTCGCGGGTTTCGTCAAGTGTGCTTTTGAAACTCTCGATCAGTTGGGTGGGCAGCTTACGGATGAACCCAACTGTGTCACTCAACAAGAAGGGCAAGTTGCCCAACACGATCTTGCGCACCGTGGTGTCCAATGTGGCGAACAACTTGTTCTCCGCAAAGACCTCGCTCTTGCTCAACAAGGTCATCAATGTGCTCTTGCCAACGTTGGTGTAACCCACTACCGCAACACGGACCAACTTGCCACGGTTGCCGCGTTGTGTTGCCATTTGGCGATCGATCTGCTTCAACTGTGCCTTCAACAGTGAAATGCGATCGCGCACCAAACGGCGGTCGGTCTCGATCTCTTTTTCGCCCGCACCACCGCGAGTACCTGTGCCCCCACGCTGCCTTTCCAAGTGGGTCCAAAGTTTGGTGAGGCGCGGTAACATGTACTCGTTCTGTGCCAATTCCACCTGTGTTTTCGCATGCGCTGTGCGGGCACGCCGTGCGAAGATGTCCAAGATCAATCGTGGCCGGTCCAATACAGGCTTGCCCAAGTCCTTCTCCAAGTTGCGTTGCTGTGCAGGGGAGAGTTCATCATCAAAGATCACGGAGTCCACATCCTTCTCTTCCATGAAAGCCTTGATCTCGGCCAACTTCCCACTTCCCACATACGTTCGCCCATCCGGTTTGTGCAGCTTCTGGGTGAAGCGCTTAACGGTGGTGATGTCAGCTGTCGTTGCCAAAAAGTCCAACTCGTCCAAGTATTCCTGGACTTGTTCGGCTGTCTGACGATCAGAAACCAAGCCTATAATAACGGCCGTTTCCGGTTTGTCGGTTGTTGCTTTCTTATCGATCATGCGAGCAAATGAAGGATAGCCAATTGATCATTTGCCGGTGCTCGCCGAAAGTGTGCGCACATGCTCGACCACCAGTTCGATCTCCTTCGCAGTGAGTACGTTCTTATACGGCATCATCTGACCCTTTCCTTGTCCAACGATCGCGATCATTTCGGCGGCTGTCAAAGTGGAAAGTGTCAAGTCCTTGGCCCCATTGATGCCCATTTTTCCATCGCGACCATGGCAGAGCGTGCAATTCTTGTTGAACAACACCTGACCTGGAGTTTTATCCTTGTCATGCGTATTAGCGGTATCAACGGATGCACTTCCACAAGCCAATAGGAGCAACACGATCAGCACGGGAAGGGAACGTTCCAACTTCACAACCATCCGCGTCCATGTCCAATTGCGGTGTACGGCCAAGGGATCGCCCAAAGGATCAGGACCAACGCGATCAAATAGAAGATCGCGATGTGCCTTTGCTTGATCCGTTCTTCCTTCGCTCGTTTGCTCATCATACGGCCAACGGTTACAAGTATGATGGCGATCACCATGGTGCCGAGGTGTTCCATTTTCCAGAAACGACCCACTTCACCGTTCATGTTCTTGTAGATCTCGAAGTTGGAGATGTAGAGGATCAGGCCAATGACCAACTGGATGTGGCAAACCACCATTGCCGCTATCGCCAACGCCCGGTCCCCATTCAGGATAGGGCGTTGCAGGAGATAGCCCCGCAGGTGAACGATGCCAGCCCACGCCACCAAGAGCAGCACGCCGTAGCGTAGTAAGCTGTGTACGAAGAGGAAGAACGGGTTTTCCATGATGATGTGGTATTCGCGCGGAGCGCTCAAAAGTAGGTGGTACATGGTTCACGACGGACACGAGCAGAGTCCTACTTTCGCCCCAGCACATGCGGACGCTTCTTATCACCCTCGCGCTTTTACTGTTGATCTCTTCGCACGGCCAGACTATAGAACCGCTCCACCATGTGGAGGATGCCGCGAAGATCCCGATCGCACTCGTGCATGCAACGGTACATGTGGATGCGCGCACAACGTTGGTGGATGCCACTTTACTGATACGCGACGGATCTATTCTGGCTATCGGTAAAAAGGTCGATCTGCCAAAGGACGCGGTCCGGATCGACATGCATGGGCTCCATCTCTGGCCCGCCCTGATCGATCCATACAGCGACCTGGGACTGAGCAGTATTTCAATTGCCAAGAACGATGGTGGATCAGCTGTCGGCGCGCGCCATTGGAACAGAGCATTGCATCCCGAATTACGGGCGGATGAGTTGATCGCTAACGATACAGCGCGTACCAAGGAACTTCGCAAACAAGGCTTCGCCACCGTGATCACCCATCGCATGGACGGTATCGCGCGCGGCACTTCGGCAGCCTTCGTCTTGGATGATGGCCCGTTACCCAAAAGTGTGATCGAACCGGAGGTTGCCGCATACTTCAGCCTGAAGAAAGGGTCTTCACCAGATGCCTATCCGCGATCACAAATGGGCGCGATCGCTTTGGTAAGACAAACTTTCTTGGATGCGCTGCAGTTCGGCGCAACCAGCGTGCATGAAGAGCGCGATCTGGTTCTGGGGTCGTTGTCCAAACAGTTGAAAGAACGGACCGTGTTCGAAGCCGAAGATCGCAATGAGGTGTTGCGCTGGGGAAGGATCATGACCGAATTCGATCTGCCGGGCATGGTAAAGGGAAGCGGTGATGAATATGCACGCGTTGATGCCATCCGCAGAATGGGAGTTCCATTGATCGTGCCGGTCAACTTTCCGGACGCGTACGATGTGGAGGACCCCTACGATGCGTTGGAGGTGAGCTACGCCCGGCTCAAGCACTGGGAACTCGCGCCGCACAATGCCGCGATCTTGGATTCAGCCGGGGTTTCATTCGCGCTAACAGCACATGGCAGAAAGGACCTGAAGGATCTTTGGAAGGATATGCGACGTATGGTGTCGGCTGGGTTGGATAGTGCTCGGGCGATCGAATTGTTCACCTCCGAACCAGCCCGCCTTTTCGGTCTGGATGATCGGATCGGTGCGCTAAAGGAAGGGTTTCGTGCCGATCTGCTCGTGACCTCTCACCACTTGCTGGACCAACGGAACACGATCCACGAAACATGGGTCGGCGGAAAACGGTTCATCCATTCCGAAGTTTCACCGGTTGAATTGATCGGACGCTACACTTTGAACCTGGGTGATGGGACATGGGAGTTGAATGTGACCGGTGCGCCCGAAAAATGGGAGGCAACGGTCCAGCGTGCGAAGGAGCCGGACAGTTCAAAGGTGAAAGCAACCCTGCAACAACAGGGCCCATTGATCAGTTTGGTCTTTGCACCGAAGAACAGCCCCGATGCCGTGGTCCGGTTAAGCGGTACGATCCATCGAGGTGGCCTCTGGGACGGACAAGGGCAACGGCCCGGCGGCAAATGGTTCCCATGGAGCGCAGTTCGCCAAGCTGATCGCACGGGAACAACGAAGATCGACACCGCAAAAACTGAAGAACCAACACAACGCAGTGTGATCAACTATCCGTTGGTAGGTCTTGGTTGGACCGATCTGCCGGATACCGGTTCCATCATTTTCCGCCATGCCACCGTTTGGACCAATGGCGCTAAAGGGATCCTTAAGAATGCAGACGTGTGCATCCACGAAGGAAAGGTATTCGCTGTCGGCGGCGACCTCGATGTCGCTGTGTTATTCCCCGGAAAGCACAAGCCGACGATCACGGAGTTGGATGCAACGGGCAAGCACATCACCTGCGGTATTGTGGACGAACATTCGCATATCGCGATCTCCAAAGGGGTGAACGAAGGTTCACAGAGCAATACCGCCGAAGTACGGATCGGCGATGTGGTGAACCCCGATGACGTGAACATCTATCGAGCGTTGGCCGGAGGCGTTACCACCGCACAACTGCTGCATGGCTCGGCAAATCCCATAGGTGGGCAAAGTGCGTTGATCAAGTTGCGTTGGGGTCATGATGCCAATGGCCTCTTGATCGACAGTGCACCGAAGCACATCAAATTCGCTTTGGGCGAGAACGTGAAGCAAAGCAATCGTAGTGCGGGATCCGGTCGATTTCCGCAAACGCGCATGGGGGTGGAGCAGGTCTTCGTTGATGCGTTCCTGCGAGCAAAGCGATACGATCTGGAATGGCGAAGTTGGCAAGCGGCAAAACCGAAATACCGTGGCACCCCTCCGCGAAGAGATCTTGAGTTGGAAGCGCTTGTGGAAATTCTCAACGGCGAACGCAACATCACATGCCACAGTTATGTGCAAAGCGAGATCGCCATGCTCTTGCATGTGGCCGATAGCTTAGGCTTCCATGTGAACACCTTCACCCATGTGCTGGAAGGGTACAAGGTGGCCAAGCGGATCGCCGACCATGGCACCAATGCAAGCACCTTCAGCGACTGGTGGGGCTATAAATTCGAGGTCAATGAGGCGATCCCATACAACGCTGCACTCTTGCATGACGCGGGCGTGAACACAGGCATCAACAGCGACGATGCGGAGATGTGCAGAAGGCTGAACCAAGAGGCCGCAAAGATCGTGAAGTATGGGGGTGTGTCTGAAGAGGAGGGTTGGAAAATGGTGACCTTGAACCCTGCCAAAATGTTGAAACTGGACCACCGCATTGGGAGTGTGGAACCCGGTAAGGATGCGGACATCGTAGTATGGAGCGAGAACCCGTTAAGTATTCGAGCGATCTCGGAAAAAGTGTACGTGGATGGCGTGCCTTACTTCGATCGAGAACGTGATCTTCAACAACGTGAATGGATCGCCACCGAACGTGATCGCATCATGCGTGCCATGATCATGGCAAAGAAGAACGGTTCCAAAACAAAGAAACCGGAACCTGAAAGAGAGAAGCTCTGGCATTGTGATGACCTTGGCGATGGCTCCGAACTTGATCACATCGCACCATGAGCTACTTCTTCAAACAGATCGACAGATGGTGTCGGAACGAAAGGTGCTTTCCATGCTTGCTTATCATCGCGGTGTTCTTGCTGTTCGGTCCGGGTCACGTTTCTGCACAACGATCGATCCCCGCACCACAACAAACCCGATCGGTCCTTATCACCAAAGGAACGGTGCATGTAGGCGATGGCCGAACGATAGATGAAGGTGCCGTTGGTTTCCGCAACGGTGTCATTGATTTCGTCGGGTATGCATATGGCGCAACCGCCAAGTATGACACTACTATTGAGGCAAGCGGTCAGCACATCTACCCCGGTTTCATCGCAGCGGACACGCGACTTGGTCTGGAGGAGATCGGCATGGTGCGCGCATCGGTGGACAAGCAGGACGTCGGGAGCATGGAACCCGAATTGCGCTCGATCACGGCCTACAGCGTGGACTCGCGTGTGATCCCCACCGTGCGATCCAATGGAGTGCTTCTGGCGCAGATCGCTCCGGAAGGAGTTATGATCAGCGGGTCAAGTTCAATTGTACAACTGGATGCTTGGGACAACGATGCGGCCACCATGCTTGCCGACGATGGGGTCTTTTTGAATTGGCCCAGTGCCTACGATCGCAAAGGTTGGTGGGCTGAACCCGACGAGACGGATAAGAAGAAATTGGAGGAACGGAAGACCAAGCTTGGCACAATGACCGCGTTCTTCCAAAAGGCAAAGGCCTATTCACAAGATTTGAGCCCTAGCACCATTGACCAACGTTTGTTCGCAATGCGTGGGCTTTTCCTCGGAGGCAAAACACTTTTCATTCGTGCGGATGCCGCGCGCGACATAACCGAGGCCGTTCAGTTCGCCAAAGCACAAGGTGTATTGCGCACGGTCATTGTAGGCGGATATGATGCATGGCGCGTCGCCGATCTACTGCGCGAGAGCAAGGTGGATGTTGTGCTGCGTCGCTTGCATAGTTTGCCTCTGCGGCCGGAGGATGATGTGGACCTGCCTTTTAGGATACCTTCGTTGCTCAAGGAGCGCGGGGTGCGGTTCTGTCTTGGTAACGCGGGGGATCATGAAGTGGTAGGCTTGCGGAATATTCCATTCCTCGCCGGAACCGCAAGTGCTTATGGTCTTACCAGTGAGGAAGCGTTGCGCACCATAACTCTGGATGCTGCAGCCGTTCTCGGGATCGACAACCGTTGCGGCTCACTTACCGTGGGAAAGGATGCGACCGTGATCGTTAGCACCGGAGATGCGTTGGACATGCGTACCAACAATATCGTACACGCATTCATCGAAGGCCGAAGGATCGTGTTGGACGATCACCAAAAGCAGCTGTACCGGATGTACAAGGATCGGTGAGTCCTTTGTTCAGATGAAGCGATCGTTCCGCGTGTTCTGGATGTTGATCGCACTGCCGGTTTCTTGCATCGTTGTCTGGTGCAACATCAAGATCCACCGCACTCCGCTGCCGGGGTCCGCTGCCGAACAACGACAGGTCATCGGTTTGTTGAACACGTTGAAGAAGGGCATACGTAACGATGTTCCCGAACGTATGCAGAAGCTGTTTCCCGAGGGGGCGGCGTTCATCTATGCGTTATACGGGTTGGCCAATTGCAATGCGGCTCATTGGTCTGCAACAGGTTATCACACGCGGATCACAGAAGCAAGATGGAGCATGGACCAGTTGGGAAGTGATCCCATCAAAGATCGTTTCCCTGCATCGCTCCCACCGGGACATGGCATTTTCCACGCGGGTTGGTCGGCCCTCTTGCACGGTTCGATCATAAAAGCTGTTGGAGTGAATCGAGTTTCTACCGCAGAGATCGAGAGGTTCACCATCACGTGCGATACCATCGCTTCAACATTTGCAAATGGTCATACACCGTATCCATGTTCATACACCAACATGGCCTGGCCCGCCGATGCTGTCGTGGCAATGGCTGCACTGGCGTTGTACGATGAAGTGATCGCAGAACGATACGGTGAAGTACGCTTGGAATGGGTCGGTGCAGTAAAAGCACTATCACCTGGGAACGCGGGAATACCCCACGCTTGGGATCCGAGTTCCAACACCGCGTTGCGCGAAATGCGTGGCAGTTCACTCGCGCTCATCTGCCTCTTGTTGCCAACGATCGACAGTGCGTTTGCGAAGGACCAATTCACTTTGTTCGCCCAAAATTTCTTCGCGGAACGAATGGGTGTGCCTGCGGTCACTGAGTACCAAAAGGATCACGCTGGGAAAGGAGATGTGGACAGCGGACCCTTGATCTTTGGAGCAGGACCGGTGGCAACGATCGTTGGGGCGGGAGCATGTCGTGCCAACGCGGATGCCTTCCATGATCTCGAATTCAGCAGTACCACCGATGGGTTCGGCTTTGTGTTCGGAGATGATGAACGCGGCTACCTCTTCGGCGCAATGCCCATCGCCGACCTGTTCATCGCATGGTGCAGATCAATGCCTGTTCGAAATCCTGAACCTATTGTCAGGCCAAAATTTATTCGGTTCCATGCATGGAGTACATTGCTGCTGGCGCTTCTTTGGTCGCCGTTGCTCTGGGGCCGACTGTTGCAAGTAGTGCGAAGGCCGTAGCGCAGCACGAGAGCGATCTGGAGCAGGTCGTATTCCTTTAGAGGCCCAAATGGAAAAAGAATGCTAGTACCCCACCTTCGCTCTGACCCGATCCAATACGCTCCTTGCCACCACCATCGCTTTTTCGGCACCGATCTTCAGCTGGGCATCCAATTCGCCTCGGTCCATCATCAACCGATCGAAGGTTTCCCGTTCGTTCCGAAATCCCTCCAAAAGTGCCGCAAGTAATTCCTTCTTGGCGTGCCCATAGCCGTAGCCTCCTACACGGAAGCTCTCAGCCATCGTGGCAACCGACCTTGAAGGGGCCACCAACTTGAAAAGGTTGTAGATCGCATTTCCTTCGGGGTCTTTCGGTTCCTCCATCGGTACGCTGTCCGTCACGATACCCATCACCTGTTTCTTCAATTCTTTCTCCGTAGCGAACAGGCTGATCAGGTTGCCTCGGCTCTTGCTCATCTTTTGACCATCCGTACCCGGAACGATCATCACATCGTCGTCAGATCTGGCCACTGGCAATACGAAAGTCTCGCCCATCTGGCGATTGAACCGTTCCGCGACATCGCGTGTGATCTCCAAATGCTGTTTCTGGTCCTTCCCCACGGGAACGATATTCGCATCGTACAGCAGGATGTCGGCTGCCATCAACATCGGGTAGGTGAAGAGACCCGCATTCACATCCTCCAAGCGATCGGCCTTGTCCTTGAAGCTGTGTGCCAATGCCAAGCGCGAGTACGGAAAGAAACAGCTCAAATGCCAAGCCAGTTCTGCTGTCAACGGTACATCACTTTGGCGATAGAACACGGTGCGCTGCGGATCAAGGCCACACGCCAACCACGCCGCGGCCACACCGTAGGTATTGGTCCGCATCACCTCCGCATTCTTGATCTGTGTCAAGGAATGCAGGTCTGCGATAAAGAGAAAGGAATCATTCTTCCCGTCCTTGCTCATTTCCACTGCAGGACGGATAGCGCCCAGCACGTTACCCAAATGGGGTACGCCAGTGCTTTGTATGCCAGTGAGGATCCGTGCCATTTAATGGTCGTCTTTGCTCGGTTGCCGAAGCGATGGGCGAAAATTAGTGTCCATGGTCCGGTCCATGGTGTTTTGACCTCGGAATTATCCAGTGCTGGCTACCTGAACGTATCTTTATTGCTCCAATTCCCGTTCAAGTCCCCCAACCGTTTTCCCATGGAAGTCCGCAAGATCGACGCGTCAGAGATCACCCACGAACAGTTCATCAACGAGCACTGGAAACCCGGTATTCCGTTGGTGTTCAAGAATGCATCCAAGGTCTGGGAGGCCAATGGCACCTTTACACCTGATTGGTTCCGTTCCAAATTCGGTGATCGCAAGACCACGGTGGAAGGCACTGAGTACACCATGAATGAGATCATGGACCTCGTGGAAGGCAAGGACACCAGCCGACCGGTTCCTTATCCGTGCAAGTACCATCTTCCTACGCAGCTTCCCGAAACACTTTCCATGCTCTCTCCTTTGAGCATGGGTTTTGCCAAACCCAACTGGCTGGAGAGTTCCTGGTTCAAGCGCGGATACTGGGGAAGTGCCTTGGAATTGTTCATCGGCGGACCCGGTGGCAAGTTCCCTTATGTACACGTGGACTATTACCACCTCAGCGCGTGGATCAATCAACTCTATGGCCACAAGCAGTTCACCGTTTGGCCCAAAGGACAGGAGGAATGCATGTACCCCGAACCCGGTAACGAGTGGAAAAGCGCCATCCCGGACATCGAGAACGTGGACCTTGAAAAATTCCCGAAGTACAAGAATGCCACACCGATCACTTTCGTTGTAGGGCCCGGTGAAACGCTGTTCATCCCGTTCGGTACATGGCACACTGCCAAGAGCTTGGAGCCCACGATCTCAGTGGCCTTCGACTTGCTCAATGATCACAATTTCCCGTTGTTCTTGAAGGACGTTTGGAGCTTCAAAAAGGACCAGAGCAAGGCCAAAGCCATCGCTGCAATGGGCTATGCTGCCGTTGGCGGTGCCGTTTGTCGCATAGGCGATATGATGGGTGTGCAACGAGGCGGGACACATAATTGACCGACCATACCAGCTGGGAGCGCCCCGAGGATCATTGGTCCACCGGGCGTTCTTCGTTTTCTGGGCAGGGTAGCGGTCCTATCGTCAGAGATCCTCTCGTATCTGCTCATTTGTAGCGTACCGGAATACCTTCGCGCCTTCTTTTGCCAAAGGCCTTATTGCCATGGAGCAAGTCGAGCACACCCATTCCGGTCCAGTTCAGCCAGTCACCGGATCCCGTGTGCCCGACGGTGAGAGCATACGGAACCCTGTTTTCAAGTGGCTCTTCCTTCCGTTCAGGTGGACCTACAAACTCTATTTTGTGGTGGTGTTCTTCACCTCTCTGGCAGTGCTCTATATCCCGTTCCGTATCCTGCTTTTCCGTCCTAAGCGCTACGAGCGAGCGTTCCGATTGAAGCGCGTATGGGCTTTCTTCCTGCAATGGGCCAGTGGTGTCCCGGTTAAAGTGGTGCGGAAGGCACCGTTGCCCAAGGCGCCATACATCATCTGCTGCAACCATAGCAGTTACTTGGACATCATCCAGATGTACAACGTGATCCCCGAGTATTTCCTGTTCATGGGGAAGTATGAGTTGCTGCGATGGCCGTTGTTCAACATCTTCTTCAAGGGGATGAATATTGCTGTGAACCGCGGGTCACACAACGAAGCAGCCAAAGCTTTCCGCAAGGCGGCCCATGCATTGGACCGGGGTACGAGCCTCGCGCTCTTCCCCGAGGCTACCATCCCTCCGTTCACGCCGCGCATGAAACCCTTCAAGGACGGGGCTTTCAAGCTGGCCATTGAAAAGCAGGTGCCCATTGTGCCGATCACTTTCCTGGACCATTGGCGACTGTTCGGCGAACCCACTGAGTTCCTTTCTCGCGCAAGACCCGGTATCGCACGTGCCGTCGTGCATCCATCCATCCCTACAAAGGGACTTACCGAAGCGGATCTGGTAGCTTTGCGCAAAGAAGTTTTCCGAGTGATCGAAGGCCCGCTTTTCAAGATGTGATCGACCAAAAGGTTGGGCGCTTGGCTACTGGACATTAGTTATACCCAGCTTAGCAGAAAGGTTCGGTCCAAACCATAAATGGCTAGTATCCAACAGCTTGTGGCGAACCGCCAGCCTCTTCAACCCCTCAACCACCAAATGAAGATCGATAACACCACCCTTGACCGCATTGCCGAACTCGCTCGCTTGGACCTGAGCGATCCCGCGCAGCGCACCACCATGCTGGCCGATATGGAGCGGGTCATCGGTTTCGTGGAAAAGTTGAACGAGGTGGATACCAACGGAGTGGAACCCTTGATCTTTATGACCGAAGGAACGGATGTGTTGAGGGAAGATGTGGTCTTGGAAGCGGATGTGGTCTCCAAAGCGGACGCTCTTTTGAACAACCCGGCGAGGGACAGTGACTATTTCAAGGTGCCTCGGGTGGTTGATAAGCGTTGACCTTTCAGTCAAATAACAGGCGTTGGGCAGGCGTTGGGCAGGCTTGCCCAACTTGCCTTTTACCGTGTGATCTTGGACCTGCTCTGTGAAATGTGCCGTCGAAGTAAATCGGCCTTAAGTCGATCAATATTCTATATTTGACGGCATAAAATGACTGTTGGGCTGGACTTTTATATCGGATCATGCGATCTTTGCGGACCTTTTCTTCCGGTATGAAAGCATTCCTCTCCCGTTATCCGGTCGCTGCCTTGGCGATACTAACGCTCGGCTTCCAGTTCACGATCGTTATCGTGGCCGGTATCATGATCCCTGATGGCAAACGCCTGCACGATGCGCCAGATGCGCATATGCTCTTCCGTTTTAGGGTCTTTTGGCCGTTGATCTTCGCGGTTGGATTGACAGCCTACTTGGAGGGTAAGGATGGTCTCAAAAAGTTATTCGGGTCATACTTGGTATGGCGCGTCCCGAAACGTTGGTATGCCTTCGCTTTCTCATGGAAATTCCTGTTCGTCTTCTTGGCATGGGCCGTGGCGGACATTGCGGGTATTCTGCCTTGGCCGGGAGGGATCGTAAACATGTTCGCCGGTGATGCAGAGCATTTTTGGAAGCTCGTGGCAACCATGCCGTTCATCATCGGGATCGCCTTGGTGGAGGAGACCACATGGATGAAGTACTGCGTCACACGCTTGCAGGACAAATACAACGCATTCACCTCCGCATTCATCACCGGCGTGCTTTGGGGCCTGTGGTACCTGCCCATGTTGCTGTTGCACGAAGGGGTACCCGATGGTGTTCCATGGTACATGTTCTTGTTGAGCATGGGCGCTTTGGCCGTCTTACTGGGCTGGGTGTTCAATATGACCCATAGCGGTTTGATCCTGCTCGTGATGCAGGTGGTCAGTAACATCTGCTTCTTCATGGTGCCTGCATTACCCATCGTTCATGATGGTGATCCGAGCTACGTAATGGCTTTTATCTGGATCGAAGTATTGATCGCTGCCTTGATCGTGCTACGCTACGGGGTGAAAGACCTCGGCGTGGGTCCGCGGCCCACTTGGAGCGATCCCCATGCGGATCTTGTGCCGGTCGCGACCTCGGATCTGGTATCGGACCCGATCATCGCCCGGTCCATGGAACTGACGAACGCTGAAGAGTTGAGCAACGACCCTGTGCCGGAGCTTGTCCGTAAATAGATGGTTCCCTTTGGCTGTCCGCTCCAGCTTACGCTTTTCGTGTCTCCTCTGTTCTCGTCTATCGCAAGATCGCTATTATTGTGAGCATCGAACCTTGGTCCCGGAGTTGACGTAGCACGGGGTCCGTCGTTCTTGACCTTTGCTTGATCGATCCCATAACGTAGTCAAACCTGTTCATGGACAACACATTCATCGCGACCACTTTTGATTGGGACCATCGCAACCCGAAAGATTGGCAACGCTTCTTGAACAAGGTGCTCCGGAAAGTGGGCATCCCGGCCAAGATCACGCCGCCGCAGCCCTACATGGCCAACGTGGAGATCCGGATGAACCTGTTCCATCTACTGGAACAGACCTTGGTCCATAAGGTGCCCGGGGATGTCGTGGAACTTGGTTGTAATGCCGGCGACAGCACCATTGTGATGCGCAAGATCTTGGACGAACTTGCACCGGAAAAACAACTGCACGCTTACGACAGTTTCGAAGGTCTGCCGGAACTCAAAGAGGCCGATACGAACGACGCGGTATACTACGCGGGTCACATGGCCGCTGGCATTGAACTGCTTACACGGAAATTCGGTGCATTGGGCTTGAAGATGCCACACACCCACAAAGGGTGGTTCGAAGAAACAGTGCCGAAGGATCTCCCGGAGAAGATCTGCTTTGCCTTCTTCGATGGTGACCTGTACGAAAGCACCAAACACATCCTGCCCCATACCTATGCGCGCATGCAACCGGGTGCCATCGGAATGATCGCTGTGTATTACGATGAAAAGCTCCTTCCGCGGAAAGGCCTCGAAGGGGGCTATCGTTCACCCGGTGTAAAACGGGCGGTGGACGAATTCTTCGCCGACAAACCGGAGAAGGTGTCCATGCTCTACGCCTGCGAAAATGCCTGCGGGTATTTCCGAAAGCAGTGACCCTGACCTTCGGTATGTCGCACTAGTTCCGTAGCGCCGACCTTTGCGGTATTGTGCCCAACTACCCAGAACTCATCAAACGTAGCTATCCGGTAACAGGTATGACCTGCGCCAGCTGCGTGGCGAGTGTGGAGAAGGCGATCCGCGCAACAGAAGGCGTGGAAGAAGTTGCAGTGAATTTGGCCACCAATACTGCTCAGATCTCGTTCAACGGCGATCGCGTGAATGACAACGAATTAAAAGCGGTTGTTCAAGCAAGCGGCTACGACCTGCTGATCCCTGAGGACGGCAAGACCACCGAAGATGTGGAAGTCTTGCAGATCGAACGGTTGAAAGCCCACAAGCAAAAGCTCTTCGCAAGCATCGTGCTCAGTGTGCCGCTGATGATCGTCGGCATGGTGTACATGCACGCTTCGTGGTCACCGTGGGTGCAGTGGCTGCTGGCCACGCCGGTGGTGCTGATCTTCGGTCGGCAGTTCTTTATCAGCGCATGGATACAAGCGAAGCATCGCAGCGCCAACATGGACACGCTCGTCTCGCTTAGCACGGGTGTAGCCTATCTCTTCAGCGTGTTCAACACATTGCTCCCGAGCTTCTGGACCGCGCGCGGACTTGAACCCCATGTGTACTTCGAAGCGGCAGCGGTCGTGATCACCTTCATCCTTTTGGGCAAGTTCCTGGAAGAACGTGCAAAAGCCGGAACCTCGAGCGCCATCAAGAAACTGATGGGCCTGCGACCGAACACGGTTTTGCGCGAAACGGAGAATGGTAGAACCGAACAGATCGAGATAGATCAAGTGAACGTCGACGACACCCTCGTGGTGCGACCCGGTGAAAGCATTGCCGTAGACGGTAGTGTGATCGATGGAGAGAGCTACTTGGACGAGAGCATGATCAGTGGTGAGCCGGTGCCGGTGCTGAAGAATGCCGGTGGAGCCTTGTTTGCCGGAACGATCAATCAGAAAGGAACGCTGCGTATGAGAGCCGAGAAAGTCGGTCCGGCCACCTTGCTCGCGCAGATCGTGCGCACCGTGCAGGATGCGCAAGGAAGCAAAGCCCCCGTGCAGAAACTGGTGGACAAGATCGCGGCCGTCTTCGTGCCAGTCGTCATCGGTATCGCGGTGCTCAGTGCAGTCGTGTGGTGGATATACGGCGGTGAACATGCTTTCACGCAAGGACTGCTCGCAATGGTCACCGTGCTGGTGATCGCATGCCCTTGCGCACTCGGCTTAGCCACGCCAACCGCCATCATGGCCGGCATGGGTAAGGGTGCCGAGAACGGTATCCTCATCAAGGACGCAGAGAGCCTCGAACGTGCGCGGAACATAACGGCGATCGTGCTGGACAAGACCGGCACGATCACCCAAGGTCATCCTGACGTAGTGGAGGTGATTGGTCTGGATGATGCTGTTGTGGCGAATGCATTGCTCGCTATCGAATCACGATCGGAACATCCGCTCGCGGAGGCAGTTGTGAGGCACCTGAGTTCGTTAGGCGCGCAGGCAGGCGCGACGGTCGAACCGACAACGGACAACCAAGTCTCGGCATTCCAAAGCATCACCGGCAAAGGCATCAAAGCCACCATCAACGGAACCACATGGTTGGTCGGTAACCGCAGGTTGTTGGAAGAACATGGCATTACTATTCCCAATGAATACCGAACGAACGAGCGCAGTTGGTCCGACGCCGCGCACACTGTGATCTGGTTCGCCGATGAGAAACAAGTGCGCGCCGCGATCGCCATCGCCGACCGCATCAAGCCTTCAGCCAAGGAAGCCATCGCACGCCTGAAAAAGGAGAACGTGAAAGTGTACATGCAAACCGGCGATAACCAACGTACCGCGCAAGCAGTGGCACGCCAAGTCGGCATCGAACATTTCCGCAGCGAAGTGTTACCCAAGGACAAAGCCGCATTTGTAAAAAGCTTGCAGGAACGAGGCGAAGTGGTCGCCATGGTTGGCGATGGCATCAATGACAGCGAAGCCCTCGCACTCGCGGATGTCAGCATCGCCATGGGAAAAGGCAGCGACATCGCCATGGATGTGGCCCGCATGACGCTTATCAGCACGGACCTCAACACGGTCCCCCGGGCTATCACCCTCTCGCGCAAAACCGTCTCTTTCATCCGCCAGAATCTTTTTTGGGCGTTCATCTATAACGTCATTGGGATCCCGATCGCAGCAGGCATTCTTTACCCCATCAATGGATATCTCCTCAACCCGATGATCGCTGGGGCGGCAATGGCTTTCAGCAGTGTGAGCGTGGTGAGCAACAGCCTGCGGTTGAAGTGGGTGAATTTGGGTCAATAGGATCTAGGTTTTCGCCACGCTCCAATCGGTCCATTATTCCATCGGTGTTCTTGGCGTGATATTTCGCGTGGGGCTTGGGTGAGGCGCGCCCAATTCTTTTCGGATCCCAACGGTAGGTCAACATTACGGATGCCAAGACCTTCGTTCGTTCAAGCAATGCTTCGCACCTTTGCCACCCCACTCTGTGAATATGTACGACAAGATCCAACAACACCTAAAGAACGAGATCCACTCCATTCAAGAAGCCGGTCTTTTTAAACGTGAACGGGTGATCACCAGCGAACAAGGGGCTGAGATCACCGTTAACGGTAGGAAGGTGCTGAACTTCTGCGCCAACAATTACCTCGGTCTTTCTTCGCACCCTGAGGTTACCAAGGCCGCGCACGATGCCTTGGACTCGCACGGTTATGGATTGAGCAGCGTCCGTTTCATCTGTGGGACACAGGACATCCACAAGGAATTGGAAGCGAAGTTGTCGGCATTCCATTCCACCGACGACACCATTTTGTACGCCGCTTGCTTTGATGCGAACGGAGGCGTTTTCGAACCGCTACTAACGGAGCTGGACGCGATCATCAGTGATGAACTGAACCATGCCAGCATCATTGATGGAGTGCGTTTGTGCAAGGCGATGCGTTACAGGTATGCCAACAACGACATGGCCGATCTGGAACTGCAACTGAAGACCGCGAAGAAGGATGGTGCACGCAATGTGATCATCGTTACCGACGGGGTCTTCAGCATGGACGGTATCGTGGCCGACCTGAAAGGGGTTTGCGATCTCGCAGATAAGTATGAGGCCTTGGTGATGGTGGACGAGTGCCATGCCGCGGGATTCATCGGGAAGACCGGCCGTGGTAGCGTGGAACATTGCGGGGTTACTGGCCGTGTGGATGTCATTACCGGCACGCTCGGAAAAGCGCTTGGCGGTGCCATGGGCGGTTATACCAGTGCGCGAAAAGAGATCGTGGAACTGCTCCGGCAGCGATCACGGCCCTACCTGTTCAGCAATTCGTTGGCACCGGCGATCGTAGGGGCTTCCATTAAAGTGGTCGATCTGTTGAGCGCTTCGACCGAGCTACGGGACAAATTGGAGAAGAACGTGGACCGTTTCCGCACGGGTATTGAAGCGCTTGGTTTCAAGACAAGAGGGGGCGGGGCCGCGATCGTTCCGGTGATGTTAGGAGACGCGAAGTTGAGCCAATTGATGGCCGATGCACTGTTGGATGAAGGCATCTACGTGATCGGCTTCTTTTACCCGGTAGTGCCGAAGGATACTGCACGGATCAGGGTCCAGCTCAGCGCTGCACATAGTGAGGAGCACATCGACAAAGCCCTTGCCGCCTTTGCCAAGGTGGGGAAGGAGTTGGGCGTGATCTGACCGTTGAAAGGTCCGTAGTTGAACGAGGTGCGTCAAGAGGAGCGCTGAACGGATCTTTCGTGATCAGGAACGGACCGCATCATCCAGATCCATCAACATACCTGCCGCCTTGCCAAGAGCATAAGCGGGGATGGCCATAACACTGGATTTCTTCTTCCAGCCGTCGTAGGTGTCGTTCAAGTAATCGTTCCAATTGGTGCCTTCCAACAAAGCTCTGCCATAAGAGATGCTTGGACCCGGGATCCGTGTCATGTGCCACCAACCGGTCGGGAAGAAGATGGTTTCGCCTTCGCGCAAATACTCGCGGTAGCCCTTCGCTTCACCGAACAAGGGGAATTTCTTCAGGTCCGGATCGAACACATTGTCCACATCGGAATACAATGGGAACGATGGCCGTGGATACATGTTCGGCGTTTGGTCCGGCGCAAATAGAAAGAACTCCTTGTCGCCATAAAGCTGCGTGATCTGTGTGTGCAAGTGTTGCAGGTCCACATGCAGAACGGGGAAGGATGCGCCCTTGCCACCAAAGAAGATCTCGTGTTTCACCGTACCGCGTAACAAGGCCTTGGGTACCAACGGATGCACCAATCGATCCTGGCGGCCCATGAGCATCGGCTCTACATCCGCCTTTAATTCCGGAAAAACGTGATCTATGTTCAAGTTGTATGAATACGGTGCCGGCTTTTCCTCCGTCGAGGTCTTGATCAATTCCATCTGCTCGGCAACGCTGTATTTCTTGCCCTTCACCTCATGGGTGAGATGGCCGTAGTTGGCAGCGAAGAATTCCGGTGTCCATTTGCCCTTGGCCGCCCAGTTCTTGGTGAAATCCGTTAGGATCACTGGTTTGCGCGCCGCTACATAGTCACGCATGAATTCCTTTGTACTAAGTCCGGACCTACGTTCTACACCTGGTAGTCCGTCACGAAGCAGAGGGGATGTGTTGGCCATGGAAATGAATGAACTTTCGACAGGTTGGATCGATGAAGCTAAGGTAGGATTTACTTGTATTGGTCGTAATGACCTATGTCATTCTCAAAGGCTTCAAACGATCGCATCACGCTAGGGTTACACGGCCGTAATAATGGTACCAACGCGGTCCACAATGGAATGGTGTTCCATAGATCACTCTCAGACAGGGAGGTCGTTCCGGGCAAACGGTGAAACTGCGATCTAGCAAATTCCAAGCTGTGGATCGCCAGTGTAACACCTATCGATCCAGGACCACATGGTAATGCGGGTTCCCCGAGATGTTCATGTCATTCACATCGCTGCATTTCCGTAGCAATTCGAGGATCTCCAGGCTAAGATCCGAACTGTGCATAATGCTGGATCCAAAGGCGCTTGTATTTGGCGTATTCGAGGTGGTCCGGATCACTTCCATCGCCATTCGGCCAGCTTCCCGCATCGCGAGCATTACCTGTACTAACAGGCCCTTGTTGGTTTTCCAAAAGAAGGATCTATCTTCGCACCCCGTTTTCAGGGATCGAACCTTTAAATACCCACACCAAAGTGGCTTCCACATCCTACACCACCAGTATGGCCAATGCGGCCACCATCGAGCAGAATTGGCTGATCGTGGACGCTGAGAATCAGACGCTTGGACGTTTTGCTAGCCAAGTGGCCATGCTCGTTCGCGGCAAGCACAAGACCACCTTCACCCCGCACGTGAATTGCGGTGACCATGTGATCGTGATCAATGCCGAAAAGATCCGCCTCACCGGAAAGAAGATGGAAGAGAAGGAGTACCAGCGGTACAGCCTTTATCCAGGAGGACAGACCCGTGAAATGGCCAAGAACCTGATCGCGCGCAAACCAGAAGCGCTTGTGGAACTCGCCGTTCGCGGCATGCTCCCCAAGAACCGCCTAGGCCGTCGTCTTTTCAGCAATTTGCACGTAGTGGCCGGAACCGCCCACAAGCACGAAGCACAGAAGCCCACCCAGTTCGACCTGAACACCCTCAAGTAAGATGCAATCGATCAACAGCCTCGGTCGCCGCAAAGCAGCGGTAGCACGTATCGTCCTTTCAGAGGGCAAGGGCAACATCGTGGTCAATGGCCGCGATAGCAAAGAGTATTTCCCCATTACCATGCAGCAGTTCAAGCTCGCACAGGCGTTCAAGCTCACCGATACCGTGGGCAAGTACGATGTGGTGGCAACCGTTGATGGTGGTGGAATAACCGGTCAAGTCGATGCCGTTCGTTTGGGCATTGCACGCGCATTGGTGAAATTGGATCCCGACCACAAGCCCAAGCTGAAGGCCGAGGAACTGATGACCCGTGACCCACGCGAAGTGGAACGGAAGAAATTCGGACAAAAGAAGGCGCGTAAGCGTTTCCAATTCAGCAAGCGTTAATATCCCTGCGCTTGTTCAGGATCCAATCCCATTGGACTGCATTCGTTGCTTGAGGCTCTCGAAAGCAACGATCGTACTACCAGTGAGATGCCTGTATCAACGGGAAAAAGGAAAGTGAACTGAACCCAATGGCACGTCTAGAATTCAACCAATTGCTCGAAGCGGGTGTACACTTCGGCCACCTGCGCCGGAAATGGAACCCCAACATGGCCCCCTATATCTTCGATGAGAAGAAGGGGATCCATATCATTGATCTGAACAAGACAGCGGTAAAGCTCGAAGAAGCCGCCGCTGCCATGAAGAGCATTGCCCGTAGCGGCAAGAAGATCCTCTTCGTGGCCACCAAGAAACAAGCAAAGGACATTGTTACCGAAAAGGTGAAGGCTACAGGTATGCCTTACGTTACGGAGCGCTGGAGCGGTGGTATGCTCACGAACTTCGGTACCATCCGCCGTACGATCAAGAAAATGTCGACCATCGATCGCATGAAGACCGATGGCACATTCGAGAACTTGAGCAAACGCGAGCGTTTGCAAGTGAGCCGCCAACGTGAGAAGATGGAGAAGAACCTTGGTTCCATTTCCGACCTCAGCCGTTTGCCAAGCGCATTGTTCATCGTGGACATCGTGAAGGAGCACATCGCAGTGGCAGAAGCACGCAAATTGAACATCCCCACTTTCGCAATGGTGGATACCAATAGCGACCCGACCAAAGTTGATTTCCCGATCCCTGCCAACGACGATGCCACCAAGAGCATTGAGCTGATCTTGGACGTGATGATCGCCGCGATCAATGAAGGCATTGAGGAGCGTAAGAACGACAAGACCGCCGTGGACGAAGGATCCGAAGAGGGTGCGGAGGACAACGATAGCGAGAAGGTTGTTGCGACAGGGGACGAGAAGGTCGTTGCCGCAGCGGAGGAGACCCCCGCAGACGAGAAGTAACCTATTCATTCCGATGCAGACCAAGTTGGTTGGCACGAACGTGTCTTCCGCCTTGGGCAACGGACCAATTAACCTGAAACATGAGTACCATGGCCATTACCGCAGCAGATGTGAACAAACTGCGCCAGACCACCGGCGCCGGCATGATGGACTGCAAGAAAGCCCTTACTGAGGCGAACGGCGACTTCGAAGCCGCTATTGACATATTGCGTAAACAAGGCCAAAAGGTCGCCGCCAAACGCGCTGATCGTGATGCCAGCGAAGGCCTCGTGATCGCCAAGACAACAGCGGACAACACGAAGGGCGTTCTAGTGTGCATTAACTGCGAAACGGATTTCGTTGCCAAGAATGCGGATTTCACCGCCATGGCCGAGAAGCTCGCAAGTATTGCATTGGAAAAAGGCTACCAAAGCATCGAGGCCATGAAGGCCGGTGCCTTCGATAGCAACGGCATGAGCATCGCCGAGAAGTTGATCGAACAGACCGGAGTGATCGGTGAAAAGATCGATATCAGCGCCTGCGCTGCGGTTACCGCTCCGTTCGTTTACGCATATAACCACCCCGGTAACAAAGTGGCGAGCATCGTAGGCCTCAACAAGGCCGGTTTCGAAGCGGCTGCCAAGGATGTGGCTATGCAGATCGCGGCCATGGGCCCGGTTGCGTTGAACAAGGAAAGTACTCCGCAAAGCGTGATCGACAAGGAATTGGAGATCGGCAAGGAACTCGCCATCCAAGAAGGCAAACCTGCTGATATGGCCGAGAAGATCGCGCAAGGTCGCCTCAACAAATTCTTCAAGGAAAGCACCTTGCTCGCCCAAGAATTCATCAAGGACAACAAACTGACCGTGGAGCAGTATCTCAAGGCTCAGGACAAGGAGCTTACCGCGACTGATTTCAAGCGTCACTCGTTGACCGTCTGATCTTGTACACTTCATTTGGTGAACGCCTCCTTGGGAACAAGGAGGCGTTCTTGTTCGTACCTACCGGTGCTTAACAAGCGCGGTTCCACGAACCGGCTTATTTTTCACCCCCAATTGAAGATCATGCCCAAGCCGAACGGTTCCGCCAATAAGTACTCACGCATACTGCTGAAGCTCTCTGGCGAAAGCCTGATGGGCAACAAGGTCTATGGTATCGATAGCGAGCGGCTTCGGTCCTATGCTACGGAGATCAAGGCGATCGCCGAGCAAGGCGTCCAAGTTGCCATTGTGATCGGTGGGGGCAATATCTACCGTGGCATGCAAGCCGAGGGCAGTGGTATCGACCGTGTGCAGGGCGACCACATGGGCATGTTGGCCACATTGATCAATAGTCTGGCTTTGCAAAGTGCGTTGGAAGAGCAAGGGTACAAGACCCGTCTCATGAGTGCGATCAAGATGGAACAGATCGCCGAGCCGTTCATTCGTCGCCGTGCCGTGCGCCATTTGGAGAAAGGGCGTATTGTGATCTTCGGGGCAGGGACCGGTAACCCGTATTTCACCACCGATACCGCTGCCAGTTTGCGCGCCATAGAGATCGAGGCGAACGTGATCCTGAAAGGCACCCGGGTGGATGGCATCTATACCGCCGATCCCGAAAAGGACAAGACCGCAACCAAGTACGACCGCATTTCATTCGATGAAGTTTACCAAAAGGGCCTCAACGTCATGGACCTCACCGCCTTTACATTGTGCAGGGAGAACAATTTGCCGATCATCGTGTTCGACATGAACAAGCCCGGAAATCTGGGCCGGTTGGTGGCCGGGGAGAAAGTGGGTACATTGGTGGAAGTTTGAGAATTGAGCCTCTTGCGTTCCACTTGGGCGCGCTATCCGGCAAAGAGTTGGAACCACCGCTCGCCTCCATCATTCTGATCGATCACGCACATCGGGATCTCGTCTTAAATTCGCGCTCCCTTAGGAACTGATTGCCATGATCGATACGAAAGCCGCCATTGCCCAGTGCGAACAGCACATGAACAACGCCGTGGAACATTTGGAACACGAGCTGACCAAGATCCGAGCTGGTGCCGCCAATCCAGGCATGTTGGAAACCGTGATGGTGGATTACTACGGATCCATGGTACCGTTGGCGCAAGTAGCAGGGGTCAACACCGGCGATGCCCGCACCTTGTTCGTGAAGCCCTGGGAAAAGAAGATGATCGACGCCATCGAAAAGGCGATCATCGGAGCCAACTTGGGCTTCAATCCGAGCAATAATGGCGAAAGCGTGATCATCCATGTGCCCATGCTCACAGAGGAGCGGCGTAAAGTTTTAGTGAAGAACGCGCACGCCGAGGGTGAACACGCCAAAGTAGGGATCCGAAGCAGTCGCCAAAAGGCCATGGAAGCGATGAAAGCAGCCAAGAAGGATGGTCTGCCAGAAGACGATGCCAAAAGCCTGGAAGCCGAGGTGGAGAAGCTAAC
>Ga0209063_1000438_pt1 | contig 29167 bp, 21 predicted proteins | sample KloWWTmeKNB19Kit_FD_187177 | JGI IMG/M metagenome (GOLD analysis project Ga0209063, IMG submission 187177) | Active sludge microbial communities from Klosterneuburg, Austria, studying microevolution and ecology of nitrifiers - Klosterneuburg... | ecosystem: Engineered > WWTP > Aerobic digester >... | reverse complement strand
TCTTCTAGGTCGAACTTGGTACCTTCTGAAATGTCCGGTTCAGCTAATTGGGCCTTCAATTTTATAGCCAGTGAACGGAACCAAAGGAAGAGGAAGAGTAACAACCCCAGCACCACGACGACGACCATTCTGATCGGACTTGCGGCGAGCTTTTCGGTGAATGTGGGCGTGGGTGGAAGCGCTTCCGCCACAATGGCAACGGTATCAACGGTTGAAACGATGGTGTCCGTGACCAAACTGTCTGGACTTGCGGTTTGGGCAGAGCCGTTCCACGTTCCCAAGCAGAGCAACAGGACCAACAGATATTTCGTGAAGCGGCGCACCGGCAGCGAAGATGGTGGTTTTGGTGGTGTACCGCGGCAAGGAAAGATCCCTGTACTTTGAACGCCCGAACGTGAACAAGGACCTTCAACTCTGGAAAAATGCATTGGCGGCGCTGGCAAGCGGCGAAGAATGCGTGTTGCTCGTTGTGGTGGAAAGTCTCGGGAGCAGTCCGGGTCGCGCGGGATTCAAGGCCTTGGTCACTTCCGGAGGTGCGCTATATGGATCCATTGGCGGCGGCAGCATGGAGCACAAATTGGTGGAGTTGGCACGAACCCGTATGACCGCAGGGTCCTCTGCGAGAGAGCCTGCGGAGGTTTCGGTGGAGTGGTCACCCTTTCTGAAACGCCAAGTACACCGAGCCGACGGACCTGCCGATCGTTCAGGCATGATCTGTTCCGGGGAACAAACCGTCGGGTTCTACTTGATCCAGGCCGCTCAGCGCACGTTGATCGAAGAAATAGAGGACCAGTTCTCAAAAGGAGATCACAGCACGTTGCGGTTCGATCAGCATGGCATCTCCATTTCAGGAACCGGGAATGATCCGAAATTTCTTCAACCGTCCGAAACGGAATGGGCCTATGTGGAACCGATCACTGACCAACCACGCATCGTGATCCTTGGTGCGGGGCATGTAGGCTTGGCCCTGAGCCGTGCCATGCACCAGCTCGGCTTCCACGTGCACTTGATGGATGATCGTGCCGACCTGAACACCATGGCAGCAAACCAGTGGACGCACGAACGCAGCGTGGTGGATTATGCGCAGATCAGCGCGGTGATCCCTGAGGACCCCGAATTGTATGTCGTGCTTGTTTCCTTCGGCTACCGCACGGATGATATCCTCGTGCGCCAATTGATCCGCAAGAAATTCAAATACCTCGGCATGATGGGAAGCGCCGAGAAGATCAAGACGCTTTTGGAAGGTCTACGGAAGGATGGGTTCTCGGAGGAAGAAATAGCTCGGTTGCGCGCCCCGATCGGTTTGCCCATTCACAGCAAAACTCCGGAAGAGATCGCGGTGAGCATCGCGGCGGAGGTGATCCAAAGGAAGAATGCCGGGAATTCATGAGAATCCGTCCCGGCTCTGGGCCGGGATGACAGACAGAAATGAAAGCCTACCAAGACCGGGATGACAACCCGGAATGAACATTCAACAAAACAAAAAGCCCCGATCGCTCGGGGCTTTTGCATAGGACATTGGATAGTCCAACAAGCTTCAATTCTTAAACGTCCAACTTCGCGTATACCGCGTTCTTCTCGATGAATTCGCGGCGTGGTGGCACTTCATCGCCCATGAGCATGCTGAAGATCCTGTCGGCTTCGGCACCGTTCTCGATGGTCACTTGGCGCAGGGTACGGCGGCTTGGGTCCATGGTGGTTTCCCAGAGCTGCTCGGCGTTCATTTCACCAAGACCCTTGTAGCGTTGGATGTTCACGCTGGCATCCTTGTTCGCACCTTTCATGCGTTCCACATTGGCTTCGCGCTCGGCTTCGGTCCAGCAGTAGACCTGCTCTTTGCCTTTCTTCACCAAGTACAATGGCGGCGTTGCGATGTAGAGGTAACCTTGCTCGATCAGCGGTTGCATGTGGCGGAAGAAGAAGGTCATGATCAAGGTCTGGATGTGCGATCCATCCACGTCGGCATCGCACATGATCACGATCTTGTGGTAACGCAGCTTGACCATGTTCAGGGCCTTGCTGTCTTCTTCGGTGCCGATATGGACACCAAGTGCGGTGTAGATGTTGCGGATCTCCTCGTTCTCGAGGATCTTGTGCTGCATCGCCTTCTCCACGTTCAAGATCTTACCACGGAGGGGCAGGATCGCTTGGAATTCGCGGTTACGACCTTGTTTGGCCGTTCCACCCGCGGAATCTCCTTCGACCATGAACAACTCGCTGGCACTGGCATCCTTGCTCTGGCAATCGGCCAGTTTACCGGGTAGGCCACCACCTGAGAACGCTCCTTTCCGCTGCACCAATTCACGGGCCTTTTTGGCTGCATGACGGGCGGTTGCGGCAAGTATCACCTTGTCCACGATCTGTCTGGCGTCCTTTGGGTGCTCCTCCAAGTAGTTCTCGAGCATCTCGCTCACCGCTTGGTTCACGGCACCCATTACCTCGCTGTTACCCAGCTTGGTCTTGGTCTGCCCTTCGAACTGCGGCTCTTGGACCTTCACGCTGATCACGCAGGTGAGTCCCTCACGGAAGTCATCTCCTGCGATCTCGAACTTCAGGTTCTTGGTGGCACCAGTCCCGTCCGCATACTTCTTCAGCGTACGGGTAAGACCACTCCGGAATCCGGCCAAGTGCGTTCCACCTTCATGGGTGTTGATGTTGTTCACGTACGAGTGCAAATTCTCCGAGTAGGAGTCGTTGTAGACCATGGCGATCTCAACGGGAATGCCTTGTTTCTCCCCTTCCATGTAGATCACCTCCTCGATCAGCGGGGTGCGTGTACCATCGAGGTAGCGCACGAATTCGGGCAGGCCGAGCTCGCTGTAGAAGGTCTCTGTCACGAAGGAACCGTCGTCGTTCTTCTTGCGCTCGTCGGTAAGGTTGAGACGGATGTTCTTGTTGAGGAAGGAAAGTTCACGCAAACGAGCGGCTAGTGTATCGAAGTTGAACTCACTTACTTGGAAGATCGTGAGATCGGGCTGAAAGGTCACGATGGTACCGCGATCCTCCGTGGTACCGGTCTCTTTCACAGGGTACTTGGGCTTGCCTTCGCTGTATTCCTGCTGATAGATCTTACCGTCGCGGTGTACTTCGGCCAATAACATGGAACTGAGCGCATTCACGCAGCTCACACCCACGCCGTGCAGACCACCGGAAACCTTGTAGCTGTCCTTATCGAACTTACCACCTGCATGCAACACGGTCATGACCACTTCCAACGCGCTACGGCCTTCCTTGGCGTGCATATCCACGGGGATTCCACGGCCGTTGTCCTTCACGCGGATACCATTGCCCTCAAGAATGTGGACATCTATCGTATCACAATGTCCTGCCAACGCCTCGTCGATGGAGTTATCGACCACTTCATACACCAAATGGTGCAGGCCCTTCATCCCGATATCGCCGATGTACATGGCCGGGCGCTTCCGCACCGCCTCAAGGCCTTCGAGCACCTGGATGCTATCTGCGGAATAACTCGCCGCCGCTTTCTTCTTCTCGCTCATTTCAACAACTGTCTCTGACATGGTTCCGATGTATTCCTAGCCTTCCTTTTGAAGGGCACGCGAAGATACCATGCAGGGTACGAACAAACGCACGAATTTCCCAACAATAGCGCGGGCTTTGTTGATAATTAACAGGGGTCGAAACCTTGACTTTACCGTATGGAATGATATAGGGTGTCGGAACGCGGTGATGAAGTGACGGCGGTGAGGGAAGATAGGGGGTGTTTTTGGCGCAGGGAAGAGTGCTGGCACCGGGTGATCGCTTCGCAAAGCCCGCGATGACCGGATAGCACCTTCCGGCGGCCTAAGGGCCCTAGAACGAATACGTCGCTCCGCCTATCAGAAGGCCGCGCTGCACGCCGTATTGGTAGTACTGCTCGTACTTGCTGGCGCTCAGGTTGCTCATGTCCAGGAACACGCTCAATCGCTTGGTGTAGCGATATTCCAGCCCCAAGTGCAGGTCCAAATATCCATTTAGGTTGAACTCCACTGGCTGGGTGATCAGACCGGTAGTGGCATCCGGGGTGGCGTCGGTGGGTTGCAGGTAGTACGCCGACTTACGTTGGCCCAGGACCAAGGCTTCGACATTCACGAACAGCTTCTCACGCAGATTGTACGTACCTCCGAAGGAGATCTTGTACGGCGGCAGGTTCCACGCTTCATTCTCTACCTCAGTGGTGTAGGTGTAGAAGTCCACCCGGGCCTTTAGACGCATGGCGTCGCTGTGCCTGTAGCTCAATTCACCGCCCACCACGAAGATGTCCACCCGATCGTAGACCACGGCCATGCGATCACCGGTCGGGTAATTCGGGGCCGAGATGTACAAAGGCTTGTCCTCGGTACTGCTGTACCCGAGCCGAACATCGAAACCGATCTTGCTACTGAAGCTTCCGCGAATGCCGCCGTACAGATCATACAACAAGCTGCTGTTCTTCAGCGCTGGCGCACCGATCAGCCATGGATTCTCCCGGGTAAGACTACGCAGACTGTTCCTCTTGCGCTCCCCTTCGAAACCAATGTAGGGCACCAAAATGTCATCGAACAGGCTGTAGCTCGCGTATGCCTTAGGGTAGAAGTGGAAGGTGGTGGTGTTCTGCGCGTCCACGTACAGACCTGCACCCACCCGCACCACATACTTATCGCCTTCACGTTTCACCATGGGGATCAGGCCGATCATGGTCCCATTCGTGCGTTTGTCGGCGGTGCTCACCGTGGTGCCTTCACCAAAGACCCCTTCGCGATACAAACTGCGGTAGGCATTGTTATCCACCACGATGCCCAGTCCGTAACGATCACCCTGTTCGTTCTTGCTCAGGTCGGCGGTGATCCGCACGTTGGTCTCTTTGCTTTCGCTGAGGTTGGAATAGGCATGCACTTCCAAATTCACGTCGTGTGCGATCAACGTACTGTCCTTGTACAGGCTCCGCACGCGGACCGCGAAGCCCAGGTCGTTGTAGACTTGCTTCCTTGCGTCCTCCTTCGTATCGAGGGTATTGATCAGGTATTCGATGGAATCCACCGCGTTATACCCGTAGTAGCTCACCCTTCGCCGATCGTACATGAAGCGGCCACCCACCTCATGATTGCGCAGGTAATGGTTGTAGAACAGGTCGGCCTTGTTCGTGCTGTAATCGCTCGGTCCCACATCCTTCAGTCCACCGTTGCTGCTCAAGTGTTTCAGGTGAACTCCGTAAGCGTTCTCGCGTGATCGGGTCTGGTCGTAATACACTTCACCCAACGGCGTGGTGTACAATCCGAATCCTCCTTTCACAAAACCCTTGTACAGCTTCTGCTGCGACTCGACCACGTTCAAACGCGCAGCGGCAATGCTATCCACTGTGGCGGGAATGACTGCCTTCACGGTAAGCACATCGTATTTCACTGCCTGATCCGGCAGAATGGTATCGATCGGTTCCGGTCGGAGGTCGATCTTTTGGGCATCGGCAATGGTGGGACTGAAGATCCCCTGGATCACATAATCGCCGCCGTTCTCCACTTGGGCAATAAGTGCAGGGGCAAGAAGGAAAAGACCACCGAGGGCGGCAAGGGAACGTTGCATGGTGGTGCTCATCGGCGTTGGTTGTTATCGCCCCCGGGCATGGGCACCAGCAGCTCTTCTTGCGGTGAAGGGGTTGTTTGTTGCACCTCGCTACTGCTGATGGCATCGAGGCGTTGCTGGGCCTGTGCCACCAATTCGGGTTCGGTGCTGTTATCGATCACCGCCTTCAAGGTGGCCTTGGCTTGGAATCGATCATCCAGCGCCACGTACACATCACCCAACAGGATGAAGGCGCGCGCTTTCCAATGATCATAAGAAGGGTATTTCTTCACCAGATCGAAGACTTCCTTCTCGGCATCGGTGTACTTCTGCTGCAGGTAGCGGATGTAGCCCATGTTGTACTTCGCTTCGGCACCCAACACGTTGGAGCTTGCCGTGGTGATATTCTTGAACTTGGTATAGGCAACGTCCAGCTCGTTCTGGTCCAAGGAATTCTTCGCGACGGTCAACGCTGCTTCGGCCTTCAGATCAGCAGTAGCATCGGGGTTCGCGGAAACACGTTCGGCCACCACGGCGGCATCAGCCGTTCGGCTCAATTCCTTCAACGTACGCATCTGTCCCACTTGGGCAGCGAGCTTGTTCTGTGGAAAACTGGCCACGGCCTCCAATCGTTGGAAATGGTCCAGTGCTGCGACCCATCGCTTGTCGCGGTATTCGATGTCGCTGGCACCGAACAAGGCGCTTTCGAGGAACTGATCCGCATTCCCATCAATGACCGCCACCAGATCGGGCAAGGCCTTGTCGTACTGCTTGCTACGGTATAGGCAATCACCACGGTAGTATTGGGCATTTAAGGCATACGCGCCGCTCGGATACTTCGCCAAGTAATCACCGAATGCACCGATCGCCTGTGGGCAATTCTCATCGAAGTAGAGCTTTTCCGCACTGCGGTAATACTTCTCATCAAGGTCCAAGGTGGTGGGATCAACGAAGTTCAAGGTGCGCATGTAGGCCTCGTACTCCCCTACCCGGCCTTCCTCCACGTAGATGTTCTCCAAGGCCGCCAACGCATCGCGGGAGCCGTCCATCGTGGGGTACTTCGTCACGATCGCCTTCAACTGGTCAATGGCTTGAGCGGACTGGTTCTGCCGCTTGAGGATGTACGCGGTCTGCAACATCGACACGCGAACATGCGGGCTGTTCTGATGGTCTGCGATCACTTGGCCGTAATACTTCTTCGCCTCCACATCATTGCCAAGGTTCACGTAGGTTTCGCCAAGCTGGAACTTGGCATCCGCTGCGTAACGCGAGTCGGGTGATGCGCTCAAGAGGCTTTTCAGCGTGGCGATGCTCGCGTCGTATTGGCGTTGCAGGCTTTGGCAAACACCCTTTTGATACATCGCATAGGCCCTATCGGACGAGCCAGTGCGCACTGCATCATCGTACCATTTTATCGCCTGCTCATTGTCCTTCGTCACGAAATAGCAATCGCCCACACGCAGCATGGCATCGGCGCGTTGCTCGGCTTTTCCGCGGGTGCTTCCTACATAACGACGGAAGGCAGTGGCAGCTTCACCGTACTGCTTCATCTTGAAGAACGTGTAGCCCATACCGTAGCCCGCTTCCTCGTACAGCCCAGTTGAATATGCCCCAGTGCCGTTCCGCAGGTCGTCGTACTTGCGCAATGCGGCGGAATAATCACCTTGACCGTAGTACGATTCGGCCATCCAGAAATGGGCTTTGGCATTCACTTGCGGATCGACCGGGTACTTCAGTGCGCGCTCGAAGAACAGGGCGGCATCCTTGTACATGCGTCCCTCGTAGAGTTCCACACCGCGATCGTAGGCCAGCTTTTGATAGGCGCTCTGCAAGCGGATACCCTTCGTCTGGATCTCATCCAATGAAGCCAAGGCTGCCTCGTAGTTCTTCGTTTTCAGGTACACGCTGAGGAGGAACTCGTAGGCCTCATCTTTCCGTGGCGTGTTCGGATAGGTCTTCAAATAATTCTTGAGCGCGTTGATCGCTTCGTGGTACGGATCAAGGCTGAGGTCGTACGCCAGTTTCGCGTAGTTGAACAAGGCATCTTCCGTCACCTTGGGGTCGGCACCGATCTCGTACGCTTTCTTGAAGGCGGTGCGTGCGTAGTTCTTCTCGTTCAACTTCAGGTAGCAATCCGCCGTGTGGTAGGCAGCGAGCTGTCCGATGGTATCGTTCACATTCGCTGCCAGGTTGAACTGCTCCAGTGCCTTCTTGCAGTTGTCGGTCTTCATGTAGGCATAGCCCAGAATGTAGCGATCCTCCCGACTCACTCCGGGGCGGTTGGCGCTTTTCTCCAAGAAGGGCAACGCTTCGGCATACTTCCCGCTTCGGTAGTTTGCTTCACCTGCCAAACGGTTGATCTCGCTGGTCCGTTTGGCACCATTCGGATCATCCAAAAGCGGCCCGGCGTAGGCGATCATTTCATCGTACTTGCCCTGCAGGAAGAGGATCTCCGCGATGTAGATCGGCACCACCTTCCCGAAACTCTCATCATCCTTCAGCTTCTGGAAGCCGACCAAGGCGGTCTCGTAATTGCCGCGCTCGTAGTTGATGTGTGCCGAATAGTACGTGGCTGGAACGGAGTATTCACCACCCAGCTTTTCCACCTCTGCAAACTCCGTCAGCGCACGTTCACGATCCTCGGTTTGGAATAGGGCATATCCTCGTTTAAAGCGGAACTCTTCCAACTCTTTCGGTGGAAGAGCCAAGCGGTCCACCTTCTCGCCCCAAGCCAGCGCCTCCTTCCACTTCTTGCGTGAAAAGCTGTTCTTGAAGAGTTCGAATTTCACGGTGCCCACATGCAGGTCCTCGGGATGGTCCTCCATAAAGGCGTTCAACCGGTAGCCTGCATCATCGTGGAAAAGACGAACGGCACAAATGGCACTGTAGAACTCGGCCTCGGTGCGATCTGGATCATGATCATCGGTGATCCGGTCGATCACACGTTCCAGTTCGTATTGGGCTGCGCCGTATTTGGCCTTGTCGTACAGCTCCATGGCGTGCACCAGGTCCGCGTTCTTGTGCGTGTAGTGCGCGGGGGCTTGGGCCATTGCGTTGGCACCGAGCATCGCAAAAAGGAGCGCCACGGCATGCCGCCGAAGTAGGTTGAATAGGATATTCATACAGCGATCAAAGTTCATTGGTGATGATCGGTCGCAGCGGTCAAAGTCGGGGAATTATCCACGCGGAGGTGTTCGTGTAACCCGGATCCAGCGCGGGGATCGGGCCGTCGAGTGTTCGTCGTTCGGAACTCTTCACACCAGAACGCGACAAGTGCTCTTAAAATTTTGACCTTTGGACCGAACTTGAGATCGCGATCCCCATTCGTTCACCCAACCATGAGCAACAGCCCCATCATTCTCCTGAACAACGTCCGCATCTTCCAACGGGAGAACTTGGTCTTGAACAACGTGGACTTCAGCGTACTGAAAGGCGAGTTCCTTTACCTGATCGGTCGCACCGGAAGTGGCAAGAGCAGTTTGATGCGCACGCTTTACGGCGACATTCCACTGAAGGAAGGCGAAGGACATTGCTGCGGCTTCGATCTGCGCAAACTGAAGCGTTCTGAAATACCGATGCTCCGGCGGAAGATCGGGATCGTGTTCCAGGATTTCCAATTGCTTACGGACCGCACAGTGAACAACAACTTGCTTTTCGTGCTAAAGGCGACCGGTTGGAAGGACAGCAAAGCGATGGATGAACGTGTGCAACAAGTGTTGGAGCGCGTTGGTCTTTCCACGAAGGGCTACAAAATGCCGCACGAGCTTTCCGGTGGCGAACAACAACGAGTAAGCATTGCACGCGCCCTGCTCAACGATCCCGAATTGATCCTTGCGGATGAACCCACCGGCAACCTGGACCCCGAGACCACCGGCGAGATCCTGGACCTGCTCTTCAACATCAGCCACAGTGGCCGCAGTGTGATCATGGCCACCCACGATTATACGCACATGAAGAAATTCAACACCCGGGTGGTGCGGTGCGAGGATTCGAAGTTGTTGGAGATGAGTGCAGTTGGGTAGATCCGCTCATCGCCACTGGCTTTGGGCTGCTGGCGTCTAGCTATTTGTTCTAAAGGGAACAATTAGCTGCGAACCGAACGCGCCAGGAAACCGCGAATAGCCAGCAGCGAGAGGCCAACAGCCAGAAGCTATTAGGATAAAAGTTGAAGGATCCGCTCCGCGTTCCGCTTATTGCTGAACCGTTCTTCCAAGACCTTCGCTCGTTGCTCGATCGCTTGGCCATCCGCCGGGCGTGCCATACAGGCCAAGATGCTGGTGCGCATGGTCTCGGGGTTGTCATGCACGTGGCACAATTGTGCAAGGCCGGTGCCTTCCACCATGGGGCTGTTGCACACCACATGGCGGCCAGTGAAGAGGCACAGCAATAACTTCAGTTTGATGCCCGTGGCTTGGAAGGTGGGCAATACGTTCACTTGTGCAGTTCGCACGAGGTCGTGGATCTCCTCTGTGGAAATGTCCTCGCGTAACTCCACGTTCACGGCCTTGGCGACTTCCCGATTTAGTTCGCTGCTGGCGTTGCTACCGGCAATGATCAACTTCACCTTCAAGTCCTTGAAGACCTTGCGCACCAAGTACAAGGCGGCCTGATCGTTCTCGGCCACGCCCAATGCCCCGTGGTAAAAGGCGAAATCGCCAAGGCCGGTGGGCACATCAACCATGTTGCATGCGTGGAAGGCGGGAATGTGCGTGACATGATCGAAGTGTCCCGCGAAATACGCTTCGTCCTTCGGTGAAATGGCCAGCACGGCATCCGCTTCGGCCAGCACGGCCTCGAACTTCTGGAGCTTTCGCGCTTCGTTGATGAAGTAGGTCCTGCGGAAGGCATTCCCTTCGGCCTTGGCCAGAGCCATGTAGTAATCGTGTTCCACGTTGTGGGCGCGGACCAAGCGTTTGCGACCATGCAGCCGGGGGTCGCCCAAGTGGTAGCAACTGTGCAGCCCTTCGAACAGGATCGGGTGTTCGTCCTTCAGCAAGCGGATCATCAATGCTTCGCTGCGGCGGCTCACCACCATGTACGGCAGCCCATTGAAGAGCTGGTGCTTGCCGGTGCGACGCGGATAATAATGGACGCTTGCACAGAATTTGTCCAATTCCTTGGCATGTGGCCGACCATACTCGAAACAATGCAGATGCACCTTCACCCCTACTTCGGCCAATGCTTTGGCTTTGAAATACACGTCGATCACTCCGCCATAGTTGGGAGGCGAAGGGATGTCGAAACTGATGATATGCAGGTGCTCAGCCAAGATCTTGGAACACGGCCTTCAAGGCCTCCAGTTCTCGCTGACCATCCAGCGAAACGGCGGCGAAAGTAGCATTCCGGCGCAAGGCTTCGCGTCTGGTGGCATCAGCCGCCCATGCGCGCACCGTTGCAGCGATCAACGCCGGCTCCGGTGCGGGCAGGATGATCCCGGCATCAAACTTCCGCACGATCCCGGCAACTTCCGGAAGGTCGGTCACTAGAGCAGGGATCCCAGCGCGGAAATAATCGAACAGTTTATTGGGCAGACTGAAGCGGTAATTGAGGTTGGTGTCCTTGTCCAGCGAAAGGCCCAGGTCCGCGTTACGCGTGTACTGCATCATGGCCTCGTAGGGCATGCGCGGCAACATGCGCACTCGATCCGCCAAGTCGTGCTCCTTCACCAGTTGCTCCAACACCGGCCATGCATCACCACCACCGATCATTAGCAGCAGGCATTCCGGCAATTCCTTCACGGCCAATACTGCTTCCTCCGCACCGCGCTGCACGTTGATCCCGCTGCCTTGCATGATCAAAATGGTGCGATCCATCGGCAAGCCCAATTCCAGACGCGTGGACAATGGCCCCAGCTCGCGTGGCATGGGGATGTTGCGCACAACGGTTGGCCGGACCCCGTAGCGTTCCTTGTATGCATCGGCAATGCTGTCGTTCACCGTGATCACCTTCTTCAACTTCGGGAATATCCAACGTTCTATGGCCAACCACACACGGCGCACACTGGGCCGCGCAGCCAATTCCGGCACTTCTGTGAAATACTCGTGGCTATCATAGACCAGCAGCCCTCCCTTCAATTTGGTCCCGAGAAAAGCAGCAAGCAAGGTGTCCAGGTCATTGGCCACCACCAACGAGAACGGCGAGAACAGCAGCAGGAAGAACAGCCGCACATTGTACTCCGCATAGAACAAAGCCCCCTTGCTGAAGAGCAGCCGCATGCGTTTGGTGCCGTATGGGCGGTCCAATGCCGGGCTTCCGGGGAGCACCCGACCAACGAGCAGCACATTGTACCCCAACTCCTGCAATACGGTACACGTGCGGTGAACGCGGTTGTCGGTAGCGAGGTCGTTGGTTACGGTTACGAAAGCGCGCCGCATGCTGTTTCCTCTTGATCCTGTTTACAAGCCTTCTAGCTCGTTGGCCAAAGTAACGGTGCAAGGCCAGTAAACTTGTGCCTTCGATGCAGATACAGCGGAACGCGGACCTTCAACCCTACAACACCTTTGGCATCAAGGCGCATGCTGCATTGCTTGGTCGTTTCAGCAGTACGGCACAATTGCGGGAACTACTGGCCATGCCAGATCTGGAAGGCATGCCCAAGCTCTTCCTTGGCGGTGGCAGCAATTTGCTATTCACACAAGATTTCGAAGGAGCCGTGTTCTTGAACGAGATCCCGGGTATCGCTGTGGTGAAGGAGGATGCGGACCACGTTTGGGTGAGGGCCGGAGCCGGTGTGGTGTGGCACAATTTCGTATTGCATTGCGTCGCGAACGGATGGGGCGGCGTGGAGAACCTTTCGTTGATCCCCGGCAAGGTGGGTGCGGCTCCCATGCAGAATATCGGTGCTTATGGGGTGGAGATCAAGGACAGCTTCGATTCGTTGGAAGCGTACCGATTGTCGGATGGTGAAGTGGTCAGCTTCGATCGGGAAGCATGTGCATTCGGCTACCGCGAAAGTTTCTTCAAGCGGAAAGGCAAGGACCAATATGTGATCCTCAACGTCACATTCAGGCTCACGAAGGAACATGTACTCAATACCAGCTACGGCAACATTGCGCAAGAATTGGAACGGATGGGCATTTCGAAACCCACGATCCTGGATGTGAGCAATGCTGTGATCGCCATCCGCCAAAGCAAATTGCCCGATCCCGCTGTGTTGGGCAACGCGGGCAGCTTCTTCAAGAACCCGGTCGTTCCTTCAGCATTGGCCGAACGCATCAAACAAACGCATCCGGATCTTGCCACCTACCCCGCTGGTGAAGGACAAGTGAAACTGGCTGCTGGCTGGCTCATTGAAAAGGCCGGTTGGAAGGGCCGCAACTTGGGCACCCACGGCGTACACGACCGGCAGGCCTTGGTACTTGTGAACCACGGCGGTGCCACCGGCAAGGAGATCTACGATCTCAGCGATGCCGTGCTAAACGCGGTTCGTGAACAGTTCGGCGTGGAGCTGGAACGCGAAGTGAACATCTTGTGATCGAGGCTTACCGTGGATCGGTTGGCGAAAGGAAGAAACCGTGTCCCGCATGGGGCTGCGGGAGAACGGGAATGGACGGGAATAGATCGACTGTTCTTCTCTTGCTTGCACGATCAATTTCGATGCAAGAAAACCAAGGAAGGTCTGAATTTTCAGCATGTTATTGGCGAGTTGCACGTCAAGTTGTCCCAACTTCGCGAGCTGAATGGCGCAGCGCAAAGGGAGAGTTGTAATTATCATCTGCACCTTGGTGTTCGTGATCGCTTGCAGTTCGGAACGTGCAATCGTTCCATCGTTGCCTGATCTTGGGCCTACACCCTACACCTTGGAGATCCCAACGTGGGCGACGGATTCGATACACACCATGTACGTTCCATCGGATAATCCGTTGACCGTTGAAGGCATTGCTTTGGGTCGACGACTGTTCTACGAGAAGGCACTTTCACGGGACGGCACCCTCGCTTGTTCCAGTTGCCATATCCAGGAACACGCCTTCAGCGACCCGCGGCGTTTTTCGATGGGAATAGAAGGCGATCTTGGTCATCGGAATTCCATGGCATTGATGAATTTGGCATGGGGCCATTTCTTCTTTTGGGATGCGCGTGCCATGAGCTTGGAGTTGCAAGCCTTGGAACCCGTGAATGATCACCGTGAAATGTTCAACGCGTGGCCCGAGGTTCTGCAACGGTTGCGCGACCTGCCCGGTTATGCAGCACAGTTCGACGCAGCATTCGGCACCATGGAGATCGATAGCCTGCACGTATCCTTCGCTTTGGCGCAATTCGAACGGACCTTGATCAGTTTCGATTCCCCCTTCGATCGGTTCCAATACGGTTGCGACAGCACAGCACTGACACCAGCGGAGATCCGAGGGAAGGAACTCTTTTTCGGCGGTGCGCATTGTGTGGATTGCCACGAACCACCCTTGTTCGCGGACCACGACATGATCAACATCGGTCTGGACAGTATGCCCACCGACAAGGGCTTGGGCGAGCGCACGGGCTTGTACCGCCACTTTGGGTTGTTCAAGACCCCCGCCTTGCGCAACATCGCTGCCAGCGCGCCTTACATGCACGATGGTCGTTTCGCAACACTGGAAGAAGTCGTGGATTTCTATGCGGATGATGTCCACCTGAACACACCGAACTTCCATGACCACATGTTCGCTTGGAAACTGGGTGTGGTAAAGTTGGACGCGCAAGAACGCAAAGACCTTGTGACCTTTTTGCAAGCGTTAACGGACAGTACGTTCCTACATGATCCACGGTTCTCGGATCCAAGGCAGTGAGGCAAATGGGACACGTAGGTCTTGTCGGCAAACTCAACAAACCGTGTCCCGCATGGGGCTGCGGGACACGGTTTACACCAATCAAGCCACAAGGCGGCGCTTAGTTCCGCGATAAACGACATCCTTCACGCTCCGGTTATCTTCGCCACCCTCGAAAGCAAAGCGACCATGCGTAAGACCCTGCTCCTTCTTTTCATCGCACTTCTCGGATCCCCGACTTGGGCTCAGAAAGCGCTCACCTTGAGCGATGCCGTCTTGAAGGCGTATTCGGAATTCACACCGGAACGCGTGAAGGGCTTGCAATGGATCGAAGGAACAGCGGCATACAGCTACGTGAAGGATGGCAGTTTGATGAAGGGCTCCCTCGACACCTCAGAAGACATCCCAGTGCTGGACCTCCCAACCTTCAATGCGAGCATTACGGATAGTGTAAAAGTGAGATCGGTCCCGCAGGTGGAATGGTTGTCACCAACGGTATTCCGCTACGTTCATCGCGGAAACTTCTGCACGTATGAACTGGGCACGAAAGCCGCTAACTGTATTTCCTTGGCAGCCGAAGCAGAGAACGAGGACATCGCGGCAGTTTCCGGAGCCATCGCTTACACGGTGGAGAACAACCTGTTTGTTCAACCAGCTGGACCCAACGAAGCGGCGGTGGAAATAACCCAGGATGGAGCAGATGGGATCGTGAACGGAAAGGCCGTACACCGCCAAGAATACGGGATAGTGAAAGGGACGTTCTGGGATCCGAAGGGTGAAAAGTTGGCTTTCTATCGGATGGATGAAACGATGGTCTCACCGTACTTCTTGGAAGACATCGGCACCACCCCGAGCACCTTCGACAAGATCCGCTACCCGATGGCCGGAGGCACCAGTCATCACGTGACTGTTGGCATATACGACAGGTCGAAGAAGACCACTGTATTCCTGCGCACCGGTGAACCGTTGGACCAATACCTCACGAACATTTCGTGGGACACCGAAGGCCGATACGTGCATGTGGTACACCTGGACCGGATGACCGAGAACCTACGATTGGTGCGCTATGACATCAGCACTGGCGAACCCTTGGCGACACTGTTGGAAGAGCACAGCGCGAATTACTTGGAGCCCGAACATCCCGCCCAATTCCTGAAGACCGATCCGAACAAATTCCTTTGGCGCAGTGAGCGCGATGGCTGGGATCACGTGTACCTATACGATGTGAAGAAAGGCCTTCAACGCCAACTGACCAAGGGCAATTGGTTGGTGAAGGATATCGTGGGCATGGACCCGAAAGAGACCTACATGATCGTTGAAGGCTCTGCGATGATCGAAGCAGGAAGGCCATCCGGTGCGATGGAAACGCAACTCTATCGCGTGGAACTGAAAAGTGGAAAGACCCGCCGATTGACCGAGGAAGAAGGCACGCATCATGGCCAATTGAGCAGTGACGGCACAACATTGATCGACACCTGGAGCAGTCTTTCGGTTCCGGGCCGCACCGTTCTGCGTGATGCATTTACCGGGAGCATCAAGAAAGACATTATGACATCGAAGGACCCCTTCACCGGGACGACCATTGGTACGATCGAGACCATGGTGATCCCCGGAGAGAATGGCGACTTCATGAATGCACGGCTCATCAAACCGAGCGGTTTCGATCCTTCACGTAAATACCCCGTGTTGATCTACTTGTACAACGGCCCACACCTTCAACTGGTGACCAACTCCTTTTTTGGTGGCGGTAGTACATGGATGTACGAAGCAGCGGAGCGCGGCTACTTGGTCTGGACCGTTGATGGCCACGGCAGTGACCATCGTGGGCGCGATTACGAACAGGCCGTCTTCCGCCAGCTCGGCATAACCGAAGTGAAGGACCAGATGCGCGGTGTGGCCTTTTTGAAGACCTTGCCCTACGTGGATGGCGAGCGTTTCGCGGTACACGGCTGGAGCTTCGGAGGCCACATGACAACGGCGTTGTTGGCGCGCAATCCAGGTGTTTTCAAAGTGGGTGTGGCCGGTGGTCCGGTCATGGATTGGAGCTTGTATGAAGTGATGTACACCGAGCGTTACATGGACACACCTACCGAAAATCCTGAAGGATACAAGAACACCACGCTGCCCACGATCGCAGATAAATTGCAGGACGACCTATTGATCATAACCGGTGGAAAAGATGACACCGTATTGCCGGAGCACTCCTATCGCTTCCTGAAAGCTTGCGTGGAAACTGGCGTTCAAGTGGACTTCTTCAATTACCCCGGTCACGGCCACAACGTGCGTGGCAACGACCGCTTACATTTAATCACCAAGGTGTTGGACCACATTGACTCCGTGATCCAACCTTGAATGCGCTAGAAATTGACCCTACTGGAACTCTAAACACAACATACCTCAACACCATATGACCTTTCGCTTCTTCACAACACTGCCTGCCGCTCTTGCACTTTGCTTTTGTTCCACTGCACAAGTGGTACATGTCGTTCAAATGGGAGGTAGTACCATCTCCCAAACGACACCTCCCTACTACTCGCCTACCGATCTTACCATCAACCAAGGGGATACCGTGCGTTGGCTGAACGTCTCCGGCACTCACAATGTGAATGGCACGTTGACCACATTTCCGGGAAATCCGGAAGCCTTCTATTCCGGCATGCCGCAGAACGGGGATTACCATTTTGATCATCGTTTCGACCTACCGGGCTTGTACAACTACCATTGCGACTCCGATGGGCACGCGATCACGCAGTCCGGTACCATCACAGTGGTGGAGGTCATCAATTCGATCGTTGAACCCACAGGATACGCCCCGATCACGCTTCACCCGAACCCGGTTCGAAGCGCGCTCTTTGTCGGCGTTGGCCAGCGTATGATCACACGAGTCACGATCTTGGGAATGGACGGTAGACTGGTGGAGAACTCGGAAGCGAAAGGCTCAGGTCTACTCACGATCGGTACGGAAGATCTCGCCAATGGGAACTACATCCTTCGCGTTGAAGGTCCTTCTGGCCCACAGAACATTCCGTTCAGCAAGCAGTGAACCACGGCTTCGCGGTTACGGAGTGCGTACGACCCGGGTGTTCAACGTTTTACCGCTTGCCGCAGTTGCCACCACTGAATACGTCCCTGCGGCCAGTTTGGCCAAGGGCAATTTGAATGCCTGCTTGCCACTTGCGATTGGACCATTGTGCAGTTCCGCAACGACTTGTCCCAACGCATCGATCAATGCAACGTGATAGCGTTCGGCGGATGATATTTCCAACCAGACCATGGCATCGGTCTCCGTTGGGTTTGGATAGGCATAGATCGTATTCGAGTTTGCTGATGGAACGCTTGCCACTTCACTCGTGATATCCACAGGAACAGCGATCGTCGCGAACGTAGCAATTGAAAGACGCGCCATTTTCTCGTAGTAGGGCACATCGAAGTACTCCACCAGATCAGTCGGCGTATGGTAGTGTGGATTCCCATCGGCACCGAACTCCTCGATCATGAGTATGGCTCCGTAACCGGCCGTCCAGAACGAAGCATGGTCACTGTACGTGGCGCCCGGCGTGGTCAGCAAAAGGTCGATGTCGATCCCGTAATCATCACGAACGGTCATTGCGATATTGGCCAATTCGGGTGAGTTCGCGATCGGGCGGGAATGAACACGGGCTTGCGTGTCGCCGTTGCCATCGTAAGCGATCGCATCCATGTTCACCGCGCCACGGACCAGCACATCATTGGCGGCCATTTGTTGGGCCTTGGCAGCACTGCCGACCAAGCCTTGTTCCTCTTCGTCCCAAAAGGCGAAGATCACGGAATACTCGAACGGGATATCGCGCAGGATACGCGCCGCTTCGAGGAGCGCTCCGCAGCCACTTCCATCATCGTCCGCAGCGGGTGCATTGAACAAACCGCTTGGCATGGCATCGTAGTGCGCACAGAGGATAACGAACTCATTGGGATATACTGTTCCCGTCTTCGTTACCAGAACATTGTTCCCTGTGGCACTGAAGGCTTCCAGCACCGGTGCATAACCGAACTGTTCCATCTTGTGCATGAGGTAATCCTGCGCTACCGTATTGCCCGCATTGTTCTTGTGCCTGCTCAAGATCGTTGTGGGGCCGGTCCCCAGATCGATGGGCACTTCTCCGCTAAGCTCTTCCACGTAATGGATCATGGAATCGATGCGCATGGCATCGATGATCGTTTGAATGATCGGATCCTGTGCATTTACGGCGATGGACAGACACGTGCAAAGAAGGGTCAGGGCTTTTCTCATGGGAAACAAAGGAGCATAGATCAGGATCAGAACGCCACCACTTTCTCCACGAAGCGTTGGTTCGCTGTTCGCACCACGACCAGATAAGTAGCGTTGCGTTGAGGCAGTTGCACTAGCCATGCTTTGGCACCGAGCGGTCTGTGGGTGGCCACCAAGGCCCCGGAAGCAGTGTAGACTTGAATATCCAGGATCCGTTCATCCAGGCCATCGATCCGAAGGTTACCATCGCGGATCGGATTCGGATAGATCCGCACGCCAAGATCGGCAAGGTCATCCACCCCCACAGTAAGATCCGAGGTCTCGCTCGTGCGGATCAGGACCGGTGTCCCGTCCGCCGCAGCGTACATGTCCCTGAAGGTGTTGATCTCTGGAGTATTGTAGTCGAACATCTCCTCCATCCAACGTGGTGGTGCGCTTTGGTACCACACGTTGGCCCTTACGGTGATCAACGCATCATAACCGTTCATTGGCACGTTGTAACGTATCCGGTCCGTACCACTACCTTCCACTCCATTGTCAAACCTGTTGAAATCCATATCCGTGCCTGGCACACCAACGACCAACATGGTATCGATGCTCGGATGTGAATTCACGAAGCCCAGTGGCGCAAGGCGGTTATCCTTCAATGATTCCTTGGCACGCTCCAACACCGTTGTCTTGTTCCCGTTCACATCCGCCATGACCATTTCATAGATCTGCGCTTGGTCCGGCAGGTTGATCACATCGTGGTGCGGCTCCCACTCGGCATCGTGCCCGATCACTTCATAGTCCTGGTCCCAGCCACCGCTCCGGAAGAGCGTATCGCCCAAGGCATTCTCCACGATCAGTTCAACGAATGCACGTCGGGCAGGGTAACCACTGGGGAATTTGTGTCCGGCGAGATTGGTCAGGTCCACTTCAATGAAGGCCGTGTCCAAACTACGCGCCGTAACGGTGGTTGAAAGCAAAAGTGTGTTGTTCTGCAACAGGTTGTTCGTGCGTGCGATCGTACTATCGAATTGGGTCGTGCTCGCGGTCAGTCCCAACGCCTCATTGTTATTCTTCAGCAATTCCAACATGAAGGAATTGCCGCCAACGAAATAATGCAAGCCGTAGGGTGAACGGCGATATTCTGCTGCATCCAAGAAATCGTACTGCGCAGAGATCACGATCGCGTCGTCGATCCGAGGCATGTGGCAACCTTGGCACGTAATGCCGTTCTCTGGATCCACGTCCGTATTGAACGAGGAGTTGAGCCATTCGTGGTAGGTGGCCTGCTCAGCGAAGTGGAATTCGGTCGAGTTCCCATCCAAGTCTGCGGTCTCCGTAACCAGCGTATGACAGCCAGCACAAAGCCCTGCATCGTTGATCTGGGCTCCAAATTGCGGCTCGTAGCCTACAAAGGCCACCATTGGTGCGCCAAAGAGATTCTTTGCATCGTAAGGCCCATAAGCCACGAGGTTGGTATCGAACTTCAGGTTGCCTGAGAACAAAAGACCAATACTGTCCGGCCCTTGCATGTGACAGGCCAAACAGGAAACCCCGTCCAAGGCCAAGGGATCCTGTTCCAGTTCAGCGATCGTATAATGCTCGCCAATGGAAAGGAACTTGTCGTACCGGGCCATGGGTGCGTGGCAACTTGTACACTTATCCTCAAGAGCGGCTTGGTGTGCGGGGTTCACACTGGTCTCGTGGCTCACCTTGGCGCGCCAGAAGGGATCACGCGCGGAGTTACCCATCATGGTTGAACGCCATTGGTCCGCAGGGTTTACGTCCTCACCCGCATTATTCGTGTTCGCGAAAACCGGAGGCACATCGTCCAAACCATGACAACCTGCGCACGTACCACTACCCTTGAAGTAATTGTTCTCCGCCTCCGTCAACAACCCACCATCGCGGTATTGCTCCAGTTCTTCAATGGAATGGTGTTGCGCATGGGCCCTCGGTAACGAGCTGCCGTTCCACGCCACAAAAAGAAGGATCGTACCAGCGAGAACAGTAAGAACGATGACCTTGGTCAGCAGGGTAGCGCGCATGAGCGAATTGCGATGATTATGGCGAATATACGGAGGTGGCGATGGCATGAGCTACAAACCCCTCACATCATTCACACCAACATGGCGATCACACCGTCAAGAAAGGTCCACTTGCCTCCCGGCTAGCATGGACCAAAAGGCAAGGATCACGCGCCCCGTTGCGCACTCTTGCGCATGGTCGTTGCCTTGGCCTTGCTTGTACCCGCTGCCTTTTGACCGGCAGCTTTCTTCTTGGCCGCAACCTTTGGCTTTCCACCGTCAGCCTCCTTCTTGGTTCCCGCCTTTTTCGCTTTCGTGCCTTCCTTCTCCTCTTTGGCCTTCTTCTCCTTCTTGTCGAATTCACCAGCCTTCAACAACTGATCATACCACAGGAAGAGTTTACGTACGTCACTGGCATAGATCCGCTCTCGGTCATGCTCGGGCAATGCCTCGCCCAATTTGGTGAATAGCTTGTCGTCACTTTCCTTAGGGTCCAAGCTGGGCTTGCCCTTTTCAACCTTGTGCAGGTTCTCCAAAACGGTGCCCAATGGAACATCATCGCCGGTAGTGAACATGCTGATCTCTTCCAGCGAACTCACGCGCATGCTCGAAGGGATCGGCATACGCTTGCCATCGGTCAACGATTCCGCGATCACGGCTTGGCGGCCTTGCCCAACGATACGGAACAGACCGGACTTACCGGCCACAGAAATGATCTTGCTTAGGTCCATTGTGCTGAATGAAGGGGTAAAGCTAGTTGAATGTTGAAGAAGTTGGGGTAGTGAAATCGTTGAAATGGTTGATGAACGAAGAGGTAGCAGATGGGTTGAGGGTTGCGCCGTTCAAGAACGGTGGCGACGTTCCGTGCAGAACATCCAACATTCACCCCATCAACCGAGATCAAACTCACGTCTTCTGCTTCTTCTTCCGCGCGGCGGGAAACAAGATATTGTTCAGGATCAAGCGGTAGCCCGATGAATTCGGGTGCAGGCTCAGGTCTGTGGGAGGGTCTCCTACCATGTGCTGGTAATCTTCTGGATCGTGGCCTCCATAGAAGGTCCACTGGCCAAGTCCGAATTCTCCGTGGATGTATTTCACGGTGCTCTGGGCCTTGTTCTCACCCATCACCAAAACGCCTGGTTTCACCAGATCTTTTCGGAAAGCGGTGGTCTGTCCCATGAAACCGCGCACCACTTGTTCGTGGCTTTGGCAAAGCATGGTGGGGACGATATCCCACTTGGCACTAAAGTCGAACAGGGTGAAGAAGTCGCGTGTTTGTCCGATGGATCCATGGATATCCGTAGCGTCGATGTCACTGAATTCGTACACATTGGGATCCGTTACCAACCGGAAATCCTTGAAGGCGAAGGTGCGTCCGAAATCGATCTTCTGCTGGGCCTGTGGATCGATCGCATCATGGTCGAATTCGGGCGTGCAAATGTCCACTCCTTCGGCACTAAGTGCAATATCATATGAATCGGTACCGGAGCACATGGTGAAGAGGTATCCGCCCCCGGCCACGTAATCCTTTATCTTCAATGCGACGGCCAACTTCATCTCGCTCACCTTCGCGAAGCCCAATGATGCGGCCGTTTCTTCACTCTCCTGCACGCTTGCCAAATACCAAGGTGCGGTTTTGTACATGCGGTAGAACTTACCATACTGACCCGAGAAATCCTCATGGTGCAAGTGCAACCAATCATATTTCGGTAACACCCCGCTGATGATCTGTTGGTCGTAGATCCGTTCGTAGGGGATCTCCGCGTATTCCATCACCATCGCAACGGCATCGTCCCACGGTTGGAATCCGTCAGGTGCATACACGGCGATCTTCGGTGCCTTCTCCAACTTCACCACTTCCATGTTCACCTCCGGATCACTGATCTCCGCAAGAATGGTATTGGCCTGCGCATCGGCGATCACTTGGTAGGTAACACCACGGATAGCACATTCCTGTTCCACTTCCTTAAAGTGATCGATCAGGAAACTACCACCACGATAATTCAGCAACCAATCGATGGAGGCTTCTCGACCCAAAGTCCAAAACGCGATTCCATAGGCTTTCAAGTGGTTCTGCTGGGATCCGTCCATGGGGATCAACAGCTTGGTGGCCCATGTAGGCAAGGCAAGCACCAACAGTAGAAGTAAGCCACTAATTCGCAGTGTATTAGAACGGCGCTGAATCGTCGAAGTCGTTGTCATCATTCATGCGGCTGGGCCGGGTGATGGTCCGGAATGGGTTTCCATCTCCACCATCCATTCCCGTGCCACCATCCATGGAGAAGTTGCCGGGCATGGTCTCCAGATCGGTAAATTTAGCCAACTCTGGAATGAAGCGCAGTCTCACCGTATCCACGGCACCGTTCCTGTGCTTGGCAACGATCACTTCACCAATGCCCAAGGTGCTTCCATGTTCATCTTCATGGATCTTGTAATACTCGGGTCTGTAGAGGAAGCAAACAATGTCCGCATCCTGCTCAATAGCACCCGATTCGCGCAGATCGCTCAACATGGGTCGCTTGTCGCCACCACGGGTCTCCACGGCGCGGCTCAACTGGCTAAGCGCGATAATGGGAATGTCCAATTCCTTGGCGATGCTCTTGATCGAACGTGAAATGCTGCTGATCTCCTGTTCGCGATTCCCACCTTTGCTGTCGCCGCCGGCGGTCATCAGCTGGAGGTAATCGATAATGATCAGGTCCACATTGTGTTGGCTCTTCAAGCGGCGCGCCTTTGCCCTCAGTTCGAAAATGTTCAACCCGGGCGTATCATCAATGAAGATCGGCGCGTTGGTGAGGCGCGCGATGTGTTGGTGCAGAATGGTGAACTCGGCATCGTTCAAGTCACCCTTCCTCAATTTCTCCGAACTGATCCCGGCCTCGCTAGCGATAAGACGCGTAACGAGCTGAGTGCTGCTCATTTCCAAACTGAAGACGGCGACGGCACGTTTATGTTCGACTGCGATGTTGCGTGCCATGCTGAGCACGAATGCCGTCTTTCCCATCGCAGGTCTGGCCGCGACGATCACCATATCGCTCCGTTGCCAACCTGCGGTGAGCTTGTCCAGTTGCACGAATCCGGTAGGCACACCACTAACTCCACCGGTCTTGGTCTTGGCGTTCTCGATCTGCTCGATGGCCACCTGGATCAGGTCGCTCATGGGCTCGTAGTTCCGCTTCAGATTGCCACTGGTCACAGCGTACAGGTCCTGTTCAGTCTTGTCCAAAAGGTCGAACACATCGGCCGTGTCGTCGTACGCATCGCGCATGGTCTCCGAACTTATTCGGATCAATTCACGCAAAATGTGTTTCTGACTGATGATGCGTGCGTGATACTGTACGTTGGCACTGCTGGCCACTTTGTTGGTGAGCTGGCTGATGTAGAACGGACCGCCGACCATTTCCAGATCGCCACGTTTCTTCAATTCTTCAGTAACGGTGAGGATATCGATCGGTTGGTCGTTCCGGAACAAACCGAGGATCGCATCGAAGATCTTGCGATGCGCATCCACGTAGAAGCTTTCGGGTTGCAGGATGTCGATCGCTTCGTTCACGGCATTACGCTCCAACATCAACGCGCCCAAAACGGCTTGCTCCAGTTCGGGTGCTTGGGGCGGAAGCTTTCCCGCCTCCATGGCGGTCTCCATAAGGGATGAAGCATTCCTACGCCCTGCGGAAGTGCGGGATCGGTCGGCTGTACGGGCAGTGGTTTCGGCCATGTTCACAGGTGGCACATACATGGGTTGAAGGGTCCAAGCGAGCTGGACAGGACCATTTCACGTAGCAAGTGCGGGTGGGGCACCAAAAGTAAACGGACCTGATCGCCGTTCAACACGGGTGTGTACAACTCGTGCAACAACTCATGAACGATCCGATCGTGGACACGCTGTTGATAGTTTCTATGATCCGCACCGGTCCTACCTTTGGGCGTGTTTTGCAAGAAGGTCCATCTCTATTTCGTCGCACTCCTGTTCCTCATATCGGCAGGATGTCGTAAGGATGGTGACAACACCCCGCCGCAAGTACTGGTAAGCACAACAGGTATCGGTTCCGTCATTCAATTACCGGATACGTTCGTGGTCCAAGTCGACGTTTCAGATGATCAAGCCTTGGAACGATTGGTGATCGACGTACTGAATTTGGACGGTGTACCCGTGGCCTCCTCGGCTAGTTTCACGCTGAGCGGCACTACCGCACGTGTTCAGCATGCATTCATCATCTCCAATGAACAGTTACGATCCGGCAACTACACCATTGAAGCACGTGCATCCGATGGTTCCAATGAGGGAAAAGGGTTTCTCTCGATCCAACTGAATGAAGTTCCCTTGCGGCTGCGCGCGGTGTTCATTGCTCCCGCCTTCTCAAATTCCTCGTCCACGATACAAAAGCTGGACAGTTCATGGCAATTGAGCGATCTCCTAACGGTACAAGACCTGAATGGAATGGCAGTGGATGGTTACACGCAGCACCTCATGATCGCGGGATCACAATTCCAACCGTTCCAAGCGGTACCGACCGCTACAACGAGTAACTCTTGGCAGTATGCTGCTCCCGGTAATGATGCACCGGAGCAATTCACCGCGCTGTCCGTGGATCCGAGTAACGGTCTCACCTATTTCGCAACAAGAGATGGATCCATTCGCGGCTTCACCGGGAATGGCGCACAAGTATTCACGGCACAGTCGCTTGTCGGTTACCGCACACAAGCCACCGTAGCGTTGGACGAAAGAGTGATCACGTGGCAGCAGGCCAACGTTGGCCTCGAACAAAAAGCTGTGTCGTACACAGCAGCGGGATCTGTATTGGAGATCCTTCCCGTCCCTTTCGAACGGATCCAACTCTTTCGTCGCATCTCGGGTCGACTTCTCCTTTTCGCCAACGACAATGGCAACGGTGTTGTCAAGGACCTGAACATCACCGAAGCCGGAAGTCCCACGCGGTACCTGTTCACGGAAGGCATGATCAGAGCGGCCGTGCAGTTGGATGCGGACAACTATATGGTGGCCTTGCCGAACGGGATCTTTCGTTACACCTATTCAACGAACCTTCGACAACAGATCACTACGGGCATGGTCGTAGAGGACATGGCATACGACCATGCGACCGGACTGCTCTTCGTCGCAGAAGGGAACATGATAATCGCCCTTGACCCGAACACCGGTGCGACGGCAAATTCGTTCAGCACAGGAATGTCCGTCGCCCACATCGGGATCTTGAACAATCGTTGAAGGATCTGAGCAGATCGATCCGGATCTCGGTCAGCGCTTCGCTTTGAGCACCACGCCCATCGCACAGAATTTCTTGATGCGGCGATCGACCAATTTGTCCGGCGTCACCTTCACCAGAAGGTCCAACTGTTTCACCAACACGGCCTTCACCTTGCGCACCGCCTCATCGGGATCGGTATGAGCACCACCGACGGGTTCTTCAATGATGCCATCGATCAATTTATTCGCCAGCATGTCCTTCGCGGTCAACTTCAACGCACTGGCCGCTTGTTCTTTGAAATCCCAGCTACGCCAAAGGATACTCGAACACGATTCGGGCGAGATCACACTGTACCAAGTGTTCTCCAGCATCAGCACTTTATCACCGATCCCTATTCCGAGTGCACCACCCGAAGCTCCTTCTCCAATGATCACGCAGATCACCGGAACGCGAAGCTCCATCATTTCAAATAAGTTGCGGGCGATCGCTTCCCCTTGACCCCGCTCTTCCGCCTCCAGTCCGGGAAATGCGCCTGGTGTGTCGATCAACGTAACGATCGGCTTGTTGAACTTCTCGGCAAGTTTCATCAAGCGCAGTGCCTTTCGATAGCCCTCTGGGTTCGGCATACCGAAGTTGCGGTATTGCCGCATCTTGGTGTTCACTCCTTTCTGTTGACCGATGAACATTACGGTCCGGTTGCCAAGTTTTCCAAAGCCACCTACCATGGCCTTGTCATCCTTCACGGTGCGGTCACCATGCAATTCCGTGAATGTACCCTCGGACAGTTCGTTGATGTACTTCAACGTGTAGGGTCGGTCCGGATGTCTGCTCACTTGCACGCGTTCCCATGGCGTTAGACCTGCATACACGTTCTTGCGTGTTTCCGCCAATTTCTTCGTGAGGTCCTTCAGTGTTGCCTTTACGTCCACCTCTCCTTCCGTGGCGACCTCCTTCAACTTCTCGATCTGTTCGACCAAGTGCTGTATTGGCTTTTCGAATTCCAGGAACGTTTGCATACTGTCCAAATTAGGAAGGGCGAAGGTAGAAGGATGAGTGAATGATGAGCAGTCAATTTTCTTTGAACGGTGCGAACTCGGAACGCCAATACCTTCGCGCCATGGTCGTTTTCCCCCATGCGAAGATCAATCTGGGACTGAACGTGCTGCGCAAACGGCAGGACGGATACCATGATATTGAGAGTGTGATGGTGCCGATCCCTTTATGCGATGTTCTGGAAGCGGTAGTGGATCCGGACCAGAGCCAAGTGATCTACACCCGTTCGGGCTTGGCGATCCCCGGGGATCTTCGCAACGACCTGTGTTTGCGGGCCGTTGAACGGATCCGCACCGTTCGTGAACTGCCGGGACTACGACTGCATTTGCATAAGGTGATCCCCATGGGAGCCGGGCTGGGCGGTGGTTCCAGCGATGGGGCTTTTACACTGCACTTGCTCAACAAATTGTTGGATCTGCGTTTCAGCAAAGACGAATTGCATCGAATGGCGACCGAGCTGGGGAGTGATTGCCCTTTCTTTTTGAACGAAGGAGCACAACTCGCTTCAGGACGTGGTGAAGAGTTGCGGCCCGTGCAATTGGACCTGACCGGGTTGGATATCCTCTTGATCAACCCGGGCATCCATGTAAGCACCCTGGAAGTATTCGCGAATACGTTCCCAACAGGGCGTTCATGGAATTTGGAACAATTGGTAGCACGGGACCGGATCACCAATTGGCAGGGATCCATCGTGAACACCATGGAACCCTGTGTCTTCGGGAATTACCCTGAAATAGCGCTGATCAAGACGGCACTTCTGGAACACGGTGCGATCTATGCCGCCATGAGCGGATCCGGAAGTACGGTCTTCGGTTTGTTCAATTCCCTTCCGGAGAAATTGGACTTGCCTACTGGACAATCGCAGTGGGTGTTTTCGCTTTGATCCGTTCGAAGCACCGTTCTATGCTCACTGGTTGAAATACTTCACCAGAAAAGCACGCAATTCTTCGTGGTCCATAGGCTTCGCCACGATCCTACCTGCACGGTCGATCACGAACATGGAAGGGGTCGCTTTCACATTGAAGGCTTTTGCTGCGGGATCGCCCCAGCCCATCACCATGGTGTAGCACGGCCAATTCACCCCGAACTCCTGCAGTGTCTTTGGAAAATCAAGGGTATCATGGTCCAATGCGATCCCCACCACATGCAACTTCGCGGGGTAATCCAACACCAATTGGCGCAGCCCCGGCATCTGGTGATGGCAATGATCGCATGTGCTGGAATAGAAGAACAAGGTGGTCAGGTCGTACTTCGGCCAAACATCGGCAAGATGCAAGGTATCCGGATCTCCGGGCTTTGCCAACTCCACATCCGGGGCCGGTGCGCCTTTCACCAGGCGAAGTTGAGCTGCAGCCAATTGCATCAATGCTTCATCCGGTGGGTTCATTGCACCAGCACCGACCACGTACTCGTCCACAAGATATTGCGCCAGATCATCCGGACCGTAGGTTGCGAACAACTCGATCAGGTATGCACGCGTGTAATTCCAACATGCGGTATCCCGATCGGCGGCCAACAGCAATGAATCGCACGCATGTTGCAGGGAATACTCGTCCTCCACTATTGTTCGTTGCAGCACAAGCATGATCGCTTTCGAATAGGAAGAGCTGCGCAAAAGCCGGGGACTGGAAAAATTGAAGACCCGTTTGATCTCGTCAGGCCCGAGGCTTTGGGCGGCATCAAGCGCACGATCGGTGTTCACCGCGAAAGCGAATTGACCACCTGGCACCAAATGGATCAAACTATCCAGTGCTTGGTCAAGTCCTGCTTGCACCCTGACTTCGCGGCGGTCCAAGGAATTCAGTAAGGCCGTATCGATCGGTGAGGCGTTCTTCCGCTCTTCTGTGATCGCGCTCGACTCTGCGTAGCCCTTCCTGCTTATCCCTTTGTAGGCCCACATCCGTTTGTTCTCCGCGGAAGCGGACACCTTCACATTGCTTTGCAAAGGGGACCCGGAAAAGTTCAACTCTACTTCGGGTTCATTCGGATCGAGTATGATATCTACCCGGTCGGTATCATTTACACCGAGTTGGTAGAAGCCAGCAGGGTATTTATTCAAAGGGAATGTAAAGCGGCCCTTATTGGTTATCGCAACGGAATCCACCGGAAAGTGGGAAGCACCTCGTGTTCCGTACAAAACAATGGAGCGCGCTGGAACTGAACGATCGATCGTCCCAAAGATCTGTTGAGCATCGCAATATTGGGCCAGGCCGAAAGCCGTAAAGAGCAATAGGAAATGAAGAGACTTCATCCGATTCATCGCGAGGTCGAAATAGCGGGTCCAAAGATCTTGCCAAAGATCACTTGGAAGTTGGCCTTCTTCAAAAAGAGTTGAACGTTGCCCGCGGTTACTGCACGGATGGG
>Ga0209063_1000435_pt1 | contig 29296 bp, 27 predicted proteins | sample KloWWTmeKNB19Kit_FD_187177 | JGI IMG/M metagenome (GOLD analysis project Ga0209063, IMG submission 187177) | Active sludge microbial communities from Klosterneuburg, Austria, studying microevolution and ecology of nitrifiers - Klosterneuburg... | ecosystem: Engineered > WWTP > Aerobic digester >... | reverse complement strand
TGGAGATGGTGATCGTGCCGCCTTCCGGCATGGCCGCTGCCGCATTCAGCAACAGATTCGATACCACCTGTGCGAATTGTACCTGGTCGAGACGAAGCAGGGGAGGGCTTTCCGACAACTTCCATACAACCGATATCTGTTGCTGATCCAAGCGATGCGCCAGCAAATGTGCCGAGTCTCGCAGGGCCTTGTTCGCATCGGCCAGTTGGAAGTGCGCTGGCATTTCGCAGGAGAAGTACATCAGCTTCTTCACGATCTCGCGACCGATCAACGCCGAGTCGATGATGCGTTGAAGGTCACTTCGGCGTTCGCGATCCACTTCTTCCTTCTTCAGCAATTCTGCAAAACCGAGCACGTTGCCTAACGGTGTGTTCAACTCATGCGCAATACCTGCGGTGATCTCCGCGAGTATCGTCAGCCGGTCGTTGCTGCGCATGCGCGTTTCCAAAAGGGCTTGTTGTTCGCGGCGCTCTTGGCGATCGATGAACAAGGAAATGTCCACCGCGATCTTGTCAAGCAGTTGCTGTTCTTCCTCAAGAAAGAGAGGCTCGTCCGCCGCGATCCGTGCATCAGGATAGGCCACGGTAATGGTCCCACGAACGTGTTGCTCCACCACCAAAGAGGCCAGCATCGCGTGCCCATCGGTCACCACTGTTCCGAATTCCTTATCGTCCAACTGCAGGTGGACCAATGCCGACTCCGGGAATTGCCAACCTTGCGGGATCACCTCCACAACGCGTTCCAAGAACGTGGTTAGCTGCTCGTCATGTGCCTGTGCCACCCTTGCGATCGCGTACAAACAACTCAATTCCTTGACCCGTTCGGCTAACTTCTTCTGGTTGATGCGGGCCTCCATTTTCGGGTGGCAAAGCTAGGACGGGCTTTGCTGATGGAACTCCGTTCGGTTCACAACCAGAACACATCTTCTTCTTTCGAGTGCGTTCCATGCACCGGTTCCAACGAGTTGTGCAGACGCTCTATCCGATCCAGATCGGAGGAGGTTGCAGTAGCTTCGATCGCCGTGAAAAGTACGCGCTCCTCGAAACGGATGTGGGCCTCCAGTTCTTCTTCGATCTGCGAAAGTAGGGTCAAAGGTTCTTCGTTCCCGGTGAAGAGACGCGTTAGCCTTCGGTGCTCGGCCAAGGCGCGTTTCACCAGCACGTGTTCGTTGCCCAGGATCGGGAAGATCGCCTCTTCTTCCAACGCGAAGTGGGAGAGCAAATGTTGCTTATGGAAATCGATGCAATAAGCCATCATCCGCTGGGGATCAACTTTTCGTTGGATCCCTTGGCGCAATTTCCAACAAAGCAGCAATCCGTGATGATGGTCACGGCTTAGGGGTTTCAACGTCTCGTGGCGTTTTATGGGGGTGTTGGTGTGCATGATAGGATAAAGATAGGTCGCTACAACTAATTAAAGATGATAATATCCGAAATAGCATTGCATGCCGATCTGTACTTGCTTTCCAGTCGGCTCGAGGATGCCAATGCGCTGAAGTACCCGCTGGAAGGGGAAATCCACCAGTTCTTCGAGCGTTGAAGAATAACCGATGAAGCGCAGCCAACTTGGACAACTGCGTGATCCCGGTCCATCAAGTCATGAGCATTTCCGGTGCAGGTGATTTCACGGAATTCGCGGTGATACCTGCCAAGGTCAGATGCAATAGGTGACAATGGTCACGTTAAGTTAGTGAACACTAACTATTTTTGCAGTGCTCAACACACCTTCTCCATGCACGGCAAGAACAACATCGCTATAGGTTTCCTGATCATGGGGGGCTTTATGCTCTACGGGTTTCTATTGATCTACTTACGCGACTTTGCGCCTGACAAACAAGCGTGGGTGGATTCCTATTCCGTTGGAAAGCACTTCGAGTCGCGGCTCGCGCATGTGCATGGCAATCTGTTCGCCGTGCTGAACGTGATCATTGGTTACTTGCTATTACACTTCCATGATCGCATGGCGAATACCAAGGCTATCTCTTGGTTGGCGCTCACAGGATTGTTGATGCCAATTGGGATCCTTGCTGAGGTCTACTTCGGAGCGCCTCCCGTATTGGTGCTGTTGGGTGCGATCGCCATGACAGCTTCCGTGTTGTGGCTGGGAGTCGCCTTCTTCAAACTAAAGCCAGCCCATGTCCATTAGTCCACGACAATTGGAGATCATTGAAGCCGCAGGCCATTTGATCACCGAAGATGGCTATGCCAAGCTCACCACCAAGCGCTTGGCCGAGCGCATGCAGTTCAGCGAAGCTGCCCTATATCGGCACTTCGCGAGCAAGGAGGATATCCTGGTCACGATGCTTGAACATCTTACGGCAAGTGTGAAAGAGCGAATGCAAGCAGTCGCCTTGCAGGAAACACTACCAGAGCCTCGCTTGCGTGCCATGTTCGACAGCCACTTCAGCTATTTCAAGGCCCATCCGGAATATCTGATGGCCATTTTCGCCACCAATTTCATGGAACGTACTCCTGCCGGGGACAGAGCGATCAAAGAGTTGATGGAAGTTATGCGCCAGCACCTGCGGATAGTGATCGGAGAAGGGCAAAAGAGTGGGGACTTCACGAGAACGATCCCTGCCGATATGCTTGTCCACATCGTTATGGGCACCTTCCGGCTGCACATGTTGCAATGGCGCATGAGCGGGCGTGGCTTCGACATTACCCGCAAAGGCCGCAGCCTGATGGATGCGGTGATCACCCTAATTGGAACAAAGCGATGAACGCCCGTAGCAAAATGATCATTCGGTATGCGTTGGCTGCAGTGTTGATCGCCTTCGGTGCACTCACCTTGTTCCTGAGTGGTTCGGTGATCCTCGATCTATTCGACATGCGAGCCAAGGAAGGCAACTATGTGGACTTCGTGGTGTGGGCCAATTTCTTGGCTTCACTTCTATATATCGCATCTGCGTTCGGGTTGCTTACGAGAAGGAATTGGTCAGCAACCCCATTGTTGATCGCGCTTTCGATGTTGATCGTCACCGCCGTGGGCTTCGCGATCCACGTCAGCGGTGGCGGTTTACATGAGCAACGGACCATTGGCGCTTTGGCATTCCGGACCGGCCTAACAGCTGTCTTCCTTTTCGCCGAGTACCGGCTACGAGCAAAACAAGAACAACATCAACCCAACTAACATGAAGATCCAATTCACACTGACAGCTTTCGCACTTGTGCTTTTCACCATTGGCTGCAACAACGCAACACGCGAAACGGCAGACGCGGGGCAGCAACATACAGATTCGTTCCAGCAAGTAGAACACGATCATGCCGATGGAGACCAGGAAAACTTGGAATCGAAAAGCGAGATCCCAAAAGTGGTATTGGACTACGGGAAACGATGGATCGCCAATAAGGAGACGACCGATGGCATTGCGAACATGAGCGGAATGATAGACAAGTATGACCGTACCAATGGTGACCCGAAAGCGTTGAAGGCCGGTTTGGAAGAGGAGTTCGCCTTGATCTTCGAGCGTTGTACCATGACGGGTGAGTCGCACAACCAACTGCACAATTACTTGTTGCCGATCCATCAGGAAATGAGTGACATCGACTTTTCAAAGTCAGAAGAACTCGACGAGCTGAAGGCCTACCTGGGCACTTACAAGAACTACTTCGAATAATTACGGAAGTCGATCATGGACCGATTCGATCACATGGATAGCATAGCAGTAAGGGGAGGTATATTGAGCGTCCTCTTGGTATCCGTAACAGGACTGAGCGGGCAAGTACTATCGCTGTCGCAGTGTATCGATTCGGCCATGGTCAATGAACGGCGCATCCAAATGGCCGGTACCGATGAACGTATTGCAGAAGAACGGATCCGCGAAGCACGTGGTCAGTTGATACCTAAATTGCGTGGCACAGCCGATTACCGCTACTACACTGATCTGCCGTACCAACTGATGCCCGCTTCCATTTTCGGTGGCCCTGCGGATACCTATCGCGCCATCCAATTCGGTACTCCACAGAATGTTTCAGCGAACATTGCGCTACACGTGCCGATCTATGATCCTTCGGCGTTCGGCGCTCTACAGGTGACCCGCGAAGCCGCTGCCATGGCCACGCTCCAAAACGAGCGAACACGGGAGGAAGTGGTGATGGAGGTGAGCGCGGTCTATTACAATGCGCAGATCCTGCAAAGCAAATTAGCGTTTCTGGACAGTAATGTTGTGAATGCTGATGCACTCGCCAGAACACTGGAATTGTTGCACACACAATTGCTTGCGCGCGGTACCGATGTGGATCGTTTAAAACTGCAACGGGATCAACTTCTAACGCAACGCGAACAGGTCCGAAGCCAGTTCGAACAGGTGTTGGATGCCCTACGGATCCTCACTGGAATGAATTTGGGAACCACAGTTCAATTGGAAGACATTCAACCCGCAGAGATGAATGCTTCATCGGGAACGAGGACCACAACGGGCTTGCGTTCCACCGATCAAGCCATTCGCTTGAAACATGCGGAGCTACGCGCCGTGCAACGCGCACGGATCCCCAGCCTTGCTGGCCAGGGCATGTATGGCACTACCGGATTCGGACGCATTGGCCCGGACGATCGTTTCGATTTCTATCCCATCGGCCTCTTGGGACTGCAATTGCAGGTGCCGCTTTTCCAAGGCACGGTGCTACAACACAAGATCAAAGGCAAGAAATTGGAGTTGGAGAAAATGACGTTGCAACGTGACGCACTCTTGGACAAAGAAGGCATGGAACGGAGGACTACGGAACGACAGATCACGGTTGCGCAACAAGCTATAACGAACGGCGACGCGCAGCTCGAATTGGCCGGCAGGATCCGTCGTAATACGGTACTTCAGCATCGCGAAGGCGTAGCCAGCACAACAGAGCTGATCCTTGCCGATCAAAGTGAACGCGAGGCCCAACAGAACTACTTGAACGCGTTGGTGGACCTATGTAAGGCACAACTGGAACTACAACGCCTCAATGGCAACTTGCTGAAATAAGAACCATGAAACGCAGCATTATTTGGATCATAATAATCGTTCTGTTGGCCGGAACCGTATGGAAATTGGCAAGCAACAAACGCACGCAGGAGGAGCAGGTCTATCGTCATGATCGAAACGCGCCTGTGCACATTACTGTGGATACGGTGCGTGCGATGGCATTCGCAACAGGCGTGCGGTACAGCGGCACCATTGAAGCCGTTCATGAGGGTAAGGTGATGGCCGAAGTGCCCGGAAGGATCGTGGCCTTGGAGGTGAAAGAAGGTCGGTGGGTAGAGAAGGGAAAGGTGATCGCCCGCTTGGATGGTGATCTACTTCGCCTGCAATTGAAAGCTGCCGAAGTGCAAGTCGAAGGTCTTGAAAAGGACCAACAACGGTACAGTATTCTGGCCAAGGCCGATGCAATTCAGGGTGTACAATTGGAGAAGACCGAATTGGGGTTGCGTGCGGCACGGATCCAGCTCAACACCCTACAGGAACAAGTGCAGCGCACGGCTATCGTGGCCCCGTTCAGCGGGTTCGTGGCGCAGTTGTTCGTTGACGTAGGAACAGTTCTGAATCCTTCAATGCCGGTTGCACTGTTGAGCGATGATCGTTCGTTGGAACTGGTCGTATCGGTGCCGGGTACAGAGATCCAAGCGTTCAGTGCAGGACAGACCGTTCCGGTGATGATCGGGGGCAGTGGCACCCAAGTGAACGGTGTTGTAGAAAGCGTGGGAAGCCGTGGCGACATGGCCCACAATTTCACCGTCCGGATCGTCTTGCAAGCCAACAAGGAGATGAACGTAAAACCCGGTATGGCGGCGAGTGTGCGTTCCTCTCCTCAGGGTGCGGCCACCTTGCCCACGATACCGGCCAGCGCGGTGTTCGGTTCCACCTTGGCTCCCGAAGTGTATGTGGTAAAGAACGGAGTTGCCCAGCGAATATCGATCAGTACCACCTCGCGTGATGCTGGTAGAGTGGCGGTTTCCGAAGGACTCCAAGCCGGAGATCTGGTGGTTACCGGTGGCTTCATCAACCTTAGCGATGGGACGCCCGTGAAGTATTGAACCGATGGGAACGCACCGAAATACTTCGCGATCATGACCATCACAGAGATCGCCATTAAACGACCGTCGTTGATCATCGTGATCTTCGGGGTTTTGCTACTCGGTGGCATCGTTGCATACAAAGGCTTGGGCGTGGAATTGATGCCCGACTTCAACCAACCCGTGATCACCGTGCGCACCATGTACCCCGGTGCCGCGCCTGAGGAAGTGGCCAACAGCGTTACGCGTCCCGTGGAAGATGCGTTGAGCGCGTTGGAACACGTCGACTACATCGCGAGCCGCTCCTTGGCGAACGCGTCCATCATCATCGTGAATTTCAAGTACGGTGCGGATCTGGACCTTGCCATGCAGGATGCGCAGCGCAGGATCGACAATATCCGCAAGGATCTGCCCGATGGATTGCAGCCGCCTGCCATGACGAAAGTGTCGCCGAACGACCTGCCGATCATGAGCGTGAGCGCGTTGAGCAACCAAGCCGCACCGGCATTCTACCAACGCATGCAAGATGAATTGCTCCCGCGTTTCCAACAATTGAAAGGCGTAGCAGAGATCACACTATTGGGTGGCGAACAACGCGAAGTGCAAGTGAAAGTGGACCAAGCGAAACTGGTTCATCACAAAGTGCCATTGCCACAAGTGACCGAGGCCATCTTGCGAGCCGGGCGAGAGATCCCCGCCGGTGCAGTGCGTACGGAACAGGATCAGCTCACCGTGAAGTTGGCGGGTAAGATCAACACCATTGAAGAGTTGGAGAACGTGGTGGTAGCCATGCCCATACCCGGGTCGGTGGTGCGTGTGAAAGATGTGGCCACGGTGGTGGATGGCATCGCGGACATTACTTCGGTGAGCCGATACAATGGCGATGGTGGTATCGGGTTGTTGATCAAGAAACAAGGTGATGCCAATGCGGTGGATGTGAGCGGTGCCTTGCGTGCCGAATTCGCGAAGATCGAACAAGAAGAACAAGCGTTCGGTACACGGTTCATACTTGCGGATGATAGCACCGACATTACCATTGAAGCGGTGAACGGCGTGTTGGTGGATCTCGGTCTTGCCGTGCTATTGGTCTCGTTCATCATGCTGTTGTTCCTGCATAGCCTGCGGAATTCGCTGATCATTCTCGTCGCCATTCCCGCTTCGTTGATCAGTGCGTTCTTGGCCATGGGCCTCTTCGGGTACACGTTGAATTTGATGACGCTCTTGGCCATGTCGTTGATCATCGGGATCTTGGTGGATGACTCGATCGTAGTGTTGGAAAATATTCAACGCTATTTGGACAAAGGCCACGATAAACGCACCGCAGCGATCGAAGGCCGTGCGGAGATCGGCTTCAGCGCCATGTCCATCACGCTGGTGGATGTGGTGGTGTTCCTGCCCATCGTGTTCGTGCAGGTTTTCGTGGCGGATCTCCTGAAACAATTCAGCGTGGTGGTGGTGGTAAGCACGCTGATGTCGCTGTTCGTGAGCTTCACACTTACGCCATGGCTCGCATCGCGTTTAGGGAAAAAGGAGGAATTGAAACCCACGAATTTCTTCACCCGGAACCTCTTGAAATTCGAACATGCATTGGATGCGCTGAACGAATGGTATGCCGGTGCTTTGCGTTGGGTGTTGAGCCACAAGCTCGCATTCATGGGCATTTTGTTGGCATTGTTCGCCGGAACGGGAGTGATGATGATGCAAGGGATCATGGGCAAGGAATTGATCGCGACCGGTGATCAAGGCAAATTCCGTCTCGCATTGGAGTTCGATAATAGCACGGCGTTGAAAGAGAACAATTTGCGATCGCTACAGGTGGAACGCTACCTGTTGGCGCAGCCCGATATTGCATCCGTTTTCAGCAACGTGGGCGGACCCAGCACGGGTATCGGAAGCATGGGCGTGGGTGCAGAGAACAAGACCGAACTCACCATTGCGTTGTTGCCGAAGGATCAACGTGGTGGGATTAGCACCGATGAGTTCATGAAGAACATTCGACAAGCGTTGCAGGATAGTTTTCCGGGGATCGACTTCACCATGGCCGCTATTGGATTGATACCCCGCACTGCGCCCGTGGAGATCACCCTTAGCGGTGCCGATCGTGCATTGGTCATGCAAACCGCGCAAGCGTTAAAGGACACGTTGATCGGCGTGCCGGGCGCGAATAATGTGCGCCTGAGCATTGAAACCGGAAGCCCGGAATTGCGAGTGATATTGGATCGCGATCGCATGGCTACTTATGGCCTGAACACCGCGTCAGTAGGCGCTACTTTGCGGAATGCGTTGGCCGGTAATGATGATGCCATCCTCTACGATCAAGGGATTGAATATCCGATCCGTATCCGTTTGGATGATATCGATCGGCGCAATGAACAGGACGTTTCTCGGATCCGTTTCGTAACTCCTACAGGTCTGAGTGTGCAGCTCGATCAATTCGCTTCCGTGGAACGAAGCGCACCACCCACCATGGTGGAACGCATGGACCGTTTGAACGCTGTTACGCTGACCGCTGATGCGCTCGGCCGTGGCAGCGGAACCGTGGCCGATGACATGGTAGCCTACGTGAAAAGCAACCCGCTTCCGCGAGGCGTACACATGGCATGGGGCAGCGACATCAAACGGCAGAACGACAGCTTTGGCGCACTGGGCGGGGCATTGCTCGCATCGTTGATCCTAGTGTACCTGATCATGGTGGCGCTGTACGACAGTTTCGTGTACCCGTTCGTGGTGCTCTTCAGCATACCGGTAGCGATCATTGGTGCCTTCCTCGCGCTCAATCTCACCATGTCGACATTGAGCCTGTTCACGTTGCTGGGCATGATCATGTTGCTCGGGTTGGTAAGCAAGAACGCCATCTTGATCGTGGACCGCACCAATCAACTGAAAGAACACGGCATGCACTACCGCGATGCATTGATAGAAGCTGGTCGCACGCGCCTACGCCCGATCATGATGACCACCATTGCGATGGTTTTCGGGATGTTGCCGATCGCACTTGCATCCGGTACCGCAAGCGAATGGAAGAACGGCTTGGCGTGGGTGATCATCGGTGGCCTTACCAGTTCCATGTTCCTTACCGTGTTCTTGGTGCCGGTGGTGTATTATGCGGTGGATGCAGTGAAAGCACGGATCGGTAATTGGGGGCGGAAGGGTAGTGTGGAACAAGAACAACAACGCGCTTAATCGAAGGAATGATGAAGTAGGAAGTACACTTCACATGAACATCATCGCTCCTTCTAAAACAAATACTTCAATATGAAAACGAACGAAACAAACCACCGCACCGCGATCAAACTGCGCCATTTGGTGGAAGCCATCAACAACAATTGGGACCTTCTCGGGAGCATCAATAAGAGTGTCCGTTCAAGTTTGGCGGATGCAAGTGAATTCATCGCCGCCAACGCCAATACAGCGAACGTGGAACGGTTCAAGCGGTCGCTCGCCATGGTGAATACCGATATGAAAGGCGTGGAGGAATTGCTTCAGAAAGCTGCGGTTGCAGTGAAGAGCAACAGTCCGATCGATCCGAGTTTCAATTGGAAGACACTACAGGACCATTTGGATTCGGTGACCAAGGAGTTCAATGAGATGAAGGAATTGCCCTCCACTGGTTTTTCGCAGAACAGTGCGAAGGATTGGCAGGATATCTGGGCAGTGGTGGGTGCCGATCTGGAAGCCGTGCGGGGAATAGGTGCGTCGGCATACCTGAAAGCGCGCATGATCACCGATCTGAGCAAGGAGGAAATGGATGACCTGACCCGCACGATCGTGAAGCACATTCCGTCGAACTACTCCATTACCGAAGCGGATAAATACGCCGAAGAATATGTAACCGCAATGGAACAGATCAAAGAAGAGTCCAGCAAGAAAGCCAACCTCTGGGATCGATTCCTGAACATACTCGCAGGTGCTGTTCCCTTTGAGCAAAGTCCAGCGGAACGTGTTATGATGCAACGTTGGATCAATGGCGAAAAGGGGGACTTGTGACATTGCTCACTTCACCGTTAACCTAAAGTAGTACCTTACATAAATAACGCCGGAAGGGGCGGTAAAACTTGAAAACGGAACAGATGAAAAAGGACAAGAAACACCCAACAGCGGTCGCCGAACTCGGCACTTTGCTTGCGAGTAGTTACACACTATACTTGAAAACACACAATTACCATTGGAACGTTACCGGACCGATGTTCACTACGTTGCACACACTGTTCATGACCCAATACACGGAATTGTCACTGGCAGTGGATGAGATCGCCGAACGGATGCGCGCTTTGGGTTCCCATGCACCAGGCAGCTGCACGGCATTCACTAAGCTGAGCACGGTGAAAGAGGAGAACGGTAACCCCGATGCCAAGACCATGATCAAAAAGTTGGTGGCCGATCAAGAAGCGATCATTGATAATGCAAATGCCGTGATCAAAGCCGCAGAGAAGGCTGGTGACCAAGTAAGTGCCGATCTTGCTACACGTCGCATGGATGTACATGCCAAGAACGCGTGGATGCTACGGAGCCATTTGGAGTGATATGACGATCCCACTAGATCGGCAGGACGCACTCTGTCGTCCAATTGAAATTCCCTGTTTCATTCAATTCGGACCATATCGGTGAAGTATGTCGCACTTCTACAACTTCAATCTCCCGAACCGCCTCAGTGTTCCTGTTCCGCACCATATTGAGCTTCCTTCGCAATAGCGAGTACCGGACCCTGCTATTCACTTCCAGCTTGGTCTTGGCCGCAGGCACGTTGGTCTATCATTGGCTCGAAGACTGGACCTGGGTCGATTCGTTCTACTTCTCGGTAATTACGCTTACGACCATCGGTTATGGTGACCTCCACCCTATCACTGACTTCGGTAAGTTGTTCACCGTAGTCTACATCGTTGTTGGTCTGGGCCTGATCCTTGGATTCATCAATGCCGTGTATGATCACTATAAGGACCAAAGGTCGAATGGTCCTGGCCCAAGGTGATAGGCCTCCACGGGATGGAACTGGTCTTTGGTCATGCGGATGTGCTCATCTCGAACGAGATCTTCAACTGATCCACTTCGGCCAAGTGTAAAGGAGGTGTGCCCTTCTTAGGTCCACTGTGTCCTAGAAAATATGACATGCGTCATATAATGGACAAGCAGGTCCCGTACTTTTGTAAGACCAATTAATGGTAGCGTTCAATAAAGTTCTTGATGGATCCAACGGTCCAAGTGGGTTTGGTGTACACCGACATCGGGTCGTGTATTTCGTGCTGGTCGGACTGTTCATTCTACAATCCGGACTCACCTACACGGTCTCAACAGAAGCTGCGTCTCCTGCTGTGGAATTGAATGATGCAGCTCAGCGTGGTGAAGCGCTCTACCGGGAATTCAACTGCACGGCCTGCCACCAGTTCTACGGCCTCGGTGGACACATGGGTCCGGATCTTACGAACGTGACAGTAGCCGCAGGCAAGGGGCCGGATTTCGCACGGGCAGTGATCTTCCACGGAAGTGGCCTCATGCCCAATTTGGCCGTGTCGAAGGAGCAGGCCGATGATCTGGTTGCGTTCCTCGAGGCCGTTGCTGCCACTGGCACCTATCCGATCCGAAGCCTGGACCTGACACCTTGGGGTACCTACGAACAGATGCATAGCGATGCGAAGTGAACTGACTCCCGCCAAGGGCTTTGTGATCGCAGGCTTGTTGTCCTTGTTGTGCGGCGCGCTCTTCGGGGTCATCGGCTCCTGGCAGCACGTGCTGCCGAACTTCGTTGATGCCATTCCCTTTGTGAAGTCGCGTCCTTTGCACGTGTCCTTGGTGATCGCATGGATCTTCCTCACCGCCGTGGGTGGCGTGTACCACTACTTGCCCAAGATCGTAGGTGTGCCATTGCATTCGACGCGCTTGGCGTGGTTGCATTTGGCAGTGTTCATTGGAACAGGGTTCGCCGTGATCGCATCGTATTTCCTGGGCCGCTTTGGAGGAAGAGAGTATTGGGAATTTCCACCTGCACTTGGAATACCGATCGCCTTGTCGTGGAGCTTATTGATCTACAATTTCTTCCGCACGGCCAACAAGCACAAAGGCCCGTGGCCAGCATATCTGTGGATGTGGGCCACCGGTGTAGTGTTCTTCCTGATCACCTATGCCGAAGCGAATCTGTATCTCTTTCCACACTTCACCAGCAATATGGTGCGGGAACTCACGGTGCAGTGGAAGGCCTATGGAGCGCTTACCGGTTCATGGAACTTGCTCGTGTACGGCACTGCCATGGTGGTGATGGAACGCAGCACGGGCAACACGGCCATTGCGCGTTCCAAGCTGGCCTACCTCTTGTTCGGCCTCGGTTTCACCAACCTTCTGTTCGGTTGGGCACACCACATCTATCCGGTGCCATCGGCCTTGTGGATCCGCATCCTCGCGTATGCGATCAGTATGACGGAATGGATCATCCTGGCCCGCATGATCCATCAGTGGCGCGCTACGATGGAGGATGGAAAGAACGGCAGCTCAACCCTGTTCGGACGATTCCTTTTCGCCAGTGAGGTCTGGGTCTTCCTCAATCTCGGGGTCGCTTTGCTGATCTCCATTCCAGCCATCAATCTTTTCGCACACGGTACGCACGTTATCGTGGCACACGCCATGGGGAGCACCATCGGTATCAACACCACCATCCTTTTTGCATCGGTATTCTTCATTGGTGAAAGAGCGCACTCCGGTCCAACTCGCGCTGGTTTCTGGATCTTCAATGGTTCATTGCTCGCGTTCTGGCTGTGCTTGCTTGGTGCGGGCATGGTGAAGGGCTGGTTCACAGTGATGACCGACCTGCCATTTCAAAAGATCACGGAGAAGATCTGGCCTTTCATCGCGGGTTTTGCGGTGAGCGGAATTGGCTTGTTCACTGGTCTGAGCCTGTTGGTATGGGGGGCGTTGAAGGTCTTGTTGGCCTCCAATAACAAGGAGGAGGGGGATGCACATGGAACAGTTGAACTTGATGCTATTCCGGTGGAGAATAGGTGTCCATCCATGCCTGAGAAGGTTATGCAACATCAGCGATGAGCCCTGTCCGGAACATAGCAGAAGCAGACAGGATGGCCCCGAGTCCATTTGAGATCGTGGAGGGTATCCGACGCCTGAAGCAGGAGAAGAACGCCGTCATCCTCGCGCACTACTACCAGACACCGGAGATACAAGAACTCGCGGACTTCGTCGGTGATAGCCTTGCTTTGGCTCAAGCGGCGGACAGTACCGATGCCAATGTGATCCTGTTCGCCGGAGTGCACTTCATGGCGGAGACGGCCAAGATCCTCAACCCGCAGCGTACGGTCCTGTTGCCGGACCTGGATGCCGGATGTTCGCTCGCCGACTCCGCCCCTCCGGAGAAGTTCCAGGCCTTCATAGCTGCTCACCCTGATCATGTGGTGGTGAGTTACATCAACTGCAGCGCGGAGGTGAAAGCGATGAGCGACATCATCTGTACCAGCAGCAATGCGGTACGTGTGGTCAACAGTATTCCACTGGACCGGCCGATCATCTTCGCTCCGGACAAACATCTGGGTGCGTATGTACAGCGTGTCACCGGACGTGAACTGCTGCTTTGGGACGGCGAGTGCGAAGTGCATGTGGAGATCAGTATCGACAAGTTGAAGCTCCTGATGGGCAAGTACCCTGATGCGAAACTGATCGCACATCCAGAGTGTACGCCGGAGATACTTGCTGAAGCGAACCATGTGGGATCCACATCCTCTTTGTTGGCATTCGTCCAAGGCGATTCCGCGCGAACCTTCATAGTTGCCACCGAAGCGGGGATCCTCCACAAGATGCGGGCGGCGGTGCCGGACAAGATCTTGATCCCAGCACCGGCCCATGCGAACAATACCTGTGCGTGCAGCGAGTGTCCGTATATGAAACTGAACACGATCGAGAAGATCCACGCCGCTCTGCTGCATGGATCACCGGAGATCGTGATGGACGAACCGGTCCGTGAACGCGCTGAGATCGCGTTACGGCGCATGATGCAACTGGGATGAAGAGGCCAATGAAAGTGATCGTGGTCGGCGGTGGAGTGGCCGGAATGTCATTCGCACGTGGACTTTCTGGATTGATGGGACCTGGTGAAGTGGATATCCAGTTGATCTCCAAAGCGCCACCAGAGACAAGCAATTCGCATGCGGCACAAGGCGGTGTTGCAGCGGTGATCCACCCCAGTGATTCCTGGGAACAACACCGTGATGACACTATCGCAGTAGGCGCTGGTCGTTGTGACGTGGACGTGGTAGAACGCGTAGTGCGCAAAGGACCGGCATGCATCCAAGAACTGCTTAACATCGGAGCGCGATTCGATACTGATACACAAGGACGATTGTCAGCCGCTTCGGAAGGCGGGCATCACGCACCACGTGTGGTCCACCACAGCGATCATACCGGAGTGGAATTGGTGCGCGTGTTGCAGGAACAAATGCGTAATGCCAACAACATTACGATCAAGGAAACCCTTTCGGCCTTGGACCTCTTGGTCACTGAGGATAGACGAGGACGTCGGTGCTATGGGGTGCGAGCCATTGATATCCATAGTGGAACAGTGCATGAGCTGTATGCTGATTTGGTGGTGCTCGCCACAGGCGGTGCGGGCCAGGTCTTCCGGCATACCACCAATCCGATCGGTGCCACCGGAAGCGGCGTAGCAATGGCGGTGCGAGCCGGAGTGCCGTTGCGCGATATGGCCTTCGTCCAATTCCATCCTACGGCCTTGTATGATCCGCAGCGCAAGGGAACATTCCTGATCAGCGAAGCGGTCCGCGGTGCGGGTGCTGTGCTGTTGCAACCCGATGGCACGCGCTTGATGGAAGGGCTTAACCCGACGGCGGACCTGGCGCCGCGCAATGTGGTGGCACGCGCCATGCATACGGTGATGCGCGAACAGAACGTGCCGCATGTGTGGCTGGATGCTACGCGGATCGGTAAGCGTTTCGTGCAACAATTTCCGACGATCATGGCTCATTGCAAGGCCATAGGACTTGATCCGATCAAGGAGCCTATTCCCGTGATGCCCGCGGCCCATTACCTATGTGGTGGGATCCGCACTGATGTGCAAGGCAGGACCGCATTGGCCGGACTATTTGCGCTGGGCGAATGCGCCTCCAGCGGCTTGCACGGGGCCGATCGCTTAGCGAGCAATTCCTTGCTGGAAGCTTTGGTGATCCCTCGTCACGCAGCGGCTGCGGTGATGGTCGGCGAACAGCTAGGAGCCCTTCCAGAAGACCGTGAGCTGGGGCGCTATATCGATACCGGATCAACTGCTGCTATCGCTGCCGTGGTTGCCGTGTTGCGCGATGTTATGACCGACCGCGTAGGTATTCTGCGCGATGACGCCGGGTTATGTGAAGCCATATTGGAGCTTGAGCGAATGCACGTGAAGGTGGATCGCGCATGGGCCGCAGGCGAACGATCCCTTTCATTCTATGAACTCCGTGATATGGTAGCGGTCGGTCGCGCCATTTGCGAACAGGCCATTGCCGAACCACGCAATGCAGGCACCCATTGGAATGGGGACCTGGTGCCACAAACCCACAACCAGCAGGACCTGACTTTCGATCGAGCTTGAACTGCCGAAAGGCGAATCACCACGACCCATGAACCGATCAACCATTCCCAATACACCTCACACCTTTCACATTCCGGTGATGGGCTTGGGCTACACCATTGACACACCGGTGAAGGTGGCGCACTTTGGCATCAGTTCCGTGGTGTCCATCATCGAGGATGAGCTCGTAGAGCGCATGCGTGAATTCCATTGCCGACAAGCCGGTGAAGCATACGCGCCTATCCCGAAGCCGGAACTGGATCATCGTGCCCTACGGATCACAGCGTACCTGGACCTGCTGCAACGCATCGTGGATCGCAATGTGGAGACACTGCGACAAGCACCTTTCGAACCGGGTTCGAACATTACCAAGTATTTCGAAATGTTGCCGGAAGGCAACTTGGAGAAGGCGATGTATGATCAGATGATGGTCATGGAGGAAGAGTCAAAGAGGCAGAGCTACCAGGATGAACTACGACGTACGGTCCGTGCTGGGTCCATCGATGTGAATATCATGGCGAAGATCGATCCACAACGTTATACCAAAGAAGGTGAAGCTCTTCCTGCGGAATACGCCGATGCAATGGCTGCATTCCGGGGCTTCGCGAAGAGTACACTTTCGGGTTCCGTGGTGCTAAGTGCGGGGTACAACCCAAGGCTCTACGCCTACATCGCTCAATTCCCGGATTTCCTACCCGATGCACAAGGGCGATTGAAGAAGAAAGTGATATTGAAGGTCAGTGATCTACGTTCCGCAAAAGTACAAGGCAAGATCCTCGCGAAGAAGGGGGTGTGGGTCTCGGAATATCGGATCGAAAGCGGATTGAACTGCGGAGGTCACGCTTTCGCGACGGATGGCATCTTATTAGGGCCGATCCTGGAGGAGTTCAAGAACGAACGCGAGGCCATGGGCGAAGAGATCGCTGCTATGTGCAACAAGGCGCTTGCTGAAGGCGGACAACCAACTTTCGCTGCTCCACCAGTGGTGCGGGTCACCGTGCAGGGCGGGATCGGCACTGCGCAAGAGGATAGCTTCCTGCACACATACTACGAAGTGGACGGCACCGGCTGGGGCAGTCCTTTCCTGCTTGTTCCCGAAGCCACCAACGTGGACGAGGATACCCTACAGCAGTTGACCAAGGCCAAACCGGAGGATTACTACTTGAGCTGGGCATCCCCGCTCGGTATCCCCTTCCACAATTTCCGGCACAGTACTTCGGAGGCACAGCGCATGACGCGTATCGTGAAGAATCGTCCGGGTAGCCCATGTTACAAGGATTACCTTTCCTCTGACACGGAGTTCACCGCCACACCGATCTGTACTGCATCGCGCCAGTACCAGGACCTGAAGATCAAGCAGCTCAAGGCATTGGGACTTGACGAGAAGCGGTATGCACGTGAACTCGAACGCATCACTGCGAAGGATTGCCTCTGCGAAGGGCTGGGCGCAAGCGCGCTGCTGAAAGAGGGAATGACACCTGCGCATAAGCTGGAGGCTGTTGCTATCTGTCCCGGACCGAACCTGGCGTATTTCTCACGGATCGTTCCGCTCTCGACGATGGTGGATCATATCTATGGCCGAATGTCACTGTTGAACGAGAACCTGCGATCGCACATGTTCGTGAATGAGTTGGTGTTGTATGTGAAGTATCTGCAACGTGAGATCGATCAAGTGCGCGATGACATCACCGAGAAGCAGCTTAAGTATTTCGAGAAGTTCCGGACGAATCTTTTGGAAGGCATTGAGTACTACCACCAGCTGATCCCGGCTTTGAGCACGCATGGCATGACAGAACTCGATGCATTCAAGTCCGACCTGGAGCACCATGCCAGTTCATTACGCAACCTCCTTTTTCCAGAAGCGCGCGGGGTACAGCTTTGACCAAAGCGCTCCCTGCTCTTTAGAATAATTGACCATCGCGTTCCACAGAGCGCAACAGAAACCGACTTTCCATGTCAACGACGCACACATCCTGGGCCGAGCCCTATAAGATCAAAATGGTGGAACCGCTCTTCATGACCACCCGCGAACAGCGCGAGGAGGCCTTGAAGGAAGCAGGATACAATACCTTCCTGCTGAAGAGCGAGCACGTGTACATCGACCTGCTTACTGACAGCGGCACAAGCGCTATGAGCGATCGCCAATGGGCTGGCATGATGATGGGAGATGAAGCCTATGCAGGCAGCCGTAATTTCTACAACCTCGAAGCGGCCATCCAGAAGCACTACGGCTACAAGCATATCATTCCCACGCACCAAGGGCGCGGTGCAGAGAACCTGATCTCGCGGATCCTGATCAAGCCGGGCGACATCATTCCGGGCAACATGTACTTCACCACCACCAAGCTCCATCAGGAGATGGCCGGGGGCACTTTCGCGGACATTATCGTGGACGAAGCGCACGATGCGAACAGCACCTTCCCGTTCAAAGGAAATGTGGATCTGAAGAAGCTGCAGGCCTTGATCGACGAGCACGGTGCAGCAAGGATCCCCTACGTCAGTATCGCGACCACGGTGAACATGGCTGGCGGTCAACCGATCTCTCTCGCGAATCTGAAGGCGGTGCGTGAACTCACGAAGAAGCATAGCATTCGCATCATCCACGATATGACCCGCGTGGCAGAGAACGCATACATGATCAAGTTGCTGGAGGAGGGGCAGGGCCATCGTTCCACGGCGGATATCGTGTTGGAACTGTGCTCGCTTACCGACGGTGCTACCATGAGTGCTAAGAAGGACGCACTGGTGAACATCGGTGGCTTCCTTGCAACGAACGAGTGGGACGTCTTCGAGGAAGCACGCAACCAAGTGGTGATCTTCGAAGGACTTCATACGTACGGCGGATTGGCCGGCCGCGATATGGAAGCCATGGCGATCGGCATCTCCGAATCGGTGGATGAGGACCACATCCGCGCACGGGTCGGACAGGTGTTCTACCTCGGAAGGAAGTTGCAAGCGGCGGGTATTCCTATGGTGAAGCCGATCGGAACACATGGCGTGTTCTTGGATGCGAAAGCGTTCCTGCCACATGTTCCACAATTGGCATTTCCGGCGCAAACACTAGCCGCTGAGCTGTATCTCGATGCAGGTGTGCGCACCATGGAACGCGGTATCGTAAGTGCAGGTAGAGACAAGGAGACCGGCGACCACTGCTATCCAGAACTCGAGTTGGTACGCTTAACGATCCCACGTCGTGTTTACACCCAAGCGCACATGGACGTGATCGCTGAGAGCGTGCAACGTGTGTATGAGCGTCGTGATTCCATCAAGGGAATGCGCATGATCTACGAACCCAAGTACCTGCGCTTCTTCCAAGCGCGCTTCGAAACGCTTTGAAAGCAATGGAACACAAGACCGTCATCGAGCCCTTCAAGATCAAAAGCGTTGAGCCGATCAGTGTAAGCACTGAAGTAGAGCGCACGCAATACCTAAAGGACGCGCACTACAATCCCTTCTTGTTGCGATCTGATAATGTGATCATCGACTTCATGACCGACAGCGGCACTAGCGCCATGAGCGCCAGGCAGTGGGCCGGCATGATGGAAGGCGATGAAGCCTATGCTGGATCACGCAGTTGGGAGCGCATGGAGCGGGAGGTCCGCGATCTAACGGGAATGCATTACATCCTTCCGACACACCAAGGCCGCGCTGCGGAACGTATCATCTATGGCCACTTGGGCGGTGAGGGCAAGGTGTTCATCAGCAATACGCACTTCGATACCACCCGTGCCAATATCGAATTCAGCGGTGCCACGGCGATCGATATTCCCATTGCGGAAAACAAGGACACCGCGTTGCAACATCCGTTCAAAGGGAACATGGACGTGGCCGCGTTGGACATGCTCCTGAAGGAACACAAGGGCCACGTAGGTGCGGTGATCCTAACAGTGACCAACAACAGTGGCGGTGGTCAGCCGGTAAGCATGGCCAACGCAGAAGGTGTTGCTGCGATCTGCAAACACCATGGTGTATTGTTCCTTTTGGATTGTTGCCGCATCGCGGAGAACAGTTGGTTCATCAAGCACCGCGAAGATGGCATGGAAGGTGTCACCTATCGCGAGATCGCTCAGCGCATGTTCGCCCTTACCGATGGTGCTGTGATGAGTGCGAAGAAGGATGCTTTAGTGAACATGGGCGGCTTCCTTGCATTGAAGAATGAAGCGCTGGCCGAAGCCTGTGTGAACCTGCTGATCATCACCGAAGGGTTCGCTACATACGGTGGGTTATCCGGTCGTGACATGGAAGCGATCGCGATCGGCCTGCAGGAGATCTTCGATCCGTATTACTTGGACTATCGAATCAAGAGCACCCAATTCCTGGGCAGGAAGATGCATGAGCTGGGCGTGCCACTAATGCTCCCGATCGGTGGCCACGCCGTGTACGTGGACGCGAAGAAGTTGTACCCGCACATTCCATCGAACGAATACCCTGGTCAGGCTCTGGTCTGTGAATTATACAAGCTAGCTGGGATCCGTACCGTGGAGATCGGTTCGGTGATGTTCGGTACCTACAACGCCGATGGAACACTGCACCCCGCACCAATGGAGTTGGTGCGCTTGGCGATTCCCCGCCGGGTGTACACGCAGAGCCACATCGAGTACGTCATCGAGACCTTCGCCGAGATCATGAAGCGCAGGGATACGGTGCGTGGAGTGAAGATCACCAAGGAGCCACGCTTCCTTCGGCACTTCACGGCACATTTCGAACCTTTGCCATGAGCATTCGTAGTTCGCAGGCTCTTGTGCGCGTCACCAAGCGCTTCTCCTTCGAAATGGCCCATGCCTTGCGATGCCACGACGGGATGTGCGCACAGATCCACGGCCATTCATATGTGTTGGATGTCACGCTGAACGGTACGCCACGACATCAACCCAACGACCCCAAGGACGGCATGGTCATGGATTTCGCGGAGCTAAAGATCCTGGTGAACAGTGCCGTGATCGCTCACTATGACCATGCGTTGGTGTTGCGCGAGACCGATCGCGGAGCAGTAGATGGCTCCCATGGACTATTCGCACGTGTGCGCTTCACGTCGTGGCAGCCCACTTGTGAGAACATGCTCCTCGATATCGTGGACCGCTTGCATAAGGTGATCCCGGTCTCAGCGTGTCTGCATCGTGTGCGCCTACAAGAGACCGCTACGAGCTGGGCGGAGTGGGACGCGGAGTGACAGGTCATACCCCTAGATCTTGTCCACCACACGTTGCAGTGCATCGCGCACTTCAATGGCAAGTGGCTGCACTGCCTCATTGTCCACGGCGCCCATGGCCGAGGCTGGATCGATCGCGGTTACCTCGTGCTGTCCACTTGGCAATTGGCGGATAGTGACATTGCAAGGCAGCATGGTACTGATGTGCGGCTCCATGCTCACCACCTGATGGGCGTAACCGGGGTTGCACGCACCAAGGATCAAGTGCGCCCCGATGTCCTTGTTCAACTTCGCCTTCAAAGTGGCTTGTAGATCGATCTCTGTGAGCACGCCGAAGCCTTCGCTCTTCAACGCATCAACAGTGCGCTGTTTCAAGTCCATCAGGTTCGTGGAGTCGATAGTTCGGGTGATGCAATAGTCCATGTCCAAGGCACTGCCGGGGAGTGTCCGTGCAGCTGCATCAAAGGTCTTCACTACGAGGTCTTCCGTGGGTGATGAAGGTCACACGAGTTGCTGTCAGCCTAGCGTACCAGCTGTTCCATGAATTCCTTCTTCTTCAAGATCCTGACGCGTTTGCCATCAAGCTCGATCAACTCCAATGCCTGCAATTCGGCCAAGGATCGGATCACCGATTCGTAGGTGGTATCCGCTACCTGTGCTATTTCTTTTCGTGAAATGGTGAACGCCAAGAGCTTCTTGTCCTTCGCGTCGAAGCCGAAAGCATCCATGTTCATCCTTAGGGCCTTCACCACGCGCTGGGTCACGGTCATGTTCAGGATGTCGCGTGCTTGTTCATCGAGTATGCGTAATTCATCCACGAAGAAGAGCAGGAAATGGTAGCAGAACAGGTTGTTGGCCTTCAGCACACTGAGGAACAAGGACATCGGGATGATGTTGACCTCGGTCTCCGAGAGCGCGATCACGTTGGCTGTGTATATCAGGTCAGTGCCGATTCCGCGATGCCCGAGCACTTCACCATCACCGGCTAGGCGGACGATGCGGTCCCGGCCCTTCACGTAGCTCGCCAACACCTTCACCCGACCGTGCTCGATCATGTACATCTTGTCTGCAACACCGCCCTGTTTGAAGATCGCCTCACCTTTTCGAAAGGTCTGTAGGACATTCCGTGAGCGCATCAATTCGCGCCACTCAGGCGTGCAGTATTGTTCGATCAGGTCGTTGAGGCGGAAAGAATGATCAGCGATGGCCGTGGACATGTTGTGCGATGACCCCGCGAATATATCAGTGCATGGCAATGAGCGATGGATCCGTGATCAAATTAGGAGATGGGGTCGTCGATAGGAATATGATGTAAAACAATTAAATGCCCTGGACGTCTCATTGTAGTTTCTGGGCTCGGTCATTAAGCTTATGGAAGTCAGGCCCGGTCGTGTTTGGTGCCTTGCGGTCGCCAATAAGGTCAGCAATAGTATTATCTAGTCATGCAATTGTCCAGTAGGTGATAGACTTCAAGGTATGGTTGGAGAGCCGGTGTGAAGGCAATTAGGGCATGGATATTATGGAGGAATTTGTTATCCTAGTGTAACAAAAAGATGATGTGAGTCATATAAAAGTCATTCAACTTGTATACATTTGGGACCAGTCGATCAATGATGGACGGCCCCGTACTTGGAAACGAACCTTAATTCCCAACCCATGATGAATCGTTCCGCACTCCTATTTCTGCTCTTGGCGATGGTCTTCCCGCTTCGATCGACCGTTGCACAGTGTACCACGAGCAACGCCACATCGTGCCAATGCCCGGATGGTACTTCCGATTGTGACTTATTGCCGGATATCACGCTTTCTTGGTACGGGATCCTGAACTACTTGAACGGCCCGAACGAGCAGGATGGGCGGATCTACTTGACCGGGTCCACTCCGAATATCGGCCATGGTCCTTTGGAGATACGCGGTGTGGACCTGAACGGCTACAGGCGCTTTGTGTGCGGAACGGATACGTTCACCGTGTACGACCCCAATGCACAACAGCAATTCGCTTGCCCCAATGGGGGCATGGCCAAGCAGCTAACCACGCAACGCATCTATCACAAGAACGGTCAAACCATGACCTCCACGGAGCGTTTGATGCCACAGGGTATGACCTATCACCCAACGCATGGACATACGCACTTCGATCAATGGGGGATCTACAGTTTGCGTATGCAGGAGCAGGGTGTCAGTGACCCACGCCAATGGCCGATCATCAATGAAGGCTACAAGTTGGGCTTCTGTCTAATGGACTACAATAGCTGCTCCGACGGTGCCGTGACGAACCATTGTATGGATGACAACACGGTGTACAATGCCGGGACCAACATGACCGCTCCAAATTTTCCGAACTACGGTTTGGGAGGCGGTAACTACGGTTGTGGTATGATCAAGCAGGGCATTTCATCCGGCTACACGGATATCTACAGCGAATACCTGGATGGTATGTGGATCGATATTCCTTCCAGTACCTGCAACGGGGACTACTGGATCATCTATGAGGTGGATCCACTCAATGTAGTACGAGAGGAGGATGAAGAGAACAATTGGACCGCGGTGCCCATCACGCTTTCACAGCAGGGTACGAGCGACCCGGCAATAGCGCGTATCACTTCGGATGATCAGGCATACCGCTGCCCCGAACAGCAGGTGCGCTTGAATGCGAATGCGGGTCTGTCCTACCTCTGGTCCACCGGTGAAACCACTAGTTCCATCGTGGCCGGCCCGGGTACTTATACGGTGGAAGTGACCAGTTATTGCGGCGCGGCCACATCGGCTCCTTTCACTGTTACTGAACTAACTAGACCTGATGCCCCCATTGCAGCTGGAGCCATCGTGTGCGAAGGGGCAAGCGCCGAACTGATCGTGAGCGCCGCCGATCCAGTGTGGTACGATGTCGTTGGGAACGTGGTCGGTACCGATGCCCAATTCATTACCCCGCCACTGTATGCCAATACCACTTATTTCGTGGCGGACCAAGCAACTGTTGATGGTACCATTGTGCATGGCGGAAAACCGGATGATTCCGGAGGTGGCGTGTTCCATGCGGGTGATCAATACATGCTCTTCGATGCGAATGCGGCATTCACGCTGAGTTCGGTCCAGGTCTATGCAGGAAGTGCCGCGATGCGGACCTTTGAGGTCGTGAGTGCGGTCGGTGTGTTACAAGCGACCCGTTCCGTTTACGTTCCTGCGGGTGCATCAAGGGTGACACTCGATTTCGATATTGAACCCGGGCTCAATTACCGTTTGATGGTCGTGGGAACAACTGATCTGTGGAGAAGCTTCGGTGGCGTGATCTATCCATATCAGGTCGGTAACGTCGCCACGATCACGGGATCCACTTCCGGGTCCGGCTATTACTATTACTTCTACGATTGGGAAGTGGAGATCGGCGGTGGTTCCTGCGAAAGTGAACTTACACCCGTTACCGTATCTGTGGAAGTATGTACGGGCGTTGCTGAGGCCATGCCTCTTCGTGGGCTGGAAGTGTATCCGAATCCCAATAATGGACAGTTCGTGGTATCACTGCATCTGCTCGCGGAAACACCTGTGCAGCTCACCTTGTTCGATGCGCTTGGCAAGCAGGTGTACTCCGAGAATTCCAGAGCTCCTAGCGGGAACTGGAAGCATCCAATGGATCTTGAAGGCCTCCCAAAGGGCTTGTACACTTTGAACATCGACCTCGCTGGCAGGCGCTTCCCGCGCAGGGTGGTGATCCAGTGATCGTGTTCATTCCTGAAGTACGATGGAGGTTAAGAAGTACAGATCGTTCGAGAAGTGGCGCATTGCCACGCTGCTCGGTGTACACGTTCTCTTCATCGCGCACTTCGTCCATTGGAAGATCAGGGGTCGCACACTCGCGCCGTTGGAGTTCAACGAGGTGATGTACACGATCCATCAAGGCATCGTCACAGCAGGCTTCATTCTGATGGCGGTAGTGATGGTGGCCACAATGATCTTCGGTCGTTTCTTCTGCTCGTGGGGTTGTCACATCTTGGCCTTGCAGGATACCTGCGGATGGCTGATGGACAAGTTGCACATTCGCCGGCAACCGATCCGTTCGCGCACGTTGATATGGATCCCCATGGCCGTCATGTTCTACCTCTTTATCTGGCCCCAGGTCCTTGGGCTGTTCCACGGTATCGAAGGTCCGCAACTCGAAGTGGTACAAGCCGGAAGTTCACGATGGTCTTCCTTCAGCACGGACAATTTCTGGCGGAATTTGCCGCCGCCGGGTGTTGCGGTCCTTACGTTCTTCATCTGCGGATTCGCTATCGTGTACCTGCTCGGAAGTCGTGGATTCTGCTTCCAAGCATGCCCGTATGGAGCGCTTTTCAGTATCGCGGATCAATTGGCACCGGGCCGCATCGTTCTCGCGAAGGATTGTAGTCAATGCGGTCTTTGCACAAAAGCATGTTCCTCGGATATCCTCGTTCACAAGGAACTCGCCATGTACGGCATGGTCACCAACCCGCGCTGTTTGAAGGATCTCGATTGTATCGCTGCGTGTCCAGAGGAAGCAGTTCAATATGGTTTCCGCAAACCGCCCATCTTCCGCAAGAGCCACCCGATGGGCAGTTACTCCGGACGGTACAGCTTCACGCTGAAGGAGGATCTTTCCATGTTGATGCTGTTCATCGTTTCGGTTTTCATCTTCCGCGGTCTGTACGATGCGGTGCCCTTTCTGCTCGCTGTTGGCCTCGCGGTTTGCACAGCCTATTTGTCGGTCTTGAGTTATCGTTTCATTCGCTCCAAGAGCATCCAATTGCGCGGTATCATGCTGAAGGATACCGCGCATGTTCGCACAGGCGGATGGGTCTTCGGCGTTTCCATGATGGCCTTGCTCGTGCTGGTGTTGCACAGCGCTATCGTTCAATGGCACACGTGGAAAGGCAGATCGGTGTTCACGGAGATAGCGACCAATACCAGAGTGAATGCTTCGTCGGAACATGTGAAGGAATGTATCGCCCACTACGAAAGCGCCCTTTCGATCGGTCTTATCGCACCCATCGATCGGCGGAAGGAGCTGGCCAACTTGTACCTCATCGCAGGTGATCAGGAACGGTCCATTGAATTGTTGAACGGCATCATCGCACAAGATCCAGCGCATGTGGAAGCGTGCTATCGTTTGGGTGAATTGGCTAGCGCAGCGGGTGATCGGAGGACCGCACTTGCACATTGGGAACGAACACTCGAATTGGGTACGATCCGGCCGCACGGTAGGGACGAAGAATTACTTGGACTGGCAGCGTTGGCCGTGGCTGATGATAACGCAGTGAGTGGTGATCAAGCGAAAGCGGAACAGTTGTACCAGGAAGCCGCCGCACGTCTGCCGAGCGATCCGCGACCGCTCTTGGCATGGTCCGGGATGTTGGCACGGTCCGGGGCTGAGAAGAAAGCCATAGAGCTGCTGCAACAAGCCTTGCAACGCGGAGCCGATGAGCTTTTGGTGCGCAACAATCTCGGCGGTCTCCTGCTGCGCGATGGACGATGGAAGGAAGCGAAGGACCAATACCAACGCCTCGCCGAATTGCGCCCGGCTGATGCGCAGATACGCTACACGCTTGGTGTCGCTCAAGCGCGCACAGGGGATCCATTGGCTGCACAAGCAAGTCTGCGCCAAGCACTTCGTTTAGACCCAACACACGCACGCGCCAAACAGGCCTTGGACCTTCTGGTGATGAACCAGCGAACCAATTCCGGATCGTGATCATGGTGTGCCAATTGACCTTATTACTTCTGCTGTTCCCGGGGCTCGCATTCCAACTGCTACCCGGAAATGGCGAACCTTGGAAAGCTCCGCCCGAAGCCGATGCCTTGGTGGATCCTTTGGCCAACGATCCAAAGGCGGTGCAGAAAGGCCAGAAGATCTTCACCTCCCTGTGCTGGACTTGCCACGGTATGAGCGGCAAGGGCGACGGTCCGAATGCCGAAGCACTCAAAGTGCATCCAGCGGATCTCGGATCGGCCTCAGTGCAGGCACAGACCAACGGAGCTATTTATTGGAAGATCACGCACGGTAGGGGTGAGATGGCTTCCTACGAACAAGTGATCTCACGCGAACAACGTTGGGCCGTGGCCCACTACCTGCGCTCTCTAAAGCACGCCGCTGAATGAAACGAGCACCGCTCGCTTTGCGACACGTAGCCTTGGGACTCCTGTTCGGGACCATGAGCACTTCATCCTATGCACAGGAAGCACCGGAGTTGGTCACGAACACGTTCGCATGGTCCCAAGTGATCAATGCGCAGACCGTGGAGATCGTGCCCCGAAAAAACTCCTTCGGTTTCATGATCCAGCATCGCTTCGGTGCGATCACTCCGGATAAGCAGTCCTACAAGCAGTTCCTTGGCTTGGACCTACCATCCAATATCCGCTTTGGTTTCCAATATGCCGTGTCCGGGCGTGTGCACTTCGAAATAGGCCGCTCCAAGAATGGCAAGGTGATCGATCTGGCAGCCAAGGCAAGGATCCTCCGGCAATCCGCCGATAACAAAATGCCTGTTTCAGTAACCGGTTTCTTTGATGCTGGGGTGATGACCGATGACTTTCCGTCCGTGGGCGCCGACAATTATTTCGGAGATGGCACAACACCGTTCGTGTATGCGTTCAAACACAGGATGTCGTACAACACCCAAGTCATCGTAGCACGCCGGTTCAACGATGTGCTTTCCCTGCAGTTCGCGGGAGTCTCGGTGTACAGGAATCTGGTGCCACAAGGTGCAAGCAACCTCACCATTGCCGCTCCGATCAGTGGTCGCATAAAGGTGAGCACGAAAGGAGCCATCCTTTTCGAGTACACGCCGATCCTCGAAGGACGATCAACGAACAGCCAACTCAACCCCGCTCAGATCGCATACGAACTCGCCACGCTTGGCCATGTGTTCCAAGTCATCATCGGAACGAGTGGGGAGATCGTTGAACAGCGTCTTTACCCATCAGTTCCGGTCCCCTACGACGAAGGCCATGTCCTCCTCGGCTTCAACATTGCCCGCACCTTGTTCGTGAAACCCAAGAAACCGCGCTCATGACATCGCGTATATCATCGAAGTGGATCATCCTATGTCTTGTGACACTCGCGGTGGGTTGTGCCAAGGATGAAGGCCCAATTTTCATCCCAAAAGCGGTCGTTCCCGGGGAGGCGATCGACACCGCCTACTTCAGCACCGAGGTGCTTCCCATCTTCACCCAACATTGCTGGACCTGCCACCCGGATATGGGCGGCCTCGATCTTGGCGCAAACATGGCCTTTTCAAACCTCGTCAATGTCACGAGCACGAACCATGCACCAGATCTACGCGTAGTGCCCGGTGACCCTATGGCCTCAGTGCTTTGGCACAAGGTCTCGCAATCTCCCACCTACGGGTTGACCATGCCACCGAACGGTACCTTCCTCACCGACGAGGAACTCCGGACCATCCGTGATTGGATCGAACAAGGTGCTTACGACAATTGAACGCCTGTTCATCCACCATCATTCGGTGGACCGATCCATTCGCTCTACACCAATTACCACCCGCACCAGGGTATTTGGAGCGGGTGGTGGTGGAACGTTCTAGGCAGTTGCCGTCAATTCTTTCTCCAGTGCCACTGCACGCGGGAACAAGATGTTGTTCTCCAAATGGATGTGCCGATGCAGGTCCTGTTCAAATTCATTGAGGAAGCGGAACGCGGCGTTGTACGTTGCGCAACCATCGGACGGCATGGTGTAGTTGTTGGTGAGCTTCACGATGCGGCGAAAACGTTCACCCTCGGCATCGTGGTCCTCCATCATCATGTGTACCGGGTTGTCCACTGTACCGAAGTGCGGGGTGGGAGGTACGGTCCCTTCCTTCTTGGCTTTTTCCAATTGCTTGATGAAAGGGAACAGCACGAGTTCCTCCTTCTTCATGTGGACCGCCATGGCACCCGCGCATTCATTGAATTCGCGCGCGATGTCGAACAATTCCGGATGGCGATCGCCGTGTACTTTACACAGCTTCTCCAAATATTGTTGCAGCACCGGCACGCGTTGGTTCACGTAGCCATGATGCACGCGTTCGATGTGATCGGCCAGTTTCGCGAGCGCCCACGTTTTCGGATCGTCGCCTGTTGATGCATCGTGCGATAGCGCATCCATGATCTCCTTCTCCAAGGTGGCGGGATCGATGTTCTTCTGCTTGCAAACATCTTCAACGCTGCGGCCTCCACGGCAGCAGAAGTCGATGCCATGGGTTGTGAATACCGCAGCGGCGCGGTAATCGTCGGCCACGATGGAGCCGATCGTTCTGTCTTTGCTTATGTTCATTGGAGCGTGTTTATTTGGTTCTTGTGGGTCACCTTCACGAATACGGTGATCAAATTTTGGGTTGTTGTGCCACGCACATCACTGAATGAATTTCTCCGGTTGGTCCCGGATAAGGTTGATGCGCGAGATGAACATTTCCGCCATACGAACGGCGTTCATATGGGCAAGGTCGGCAACTGGTCCGGCGAACAATTCATCCACTGTTCCGTGGAACAATGAAAGCCAACGATCGAAATGCTTTTGCTCCAAGGGCATGGTTGCATGCGGGCGAAATGGTGCGCCGGTATACGATCCCTCGTGGATCAATACCGTGCCCCAGAAG
>Ga0209063_1000434_pt1 | contig 29296 bp, 29 predicted proteins | sample KloWWTmeKNB19Kit_FD_187177 | JGI IMG/M metagenome (GOLD analysis project Ga0209063, IMG submission 187177) | Active sludge microbial communities from Klosterneuburg, Austria, studying microevolution and ecology of nitrifiers - Klosterneuburg... | ecosystem: Engineered > WWTP > Aerobic digester >... | reverse complement strand
TTTTTGGGATAATGCAGTGGCAAAACAATATGGCATCCGAGCAATCCCACAGAATCTATTGCTTGATCCTACCGGAAAAATAATAGCAAAAAACCTTCATGGTGATGAATTGGATAAGAAGCTAAAAAGTGTTTTATAATAAACATGAAAAAATATTTCTTTATACGAACAGATGGTAAATATGTAAAGCTTTGCTTTAGTGAAATTTTGTATGCAGAAGGGTCAAGAAACTATATTAAAATATTTACTGAAACAAAACAATACCTGGTGCTGATAACGATGAAGAGATTAGAACAATTTTTGCCAACCAGTTTATTTATCAGGATACATAAATCATTCATCGTGTCACTGGAAAAAATTGTACAGTTTGATAAAGAAAGAGTTTGGCTTCAGCATAAAGAACTACCCGTTGGCCATCAGTATAGAAATGAATTGGTGAAATCGGTGCTTATTGTAAACGATGCAGAGTATTGTTGCTTGCCAACGACTAGCACTAATTACGTTGATCCTATTAGAATAAACAGCTATCATCAATTAGTCGAAGCTGGGTAAATTTTCTCTCATATAAGGAGTTAGTTTTAGTGTGAAAGGGGTGCGAAAGCACTCCTTTTTTAGATAAAAGATTCTAAATTATAGAAGTGGTGCCACCATTCTGAAGATTGACTGCTGTAATTTTTCAAAGCCGCTACGTTCAATCCAACTTTCCAATGATATTTCTTCACTGAGAATTAAATCAGATTCGAACTGCTTTTTTAGTTCCAATGATTTTTCTTCATTAAAGATAAATGCATTTACTTCTGAATTAATATTAAAGCTTCTTTCATCAAGATTAGCTGTACCCAACGTACTCATGCTGCTGTCTACAACCATATATTTTGAATGGATCATTCCTTTTTTGAACAAGAACACTCTTACATTGTTCAATAATAATTCTTCAACGTAACTTAAGCATGCCATTTGAACCATATGGCCATCGGAAACTTTTGGTAAAAGAATTTTAACGTCTACTCCACTTTTGGCTGTAACTAAAATAGCTTTCAGTATCGCTTCATTAGGAATAAAATAAGGAGTTGTAATCAATACCTCTTTCACGGCCGTTGTAATCATACTAAAATAAGCATCCATAATGGCAGGAGATTTCCCGCTTGCATTGCTGCCCATAATGCTTAGAGCAGTTTTAGTATTGATAGTATGTAATGGTAAGTATTTTTCGAGTGGAGCAAACTCTTTTTCGGTAGCAAACCGCCAATTGGAGTAAAAGAGTAGCTGAAGAGCAAGTACTGCATCACCCTGTATCATCGCATGTAGATCGGCCCAATAGATTTTATTCTTTTTTGAATTATCATAATAATCTGCAATGTTGATGCCCCCAACGAATCCTATCTTTCCATCAATTACTACAATCTTTCTATGGTCTCTATAATTTGATTTTGTAAAATATTTAGGAGTCCACATTGGGCGAAAGAAACAAATTTCTACACCAGCAGCTTTTAATTGGTTTACATACTTGCGGCTAATTTTACTTCCGAAACCATCGGCTAATAATCTTACCTCGACACCTGTTTGTGCTTTTGCACAAAGAATTTCAATAATAGCTTTTCCAATTTCATCTTTTGCATAAAAAATATAATATTCAATATGGATATGATGCGTAGCCTTTTTCAACTCTTCCAGTAACACCGGATATTTATTTTCTCCGCCAAATAGGTAATCAATCTTGTTATTGATTGTAAATACCGATTGAGAATTATTATAAAATAGAAATGGAAGCCTTCCTTTGCTTTGTAACTGCTCGTCTATTTCTTCATGCTTCGACTCTAATTTAGCCTGATAGTTTTGTAGGTATTTCTGAATAAATGTTTTTTCAATTTTCTCTTTCTCAACAAATAGGTTCTCCTTTCTAAGGTTAACGCCAAAAAAATAATAAATAAATAAACCGATACCCGGAAGAACTAGGATGATAAGTAAATAAGAATGTGTTTTGAGCGGATTTTTATTTTCCAATATAATGCGGCCTGCTGTAATAACGAGCAGCAGACCGTAAATGATTGACAATATAATCAATGTAATATTCAATCGTTTAAAATTAAACTAACTATTACACATCTTAAAATCCAAGTTCTTCTGTAGGGTTCCAGAAATGATTTTCAAAATCAATAATCTGATCGTCTTTTATTTTAATACCTTCTTTCTTTAGTAATTGTTCCATTTTTTCAGGTGGAGAAAAATGAAATTTTCCGGTCAGCATTCCATTTCTATTTACAACTCTGTGTGCAGGAACTTTCAGCTTTGCATGATGACAGCCATTCATCGCCCACCCTACCATACGGGCAGAAGATTTTGTGCCGAGGCATTCTGCTATCGCACCATAAGAAGTTACTTTTCCCTTTGGTATTTGTCTGGCTACTTCAAAAACCAGTTCAAAGAAGTTTTTATCTCTTTTCCCAGAGGGCTTTACCGTTTTTAGTTTTTCGGTTGCTTGTTTTTTTGAAGCCATATTATGAAGATACTTCAAAATAGAACTACCCGATATTGTACTAACTTAATATCGTTCCATTTACTCATAATGAGCATTTAATTCCTCGTTGCTTGTATCGAGTAATTAAAGAAATTAAGGCATAAAAATTGTATAATTACTTTTAAATATTTATATATGAAACGCATCTCTTATCTATTGCTTTTTATTATCATGATTTCTTTTTCAGGCTGCTCTGTAGTACAAGGTATATTTAAAGCTGGTATGTGGTGGGCCTTTATTCTCATTTTTGGGTTTGTGTTTATAGTGGGCTGGATATTTCTTAAGTCAAGAAAAAAATAATTAATTAACAACAGGCTTTCGTTACTTCGTTAAAAATTTCTGGACACTCTCACACATATTGCTCTTGGTGCCTGCATGGGAGAAGCCCTCGCTGTGAAAAAACTTGGGAAAAAAGCTATGCTGCTTGGCATTATTGCTCATAGTCTTCCCGATATAGATTTTGTCGCTTCTTTTTGGCTTCCAACTGCTGATAGTTTGCTGGCGCATAGAGGCATTTCTCATTCTATTTTATTTGTTTTGCTGGTAAGCCCAATGCTTGCCTGGATAAGTAAAAGAATATTTAAAGAGGCTCAAATTTCTTTTATCCGCTGGACCTTTTTTTATTTTGTATGTATATCCATGCATATTATTCTCGATGCGTTTAATAATTATGGAGTAGGTTGGTTTGAACCTTTTACTAACCAAAGGATTGCTTTTAATATTATTTATGTCCTAGACCCATTTTTTTCAATTGTACCAATCATCGCGGCCATTGTACTTCTAGTAATAAAACAGGATAGATACATTCGAAAATTCTGGTGGAAGGCAGGCCTAATTTTTAGTTTGGTGTATCTGATTTATTGTTCCTATAATAAAATGCTTATTGATGAAAAAGTAAAAAATGCATTAGATACCGATCAACTGGTTGCCAATAGAATTTTAACTACACCGGCACCGTTACAAAACTGGCTTTGGTTTGTAGCAGCAGAAGTTAATGATGGTTATTATGCCGGCTATGTTTCTGTATTTAATAAGAAATTAAAAAAGCAGTTTACATTTTTTCCCAGGAACGACAGTTTGTTAAGTTTGTTGCCCGATAATTCCGAAGCAGAAAAACTGATAAAGTTTTCGCAGGGTTATTACACGGTAGAAAAATCGGGGGACACCATATTAATCAATGATCTTCGGTTTGGACAGGTAACAGGGTGGGAAGATCCTTTTCAACGATTTGCTTTTTACTATTATCTACAGCCAGCAGTGGATAATGCTTTGGTAGTGCAGCGAGGTAGATTTGCTAATTGGAATAAAAGAACATTCCGCTCTTTTATACGGAGCATAAAGGAAAATTAATTAAAGAACCGGTGAAAACAACCGGGCAATTTTCTCCGGTAACTGAGCATACCAGGGTCGAGACAACCAGGCTTTTTTATCTATTTGCTCAGCATTTTTCAAGTCTTCAAAAAATGTATTGCGCATTTCTTCGGCAACAGACTGATCGTAAACCAATGCATTTACTTCAAAGTTGAATTCAAAACTCCGATAATCCATATTAGCAGTTCCTACTATTGTAAGCATTGAATCGGCCACCATTGTTTTGGCATGAACAAATCCTTTTTTGTAAAAATATATTTCAACACCTGCTTGTAGTAACTTGGCATAATATGATTTTGAAGCTGCATTTACAATTTTTGAATCACTGATACCAGGAACTAGCAGCTTTACAGATAAACCACTTAATGCTGCAACATTTAAAGCATTAATAATGCCATCGCCAGGAATAAAATAAGGAGTGGTTATTAATATTTCTTTTTTAGCAAGATAGATGGCTTGTAGGATTGAGTATAATATGGACGGTAAAATGGAATCGGGTCCGCTTGCAGCAATTTGAACAAAACTGTTTTCAGTTGTCTTTTTCGGAATTTTAAAATAACTTTCTTTTGTTTCCAGTTCTTCATCGCAGCAAAATTTCCAGTCTGTAATAAACAGGTATTGAAGATAATAAACTGCAGGCCCATCAATCCGAAGATGTGTATCTCTCCAAAATAGTTTATTCTTATTGTTGTTGATGTATTTATCTGATACATTAATACCTCCTACAAATCCAGTCTGCCCATCAATTACTACAATTTTCCTGTGATTGCGATAATTGAAACGATTGGCGAGTAAATAAAATCTCACTTTATGGAATGGTAATACTTTTGCTCCTGCTTCCTGCATCCTTTTTTCAGTTGCCTTTTTAATAGTAGGACTTCCAAAATCATCATAAATAAAACGTACTTCAACCCCCTCTTTTGCTTTTTGAATTAATAATTCAATAATTTCAGTGCCAATATCATCATACTCGTAAATGTAATACTCAATATGAATATGGTGAGTTGCATTGCGGATAGCCTCTATAAGGTTGGGAAATTTTTCTTCTCCATTTTTCAACAATGTTACTTTGTTATTTTTTGTTAGTGGGCTGCCGAGATCCCGCATCAACATGGAAGCCAATTCTGCGTTTTGTTGAACCGATTCATCAAGTCTGGAAATAGAACTTTCATTATATTGAACAATTCCATTTTTGAGATAATCCAGTATTTTACCGTCCTGAAGTGTCTTTTTATTATACTTTCTTTTCTTCCAGTAATTTATTCCAAAAGTAAGATAGAAGATTATGCCGATTACAGGGATGAATATGGCAAATAGAAGATAGGCTAAAGCTTTGGCGGAGTAGTTAATTGAGATTACAATTTGTACACAAACAAATACTAAAAGGATAAAATAAAATAGTGATATTAAAATAAGTAAACTCATTTGGAATTAAGGAAGTTACAGTCCCTTCATAAAATTACTAATAATAGAATTATCGAAGAATAGGGCTGGTAAATACAGCAAAAGCTTAATTTTCTACTTTTTCTTTTCTTGTAACAACAATGACTTTTTGGGCTCAGGCACATTCTCATATTCAAAAGGACAATGTAAACAACCATTGCCGCAACAATAACCTTTGTCCAGATGATACTTTTCTGTAAGCACCACGTAGCCATCGGCATTTATATAATAATCTATTTTTTCAATTAGTTCATTCATCTTCCTTCAGTAATTGTTTTAGCTCTTCGTCTTTTTCTTTTCCGGGTAGCTGCTTTGGTAACGAAAAGCATACATAATGAATACGGTTGCTGCCAGCTATATCTAATGATTCGTAATGTGTTTTTATTTTTAGTTCTTCACTTATATTTTCCTGTTGATACACATTGTCTGTGTCAGTATGTACTATACAGCCGTATAATTCAATAACCACTTTAGTGAATTGATATAAATCTGGGCTATCAGTTTTTAAATGTATTAAACCATTGGGAACAAGAAATTGTTCATATAAACGTAAAAACTTTGGATGAGTGAGTCTTTTTTTTGCTTTCGATTTCCGAAGTTGCGGATCTGGGAAAGTGATCCAGATTTCAGCCACTTCGTTTTGCGAAAAGTATTCAGCAACCTGATCAATTTTTGTTCTTAGAAAAGCTACATTGCTTAAATTATTTTGCAATGCCTTTTTTGCCCCCACCCAAATGCGGTTTCCTTTCAAATCAATGCCGATGAAATTTCTTTCGGGATACAACTGACCAAGGCCAACTGCATATTCGCCTTTGCCACAGGCAAGCTCCAATGTAATAGAATTTGTATTTGTAAAATGGGAATGCCAATTTCCAGCAATATCTTTTGGATACTGCAAAACATTAGGAAACGTTTCTATTTCTGCAAAGCGTACTAGTTTTTTCTGGCCCATGGCGGGCAAAGTTATACTAAATTGAAGCCATATGCTTTCCCATAGAAAAGCTTTCAATAATAGTAAGCGTATAATACCGACATTAAAAACATTTTAAATAACGTACTGTTTATTATCGGTATTAAATTTTTACTTGCAGTCCTATGCCAAATACTGATTTTACTTGCAAGGCAGGAGAAGTTCCAAGTGGACCAAAGAGTTCAACATCGTCATCATAAATCATATCAAGGTTCCAACTAAGTGCTATTACCTTACCCAATTTTGCCGTAAGCACATTGGTCATGTATAAATCCACATTGGAAGGATTTTGCTGATAGTTGGAGAAAAGGTCTACTCTACCACGATAGGAAATAAACTTATTGAATGATTTGTTGTAACTCAATGTTGCAAATGAACCCAACTGGTTCATACTTTTTTTGCCAGGAGTAACACCATAATCCCCTCTAGCAGATAATGAATCATCCATTACAATTATCCAACGAGAAGTGATGGGTGAAACGAAAGCCGTAAAACCTTTTATGGGTTTATATTCTAACCCTTGACTTATTAATGCATAAGCAGGCGAAAGAAAATCAGACGCAAAATTCTTTGTAAAATTTCCCTTCGTTGTTTCTGTATAAGAGTAACCCTTTATGGCTTGTGAACGAAAATTAATCAATGAAGTGAGATTCAATTTAGGGTTTAATGCATATCCATATTTAGAGATCAGATCAATACGGTCGTCATTTTTTCTACTTCCAAGACTGGTGGTATTGATGTACCCGAAATTAGCATTCAGCGCATTGTCCCAGCTTGATTTATCTTTTTTGTAAAAAGCATAAAGATTAAGTGAGGTAGAAAGAGAAAATGAAAAATCATCGCCACCTGCAGCCCAATTGCTCTGACTTCCCTGTCCGGCACTTATGGAATAGATCGCTCCTGACTTCCAGTTATTAATAGTGGTGTCGGGAATGTCTTTTTTAATTGTTCTTACAGACTCGCTTTGCAACTTTTGAATACTTAGATCCTGAGAGAATGATTGAGTGGCAATAATTGTAACTAAAAGAAATCCAGTGATTTTTTTCATAATAGTGGTTCAGTTTAAAAATGAAAAATCAACAGGGGTTGGGATTAAGAAGTTGCTAAATTAACACATCAATACAAAAAAATGAAACACTATTTTATTTTAAATGATATGTTAAAAGAAAAGCCTTTCTCCAATAAAGAAAGGCTTTTCTTTAACAAATGTTAGTTAGAATTTTACGAGTAAGCCAATACCAACGATTGATTTTACCTGTAATCCGGGAGAAGTTTTAGTTGGTCCGAATAAACGTACATCATCATCATAAATAAGATCAACACCCCATGTAGCCGAAATTACTTTTGAAATTTTTGCATTTAATGTGTTTGACATAAAGACATCAACATTCTTGGGATTTCTTCTGTAATTGGAGAATAGATCAAGTCTTCCTTTATAGGTAATATTCTTACTGATTTCTTTCAAATAATTTATTGTAGCAAATGCACCAAATTCAAAATTTGATTTCTCTCCGGGTGTAACACCATAAGCTCCTTTGTTTGACAAGGCAGTGTCTCTTACAATTACCCAACGGGCAGTAATGGGTGAAAAGAAAATTGAAAGATCTTTTGTTGGCTTATAATCAAGACCAACACTTAATAGCAAATAACCAGGCGACATAAAATTGGAAGATAAAGATTGCACATTATCAGAAAAAGTGTAGCCTTTAAAAAACTGCGAACGTAAGTTAACAAGACCGGCAAGGTTTAATTTAGGTTTTAATGCATATCCATATTTAGATAAAAGATCGAAGCGATCATCATTTTTGCGGCTACCCAAACTAGTTGTATTCACATAACCAAGGTTGAAATCAAATGTGTTGTCCCAGCTATGTTTATCTTTTTTGTAAAAAGCATATAAGCTAAGTAATGAATTTACAGATAACGAAAAATCATCACCACCAGCAGCCCAGTTTGATAAGGAGCCTTGTGAAATATTAAGGCCATAGATTCCGCCTTTTTTCCAGGTTTTAGTACTTGTGTCAGCAGCATCTTTTTTAATTGACTTGCCTGCATCTTTCTGTAAGTCTTTTACTGTTCCATCTTGTGCAGCAACGGAGATACTGATAATTGTAAAAAGAGAGAAAATCAATTTCTTCATATCTAGTAATTTTTGTGCAAATGTAGATACTATGAGGTTTTTTGGAGAGCTGATATAAAAAAAGCCTCCCGAATTTAATCAGAAGGCTTAATTAGCTGTAGGGGGAGGGATCGAACCTCCACGGAGCAGTTAGTTGTAGCACAAAGTTCGGTGGTCGACCCCGGTCGTTCCAGTATTACTACCAAAACGGCTCTATGCTATATTTATCCTGTTACCTCCACCCCCGAGACAAGAGGGCATGTCTGCCATGCTTACGCAATTTCATCACCCCACAGTGTATGTGTTGTTATTTTAAGAACTTGATGGAACAAATATAGGGTGATTTGCCGATTCATTCCAAATTTTCTAATAATTATTTTAAAATTATAGAAATTATTCAAATAATTACTTACTATTGTAAATAATATCTAAAAACTATAATCAAAATGGCTGCCAAATTAAATCTTGATAAACTCGATCTTCAGATCATTCACCATATGATGGAGAATGCGGAGATCTCTTATGCCGACCTTGGAAAGAAACTGTTTGTTTCGGGTGGCACTATTCATGTTCGTATCAAAAAACTTCAAGAAGCAGGAGTCGTCAAAGGTACAAGGTTGAAGGCGGATATGAAACATCTGGGATATGATGTGATTGCTTTTATCGGAATTTATTTAAAGGAAAGTTCGTTGTATGATTCTGTTGCCAAGGATCTGCAAAAAATTCCGGAGATAGTACGACTTAATTATACAACAGGAAACTACAGCATGTTTGCTGAAATAGTTTGTAAAGATATTTCGGAGCTACGCCATGTACTGCATGATCAGTTACAGAAAATAAAAGGAATTGAAAGAACAGAGACTTTTATTTCATTAGATGAAAGCTTTAGCAGAAATGTGAAAGTGATGTAGAGCCCCCTAAATCCCCCGCAGGGGGACTTGCAAAGACTCCGTAAAATTGATGACGAATTTCGTAGAAGAAATGTTTGAATGCTTACTGTTAGATTCTTCCTCTCACATTCAAGGCATCTCTCAATCCATTACCTAATAAATTAAAGGCAAGTACTAACAACATAATAGCAAAGCCCGGTGCCAATGCAAGCATCGGGTTTTGTGTAATAATGAAATTATAATTCTCTTTTATCATCAAGCCCCAGCTTGGTTGCGGTGGCTGAACACCGATTCCCAAAAAGCTAAGACCTGCTTCTATTACAATAGCTGATGCAAAATTAGCAGCAGCAATTACCATTACCGGTCCCATAATGTTGGGCCAGATATGACGGACGATTATTCTGAAATTGGAAAAGCCTAAAGCTCTTGTTGCTTCTACATATTCTAGTTCTCTTACTCCAAGCACCTGTCCTCTTACTAATCTTGCTACATTCACCCACATGGTTAATCCAATGGCAATAAATATTTGCCAGAAACCTTTTCCTAGTGCTAATGTGATTGCAAATACTAATAATAAAGTTGGAATACTCCAGATAACATTGATGAACCACATAATAATATCATCTGTTCGGCCACGAAAAAACCCGGCCAGCGAACCTAAAAGCAAACCAATACTCAATGAAATGATTACTGTGATAAGTCCGACGCTTAAACTTACTCTTGTGCCAACAATGATCCTACTAAATATATCTCTTCCATATTTGTCTGTACCCAACCAGAATTTTCTTGTAATTACAGGAGTTGCTGCTGTTTGTGAGCTATGATAAGCTTTTCGTTCACTTAATCCATCATCAATATATTTTTGAACGATGATGCTGTCGCCTTTTTGCTGATGACTTATTATTGGTATATAATAATAAACATCTTCTTTACCAGAAGCTAATTGAGAAAAGAAAGCTGGGGTAAAAACATCTTTGTCTTTTTTTACTTTAATGAAACTTTGTTTGTAGCCTGGTTTCTCTCCACCGATTTCTAAAATGATTCGATTAGAATAAGGTGATGGGTCAGGTGCAATAAAATAAGCAAAGATGGCAACGAGAACAGCCAAAAAAATAACAACCAATCCAAAGACAGCGCCTTTGTTTTTTTTCAACCGCCGCCATGCTGCTGACTGGAAAGAAATGGATTGATTCATTGCGGAAAGTTAGGCTAAGAGGTTAAAAGAGAAAAATGAGAAAAAGAGTTGTGTCATTTCTTTAAATGTTTTTAAGTTCTGTCTTTTCAAGATAATCAAAATTAAAGTTCATTCTCATTGTCTCTTTTTCTCCTTATCCCTCACTCTTAGCTTACCCTTCTCCCTTTCCATTCATACTTGCCAAACTGACCGAACAAACCGGAAAGAATAGTGTATATGATATGCAAAGGCTGAAAAAATAAAAAGTATTTCAACAACGATTTTTTATTAAAGAAAGATGCAACACTATAAACAAATGGAAATTCAACCATTGTTTTTGCAAGCCATAATCCAAGCAGAAAAATCCAATACATAGAGCAGAAGAAACCTACAACACTAAGAACAAGAAATGAAAGATTCAATAAATAAACAAGTAATAATACAACAATTATTCTTTTATCACCATAACTTTTTGCTTTACTTGCCCAACGTATTCGTTGATTAAAAAATGCTTTCCATGTTTTCATCGGTTGGGTGGAAACGATAGCTTCTTTTGATTTCAGGTAATGCACTTTATCTGGATACTGTTTCCATATTTTATGCATTAACAGCATATCATCTCCAGAAGCGATATTGTCGATGCCCTGAAAACCGTTTACTTCTTGAAAGGCTTTTTTCTCATAAGCAAGATTGGCGCCATTACACATTGAATGAGCATTTTTATAAACAGAAGCTCCGGTGATGCCTTGTAAGACTAAAAAATCCAATGTTTGAAAAATCTGTAGCAACGAATTATTGTTTTCTAAAACAACAGGTGCTGCAATAAATGCAGATTGCTTTTCTGTTTTGAAAGCAGCGATAGTTGTTAACCAATTATTTCCTGGCAAGCAATCAGCATCGGTTGTAACAATCAAATCTCCCGTAGCAGCAGCTATCCCCGTTTCAATTGCTTTCTTTTTATAGGAATTGATATTGTCTTCTTTTAATTGTATCAACTTCACCGACGGAAACTGCTGAACAATAGCTGCTGTACCATCTGTTGAATGATCGTCTACTACAATTACTTCAAATAACTCAGTAGGATAAGTTTGATTTTGCAAAGCTTGGAACAACTGGCCAATATTCTTTTCTTCATTTCTTGCAGGAATAATTATGCTGATGGTTGTACTCGCTGTTGTGTTTAATGGAATAAAATCAGAAATTGCTTTCCAGCTTTGCCAATAGTAGGCTATTAACAAGCTGTACAAGACGAATAATAATATAATCAGGATGAACAGAATAATTTCAGGGTTTATTACTGCCCTAAATTAGGAAGATTAAAACCAAAATAGAATAACTTACTTTAAAACAAAATTTAGCTCGGGGTTAAACAGATAAATGGAGTTTAGTTAAGATGTAGATTTCTAAAAAGTGTAGTTACATTTGATGAAGTAATCTTTAATTCAAAATACTACTTAATGAAATATTACATTTCTATTATAATTCTATTACTTGGTCACATATCTTTCTGCCAAATAAACACATCTTCGGATGTTATTGCTTTGGCGAAAAGTGCAATTGCCCACCCAATCTCAAAATTCAACAGCTCAATTATTTGTGCTGAAACAGAAGGATTAACAAATAAACCTATAGATAGTGCGAAATGCAGTTGTTTTCGATATACACCAATTGATAGTTTTCCATTTATGATATCTACTGTAAAGTGTTACAAACTTTTTTTAATTACGGACTCTTTGAAAATTATTAACTCTATCGATCTTATAATTCAGTATCCAATTGTCGGATATTCTTCATATAAGGTGAATCAGGATTTTAAGAGTATATATTCTTATTTTAATAATTTGTTTGGCATGGACGGAAGAAAAAATCTATTGTATAAAGATGAATATTTGAAAATGGATGGATTTACATGGCAAACTAACCTATTTAAAATAGTATTAGAAAAAACAGATGTTGCAAAGAAACAAAGAAGGAAAAAGTTCTCCATTATTAATATTAATATCCACTAATAATACAAGGCCTGTATTATTTCTTCCACATGTTTTTCATGCAATACCTGGTGGCCTGCATTGATAACGGAAATAGTACAATGCTCTTCAATTCCTTTTCGAAATTTTTCGCCAACTGAAGAAAGAATAATTCGGTCATGCTTGCCATAAACTAAACGAACAGGAGTTTTATTACCCAATATATTTTTTTTGATGACTGAGAGGTTGGGTTTAATTTTTCGCATCGTTGTCCAACGGGCATATAACAGCTTTCTTACTTCAGCATCACCAATATAATAGGTTACAAATTTGAAGATACTTGTATTCACCAATTTTAATTTGTTCAGTAATTTTAAAAAACCAAAGAACCATCCTGGCTTATTCATGGTGAGGTTGAAAAATTTATTCCCCAGCCAGGTTTGTGTAGCCAGCCAATACCAGAAATTTTCTTTTAATCCATCAGGGGCCAACAATACCAGCTTTTCAATTTTTTCAGGAATGATTTGATAAAGACTTAGTGCCATGCGACCGCCGAGGCTGAAACCGAGGAGAGAGAATTTCCGATTTTTGATTTCCGATTTTCGATTGTCATTTTCAATAATTTGTTCAACGATTTGAAGAAGGTCAGAAGAGTTAAAACTAAATCCGTCTTCCCAAGACGTTTTTCCATGAAAAGGCAGGTCAATCGAAAAGAAAGTAAACTGATTTCCAGCATGTTTTCCCAGAAATTCAATAGCATTCGCTTCTTCACCATATCCATGAAAGCAAACTACAATTTGTGGCCCTGATCCAAACCTGTAGTAGCTAACAGCAGAGTTTCTATAAATGAGCTGTTTGTGTTCCATTTCCGGCGATTGCTTCAAAAAATTAGCGAAAATAATCTTGGCTATTTCAAATATAATACTAATTTTGGATAGTTGCACAAACAACTATATGCCAAACAACCATTTTAAACGAGGAGAGTTATACAGCTTTATTACAGGTAAGGCTTCCACCGCTATTGCCAGAAGATTGCAGAAAAAATTTAATAACGCCGGGTTGAATATTACCATAGAACAATGGAGTGTATTATATCATTTATGGAAAAAAGAAGGTGTCAGCCAGCAGGAGATTTGTAATGCAACATTTAGGGACAAACCAAGCATTACTCGATTGGTGGATAATCTTGAAAAATTAAATCTTGTAAAAAGAGTGGCTTCTGAAAATGATAGAAGAATAAACTTAATCTATTTGACAAAAGATGCACAGAAGTTGCAGGAAGAAACAATGGCGATAGCGGATGAAACTTTGAACGATGCCCTAGAAAATGTGCCGACAGATAAAGTAGACATATGTAAAGAAGTTTTGCAAATAGTGTATGATAATTTGAAATAGCGAAGGCCTCCCCTTGAACTACGTTCGTTCCCTTTCAGGGAACCTCCGAAGGAGGGGCTTTAAGAGTCTGATTTTGCAAGTGTATTCAAAGAACATAAGTGAGATATTAAAATAAGATGGAATGTTTTTAACAGTTTAGAATTTCGTTTTATAGCCCCGTAGAGGCGAAATATTAGTAGCTCGGGGTTTTAACCCGGAGAAAGAAAACGAAGAATGTATTTAGAACCTCGTAGAGGTGACATGTTTTGATGAATAGAATTGATGCAGTACAAATGAGTGACACAACAGACGATGCCATGAAAAACTGAAGCTGGCTAAAAAATATTATAAAAATTAAATCTAAATAAAATGAGTACTGAAACCGCAACAAGAGCAGCCTTAAAAGGTGGTGAATGGCTGATAAAAGAATCAATTCCATCTGAAACATTTACCAGAGAAGATTTTGGTGAAGAGCAGTTGATGATTAGAGACATGTGCAATCAATTTTTGGAGGCAGAAGTGTATCCAAACCTTGATCGTATTGATGATCTGGAGCCGGGATTAATGAAATCATTGCTAACAAAAGCAGGTGAGCAAGGTTTACTAGCCACTTCGTTTCCTGAAGAGTATGGCGGATTAGGGAAAGATTTTGTTACCTCCACTATTGTCAATGAATATCTTGGTGCAGGTCATTCTTTTTCTGTTGCCATTGCAGCACATACAGGAATAGGTACATTGCCCATTTTGTATTTCGGCACACCGGCACAAAAAGAAAAGTACATTCCAAAATTGATAACTGGAGAATGGGCCGGTGCTTATGGTTTAACGGAGCCGAATAGCGGAAGTGATGCATTGGGCGCAAAGACAACAGCCAAGCTAAGTGATGATGGAAAATATTATTTATTGAATGGACAGAAATGCTGGATCACCAATGGTGGTTTTGCACAAGTATACACCGTGTTTGCAAAAATTGATGGCGATAAATTTTCCGCTTTTATAGTTGACAGAGGAACAGAAGGATTTACTCAAGGACCGGAAGAACATAAAATGGGCATAAAAGGTTCGTCTACTGTTCAGCTTTATTTTCAGGATGCAAAAGTACCGGTTGAAAATTTGTTAGGCGAGATTGGCAAAGGACATAAAATCGCTTTCAACATATTAAATATCGGCCGATTAAAATTATGTGCAGCAGCATTGGGTGGTGCCAGAAGAGCATTAACTAATACTGTTGAGTATGCCATTACGAGGGAGCAATTTAAACAGCCTATTTCTAATTTTGGTGCCATCAAACATAAGCTGGCAGAAATGGCAATAAAGGTTTTTGTTTGTGAGTCCGCATTATATCGCACTTCTAAATGGGTTGATGAAAAAGAAGCAGAACTATTAGCCGAAGGCAAACCATTTAATGAAGCATTATTGGGTGGCGCAGAAGAATATGCTATTGAATGTGCTATGCTGAAAGTGTATGGTAGTGAGGTATTGGATTTTGTAGTGGATGAAGGTGTGCAGGTGCATGGTGGAAACGGATTTAGTGCAGAGTATAATATTTCAAGAGCCTACCGTGACAGCCGTATCAATAGAATTTATGAAGGAACGAATGAAATCAACCGTTTGCTTACTTTGGATATGACATTGAAAAGAGCCATGGGTGGAAGGTTGGATTTGATGGGTCCGGCAATGGGAGTGCAAAAAGAATTAATGAGTATTCCTGATTTTGGTGCAGAGGACGAAACTCCTTTTGCTAAAGAGAAAAAGTTGGTTGCTAATCTGAAGAAAGCAATATTGATGGCTTCCGGTGCCGCCGTACAAAAGTTAATGATGAAGATTGATACCGAGCAGGAGGTATTAATGAATATCGCTGATATGGCTATTGAAACCTTTAATGCAGAAAGTGTACTGTTAAGAGTAATGAAGATGGTAGAACAAAAAGGAGAGGCTGCTTGTCAGTTAAACCTTGATATTATGCGAACCTATTTATATGATGCAGCAGACAAAGTGAATAAGTCGGGTAAAGATGCCATCAATGCCTTTGCAGATGGAGATGAGCAGCGAATGATATTAATGGGGTTAAAGCGTTTTACAAAAGCAGAGCCCTTTAACATTAAAGATGCAAGAAGAAGGATTGCTAATAAAATGATTGAAGAGAAGAAATATTGTTTCTAATTCCAAGCCTCTTTATCAAAATCTAAATTAACTATGGCTGTTCTTTTCGGGGCAGCCATATTTGTGTCTTTATACATTTCAGACAGTTCTTTGCGGGTAATCTTTATCTCTTTTATTTTTTTGATTCTCTTCCATTCAATAATCAAACCCGTACTCATTAAAAGTGCAGAAATAGATGTTGCAATAAAAAAGATGAGGAATGTATCTTCTACCTGATCGGTTTTTGCAACATAAAACAATACATATAGAATGCTAAAACAACCATATGCAAAAAGCATTGAACCTGCTATAAATGCTTTTCCTGTTGCCTTACGGTGTTCGATTGCCATGGTGGCATACCGAATAAAAAACTGAAGACAAAATCCTGCAATAATAATAAGGCCTGGCCCCAGTATAATTGTAAGCCCGTTTACACTAAATCGGGTAACAATCATTACAATCAGTTCGAATGCAACAAACGCACCTGCCAGTATCATCATTCTTTTTGTATATTTTTTGGAAGGGCTAAAGTAAGTAAGGAACATAAGCATTAAAGGAACATCAAGCATATTATTAGCAACTCCCCAATAGTATGTTACGTTCCTGTTAGTATTTATATATCCTTCTGACATAAGGTTGAATATAATTACAGAGGAATAATAAACTAAAAGTGCAACAAAGCAGCGGTAGCCTCCAAGTTTTAATAGCAGAATTATTGCTATTGGTATAAAAAGGGCGAAGGAAGAAACAAAGCCCATAATGGTATTCCAGGTCATGTTTAATAATTTTAGGATAATGGTTATAGTGATAAGCAAAGCCTGGGTGCAATGCTTTCAGTAAAATTAACGGCATACAAAGTTTAAAAGTCTTTAGCATTAAGTGTTTATCCTAAAAAAGAGTAAAAGCGAAAACTGTTTTCGTAGAACTACGGAAAAGCTGATGGGAGTTTTTTTATTAACTTGCTGTGATGATACGTATGCTATTAGCTATTTGTTTGTTTTTCAGCCTTTCAACTGAGGCTCAAACTCTTGTGGAAAGTAAAATTTTATTCGGAAGAACTATTGGCAGGCAGCCTTATCTTGATTATGGTTTGGGAAGTGATCGATTGGGTGGAGCAAAAATGACCTACCTCGACACAGGCATTCTGGTTCAGGCCGTAGACAGTACAATTGGCCGATATAAAATTCAATTATCCAAAAACAGAACAGCCTGGTTGCAAAAAGCAAATTTCCAAAAAGTTAATTCTATTAAAATCGAGCCTTATTATCTTACCAGTAGCTTTTTGATTAATGGAGATGATAAATATGATTTAGTTTCCATCAACCTCGATGAAAAATTACCTTACACAAGTATTCAGCAAATTAATCCATCGAGAATTGTTGTCGACATATTCGGTGCAACAAGTAATACTAACTGGGTAACACATCGTACATCAGCAAAAGAAATTAAAAATGTTTACCACGAACAGGTAGAAGATGATGTGTTCAGAGTAATTATTGAATTAAAACACAAACAGCATTGGGGTTATAGCATTTATTACGAGGGAAAGAAATTATTCATAAAAGTAAAGCGACAGCCCGAAGACCTTAGCCTGGAGAACATGAAAATCGCAATAGATGCCGGGCATGGAGGAAATAACCCCGGAGCGTCAGGTATATCAACAAAGATTGTAGAAAAAAATTATACATTATTGATAGCAAATCAAATTGAAAAGGCTTTGATGGAAAAAGAGGCGATTGTATTTATGACACGTCGTTCTGATAACAATTATAGTATGCTTGAGAGAGAAGAAAGAATCAGAGATGAAAATGTTGACTTTCTGATCAGTGTACATTTAAATTCTTCCGTAAGGGAAGAGGTAAAAGGTGTAAGTACTTACTACCGGTATATTGGGTTCAGACCATTGACGAAATATATTCAGGAAAGTATGATAAAGATTGATGGCCTTGAAGACTTTGGAAATATCGGTAGTTTCAATTTTGCGTTAAGTGGCCCAACAGATTATCCGAACTGTTTACTTGAAGTAGCATTTTTAAGTAACAGAGACGATGAGAAATTAATTTTAAGTCCCGAATTTCATAAGCAGGTAGCCAAGCAGGTTGTGGAAGGAATAAAAGATTGGCTGAAGTCTTGCAAGGAAGAAAATGATTAATCTTCCGGAGGAAAGGCTTCTCCCCGATGACAGGTTTTGCAGGTAACGGTATTCAGGTATTCCGGTCTAATTTCTGGATAGAAATTAAAATTCTTCTTGTTGATATCAATTACCATCACCATCATCTTGCGGGCATTTTCTTTCATTGGGTCGGCATCGGAGTAATAATCCAGACTATCAGGAATATTCTTCATGGGTACATGACAGAAATTACATTTCACACCTAATGCAATATTATAGGTTTGCATAATGCTGTCCAGCTTTGCATCGCTGATATCTTTTGGCAACACTTTTAGGTTTCTTTCCTTCTGATTAATTTTTACCGCAGCCATTCCCACCACTACAAAAAAAGTGAGAATGGTAAAGGCAAATATTTTCTTTTTGTGCAACATGATTTTCAGACGTTTTGTAATGCAAACAAGTGGCATCAACAGGGATTGAAAATACAAATTATATCATTTTTGAATATCAAATAGACCAATCATTTCTGATATAATGCCGATGAAGCAGCCGTTTCCCGATTCAAACGGGATTACAGATGCACAATCGGTATTACTTACCGTTTCCGCTATTGGTAACTGATGAATGGACTTGTTTTCTACATTTGAGGTATAAAAATAAATACTATGCCTAATCTTGTTACAGAATTTAATGACTACAGAACCCGGATGAATGATGTTATCCTCAGTAAAGACAACCTGGTTATCAAACGCCTTTGGAACCTAGACACCAATACTTATGCCGAAGGAGCTTTGGATGTTAAAACCAAAGAGCTGCTGGGTTTGGTTGCCAGTATGGTACTTCGATGCGATGATTGTATAAAATATCATTTGGGAAAATCACATGAATTGGGAGTAAATACAAAAGAAATGTATGAAGTTTTTGCTGTTGCCAATATTGTTGGCGGGACAATTGTAGTGCCACATACCAGAAGGGCAGCTGAATACTGGGAAGCACTTGTAGAAAATTGAGCATTGAGTATTGAAAATTGAGCATTTGTTTCTTTAAATTTGTATCAATCCATAAATTATGAGTGAAACAACGACTGCCCCCGTATTGACCGCTAAAGATTTTTCTACTGACCAGGAAGTTCGCTGGTGTCCTGGCTGTGGCGATTATTCTATTCTTGCGCAGGTACAGAAAGTAATGCCTACACTTGGCATACCTAAAGAAAATATTGCAATCATCTCTGGTATTGGTTGTAGCAGTAGGTTCCCATATTATATGAACACCTATGGTATGCATTCTATTCATGGCAGGGCAACAGCCGTTGCTTCAGGTTTAAAAGCTAGCCGTCCGGAGTTAAGTGTATGGATTGTAACTGGTGATGGCGATGGATTGAGTATTGGAGGAAATCATACTATTCATTTGTTGCGTAGAAATTTTGATGTCAACATTATGTTGTTCAACAATCAAATTTATGGATTAACGAAAGGGCAATACTCTCCAACATCGGAAGAAAATAAAGTAACGAAGAGTACACCGATGGGAAGTATTGATCACCCGTTTAATCCATTGGCATTGGCGTTAGGTGCAGACGCAACATTTGTTGCAAGAACAATGGACCGTGACCCGAAGCATTTGCAGGAATTATTAATAAGAACGCAACAACATAAAGGAGCTTCTTTTCTGGAGATATACCAGAACTGTAACATTTTTAATGACGGGGCTTTTGAAGTGTTTACAGATAAAAGTAGCAAGCAAACAGAAACTTTGTTTTTAGAAAATGGGCAACCATTAGTTTTTGGTACAAATAAAGACAAAGGAATAAAACTAGATGGGTTTAAACCGGTTGTTGTTGATTTGAATGATGGCAATAGCAAAGATGATCTTTGGATACACGACGAACAAGATATTTACAAAGCACAGATACTAACCCGCATATTTGATAACCCGAAAACAGAAGGACATTTGCCAAGACCATTCGGTGTTTTCTATCAAACCAACAGAGATTGCTACGAAGATGTGATGGCAGCACAATTGGAAGAAGCTAAGTCTAGAAAACCAGCTGATTTGGATAAGTTGCTTAGAGGGAATGAGGTTTGGACGATTGCTTAACTCAATATTTAATAATGAAATTTATTGGGGGATTTAAATTAGGATTATTGCTAATATTTCTTATTCCAAATTTAGGCTGTGATGCTTTTAAGTATGGTTATACAGAAAACAAAGCTTTAAATTCTTATTATCTGGTCACAGATAGCAAAAGAAATTTCGGAAAGAAAAGAATAAACTATAACGAATCTTTTCACAACTGCCCTTGTTTTACTAATTTTTTGCAAGCCAGAGGCTATCCGGCTTTTATTTACGAATACAAGACTGATTTAAAATGTAAAGGGATAAAGCTTTTTTATCCATCAAGTGATTCTGTTTTTGTTTTTGAAGAGTCAAAAAAGGGAAAACATTATTCTTTTATAAAAGAAAGTAGAAATATGGATGAGGCTGAAAAACTTACTTATGAAAGGATAAAATCGGGGTATTAATAATTTAGTAATTGTAAAATTTCATGAAGAAACTACTTATCGCTGTACTTTTTACATTATCAACCGCTTTTGCATACAGTCAGTTTTCTTTTACATATAATGGCAGAGAATACCATGTATTAAAGACAAGTAAGTTTAAAGATGTTGCCGGAAAAGAATATGATTATAAAGGAATGCAACTTTATATGATGGGTGGAGAACATGAAATACTTCCTGCTAACCCTAAAGATGCAAGCAAAGGGTTTTTAATGTCGCCAATAAGTAAAGAGGAGCAATTAAAAAGAGTAATGGGTGCTCCCAAACCCGCAGAGACTAAATTTTTTAAAACAGGAAAAAAGTTTGACAGTTTCAGTGCTTATGACATGAATGGTAATTTGGTAGATTCAAAAGAACTAAAGGGGAAGGTTATGGTAATCAACTTTTGGTTTACCACTTGCCCTCCTTGTAAACAAGAACGACCATACCTAAATAAGATAGTGGATGATTATAAAGCCGATTCAAATGTTGTCTTTATTGCAATTGCTTTGGATAGAAAACAACAACTAGAGCCGTTCCTTAAAGAAAATGATTTTAAGTATAATGTAATTCCAGATGGTAAGAAAATAACTGACTCCTATGATGTATCATCATTTCCTACCCAGGTAATAGTAAGTAAGGAAGGTAAAATAGCTTTTCATACTGTTGGCTATTACAATGTTACTGATTATTGGATGCGAAAAACGATAGATGAATTAAAAGGGAAATAGGATTTATAATTTCTTCTAAGAAAATCAACTTCCAGCCATCATTCTTGCTGCATTCGCAAACACTTTTTTCTCTTTCCTTTTATACCACCATTTAGGCATTGTCTTTTTCATCAGGGTATCAATATTCCGCATACCTATCAGACTCCAGGCACCTTTTAATTTACCAGCCAAAGATGGCTGCATAGCACGGAGGCTCATGGCAAATCCACTTTCAAGATATTCCATATGGTGCCAGTAACCTGCAGGCATAAACAAAGTATCACCGGGTTCTAGAATAAAATCAAACCCTTCTGCTAATTTAAGAGCCGGAAATTTTTCATAATCTGGTGCGCCGTTCTGTTCGTAATAATGAGAAAAATCGGCTAGGCTTAATACCTCATAAGGTTTACGATATAATTTATACTGTTCTTTATTTGGAAACATCAATACTCTTTTTCTTCCAGCAAATTGTGTGTGCAGAATATGAGAAAGATCAATATCATAATGCATATGGGTAATGCTGCCTGCACCGCCGGTAAAAAGCATCGGGTATTTTTTAATAAACCCTTTCATCATATGTTCCGGCCAAGTAAAGTCATTGATCAACGTAGGAGCATGGTCAAAAATATTAAAAAGGAAAATCCGCCAGGCAGCGGGGCCGGCACTTATCATGTCTATATATTCACCAAAAGTTTTATAATCATCGGCAGTATTGATTGGTGTGTAAGCATCGCTTTTTATATTATTATAAAGAGGAACTTTTTTGTCACCAACCAGCTGTTTAAAGTAGTCCCAGCTCCATTTACTGTAAGCTGGCCATTCTTTAGCAAGGTTTTTGATAACCACAGGCACACCGGGGTTATAATATTCTTTTTTAAACACTTCCGGGTCAAGAGAATCAAAAGTGGCTACCGGCTTTAATTGCATGGATGTTTTTTTGTTTTTACAAAGATAACAGGGGGTGAAAATACAAATTGCCTGTTAAATGACGACAGGTAAAAAAAATATTTGCAAAAACATAGTATTTTTAATGCAATTGATTGATATGATATTACATGTTCATCCCGAAGACCCACAGCCAAGATTGATAAAACAGATAGTAGAAAGCCTTCAAAAAGGCGGAATTATCATTTATCCTACCGATACAGTTTATGGTTTGGGCTGCGATATTTTACAGCAAAAAGCCGTAGAAAGAATTTGCAGGATTAAGCAGGTGGAACCTAAAAAAGCACAGCTTTCATTTGTTTGCAGCGATCTTTCTCATCTTAGCGACTATACCAAACCGATCCCTAACTCTGTTTACCGGACATTAAAAGAGTATTTGCCGGGTCCTTATACATTTATTTTGCAGGCAAGTAAACTGGTTCCTAAAATTTTGCAAAGCAAAAAAGATACAATCGGTTTGCGGATTCCTAATAATAATATCGCCATGGCGATTGTAAAAGAATTGGGACGGCCCATACTCAGTGCTTCGCTACCTGGCGAAATGGTAGAAGATTATACCGACCCCGAAGTGATGTATGAAAATTTCAGAAATGAGGTTGATTTTGTAGTAGACGGCGGTATAGGTGGTATAAAGCCTTCAACAGTTGTTGACTTTACCGGTGATAATCCAGTACTAATTAGAGAAGGCTTAGGGCTGTGGCAAGAACAGGATTAATTTCACTTTGGTTGTTGTTGCGTAATACAATGAATGCCTCCGCCCAAATAATTTACTGGTAGTGGATTGATTGGTATGATTTTCCTGTCAGGAAATATTCCTGCCAGTATATTCTTTGCAGTTTCATCCTTTTCTTTTTCCTTAAGTGGCATTCCTTCTTTCCAATATTTAGCGATAAGAACAACATTATTGGAAATAAAGAAATTCATATAGCTTACAGCTGGAACTGTTTTTACCGTATCTCCAATTTTAAAAGGAAATTTTTCTGAAAAGCGTTTTATCGAGCTGGTTGTAAGAACATAAGATCTGGCAAATACATTTAAATCCGGTGCCGGCATTCGGATTATTTTAAATGGCTTACCGTTTACATCTGTTGCTTTTTTTAATGTTGCACAATACTCTTCCAGTATTTCGTAGTCAACGTTGCTGATGGGATTGCTATTTCTTTCTTCCTCATCAATTTGAGCAACTACTATAGTATTTGTTCCGACAAAACGTACGGCTTCATCTATATGCCCGTTAGCACCTGTGCTTGACCAGTTTTCAATTAACAGATCAGGTACCGTTTTATCATGCAGCAGCATCCTTTTCAGCCAGATCATTTTTTTGCAACCGGTAACCCGTAAATATTCAGTCTCTATTTCTTGTAATGTTTTACCGGTATTTCTTTGCAATGCGGTTTCTTCTATTGACATTAATACACCTTCGCCATTTGTTTCTATGCCACCACCTTCTGCAACGATTGGAGTACTGATTACTGGTAAGTTTAATTTTGTAGCTATCCTTATATCTGATCTTCCTGTTTCAATATCTAAAGTATTCATCTTCTTTTTATAAACAAGATGATGACCATACTGTATCCAGGCAAAATCAATTATTTTTTGTTTGCCCATTTTATTTTTTATGAATAAAGGACCAGGATCTCTCACCCAGGAATTATTAACGCTATCTTCTATCCATTGTAGTTTAGTAGTATCTATTTCTAAGCTGTGAAAAAATTTGTTGTTTCTTTTTTTATCATACGCATAGCTATAATTCAATCTTACTTGTACATTATGATGCAATGCTTTTATTATTGCTGCTGAAACAGTATCTCTTCCGGGGTTACCAAAAAGCCCAACCCATACTGCCTGCTGAGGTTCCCATTCGGCAGGCATATAAAAATGATTTACTTGCTGTTTTTGAGCAAATAAGCTAAAAAATTGTAAAAAGAATATAGAAAGCAGTAAATAGCCTTTAATAAGCATTTTCTAATTTACGTAAGAATTCAATAAAATTGTTTTATTTAAAATAAATCGGCTTGTATGCTTTTCAACTTAAAGCTTTTCCTATGATATTTACATTGCCCAAACTCTTCAATAGCATTTCGGTGTAAGACTGTGCCATATCCTTTATTATTATCCCAACTATATTGTGGAAATTTTTTGTGAAGCTTCAACATAAAACCATCCCGGTAGGTTTTGGCAAGAATGCTTGCTGCCGCAATAGAAGTATAAATAGAGTCTCCCTTGATAATGCAGCGATGTGGAATTTTTTTATAATTGTAGAAGCGATTTCCGTCTATTAATAATAACTGCGGTTTCTTTTTTAATTTATCCAGAGCCAGATGCATCGCTTTAAAAGAAGCTTTAAGAATATTGATTTTATCTATTTCATCATTATCAATACTGGCAACAGCAAATGCCAAAGCAGATTTTTCAATAATTAATCGTAGTTCATTCCTGTTTTTTTCTGATACCTTTTTGGAATCGTTGAGCAATGGATGATTAAAATTTACAGGCAAAATAACAGCAGCGGCAAAAACTGGCCCGGCCAGACAACCACGGCCAGCTTCATCACATCCGGCTTCTATTAAGTCTTTTTGGTAAAAAGTTTTTAGCATTGGCCTGCAATTTCCTGAATAATATTGAACAAAAGTTATTACAGACTAATTGATGGTGTTAACTTTGCAGCCACAATGACAAAAGAGCTTACTCAACGTTCCTCCAAACCAATAGCTATCTGGCTTTTGATAGGTGTGGGAATGATAGTTGTACAGATATTGTTGGGCGGTATTACAAGATTGACCGGCTCTGGTTTGTCAATTACCGAGTGGAATGTGGTAACAGGTACTTTTCCGCCAACTAATAATCAGCTGTGGTTGCTTGAATTTGATAAATACAAGTTAACGCCGCAGTATAACCTGTTGAATTTCGATTTTACATTGCAGGATTTTAAAAAAATATTTTTCTGGGAATGGTTTCACCGTTTCTGGGCAAGATTGATTGGCGTTGTGTTTGCAATTCCTTTTATTGTTTTCTTAATTCAAAAGCGGTTCAGGCCTTCTATGGTAAAACCGATGTTGATACTTTTCTTATTAGGAGCATTGCAAGGTGCAATCGGCTGGATAATGGTGGCTAGTGGATTAGAAGGTGATGCGATTTATGTAAAACCAACAAAACTGGCCCTGCATTTTATTTTTGCTATGGGATTATTGTGTTACACATTTTGGTTTGCATTGGATTTGTTAGTGCCAAAAGAAAAAATCGTTTCAAGCCCGTCAGTTAGAAAATTAAACATCGGCATATTAGCAGTGTTAGTCTTGCAATTGGTATATGGTGCATTTATGGCCGGGCATAAAGCTGCTACTGCTGCTGCCACTTGGCCTGATATTAATGGCCATATCATTCCACCGGGAATGATGGGAAGCAATGAGGGCTTGCTAAATCTGGTTGACAATAAAATTACCATTCACTTTATTCATCGTGGGTTGGCTTACCTGTTATTAATTCTTATTATACTATTAACTATCAGGCTTTATAAAGTTACCGGCCCTTCGCTGATAAATAAAACCAAATGGTGGCCCTTATTACTTGTTATTGCACAGATTATTCTTGGCATCGCTTCAGTATTGTGGAGTTTGAAAATTATACCTAATCAATGGGGGCTGTTTGAATGGATGGCACAGCTTCATCAATTGGTTGCCATGTGTTTGCTCTTATCGCTTATCTGGATATTGTATCTGGTCCGAAATAAAACACAACAGAATAGTATTTGATACAATAAGGAATCTCCTTCTGTTTGTAATTGTATTATACCGGCCAGAAATGCAACTTTGAACTAAATGAGTTATATAGTCGGTATAAAAGTTATTCTTAGCTGCAATCATTTGACATAGCAGGCTTTTATTACTATTTTTAGTGTGTACTATTTAATTATGTAATGAAAGCCTGGTTCCGGGGATTTATATATTCTTTTCCAATACAGCTTATATTACTTCATCTGAGAAAATACCAGGTGTTGCTGATATTTTGGTTTATTCTTTTTAGTGTAGTGAACGGTTCGTTCATGAAAACTTTCGGTGCTGATTCTCTTTTTCTTGGACCAGAATATTTGGGCAATGTAAATGCTTTCAGCATGGCGATTGTTGGAGCCTCTATCGGTATGTTTATTATGAGCTGGAATATCGCTACGTTTATTTTGTTTAGTAGATATTTTCGTTTTTTATCAGCAACTACCAACCCTTTTTTAAAATACTGTATTAATAACTCCGTAATACCGATTCTTTTTTTAGCGTTTTATTTTTTTAAAGCTTATCGTTTTGATCAATATAAAGAATTGATTAGCCCAACTGAAATACTTTTTCTATTCGGCGGTTTTTTAAGCGGCCTAATATTTATTCTCTCCGTCTCAATGATTTATTTTTTTCGGGCAGATCGTTCTATTCTCAGAAAGATGATGCCAGTAATAAGTAATCCAAAATCATACATCACCCATCTTAAACCAATACAGGAAGTATATCATGGTGCAACGACACTAAAAGTGGAAGTTTATTTTGAAACGCCTTTTCGAATAAGAGCTGTCAGGGATGTTTCACATTATACTGACGATTTTGTGGCAACAATTTTTAAGAAACATCACTTTGCTGCGATACTTTCAGTATTTGCTGCGTTTATTTTTCTACTAATCATTGGCTTTTTTCTTGATTATGCTTTCTTTCAGTTGCCTGCTGCTGCAAGTATTACTATTTTCTTTTCAATATTATTGGGAGTTGCAGCAAGCATCACTTATTTTTTGCAAAGCTGGAGTATTCCATACCTGATAGTATTGGTATTGATATTGAATATATTCTATAAACAAGATTGGATTGATCCGAGAAACAAAGCCTATGGACTGAACTATTGGAATAAAACTGAGCGACCATCCTATACCAAAGAAGGGCTTGCAGAACTATGTAAGCCGGAGAATGTAGAAGCTGATAAAAAAAACATGAGAGGTATTTTGGATGCTTGGAAAAAAAAGCAAGACAGCGAAAAACCTTTATTAGTATTAATAAATACTAGTGGTGGCGGTCATCGTAGTGCTACATTTACTATGAGTGTTTTACAATATCTTGATAGCATCACGAATGGAAAAATTTTACAGAAAACATTTTTAATTAATGGGGCGTCGGGCGGTATGATTGGTGCCGCATATTTTCGAGAACTATATTTAAGAAAACAGCAAGGAAAAAATATCCGTTTGCAGGATAAAAAATATGTGGACGATATCGCAGGGGATTTGCTCAACCCAATTTTCACTTCTTTTTTTGCAAGAGACTTGATTTCTCCGGCGCAGAAATTTAAGGTAGGACCTTATTCTTATGTGAAGGATAGGGGTTATGCATTTGAACAGAAACTGAATGACAATACCAATGGATTTTTGGATAAACAACTAAAAGATTATGTAGCCGACGAAAAAGCTGCGAATATTCCATTGATGTTTTTTAATTCTGTTGTAACGAGAGATAGTCGTAAAATGATTATCAGTACGCAACCAGTAAGGTTTATGATGAGAGCTCCGCAGGATACAGCAAATACTCCAGCTGTAGATCCTGATGCTGTTGACTTTACTACTTTTTTTGCGAAGCAAGATCCGTATAGCATTCGTATGCTTACTGCCATGCGGATGAATGCTACTTTCCCAATTGTGTTACCTAATGTTTGGTTGCCTTCCAACCCTGTTATAGATGTAATGGATGCGGGATTGAGAGATAATTATGGTCAGGAAACTACACTACGATTTCTAATTTCTTTTCAAGATTGGATAAAAGAAAATACAGGCGGCGTCTTGGTTATTCAAATAAGAGACCGTTCAGCTGGTGGCTGGGAAGCTCCATATTTGTCAGACGATATTTCCGACCATGCCACAAAGCCGTTTTTGTTATTGCAGCATAACTGGTTTAAAATGATGGAATTTTTTCAGAACGATATGTTGAACTATTACGTAAGTCAGAGTGGAAGCCCTGTTTATAAGGTCGCTTTTCAATATGCTGCGGATAAAGAAGAAAATAAAGCGGCTTTAAATTTTCATTTAACCAAACGGGAAGAAAAAGATATCATTAATGCAGTAAGTTCTGTATCGAATCAGCAAAGCTTTAAAAAGTTGATGGAAATATTTGAAAAGTCAAAAACAATTACGCCTACTCCGGCTGGTAAAGGCGGAAACATTTTTCTTTTACGATAACTTCAATACTTGTTGGAGTTTCCGCAGGGTCGCCATCAATATGCAGCGGCGCTTCGGATTTATTCAGAATAGTTAGTTTATCTGTTTGAAGATAAATAATTCCCTTTTTCTTTTCTTCAATCGCTTCACTTTGTAATTTATTATTACCAGTTATTTGTTTCAATGTTTGTAATACGAGGCTTAATTTACTTTGTTTAGTTACAATTACAATGTCTAACAACCCATCACTCAGGCTGGCTTTTGGAGCTATTGTAAAATTATTGCCAAACTGGTTGCTATTAGCAATGCTGATGAAAAATGCATCAATAGAAAAAGTGTTTCTATTGATCGTTATATCAAAAGAATATGTTTTAGCGGAGAAGAAGTTTTTGATAATTTCTTTTATATAGGTTGTCAATCCCCGTTTTGGTTGCTGAGCAAAATCATGTGCCACTTTTGCATCAAACCCTAATCCACAAAGCATACAGGCAAATGCATTGTTGATATAAAAAGCATCTGTTGCAACTGGCTTGCCGTTAAACACAATAGCTAATGCTTTGGCGGGTTGTTTAGGAATTTTTGCTGCTAATGCTAAGCCATTGCCAGAGCCGCAGGGAATAATACCGAAATTAACATCGCAATCCATCAAGCTGTTGATTACCTGACTTGCGGTACCATCTCCACCGGCAATTACAACATCAGTTATTTTTTGTTCTTTAATTATTGAATGAAGAAAGCCGTAGTCACCGCTTGCTACAGATGGAAATATTTGAAAAGGAATGTCTTGCTCCTTTGTATTTTTTTCAATCAACAGCTGTAAATCCTTTTTCGTTCTTGTTCCTGAA
>Ga0209063_1000431_pt1 | contig 29431 bp, 21 predicted proteins | sample KloWWTmeKNB19Kit_FD_187177 | JGI IMG/M metagenome (GOLD analysis project Ga0209063, IMG submission 187177) | Active sludge microbial communities from Klosterneuburg, Austria, studying microevolution and ecology of nitrifiers - Klosterneuburg... | ecosystem: Engineered > WWTP > Aerobic digester >... | reverse complement strand
TTCATCAAAATGCAGACGTTGCCCGTTTTCGCTCATCCATCCAATTTGCCTGGCCGGATTACCTACCACCAATCCATAATTGGGTACATCTTTATTCACTACTGCGCCAGCACCAATAAAACAATAATTGCCAAGCGTAATGCCGCATATAATCGTTGCATTGGCACCGATGGTAGCTCCTTTTTTAACCAGCGTTTTTTGAAATTCATTTTTGCGAATAACGGCACTACGTGGATTGATCACATTTGTAAACACCATTGACGGCCCAAGAAATACATCATCTTCACATACCACTCCTTCATACACAGAAACATTGTTCTGCACTTTTACATTATTACCCAATATTACTCCAGATGCAATAAAAATATTTTGACCCAGATTACAATTATTTCCAATTACACATCCAGCCATCAAATGACTGAAGTGCCAGATTTTGGTGCCTTCACCTATTTGGCAAGTTTCATCAATGGCTGTTGTTGGATGAATATAAATATTCATAAAAAATATTGTGTACTATATCGCAATTAACTCGATTCTATCTTAGGTTTAAAAAATTTTTGCAAAATCGGATTTCGCCATCTTAAAAAGTTTTCTTCTACAAATATTGTAAAAATGACAGCTGTAATAAAAGACAGTAAAAGATAAATTACTAATGCATACCAGTTAACTCCAAAATACTTTATAACAATAAGTACAAATATTGGGTGCCATAAATACCAGTTATAACTATAATATGCAATGAATCTTATCACTTTCCACTTTGAGAAATCTTTATAATATAACCCAAGTATCATTAGAAAGAAACAAAATGGAGCAACCGTATGAAAAATTGTGCTTTTATAAAATTTACCATGAAGATGTTCCAATAAAAGAATATTTGCAAAAAATAGTATTAACCCACCAATAAACAACAATACTAATTGTTTTTTTCTCTTAAATAAAAACTCCTCATAGTAGTTTACTAATAATCCTAAAAGAACTCCCCAACCCAAAGAATCAATTCTGGTATGAGTAGCAGAATAGGTCTCAAAGTCAGGCATAAAATAATAGCTAAAAAATTTAAATATAATACCTGAAAAAATCAACCCACATATACCCAATAGCAGCATTCTAAAATTATTCCGAAAAATAATAGCAGTTATAATAAATAAAATTGGCAATAGAATATAGAAATGTTCTTCAATACATAATGACCAGACATGATCAAACGACCAATGAAATGGTTTGCCGGTATAGTTTTGATAAAAGAAAAGGTACCTAAATAAATCTTTACCCCATCTAAATACTTCCCATTTTGGGCTTCCCTCCAATAAAACCATTCCTAAAATAGTTCCGACAATAAAAAAACTATAGTAGGAAGGCCAGATTTTAAATCCTCGCTGCAATACAAATTGGAAAAAATTGATTTTATTTCTGCTCTTGTATTGTTTTATTAATATACTGCCCACCAGCAGTCCAGAAATTACAAAAAAAAGATCTACACCAAGATAACCAAAAGGAAGTGTGTTATTAAAATGAAATAGCACAACAGGTAAAATAGCAAATCCCCTAAAAATATCAACACTGGATATTCGTGATTTTGACTCAATGATTTCAATTGATTTTAATTTCATTGTAAAACTTAACGATTAGAGTTGAATCAATAATACAAATAGATTAAACACAATTGAAATAATTAGGAATTACAATTGATTGCTTTAAATAAATATTCGCCATATCCACTCTTAGCCAGTTCACCCGCCAGTTTTTGCAACTGTTCTTTATTGATAAATCCATTGCGGTAAGCTACTTCCTCCACACAGCCGATTTTTGTTCCCTGTCTTTTTTCTATCACTCTTACAAACTCACTGGCATCACTTAGTGAATCAAAAGTACCGGTATCGAGCCAGGCTGTTCCTCTATCAAGTACTGCAACTTTCAATTGCCCTAATCTCAGGTATTCTCTGTTTACATCCGTTATTTCGTATTCACCTCTTTTAGATGGTTTCAATTCTTTTGCAATACGCACTACCTGATTGTCGTAAAAATATAAACCCGGCACAGCAAAGTTCGACTTGGGTTTTACAGGTTTCTCTTCAATTGAAATAGCTTTCATTTTTTCATCAAACTCCACAACACCATAGCGCTCCGGATCTGAAACCTGATAAGCAAATACATAACCGCCTTCAACATCATTCAATGTTTGCAATTGTTTATCCAATCCCGTACCATGAAAAATATTATCGCCAAGTATCAATGCCACTTTATCATTGTCAATAAAATCGGCACCTATTACAAATGCCTGTGCCAGCCCATTGGGAACCTCCTGCACCGCATATTCAAACCGGCAGCCTAACTGACTGCCATCGCCCAACAGTCTTCTAAACTGCGAATTGTCTTCAGGTGTAGTAATAATCAAAATTTCTCTGATGCCCGCCATCATCAAAATAGAAAGCGGATAATAAATCATCGGCTTATCATAAATGGGCATGAGTTGTTTACTGATTGCCTTAGTAATGGGATACAAACGTGTACCGGAGCCGCCTGCGAGTATGATGCCTTTCATGTAGGAGTGTTGAGAGTGAGAATTAGAATAAGGTTGAGATTGAGGTTGAGATTAAGGTTTAGAGTTTGTAAGGGTTTTAATTATTTTATTTAATGATTCTGCACAATTATTGCCTTTGTCACAAATTGGCTGAATTTCATTTTCTGAAAAATATCCTGCTTTTATGCCACAAAATAAATGACTCATAACTTCAAACGCACTTCCTCTGGAATAGTAATAAAAATTTATTTTATCCTTTTTATGACCACGACCAAATCCCTCTGCAATATTTCCGGCAATACTTATTGCAGCATCTCTTAATTGACTGCATAAAGCATAGTCCTCTCTTTTTGGAAGCTTATCTGTAAATTTATAAACGTCTTCCGCTATTTCTAAAGCGAGTTGCCACACCGGCATTTGAGTAAAATTGTTATAAGGCATAAGTAAAAAAAGTTTGAATTAAAAATATCTAAGAATATTCATTTCCCTAATTCTCTTTATTCTCCTCATTCTTAGCCTTCTCCTCAATCTCAACCTCAATCTCAACTTTACCCTCAACCTTACCCTTCTCCTCCTCACTCCCCATACATCCTCTCATAATATCCCTGATACGCCCCACTTGTTACATGTTTCAGCCATTCTCCGTTTTGTAAATACCAGTCGATAGTTTGCGAAAGCCCTTCTTCAAACGTTACTGATGGCCTCCAGCCCAGTTCTTTATTTATTTTGTTAGCGTCAATGGCATATCTACGATCGTGCCCGGGCCGGTCTTTTACATAGGTTATTAATGCTTCGCTGGTGCCGGGTGCATTGCCCAGTTTTTTATCCATTTGTTTACACAAAAGTTTAACCAAATCAATGTTTTTCCATTCGTTGAAGCCACCGATGTTGTATGTGTCGCCAGTTTTTCCTTTATGATATACCAGATCGATTGCCGCTGCATGGTCTTTTACAAAAAGCCAGTCGCGGGTATAAAGCCCATCGCCATAAACGGGTAATGGCTTTTTATTAATTATGTTATTAATAAATAACGGAATTAATTTTTCGGGAAAATGGTAAGGGCCGTAGTTGTTGGAGCAATTGCTTAACACTACAGGTAGTCCGTAGGTGTCATGATAAGCTCTTACAAAATGATCGCTGGCTGCCTTGGATGCGCTGTAAGGTGAATGTGGATCATATTTTGTTTGCTCGGTAAACAAACCTGCATCACCCAATGCACCATACACTTCATCAGTAGATACATGATAAAAAAGTTTGTCATCAAAATTATTTTTCCAAAAAGTCTTTGCGGCATTCAGTAGATTTACTGTTCCTATTACATTGGTATAAACAAAATCCAGCGGAGAGAGTATTGAACGATCTACATGGCTTTCTGCTGCCAGATGAATGATACCATCGGGCTGGTATTTTGAAAAAATATTCTCTATCGCTACTGTATCTAAAATATTTGCTTTTTCAAAATGATAATTGGCAGCATTTTCAATATCCCGCAGATTTTCAAGATTGCCTGCATACGTCAAGGCGTCCAGGTTAATGATTTTATAATCAGAATATTTTGTAACAAATAAACGGACTACATGCGAGCCTATAAAACCGGCACCACCGGTGATGATAATCGTTTTTTTCACTTTACACTTTGCTTTTTATACCACTGAAAAGTAATTTTAAGTCCTTTCTCTATTGATACATCCGGATTGTAGGCTAACAACTCTTTGGCTTTTGTAATATCTGCAAGGCTGTGTTTTACATCTCCTTTTCTATCGGGGCCATGTATGGCATTCAATGTACTGCTTGCTTCTGTTTTCAAAATTTCAAATAACTGCTGTAAAGAGGTTTGCTGTCCGCAGGCAATATTATAAACCTGATTTACTGCATTTGTATTATTAGTAAAGAGAGAAAGCAGATTGGCCTGTACTGCATTGTCCACATAAGTAAAATCGCGGCTATGACTGCCATCGCCGTTTATTACGGGAGGTTGGTTATTGATCAATGCTTCTGCAAACAAAGGAATAACGGCAGCATAAGGGCCATTGGGATTTTGATGCGGACCGAAAATATTAAAATACCTAAGTCCGATAAATTCTATACCATAAAGACTGGCATATACCTGTGCATAGAGCTCGTTTACATATTTTGTAACGGCATAAGGCGAAAGCGGTTTACCAATTTTTTCTTCCTGCTTGGGCAGACCGGGGTGGTCGCCATAGGTAGAGGAGCTGGCAGCATACACAATTCTTTTTATTTTTTTCTCTTTTGCTGCTGTAAAAATATTTAAAGTGCCGGTGATGTTTACATTATTGGTTGTAAGCGGATCGTGGATGGAACGGGGTACGGAACCCAGTGCCGCCTGATGGGTAATTAAATCTATCCCATCACAAGCCGACAGGCAGGTTTCATAATCTCTGATATCACCTTCCATAAACTCAAAAGCAGCATTTGATTTGAAAGCTGCCATATTCTCTAATGAGCCTGTTGCCAGATTATCCAACACCCTGACGGTTGACACTCTTTTATCCTTCAGCAAACGGGCTGCAAGGTGTGAGCCGATAAACCCGGCGCCTCCAGTAACTAATACACGCATGAATGATTAATGATATTAAGTATTTTTTTTCTTCCGGTTGAAAATTTTCCCAAAACCGGCTAAAATTCGTTCAAAGAAATTAGGTGGCGGCGTTTCTTCCTCATAATAACTACCATAGCCATAGCCATAACCATAACCGTATCGACCATAGCCATAATAGCCATAACCGGGTTTTATTTTTACATCATTGATGATGATAGAAATTTTGGGCAATTTATTGCTGCTATAAAATTCGTCAATCAGTGCAACTTGTTTTTTAAAGGTATGTCCCTGTCTTACCATGTATAAAGTACATTGAGCATATTTCGAAAGCGTCATCGCATCGCTCACCATTCCTACTGGTGCGGTATCAACCAATACAATATCAAAACGAGCCTGAAGCCATTCAAACAATTCATCCACTTTTGGATCCAGCAGCAATTCGGCCGGGTTGGGTGGTACCGGACCGCATCCTAATACATACAGATTTTCATATTCGGGTACTGGTCTTACCAGTTCTTCAAGATTTCCTTTACCTACCAGGAAATTTGTAATACCCGGTCCTTTGGACATTCCCAATCCTGCTACCAATTTGGGTTTGCGAATATCAAATTCTAAAATCACCGTTTTCTTTCCTGCAAGGGAAAGTACAGCGCCCATATTAGTAGTAGCATAAGATTTACCTTCTCCGCTAAAGGATGAGGTAACAAGTATAGTTGATTTTTCTGCTTTCCCTATAATATACTGCAAGTTGGATCGGATAATCCGAAATTGCTCGGCAACCATACTCCGGGTCGATTTGCTAACAACCAATGTCTTGCTAGAATAAGAATGTCCTATTTCTCCAACAATAGGCGTATTGGTGATTTTCTCAATATCAAAACGGGTGCTTACTTTATCGTTCAGAATTTCGCTGATGAAGATAAAGAGTGCGGGTAAACCAATCCCCAGCAGAAAAGCCATAATTTGAATTGCTTTACGGTTGGGTTTTACTGGTGTTGATGCAGGAGTGGCTCTGTCGGTAGGTGTAGAGTTTGCAGTAGCAGATGCAATTTTAATTGCAGTTTTTTCTCTTTCCTGTTCCAAATAATTTTTTAATGTAGTAATTGAAATAGCGCTCTCCTCCATTTTTGCGAGGTCTTTTTGAATAGCCGGCATCGCTCTTAATTGTTGCTGGCTTGATTGGCTTTTACTTCTCGCATCTGCCATGATATCATTCAACAATTTTTTTGTTGATTTCAAGCTTTCTAAAACCCGCTCTCTGCCTTTTGAAACTGCTTCATTTTTTTCCAGTACAAGTGGGTTGTCTTTTCCTGCTCCTGAATTTAACAGAGCCAGTCTTTCGATTTGTACTTTGTTGTATTCTCCAACCAGATTTGCAAAAACCGGTTCATCTATCCATAAAGTGGAGGGCACTTTACTAAACTCATTTTTTTTATCGCTCAGATAACTTTCAACAATTTCTGCCTTTGTCAGTTCTGTTCTTTGCTCAATAATGGTTTTGTCAAATTCGCTCAGGCTATTAAACCCTTGTGCAGTTTGTGCTTCCCCGTCTATAATGTTATGTTTATTTCGATAGTTGATTATTGACTTTTGAATACTATCCAGCTGCCCATTGGTTACAAATAACCTACTGTTGATAAAAGTTAATGTCTTTTCCGATTCTTCTCTTTTCTGCTCAATAGTATAAAGCGCATATTCATCCATTAGCTCATTGATGATATCAGCACCCAATTCTGAGTTTGTTGTAATCATGCTGATATTCAGAATTCCGGTTCCGGCAGATTTTGGAGTTACTTGTAAAGCACCAGCGTAACCGGCTGCAGCTGCTGCGGTAGAAGACCAATAAACCCTAAACTCACCGGAAGCAGGAGTATTTGGATACCCATTAATAATGAATGTTCCGTTTTTGTTTTTGTAAGTATCGCCCAATCGATAAGTATGGTCGTCGCCATTTATTTTAAATTCATTGTCGCTTATAAAATTTATTTTAAGAACAAAGCTTCTTGATGAATCTTCAACTTTGACAATTTGTACATTAAAGGGTCTTGTTTTATAAACATTTACCGTTTTTATTTTCCCAATTGCATAATAACTTAATTGAAGGTGCAGGCTATCCACTACCCTTGCCATCAGTGGTTTGGATTTCAGAATCTCAATTTCACTTTGAATATTTTGGGCACGGTCATTTATAAATTGCTCTTCAAATCCCTGGCTTCTTCCACCTCCTGGTTGTTCACTTTTTATAATCATGGATCCGCCTACCTTGTACATAGGAACGGTATAGCGCAAATAAACATAAGCGGCAAATAGACATAACGCTACCGAAAGAATAAACAAGGGAAGAAAGCGAACATATTTATAAAACAAATCCCGGATACTCATGTTCCAGAGTTCACTTCTGCCGGTTTTTTGTATTTCCTCCATTCAATTAAAAATTAAGGTAATTGAGCAACGGTTAATTTAGTTTCTTCTGAAGCTGTTGTAAATAAGAGATGCAGACGTAATCAGGCTGATAATAAACCCAACTCTGGCCATTGTAACTTCCTGTTCAGTTTTCTTATTCTTTTGTTTAATTGGATTCACCAGTACAACATCGTTTTGAGACAGATTAAAATAAGGGGATTCAAAAAGTTTTTTTGAAGATAAATCGATGGTACCAACCGTTCTGACGCCATCTGACTCTCTGATTATTTTGACATTATTCTTTTTCCCATATTCTGTAATATCGCCTGCTAATCCAATTGCTTCTAATATGGTTACTTTTTCACCTGGAATGCTGAGTGTGCCTGGTTGTGCCACCTCACCCAATACGGTGATTTTATAATTCAAAAAGTTTACAATGACTGTGGGGTCGCTTAATAATTCTTTTGGGCTGGTCAGTCTTTTTTTAAAATCTTCTGCAAGCTCTGTTTTGGTAAGACCCGCTGCATGTATAACACCAAGACGAGGGTGTATGATATTTCCCTGTGCATCTACCAGATAACCGCAGGTATTGGCAGAACCAGTTGCTGATGTTGCCGCTACTGCACATGGCAGATTGTATAATTCATAAACCTTGGGCTCGGTTGATATGCTGTAAACCTGAACACCCAACAAATCTCCTTTCTGAATTTTTAATTCAGGAATTTGTGTAATACTCTTTCCGGTTGTGTCATTAAAATTTTCCAGATAATTCCCCATGGGTTTGGTTGGCCTGCAGGAATAAATAAGAATTGAAAATAAAAGTACAGGAATCGTTAAGCGTTTCATTGATGCTGTTTTGATGAATAGCAGCCTGATACAGTTTAGGTTAAATGGCTTTGAGCCGAAGATAATTTACTTCTCTCAATATATGCCACTAAAATATACCCAAGACTGTCTATAGCCACTTTTACTTTTTTATGTTGAATGTCAATTACTTTTCCTTCCTGATCCATCAATGAGCCATTGGTTATTCTTACCCGCTGATTCAACTTTAATTCCAACGGTCTGGCTTCTACATTCTCATACTCATCCAGAAAGCGCTTGATGGTAACAATTTCCCTTTCTTTAATAATTGCGGGCTTACCATCCCAGTAAACAAAGTTTAAAGTTCCGTTGATTAAGCGAACAGCCGACCTGTCTGAGTCACTAATTTTTACAAAAACATAAGACTTAAACAAAGGTTCTTCCACTACTTTTATTCTGTCGCTCCATTTTCGGCGCACTTTATTTAAAGGACAATAGCTTTCAAAACCTTTTTCTTGAAGAATGCTGTTTACTTTTTTTTCCCACCTGGGGCGGGTATAAATGGCCATCCATTTTCTACTCAATGATTTTCCAATTTTTTTCATGGCTTCGCCACCTCAGTCCCATAATTTTTTATTATAGTACTGACTATCAATTAATTATAACTAAAAAAATAAACCTTCTAGAAATTCTTTCTAGTTGCTTGCAAATATATGAGTTGATGTGAGTGGAATACCTATAAAATAGACAGATTTTGAATGATTTAATACCAAAGGTTGATAACTTTTCTGGTAATTCTACGATTGATCTGCTTATAATAACGAAAATTGGAATCCTGACAAATCCACAGACTTTGAAATGTAGTACTGCACTTGCTGTCTTCTTCATACTTTTAAATCCAAAATTCATAATTTGAACCAGCGATTTTATTCTCTAGATGTTTTTCGTGGCGCCACTGTTTGCCTGATGATTTTAGTAAATAATCCCGGTAGTTGGTCGCATATTTATCCGCCACTGGAACATGCACCCTGGCACGGGCTCACACCAACAGATTTGGTGTTCCCTTTTTTTCTGTTTGCAGTTGGAAATGCACTTTCCTTTGTAATGCCCAGACTTCAGCAAAAAGGGGACACTGCATTTTGGAAAAAAGTACTCACCCGTTCATTACTCATTTTTTTAATTGGGCTGTTTTTAACCTGGTGGCCTTTTGTAAAATGGGTAGATGGAAGTCTGGTGTTCAAACCCTGGGCCTATATTGATAGCAAAGGAATGCCTCAGGGTGTCCGTATTCTTGGTGTATTGGCAAGAATCGCCATCTGCTACTTTTTTGCATCGGTTCTTATTTATTATGTGAAATCAAAAACAGTTTTTTACATCGGTCTGCTTATTTTATTACTTTACTGGGTACTGTGTTTTACATTGGGCAATCCTGCAGACCCGTTGAGTATGACTGGATGGTTTGGCAATGATGTTGATAAAAGCATTTTGGGTTTGGCTCACATGTACAAAGGCGAAGGCATTCCCTTTGACCCCGAAGGCATCATGAGTACATTGCCCGCTATTGTACAGGTAATATTTGGCTATCTGGTGGGTGATTATATTCAGAAAAAAGGGAAGAATTTTGAAATGCTCAGCGGTTTGTTTGTTGCTGGTGTGGCGTTATTGCTAACAGGTTTTTGCTGGGATATGGTTTTTCCTATCAATAAAAAAATATGGACCAGCTCTTATGTAGTATATACAACCGGTCTGGCAATGATTACGATTGCCACCATGATTTATCTGATAGAGTTTAAAAATGTAAAAGGATGGCTGAGTAAATTCTTTAATGTGTTTGGCAAAAACGCACTCTTTGTGTTTGCACTTAGCGCTTTTTTACCCAAAGGTCTTGCACTTATTCGTTTTACAAATGGCTCCAATCCCTGGAACTGGCTTTATCAAAATTTATTCTCCACCCTGCCCGGCGATCCACGGCTGGGTTCTTTGCTTCATGCACTCTGCGTCATCACTTTTATGTGGCTGATATGCTGGTGGATGGATAAAAAGAAAATTTATATAAAAGTATAGGTAGCTGCATTAACAAGATTTTAATACAATCCTGATAAAATTATCGTGTAACAGAAACTCAAACTGCATCTTTTGTCCGTAACACAAAAAATTACTATTATGAAATCACTCATCGCATTTACAACCCTTTTGATGTCGGTATTTAGTTCTTGCTGCACCACCAATCAGGCAAAATCAAACAGCCAGAATGAAGCTGCGGTTTCACTGTATGAAACGAAATGGCTTCTAAAGAAAATAAGTAAGGAGGGTAATTTGCAAGATGTAAACACATCTGCCTTTATTCGTTTTGACAAGGAAAAGAACAGTGCCGGAGGCAATGGCAGTTGCAACTCATTTGGCAGTACAACCAAAATTGAAGGCCAGTCTGTAAATTTTTCCAATATTTTTTCAACAAAAATGTTTTGCCAAGATGTACAATCAATTGAAGACGCTTTCTTTGGATTGCTTGGAAAAAGCACCCGTTATGAAATAAGCGGCAAAAATCTGAAACTCTATCAGGATAAAACGGTAATACTGGAGTTTGTTAGCGAATAACAAGGTATTTTCTATCCGGTATAGCATTGATAATACCGGTTTATAATTCATCTTTTTTGGCCGGATCAGGTAATCCCGATTCGGCTATTTTTTTCTTTCCTCAAAAAAATCATTTGCAAATTTGTTTAGTATAAAAATACTAAATATTTTAGCTTATTAAATTTACTTTTATGGAAGGGGAAGAATTTTATGGTGCTGCTTATAAAGGTTCCAAGCAGTTTTCACAGCATCAGGTAAATACGGCTAACGCTACCGGATTTGGTGCCGCCACTGACGATTATGCTGAACGTGGTATTGACCTGAACGAGCAGTTGGTACGCAACAAACCGGCTACTTTCTTTTTTAAAATGAAAGGCGATGCCATGCAGGAAGCCGGCATTTTTGATGGCGATACCCTGATTGTGGACCGATCGGTGAAACTGGTAAACGGCAGCGTAATTGTGGCTATACTGAATGGTGAATTATTAGTGCGCCGCTTTCACAAAAATTTTTCTTCCGCTTTCTTAATTGCTGAAAACAACCGGTATAAAAACATTAACCTGGCCGAGTTCAGTGACTTTGCCGTATGGGGTGTGGTTACTTATGTCATTCATTCGATGAGCGTATGAAAGCATTGGTGGACTGTAATAATTTTTATTGCTCTTGTGAAAGAGCTTTTCAACCACGATTAGATGGCCAGCCGGTGATTGTGCTTAGCAATAATGATGGTTGTATTGTTTCCCGCAGCGATGAGGCCAAACTATTGGGTATAAAAATGGCCGATCCTTATTTTATGGCTCGCTCTATTATAGAAAAAAATCGGGTTACGGTTTTCTCATCCAACTATAATTTATATGGCGATATGAGCTGGCGGGTAATGGAAACCCTGCGGCAGGTGCTTGGAAAAAATAAAGTGGAAGTATATTCCGTTGATGAAGCCTTTGTGGATTTAGATGATTTTTCGACAGCCACATTGTGGACAGCAGCCCACAATGTAAAAGAAACAGTAGAAAAATGGACGGGCATTAAAGTATCGGTAGGTGCAGCACCCACCCGTGTATTGGCCAAGCTGGCCAACCGGCTTTCCAAAAAAGATAAATTAAAAACCGGTTGTGTAATGGTGCTGGAAACTGAAGCAGAAATAAAAGAGGCATTGCGTCAAACAGCGGTAGAAGACATTTGGGGAATAGGCCGCCGTTATGCGCATAAACTTAAAGAGCAATGGGGCATTTTTGATGCCTGGCAGTTGCGTAGCTTAAGCGAAGATTTTGCACGCACCCATTTGGGTGGTGTGGTAGGTGTGCGACTGATACGGGAGCTGAAGGGAGTGATTTCTAAAGAAATGCAGGAAGAACTGGTAACAAAGAAAATGATTGCCACTACCCGTATGTTTGGCAGCCCTGTAAGTAGTATCGATGCCCTCAAAGAAGCCGTGGCCACCTATGCCTCAAGAGCAGCAGAAAAACTAAGACGACAGCAAAGTGCTGCAGGTGTTATCAGTGTGTTTATCATATCAAGGCAGGAAAAAAATGATGTCGATTTCAGGGGAGCATCGTATGGCAGAGAGATTACCCTGCCCTATGCTACTTCCTTCACTCAAGAATTGATAAAGGCTGCGGTATCGCTGGTAGAACAACTTTATCAGCCGGGTAAACAATATAAAAAAGCAGGCGTCATCCTCAGCAATATTGTGCCAGATCTGTCAGTTCAGGGAAATTTGTTTTTTGCTCCTGCATACAATTGTAACCGAAAACTGATGGAGATGATCGATAATATTAATTTCAGTCATCGGGATGATGTTTTGAAATTTGCAGCCAGCGGTACTTCCCGCAACTGGAAGATGCAGCGCAATTTTATTAGCAAGCGCTATACCACCCGCTGGGATGAGCTTTCGGAAGTGAAGTGATTCCGCTTCAACTTATAAAACGATATTGCAAAGCGTTTTTCATCAGATAATCTTATTTTGTTCCAATGCAACAGATCATCTATGGCGTTGACCGTTTTATAGAACAAGCTGCAAAATACAAACAGCTGAAATTTGGGCTGATTACCAATAATGCGGCTAACACTTCAACAGGAGTATCATCAAGGGTGGCGTTATTAAAAAGCGGAATAAATGTGCTTCAATTATTTTCACCAGAGCATGGACTGAGTGCCAAAGGTGAAGACGGCGGTTTTCAAAAAAACTTTACCGACGAAATAACTGGCCTGCCCGTTATCAGTCTTTATGGCGAAAAATTAAAACCCACAGCCGAAGACTTAAAAGAGTTGGATGCACTGCTCTTCGATATTCCGGATGCTGGTTGCAGGTACTATACATATTTGTGGACGATGAGTTATGCCATGGAAGCAGCAGCCGAAAATCAAAAACAATTTTTTGTTTTGGACAGACCTAACCCTGCGGGTGGAAAATTAACTTTTGCCGAAGGACCCATGCTGGATGAAGAAAATTGCAGTTCATTTATTGGCCGTTGGAATGTTCCGGTAAGACATTGTTGCACCTTGGGCGAATTGGCTCAATATTTTGCAGCAACGAAAATTAAAAATGCAGGTTTGCAAATTATCAAAACAGCAAACTGGAAGCGAATGAAAGAACCTGATTTGATGCACAAAAATTTTATTGCACCCTCTCCGGCTCTTACTGATGCAGCAACTATATTACTATACTCCGGTTTGGGTTTTCTAGAGGGTATTAATGTAAATGAAGGCAGAGGAACAGCTACCCCATTTAAAATACTGGGAGCACCCTGGATAAACGAAAACGAATTACAAGAAGCATTTACTTCTTTACATATAACGGGCATTCAAAGTTTTCCGGAGTGTTATATTCCAAATTCAGGGCTCCATGCGCAAAAAGAATGTAAAGGAATTCGTTTTTCAATTACCGATTCCGAAAATTTTAAACCAGTAGCCACGGGATTGCAGATTTTGCAACTGTTGATAAATCTTTATCCAGTAGATTGTAAAGAAAGGCTGTATCCAACAGTGGCAAATCCAACTGGGGAAAATCATTTAGACAGACTAACCGGTATTAAAAATAGTTTTGAAAAAATAAAGTCCGGCAACTTCTTTAATGAAAAATTCTGGGATGGTCGTCAATGGGAGTCCGTTATTAAGCCATATTTGCTTTATTGATATTTTTTATACAAACTAAAAAGTACTTTGTCTGCAACAGGCGTCATTCTTTTTGTTGTGTCTTGTAAAAAATGTCTTTTGAAACTTTGAATAGCAGCACTCGTATCTCTGATATCATAACCTACAATTCGCAAAGCCGATAAATGATCAAAATGTGCAGGCACTTGTACACCGGTTGTATCGCTCCACCAAAGACCCAACCCTTTTTCGCTGAATTGTTTCCAGGGAAATCTCCAGTTGGGATCATTTTTTCGGGTAGGCGCTATATCACCATGCCCGATAAAATTAGCAGCCGGAATGTTGTAAGCATTTTTTAATCGTTGTAACAAGGTTATTAAACTATTTAATTGTGGTTCCGTGAAAGATTCAAAACCATTATTGTCAAGCTCAATACCCACACTGGCAGAGTTAATATCTGTCGCATTGCCCCATTTACTCACCCCTGCATGATGGGCCCGTAGTAAATCATTGAGCATATGATGTACGGTTCCATCCTTGCATATTACGTAATGTGCACTTACTTCTCTTTGACCTTTTACAGTAAAAGTCTTCAGCGTTTGATCGCAACTGTTTTGTGCAGTATGGTGTATGATAACATAATTGGGCCTACGCATTGTAAAATTGGTAGTGCCCACCCAATCGGCAGCATAAGGAAGACCAGCAGAATCATTTAAAGGATAGGATTCTAAAATTTTTGAATATGCTTTTGCCTGCTCTTTATAGATTTTATTGGTGGTTGCATATTTGGATTGCTTACAGCTGGGCACAAATAATACCGTTATCGCAAATACAAAAAGTAATACAGGTCTGTTCATTTAAAAATGATTTATTGTTGACACAAACTTATCAACTAACCGAAATTGAGAAAATAAAGGTAGGAAGAAAGAGGGTAATGACTAACGAATAATGAACAAGAAATGGTCAATGATGAAGGTTGAAGGGGAAAGAATAATGAATATTAAATAATGAACACGGAATGAAGAAGTGAGAGAAATTTTTATTCAAAAATTTCATATTTCACAACCCATTTTCAGGCAAAAAAGGTTGAATGAAGTTTCTCTATTTAAAAAAAATGGTTACAGATATTTTCGATGCATTAAATAAATCATTTTACGCACTGTGGCATTCATACCACCGCCGGAATTGTCGTTCATAAAATGACGTTTAAATGCTGCAACCGCCGAGGCGGGATAAGCAACATCGTAACCAATAATGCGAAGACCCATCAGGTAATCAAAATTTTGCGGCACTTCAACATTTGTAGTATCTCCATACCAGTTTCCAAAACCGTTTTCACTTAGTTCTTTCCAGGGAAATTTTGAACTGGGATCTGCTTTTCTAGTAGGTGCGATATCGCCATGACCAATAAAATTGGCTACAGGAATCCTATATTGATTTTTTAATCTTTCCAATAATATGAGCAAACTGGTTATTTGCTCCTTTGTGTATGCTTCTCTTCCGTTATTTACAATTTCAATTCCAATACTGGATGAGTTCAAATCGGTTGTATTACCCCATTTGCTATCGCCTGCATGATGAGACCGCAACAAATCGTGCAACATGTGATAGACTTTGCCGTCTTTATTAATAACGTAGTGAGAACTTGCTTCACGACCTCCCGGTGCTGTAAATTCCTGTAAAACCTCATTCAACCCATTGGTAGCTGTATGATGTATAATTACATAGTTTGGTCTTCTTAGTCCCATATTGGGTGTGCCTATCCACTCTGCTGCATAAGTAAGTCCGGCAGAATCCTTTAATGGAAATTCAGAAATCACCCTTATTAGCGAATCAATCATTTTATAATAAAGCCGGTTTGCCCGCTGGTATTTTCCCGCAGGTATTTCCGGTGGTTGAAGTGGATTGATTGTTGCAGGAATTGTTTCTACTGAATCGGCGGTTACAATCAGCACGCCTTCGTCCGATGTATCTTTTACGGCTTTTTTATCATCCTTTAGTATAGTCGATTTAGAAACAGCCGGTAATGAATTTGGCTGAGCATTTAACGAGCAAAAAATCCCGCCAATGATGTTTAGCAAAATCAGGATTGCAACAGGTTTAATGGCTTTTAACTGCATCGTCTAAAATTACAATTAATTTTTTCTTTTGTTTTGATTTGGACGGTTAAACCTACTGTAAGGTTTTCTATTGCCTACATTTTTTTGTTTTGGGGAATATGCAGGCACTGGGCCTAACTGTGATAAAACCTCTCCTTTTTCCACTACTTTATCAATTAATCGTTCAATTGAAGCAAATTTTTGTTGTTCTTTTTCACCAACCAATGTAAAGGCGACTCCATCTGCTTCGGCCCTTGCTGTTCGCCCGATACGATGCACATAATCTTCTCCATCGCCGGGTACATCGTAATTAATTACCAGATCAATTGTATCTATATCAATACCACGACTCAAAATATCGGTAGCCACCAGCAAAGGGATTCGGCCACCGGCAAATGCACTCAACACATTTTCTCGTTGATTTTGTTCCAGATCACTGTGTATTTCATCAACAGCCACACCGCTTTTTTTTAAATCACGGGTCAGCAATTTTACAGTTTGCTTTTTACTGCAAAAAATTAATGCATTTTTATAGGGTGTTTGTTTCAACAAAATTTTAATAAGGGGCAGTTTTTGAGATTCATAAACAATAAAAGCTTTCTGCACCACTTTCTCGGGAGGTTTTGAAATCGCAATATTCACTTCTACAGGATCTTTCAAAATCCTTTTAGCAAGATGCCTTATTTTTTCGGGCATGGTGGCAGAAAATAATAACGTTTGTCGCTGTGTAGAAATTGCCTTAATAATTTTATTAATATCATCTTGAAAACCCATGTCCAGCATACGATCAGCTTCATCCAGCACCAGAAATTTCAAGCCATTCATATTTACATAACCCATGTTTAAATGCGCTATCATACGGCCGGGTGTACATACAATGATATCGGCGCCCATTTGCAAAGCCTTTTTTTCTGCAATAAAATTATCGCCGCTATTACCGCCATAAATTGCCAAAGAGCTGAGGTGTGTGAAATATGATAATCCTTCAATATGCTGAGAAATTTGAATAGCTAATTCACGGGTAGGCACAACAATCAAAGCGCCTGTTTGTCCATCCACATGGTTTTTTAACAACTGGTTCATTACCGGCAATAAGAATGCTGCCGTTTTTCCGGTTCCTGTTTGTGCCGAAGCAATTATGTCTTTGCCTGCAAGAATGGGTGGAATAACCTGCTCCTGTACCGGAGTAGCGTTTTCATAGTTAGAAGCATCTATTCCTTCGAGTATTTCGGGCAGGAAATTAAATTCAGAAAATTTCAATGGGTTATAATTTGCGATGCAAAGGTAGTTTAAATTGGCAGTTTTAGATTGGAGCAAATGAAAATAACACAGTTCGACATAATCAATATAGTCAGTCAAAAAAAAACCTGAGTTTAATAATCAAAAAAAATCGCATGCCAACTTTAGATATAATCAGACATATACAACATCAGCAAAGGCATATCCGGCTGAAGTATAGGCGCAGAAATACTAAACGATGATTTGCTTCTTTTAATACAAAATGTACTCAGATAATTACAGCATTAATAAATTCACTCTTTACATACTCCTCCTATACTGCCCACCCACTTCATATAGTGCATGGGTTATTTGTCCCAGCGAACAATATTTTACAGTCTCCATTAGCTCCGCAAACAGGTTGCCGTTATTAATTGCAACGGATTTTAATTTTTTCAAAGCTTCTTGCGATTGACTTTCATTTCTCTTCCAAAATGCTTTTAAATTATTTATTTGTTGTTCTTTTTCTGCTTCCGTACTACGGATTACTTCACAAGGTATGATTGTAGGTGAGCCTTGTTTGTTTAAAAAAGTATTCACTCCCACAATGGGAAACTCCCCAGTATGTTTTAAATGTTCATAGTACAAACTCTCTTCCTGTATTTTATTGCGCTGATACATCCGCTCCATAGCACCCAACACACCACCTCTTTCTGAAATGCGGTCAAATTCCGTTAATACTGCTTCTTCTACCAAATTGGTTAGCTCTTCTATAGCAAAACTTCCCTGAATAAAATTCTCAGTTTTGGCACTGCCCAATTCGCGGTTAATGATGAGTTGTATCGCCATTGCCCTTCTTACACTTTCTTCAGTCGGTGTGGTAATGGCTTCATCATAGGCATTGGTGTGAAGCGAATTGCAGTTATCATAAATGGCATACAAGGCTTGTAGCGTAGTGCGGATATCGTTAAAATCAATTTCCTGTGCATGCAGGCTTCTGCCTGATGTTTGTATATGATACTTGAGCATCTGGCTGCGTTTATTGGCCTTGTATTTATACTTCATCGCTTTGGCCCAAATTCTTCTGGCTACCCTGCCTATTACACTATATTCAGGATCCATACCATTGCTAAAGAAAAAAGAAAGATTGGGTGCAAAATCATCGATATTCATACCGCGGCTCAGATAATATTCTACATAAGTAAATCCATTGGACAGCGTAAAGGCGAGCTGCGTTATAGGATTAGCCCCTGCTTCGGCAATATGATAACCACTGATGGAAACAGAATAAAAGTTTCTCACCTTTTGCTCAATAAAATACTGTTGCACATCACCCATCAGCTTCAAGGCAAACTCGGTAGAAAAGATGCAGGTATTTTGCGCCTGATCTTCCTTTAATATATCGGCCTGTACCGTTCCCCTTACCTGTTGCAATGCCTCCTGTTTACATTGTGCATAGGCATCTGCCGGCAAAACCTCATTGCCACTTAGCCCCAGAAGTTTTAAACCCAATCCGTTATTTCCATCAGGCAAAGTAGCGGGGAATGATGTGTTATTATAAACTGGCGCAATGCCTCCAGCATATTTTTTTTTGAGTACTTCATTCACCATTGGCCATTGATTGTTTGCATCCAGCCATTTTTCACATTGTTGATCTATGGCAGCATTCATAAAAAACGCAAGCAACATGGGTGCGGGCCCGTTGATAGTCATGCTTACCGATGTTTTGGGATCGCATAAATCAAAGCCGCTGTATAACTTTTTGGCGTCATCTACCGTTGCAATACTTACTCCACTGTTTCCCACTTTTCCATAAATATCCGGACGATGATCTGGGTCTTCTCCGTACAGCGTTACGCTGTCAAAAGCGGTGGAAAGTCTTTTGGCTGGCTGTCCCATACTTACATAATGAAAGCGTTTGTTGGTTCTCTCGGGACCGCCTTCACCCGCAAACATTCTAGTAGGATCTTCACCTTCTCTTTTTAATGGAAAAACTCCCGCCGTAAAAGGGAAATGACCTGCAACATTTTCTTCAGCCTGCCATTTTAATATATCACCCCAGTCTTTGTATTTAGGCAATACCACTTTTGGAATGCGTGTACCACTCAGGCTGGTGGTGGTCATTGGTTGTGATATTAGTTTTTCTCTAACTGTGTATTCATAGTGATCTTTTTGATATGCTGCAAGTTTATTGGGCCAGTTTTGAATTAGTTTTCTTGATACAGGTGTAAGCTGATTGGTATAAAATACAATTTGTTCGTCTAACGTTTTAAGTAATGCCTCATCCGCATTTGCCTTCAGCGTTTCTTTGGCGCCGGTTAATTGATAAAGTTTAGAAGCCAGGGCCGATTGGTCTTTCACCAACTGGTCGTAGTTGCGGTTGTTGTCGCTTATCTCACTCAGGTAACGGGCTCTTGATGGTGGAATAACTGCCTGCGAAACCTTTGCAGTATCATCAAAATGTATATCGCCAAATTTCTTTCCTGTTTTTTCTTCAATTTTTTTCAGCAGCAATGAGAATAGCTGATTTACCCCATCATCATTAAACTTGCTGGCCATGGTACCTATGATTGGCAGTTCTTCATTTTTTGCAGCAAACTTAAGATGGTTTCGTTTGTATTGTTTTCTTACATCTGCTAACGCATCCAAAGCTCCGGCTTTGTCAAACTTATTAATACACACCACATCGGCATAATCCAGCATGTTTATTTTTTCTAATTGAGATGCGGCACCATATTCTGGTGTCATTACATACATGCTCACATTACAATAGTCAAGGATGGAAGCATCGCTTTGTCCCACCCCTGCACTTTCCAGAATGATAAAATCAAAGTCGGCAGCCCGACAGATGTCAATTGCATCTTGCATAGCGCTGCTAAGTGCCGTATTATCTTCTCTTGTAGCTAGGCTACGCATATAAGCCCGTGGATGGTTGATGGCATTCATTCTTATTCTATCACCCAGCAAGGCACCTCCGGTTTTTTTCTTGGATGGATCTACAGAAATAACCGCTATTGTTTTATCAGGAAAATTATAAAGAAAACGACGAACAATTTCATCGGTTACTGATGATTTTCCAGCGCCACCGGTTCCAGTTATGCCCAGTACAGGAATACTTATCTGTACTTCATCTACTGATGGAAAATCTTTTGAAATACCATTTTCAGTATTCGTAATGCGGCGGGCAATTACTCTTACGTCTTTTACTTCGCCCAGTTGCATTGGTGTTTTGTATTCGGCTTTAGCATTAAGCGGTATATCACATTGAGTGATTACATCTTCAATCATTCCTTCAAGCCCCATTTTTCGGCCATCATCGGGCGAATAGATGCGGGTAATTCCATAATCGTGTAATTCTTTAATTTCTTCGGGGAGAATAGTACCGCCACCTCCGCCAAAAATTTTGATATGGCCACATCCGTTTTCATCCAGCAGGTCTTTCATGTATTTAAAAAACTCAACATGTCCACCTTGGTAGCTGGTAATGGCAATGCCCTGTACGTCTTCTTCAATAGCGGTTTCAATTATATCTTTTACCGAGCGGTTGTGTCCTAGATGAATAATTTCGGCACCTTTACTTTGCAAAATGCGACGCATAATGTTGATAGCAGCATCATGACCGTCAAAAAGGCTGGCTGCGGTAACGATGCGAACTCGATGTTTACCAGAAGTATTACTCATAGAAATATTAAAAAGGCAAATTTAGCTTAAAAAGCTAATGGCTGTTAGTGTTTGTAAATGGTAAATGCCATCGGTTAATTACATTTGCCACATGCAGCATCTAATAGCATCCATCAGCGAACTTTATACCCAATGGAATGGCACTGCACCACTTAGCGTGGACATGCTTCCGCTAAGTGGTAGTGAAAGGCGTTATTTCAGACTACATGGAAAAGCCGAGACAGTAATTGGCACTTATGGTGCTAATATTCCCGAGAACAATGCCTTTATTTATTTCAGTCGCCATTTCAAAAATTACAATCTGGCTGTGCCTGAAATTTTTGCTGTAAGCGATGACCGACAATTTTATCTTCAAAAAGATTTTGGAGAAGTATCACTCCTTAATCATCTGGAAGCAAAAGGTTTTTCTGATGAAGTATATCTTCTTTTCAAAAACAGCCTTACCGAACTTGCAAGGCTTCAAATAAAAGGAGACGAAGGACTGGATTATAACCAATGTCTAACTAATAAGGAATTTGGCAAACAAGCCATTATGGCCGATCTGCTATATTTCAAATACTATTTTTTAGATGCTTTGCGCAAGCCCTACGACAAACAAAAACTGATTGACGATTTTGAAGCATTGAGCAATTATCTTACACATACCGAATACAAATTTTTTATGTTCCGCGATTTTCAAAGCCGGAATATTATGATAGAAAAAGATGGTTCTCCCCATTTTATCGACTACCAGGGCGGTATGAAGGGTGCGCCTCAATACGATGTAGCTTCCATGCTATGGCAGGCCCGCGCCAATCTCCCTGATCAGTGGAAAAATAATTTACTGGAAGACTATATGGATAGTTTTGAAACCTTTACCGGCAATTCCATTGATCGCAATGTGTTTCGTAGTCAGTATAATGGGTATGTACTTATCCGCCTGTTGCAGGTATTGGGTGCTTACGGTTTTCGTGGATTGTTCGAAAGGAAGGCACAGTTTCTTACCAGCATTCCGCTTGCATTAAGAAATCTTAAAGAATTTTTCAGTCATCAAAGTGTAGGTATAGTAGTACCTGAGTTTAGAAAAGTACTGGACATTTGCGTAGCAGATGAAATTATTCAACAGTTTACACCTACACAGGCAAGCGATAGTACGCCATTGGTGGTTAAAGTTTGCAGTTTTTCTTATCGCAAAGAATTACCATCCGATAGTACGGATAACGGTGGTGGCTTTTTGTTTGACTGTCGAGGCATATTGAATCCCGGCCGCATAGAAAGTATGAAAACACAAACAGGAAGAGATAAAGAAGTAAAAGACTTTTTGGAGCAACAAACAAAGATGCCCGAATTTTTGAACAGCGTATTTGATATTGTAGATACGACAGTGGAAGCATATATTCAAAGAGGATTTGAAAGCCTGATGGTAAGTTTTGGATGCACAGGCGGCCAGCACCGCAGCGTGTATGCAGCAGACGCAATGGCCCGGCATTTAAAAAATAAGTTTAAGGTTAAAGTGGAACTTCGCCATTTGGTACAGGATGAGAAGAATTGGGTGAATGAGGTGTAGGAGGAAGGTGAAGGGTGAGAATAAGATTGAGGTTGAGATAAAGGTTGAGGGTGAGATTGAGAATTAAGGATAAAGAATATTATTTTCTTAAAACATGAGTAAGGAGCTAAAAGTTACAAAGGCGATTATTTTTTCTGCCGGACTGGGCACAAGGTTCAAGCCCTGGACAGATAAGCATCCAAAAGCATTGGCTATCGTTAATGGCAAATCATTACTTCAGCGAAATATTGAGTATCTGCAATCGTATGGGGTTAATGATATTATTATCAATGTCCATCATTTTGCAGACCAGATAGCATCATCAGTAAAAGAAAATAAGGGATGGGGAAGCAATGTATTGATCAGCGATGAGAGAAATACTGTATTAGAAACCGGAGGTGGTCTGCTACATGCCAAATCATTATTTACTCCGGGTCAGCGTTTCATTAGTTGCAATGTAGATATACTTACCAATCTGGATATTTATAAACTTTTGCTTTATCACGATCTTCATCGTCCGCTTATTAGTTTTGGAGTTACGGATCGCAGTTCTTCACGCAATTTACTTTTCAATGAAAATATGCGGCTATGTGGATGGAGGAATAATAAAACCGGTGAAGAAAAAATTGTTTTGCCTGAAAATAATTTGCAATCATTTGCATATAGCTGTGTTGTTGTATTTGAATATGAAATTTTTAATCTGATGAAAAAGCATGGATTCTCAGGTAAGTTTTCGCTGATAGATGTTTACCTGAAACTGGCAAAAGAGCAATTGATCATGGGCTACAACCATAGTGGCGACAAACTGGTAGATGTAGGTAAGCCAGATAGTGTTTCTATTGCAGAATCACATTTCCAATAATAGTACTTTCCTTTTTTGTTGGCATTTAGTTATAATCAGCAGTATTGTATCATTAATGCTGTAATTAGTATAAAGTAATGTAAATAAATTGTGAATGGTTACAACCATGGTCGCATTTCGGCTATCTTTCGATTTTAAATACTATTTAATTATGAAGAAACTATTTCTTGGTTTTTGCACTATTTTACTAAGTGTAATATCGTTTGCACAAAGCAAATATGATCAACGAGAAGCTTTTAATCCGCAGTTTTATCCTTATCCCGGTAATGATTTTAGAAGTGCCAGTGGCGAGCCAGGCTCAAAATATTGGCAAAACAGAGCCGACTATTCATTAAATGCTACTTTGGACACTACAACTCATGGCATCAATGGAAATGTGGAAATAACTTATACAAACAATAGTCCGGATAAGCTAAAATTTCTGTGGCTGCAACTAGATCAAAACATTTATAAAAAAGATTCCAGAGCCAGTTCCACTACAACTGAAACAGGTGGTCGCTGGGCCAACGCCAAATTCACAAATGGTGATGTTATCAAATCTATTACTGTTGAATACAACGGACAAAGCTATACTCCAAAATTTACAGTAACTGATACCCGTATGCAGGTGTGGATGCAGAATGCTTTAGCAGCATCAGGAGGAAAAGTAAAACTGAAGATTCAATTTGACTTTACAGTACCCGAATATGGTACCGACCGCATGGGCAGATTGAAAACCAAAAACGGATGGATTTATGAAATAGCACAATGGTTTCCCCGCCTTTGTGTGTACGATGATATTCAGGGATGGAATACATTGCCTTACCTGGGAGCAGGAGAGTTTTATTTAGAGTATGGCAATATTGATTATAATATTACCGCACCTGCCAATTTGATTGTAGTTGGCTCAGGAGAACTCACCAATCCGCAAGATTGCTTCACTACCGAACAATTGAAAAGATGGGAAGCTGCAAAGAATAGTGATAAAACCGTAGCCATTCGGAGCGACAAAGAAGTAACGGATCCCAACTCAAGACCTAAGACAGCCAACATTACCTGGAAATTTAAAATTAGCAATACAAGAGATGTGGCTTGGGCTGCTTCAAAAGCATTTGTATATGATGCGGCAAGAATTAACCTGCCCAGCGGTAAAAAAATAATGGCTGCCAGTGCTTACCCGGTTGAAAGTATTAAAAAAGACGGCTGGCAACGTTCTACTGAAATGGTAAAAGGCTCTATTGAGCATTACTCAAATATGTGGTACGAATTTCCCTGGCCGGTAGCCACTAACGTGGCCGGAATTGTAGGAGGTATGGAATATCCCGGCATTGTATTTTGTAGCAGTGGCGATAGTGGCAGCAGTCTTTGGGGCGTTACCGATCATGAGTTTGGCCATAGCTGGTTTCCCATGATTGTAGGTAGCAATGAAAGAAAATATGCCTGGATGGATGAAGGTTTTAATACATTCATCAACGGCCTTTCCACCAAAGCATTTAATAAAGGAGAATTTAATGAAGCCAGTTTTTTTGGCGATCCCAGCTCAATGACAAGTTATGTTTTTGGCGACCACATGGACGGCCTGTACAATGTTCCAGAGGTAATACAACAGAGTAGCTTAGGAGTTGCTGCCTATCTCAAACCTTCCATGATGCTGGATGCTTTGCGTAATGTGGTTTTGGGCAAAGACCGTTTTGATGCTGCCTTTAGAGAATATATTGCTCGTTGGGCTTTTAAACATCCAACTCCATGGGATTTCTTTCACACTATGGAAAATGTGAGTGGAGAAGATTTGGGTTGGTTTTGGAGAGCCTGGGTTTTGAATACATGGAAATATGATGTAGCAGTAAAAGCGGTAAATTATATTGATGATAAACCTGCCAATGGAGCAGAAATCACTATTGAGAATCTGGATAAAATGGTAATGCCATTAACCGTATTGGTAAAAGAAACCAATGGTAAAGAGCAACGAATCAATTTGCCTGTAGAAGTATGGCAGCGTGGGGCTGAGTGGACTTTTACCGTAAGCACAACCAGTGAAATTAAAGAAGTGATTTTGGATCCCGATAAGCAATTGCCGGATTGGGATAGAGCCAATAATGGCTGGAAGAAAAAAGCATTTTAAATATTTATAAAATAAAATATTAATCCCGGTAAGGTTTTCCTTCCGGGATTTTTTTTATCTATCTGATATGCACTTTACCGGTAGCTAATTTTTTACCTTCCGCATTGTAAACAGTTACAAAATAAATACCTGTTGCGGCATGGCGCAAATCAATATTCAATAAAGTGTAAAGGCCGTTTACGGGGAAAATTTTATCAAATACTTTTTGTCCATTTGAATTTACAACTGACAAATGCCGCTGGACATTGCTACCTGTTTCATTGTAGTACGCTACCTGAAACTGCCCGTCGTTGGGGCTCGGAAAAATAAATAATTTGTTGCTGACCAAAGCCTCAACCACAACTATTGGAGATGTGGCTGAGCAAACAAGACCTCCAGCCCATGTTTCATAAACATTTACTTTATAGTTTCCAGTTTTTTCTATATCCACCATGTAACTATTTCCCGAAAACGCCAAAGGAGCATCGTTATAAAACCAATTATTAGTTACTGTGCCACCAGTTGAAGTGCTTGTTAAATTCAAATTTGTAATAGCTCCCGGCAATAAACCAGTGTCTGGATTTGCCACTAATGCCACAACCGGAATTTTTCTTACTGATAAAATGGCTGAAGAAGATATGACAGGCACAGAACAAACAACGCTGGTAAGAACGCAACGGTATTGATATTGATGAAGCAACAGCGATGTCGCACTTAAACTAAATGTAGAAACATTCGCCCCAGAAATATTTACCCATCCCGCACCACCATCAGTACTCACCTGCCATTGATAAAAAACAGGAGCCATTGCATTAGCAGTTATACTAAAGTTTGCACTACTACCTTCACATACTTCAACATTTTGAGGTTGTGAACTAATGGTAACAGCCGTATTAACATTCAGCAATGCGGCATTTGAAGTAGTGCTGCCGCAAAATGTAGTTGCCAAACAACGATAATGATAATTATTCATTCCAACCGATACGGACAATAAAGAAATACTGTTAGCTGTCGCACCGCTGATATTGTTCCAGTTGATTCCCCCATCAACACTTAACTGCCATTGAAAACCAGTGGCACCAATAGCGTTAATATTGAAATTAACATTGGTACCGACACAAGCGGTTACATCTGCAGGCTGTGTATTTATTACAGGTCCGCTTCCTGTATTGATAATAAAGCTTACCGTAGTCGTTTGGCTGGGCACTCCACTTGCTGTTCCTTGTACTGTGATGTTATAATTACCAGGCGACAAGGTATTCGCATTATTTAAAAGTACGCTTGTATTATTTCCAGGAATTACCGGATTGGGACTAAAGCTTACTGTAGTACCCGCAGGCACACCAGCTATTGCTGTTAATGTAATGGGATTGATAAAACCACCAACGGATGTTGTACTTAATGTGGCATTCATAATAGCAGGTGCTGGACAAACTGCAGTAGCACTCGCTGTATTTCCCAAAGAAAAACTTCCATCATTCAATCCGGGCACATGAACTATAGAACCAATTGACATTGTTCTTGCACTATCATCATAAAACACATTAACAGGCGTGAATGACAAATTGTAACTCAGTTTTCCTCCGGATATTGGAACTCCTATTCCATTTCCGGCAAAGGAAAGATTGCCACCGCCCCAGTCAAAATAAGTAATCGTAGTATCCTGTGTAGCCAAGCCTCCTCTTATATGCAAGACTACGGGCCCTCTGAAGTACGCAACATTGGAACCACTGCTCTGCGTTTGTCCGCCAGCTTGTATAAGTAATTTGTTGGCTACCGGGCTGTTCCAGTTTACCGTATTTATTGGGTATCCTTTGCCACCCACAGCTGTTGTACCTTTTCCTGAACCACCTACATAATCATTAAAAAAAGGAGAGATATCAACTCCCAGTACAGCATTGAATTGATTTCTCAATGAATCTGCCGTAGCCGATTTCCCTTTCAACAGCATTTGATAATTGGTAAGTGCTTGAAAAAATTTTGTATCGCCACTCATTGCTCTAAGCATGGAAACAATCATACCACCTCGTTCATATACAGCGCCACCGTAAGAGCTGTTCCAGATAGCATTTGAATTAAACATATTGGCATCGGGAATCCAAACGCTTACGGAATATGATAAAGCACTTGACTTAATACCACTGCGCACCCCAAAGGGATTAATACCAAGAGAGGGCATTATTTCTCCGGCTAATGCTTCGCTATAACGGGCAAAACCTTCGGCAAGCCAGAGATCATTCCAGCTTGCAAAAGTTACATTATCGCCAAACCATTGATGATTGAGTTCGTGTGCGAGTGTACGACTACTTGTTAATGCTGAAGTGGCCATGCCCGTCATGGTTTGATGCTCCATGCCGCCTGCACCCAGCAAGCCATCATAGTATCCATGTTTTTCATTTTTGAAAGGATAATCACCAAAACGGTTGCTAAATCCTTGCAACATAAAATTCATATCATCCATTGCAGAGAGAATACTATTGTATTGCGATGTTGATTTCCCTCTGAAGAGATTATAAACCACAGGTGTTTCCGTTCCGCTTACATTAACAGATCTGTAATACCTGTTGAATCTTGCTACCGATACAAAAACAAGATAAGAGGCAATAGGATATCGTGTTTTAAAAACAAAGGTTCGGTTGCCACCTGTAATTGTTGAATCTACTAATCGTCCATTTGTTGCAACCCAAAAAGTATCGGCAGCCGTAGGTGAAGCCCAGGGCACATTTACGATGATGTCCATGGAATCAATTTTATCCTGCATATCTGCTTTACAAGGCCACCAGTCACGGTCTTCGTACGATTCGGAAAGTGTAGTAATATAATTTCCTGCTGTGGAACTGTTGGCTCTCTGATATCCTTGAGAAGCTCCGGAAGCTGCAGGTGGCACACCCTGATAATAGATACGTATAGAATCAATAAAATTATTTGCAAGGCTTAGTCCTAATGCAAGCGTAACAATATTTCCCGAACGGTTGATGCTGGCAGGCGGAAGTTGTGCATTTCTGAATACTACTGAATCGATAACCAATACATCCCGAAGGTCAAATGAAATAGCAGAAACATTTTCTTGTATCGTTTTAAAATTTGTTTGCACATATCCTTTGATATATTTCACTGTGGAATCCGGATTGATGCGCCAGTAAATTTTATGATAGAGAATATCAATATTGGCACCTGTGCCACTTTGCCCACTGCTTAGAGGACCGGTTTCCCGATTGGTCTGATGATAATAAGCGTTTTCCTGAGCCTGACCCTGTTTAACAAAAGCAAAAGCTAACAGTAATAAAAAGAAACAAGTTTTCATAGTACGCATATTGCAAAGTTTAGAGTTTTTCTTCAATGAATGATTTTTGATATGAAAAAAAAATAGATGCAATGACAATTTTTCAGAAACTACGTTGTGTTAATTCTTTTCTTTTCTTTGCACATGGCTGAATCAGCAAATAAAATTGTCATCATTGCCGCCCCATCCGGGGCTGGTAAAACATCTGTTACCCGGCATCTGCTGCAAAGTTTTCCTGCTCATCTGTTGTTTTCCATTTCATGCGCAACTCGTCCTCCACGCAATCATGAAAAACATGGAACGGATTATTACTTTATTTCAGCCAATGAATTTCGTAGACGTATTGAGCATAATGAATTTGCAGAATGGGAAATGGTGTACCACGATAAATACTATGGTACACTGAAAAGTGAACTGGAACGCATCTGGAAACTACACAAAGCTCCTTTATTGGATGTAGATGTTAAGGGTGGTCTTAATATTCAGGAACAATATCGGGAGCATTCACTTTCGCTGTTTATTGAGCCTCCATCTATTGGAGAATTAGAAAGAAGATTAAAAGCCAGGGGAACCGAAACACCTGAATCTTTACAGTCCCGCATCAGCAAAGCAGCTTATGAACTCTCTTTTAAAGACCGGTTTGACCATATTATTTTAAATGACAAATTAGAAAGAGCCTGCAATGAGGCAGAACTTATTGTAAGAAAGTTTTTATTAGG